>JACCDZ010977646.1_pt1 | contig 111949 bp, 103 predicted proteins | sample 7449551 | NCBI WGS metagenome assembly JACCDZ01 (sample SAMN15323452, study PRJNA562643) | freshwater metagenome | isolation source: river surface water | place: USA:Blue River Watershed | collected 2017-08-18
CCAAATTTGATTAACATTTGTTGATATGCCATAGCCCAGTCACGGATCGGCATGGTCCAGCGTTTGGATATGTTCTGGATTGCCAAATATAATGTCTTAAATACAGCTGTATCATTAGGAAATGACCACTTATTTTTTATCACCTTGCGTAGAGTCATATTTTAAAGCATACTCTCAAACCATTTTATGAGCTATATTATAGGTTAGCTTACTAATATCTCAAATATTTATTTTATACTGTACAATAAAAAAGACAATCTATACAGATTGCCAGTTTTTAAAATATTCGTATATGAATATACCATATATAGAAAGGATATAAATGTGTCCATTTGTACTATTTTGCGCTACTTGTATATCAAAAATCATCTGGTGTAAATCATTATTCCCATCATATTTAGCTAAATGAATTGCCTTGTCAATATGTTGCCTAATAACATCTTTCCAATCTTGCAATGATATCCTGTAATACCAGAGGTCTTTCCATTTATTTGGAATTTTAGCTATATCAGTTACTCCTCTTTTTTTCAGCTCTGAAACAAATTTTTGCACCAAATTATCATATGTTGATTTTACAACACTATGATTAACAAAGTTATTTCTCAAACCCTTTTTATATAACTTACATTTTTTGGTTTCTATTTTCTTAGTCAAAAAAGCGCTATTTTGAGGTTCGTATAAAGCCTCACTAAAAGGATAGTTTATATAAAGCTTACCATTTTTTGTTTCATTATTGAAAAAATCCACTAATTCTGATATTTTACTAAAGTTGAAGGAAGGGTCATGTGGATCTAAGTCAAAAAACAAATATTTTTCTGCGATATCATCAGATCTGATTGATAAGTCATGAAGCTTGCCCTGCTGTTGTAATAGACGAATAATATCAATATCACCATCCTCAAACAAATCATCATATAGCTGGTGGATATTAGTATTATAACTTATAATAGCATTTATTTGTTTTTTGAAAAACTCACTAATCAACGTTTTAATAATTAACGGTTCTTCTTTTTTACCTTCTACTATAAATAAAATATTTTCCATTAATGTTCTCTTATCATTCTATATTTAATGATTCATGCTCAAATTTACCAGCTCGATACATTTTTTCTAAATTATGAATTTCCCTTAATTTTTTGTCTGTTGCATCACTAAATTTAACGATATTATTCTGATTTAAATCTAATGTATAGTAGCAATCCGGACGCAATAAATCATTACTTATCAATGACGTATTATGAGTTGTTAAAATAACCTGAATGTCTGCTAAGTCGCGCAGCTTCTTTACTATGCTATAGGATAATTCAAAATGGTAAAAAGCATCAAATTCATCAATAGCCAAAAATTTAACTTTATTAATTTGGGTAAACCAATGATAAAATAAAGAAAGAGTTTTGGTTCCTGTTGAAGCGACATCTGCTAACGGGACAACACCACGTTCAAATTTTACACCTACAGTAGATTTATCACCTTGTTTAATTAATTCCAAATTATAGCAAATTCCTAAATCTAATAAAAAATTTTGAAATTTTGTTAAATCATTATTATCTATCTTCACAATCCGTTCAAACATATCTCCATATTCAGAGGGAATCAATCCTATATAGCTATTACGCTCTAAGGAAGTAAAACAAAGCATATTTTTTACAAAGTTAACAAACTTAAAATAACAACTGACCAACTTGTTACTTCCATTGTTATTCAGTCTGTTTTCCAAATATTTACATAAAAAAACGTTCTCTGTTACATCTGCAGTCTCATTTGTACCATTGAATCTAAATGTTGCAGCATTGTCATGCCTCCTATCTATATGTGCCACTTCAGTACCATTGATTGTAATTGTCTCAAATATAATACTTGCTTTATCTTCTTTTCCGTAGTTATATTTAACAATGTCTTCTCCAAGAATAAACTCATATTCAAACTCGGCAATTTCATCATCGGAGTTTAAATTTCTAAACTGACCATAATTAAAAAAACCACTTTCAAACTCTGTTATATTTGAAATCAAATCAAAGATAGCAATAATTAAATTACTCTTTCCACTAGCATTTTTCCCCACAATAATCGCACTTTTTATGATGTTATCATTTTCAAATATACTTGATTTATTAAATTCATAATTAGATGCAGTTAGATCTAGTGTGATTTTATCATTAAAATTCTTGAAGTTTTTAACGCTAAATGTTTTTAACATGATTTTTCCGCTCAATATATGGTTAAAACCTTGTATGTTATCATATATACGTAACATGGTGTATAATTTATACACTTAGATAGTGCTTCTTAATAATTAGGTCAACATATAATCTTTGTAGAACAGCCACCCACATCTAGAATTTATTATTTCTTTAAGATCAAGCTTAGTTGATGGTTTACCTCGTAGTTCACTCTTTTCAAATTTTTCAATCCACGCAACGAATTTCTTAAATAATTCATTTTCTTGTTTACTTCTGTTTTGGACTGTATTTCTATGTTCCTGACCATATTTGACAATGTCTATAAGATTTCCAGGAAGCGTTTGCGGCTTATCACCAAAATAGTAAAAATGATCTGATAACAATACATTTTTACCACTCAAATCGTTACCCCTATGATCTTCACAGTGTACTGACACTCTTACACTCGGTATTATCTTATCAGTTAGTTTAACATTCTCAAAATCGTATATGTAATCCCCCACTTTTCCTTCATAATTGGGACTATCAATATTGGGAATTTTAATGGGTAAATTTGCTTTGCAATATTCATCATACTCTTCAAGAGTCATAATTTTAGTGACTTTCATTGCATAAATCAAGTAAATATTACTTGAATCATCTTGCTTTTTGAACGCGTTCCTATCAATACGGCACGGATCCTAAATCGCATACAAATGCATCTATTTGGCTCGAATCATACGGCTCCACTGCTTGCAGTAAGTTCCAGTCCGTTTCTACTCCGGCAAAATACTGTGGATGTGGTTGATCATTGTACAGCCTGATTTTTATCGGGCACTCCATCCGAAATATACTCGCTACAACAGGGTTTTTAGTAACATAGTCCTCGATATTTTCTGTTATATCAATGATTGAACGATTCCCATTTCCAATTCAAAGAATCCAGTTCCAAAATTACCATGCTGAAATGGCTCTTCGAGAACTGAAAAAAGCTCAGAAAAAGTGAAATGATGTCTATGAATCACACAATTTAGAGAAAGCAAGTGTAACGTATCGCAACCCTCCATACATTCATCAGCTACATGTTATCTCTTAGTAATAGCCCGTTAATTCTTTATCGAATGGTTGGACATGAGAATTCTGAGCTGTTATATAAAAAATATGCAAGATTCATCAAAAGCACATCTGGTAAGCTACTCAAGACAGAATAAACTCCAGTGCCAATTCAGTGCCATTTTTTTAGTAAAAGTAAGTACGTGAAAGTAAACTAAAGCACATGTAAGCAAAATGAGAGCCAGCTAAAAAGCTTGATAAATCAACACTTTTAACGGGAACTATTGGGAATACTAAAGGTGGTAAAATCAAGATGGTGGGACCTACTGGACTCGAACCAGTGACCAACGGATTATGAGTCCGCTGCTCTAACCAACTGAGCTAAGATCCCATCATTGAAGAGGGAGTTATTATGCCATAAGATTGACAAAAAATCAATGTAAATCGTAATTATTATATGCCCTAACTTGTACTACGCCGATAGCTGAGTGCAAAATTAGTTAAATAAACACCACCAATAACAACTGCACCACAAATCAGTTCGCCAAGACCGATTTTTTCATTAAAAAATACATAGCCGATTAAAACCGTCTGAAACGGAATTGAGTTCTGAAAAACTACAGTCTTAAAAACACCTAGGTTAATAATGGCGCTGGTATACCATAAATAAGCAACTACGGTTGCCAACACTGAAATATAAATTAGTGCCAACCAGAAGCTAAAATGTAGCTGTGGAATAACACTAAAATCGCTACGTGCAATAGAAATGCCACCGAGTAGTAAACAGCCAAATACTGCGGCATAAGCATTCATCACCAAAGCGGAAACGTTTTGTTGTGATGTATAACGGCTCAAAACTGAATAGCAGGCAAATATTAATGTAGCGAGTATTCCATAAATTTCACCTTTACCGACTACATGCAAGATATCGCTACAAAAAAATTGTCCGCAACTTGGTGTAGCGTAGTTTACAACGCCAATTGAGCCAAACATAGCAACTACAATTCCAATTTTACTTAGCCAATTTAGTTTAGTTTTAAAAACGAATGATGAAATAATCGTAGTTAAGCATGGCGTAAAAGAATATAGAATCGCGACAACATTACCAGAAATCAATGCTTCCGCACTAAAAAACATGATATTGTAAGCACAGATACCTAATGCACCAATACAAAAGATCAATAACCATTGCTTACTATTTAGTGTAGGAAACCAATAGCCATTTTTTACACGTAAGATAATTAGTAGCAAACTTGCAGAAATTAAATAGCGTAAAAAAGCGACCAAATATGGATCGCTTGCTTCTGCTGCCGGTTTTGCTACGTGATACAAACCAGCCCAGAGCAATAAAGCCAGACAAAGTTGAACGTAATATTTAAATTGTGAGTTAGTTTTCATTAATTATCTATACTTTTATATATTTTCCGATTGAACAGCTGATGCCACCCTGGCTAATAAAATCATTCTGCATCGCCAGTTCCCAATTATTAAAATCAACCTCAGGAAACCATGCACATGGATCAGTAACGGGGAAATCAACATAGGTTAAATGGAGAGTAGTTGCATATTGTAGCGTTTGCTTAAATATTTCACCGCCACCAATAATACACAGCTCAGCAGCATCAGAATTGGCTGCAATAGCCTCTTCTATACTTGAGTGAACTTCTACACCTTGATGCTGAAAGTTGCTGCGACTAATCACAATATTTTTACGCCCCGGCAGTACTCTTCCGATTGACTCAAAGGTCTTACGCCCCATGATGATTGGTTTACCAAGTGTAACTTGTTTAAAATATGCCAAATCTTCAGGTATCGACCATGGTAATTGATTATTAGTACCGATCACGCGCTCGTGATTCATTGCAACTACCAGACTTATTTCTTGTTTCATTATCTAATCCACATTAAATTTATACTGCTACTGGTGCTTTAATCGCAGGATCAGCTTCATAACCAATCAATTCAAAATCACTGTACTCAAAATCAAAGATTGATTTAATTGCTGGGTTAATTTTTAGCCATGGTAGCGCTTTTGGTGTCCGTGATAATTGCAGATTTACCTGTTCCAAATGGTTGGAGTAAATATGTACATCACCAAAACTATGAATAAACTCGCCTACTTCCAGATCACATACCTGAGCGATCATCATTGTAAGTATTGCATAGCTGGCGATATTGAATGGCACGCCCAAAAATACATCGGCTGAACGCTGATACAATTGGCACGAAAGTTTACCATTATTTACATAAAACTGAAAAAATGCGTGGCATGGAGCCAACGCCATCTGGGATAATTCGCCAACATTCCAAGCTGAAACAATAAGTCGTCGCGAATCAGGATTAGATTTAATCTCATCAATTACCCAACTAATCTGATCAATAACTTCGCCATTAACACCTTGCCAGCTACGCCATTGTTTACCATAAACCGGACCTAATTCACCATTGGGATTTGCCCACTCATTCCAGATCGAAACACCATTTTCAACTAAATATTTGATATTGGTGTCACCACGTAAAAACCACAGTAATTCATGGATGATGGACTTGAGGTGAACCTTTTTGGTCGTAACTAGTGGAAATCCTGCATTTAAGTCAAAACGCATTTGGTAACCAAAACATGAAATTGTTCCAGTTCCAGTTCGGTCATGTTTTTCTTGTCCATTGTTTAGGACATGACGTAATAGATCATGATATTGTTGCATTGTTTATCTCTCTTTATTTTAATTCTTCATTTTTAGTAACTGCTCACCCTATGCAGTAATAGCGTCGTCACAAGGCTCCTCATGTACTTCTCATGTACACTACGTCGCTTTGTTCCTAGCTCTTACAGCATATTGTGGCAGTTATGGGAAAGGGGTTACCATTTTTAATTAATTCAAATATTTGTATTGTAGTTGGTAATAATGGTGCGGGTCGTATATCATTATTTAGATTACACCAATAAAATTGCTGTCCCTCAAGAGCCTGTATTTCACCATTCCATTGTTTAATAACAATTAAGTCAAGGCGTGCAAGTCCATGTGGATATTGATGTTCAACATTACCAATCAGACGCATATCGTCTGTTTTAACAATAATTCCAAGTTCTTCATTTAACTCACGTGCTAATGCCGTAAATGCATCTTCACCCTGCTCTAACTTACCGCCGGGAAATTCCCAGTGTCCAGCTAAAACTTTACCCTCTGGTCGAGAAGCTAATAAAACTTCATTACCCTTTGTTTGGTACAGTATCCCCAAACACGCATTGATTATCGTATTCATAAACTAATTTGCCTCAAATTCTTTACGGACAAATGGTAACATAAAACGGATGCCTTGTGGGTGATCTACTACCATATCAGTCAGAGGTACATAACCCACTACCATAAAATTCTGATTAGGCACAGTGATCATTTTCACATGAGGAGAACCTTGTTTATTCATCGCCACATACGTAGTTTCACTAGACAAACGCGGCACAATTGAGTCAAACTCAAAAGCCAGTAAACTAACTGGAGTTTGTGCCTGCCAATTATAAATATCTGCGTTACTCAGTGAGCTAATAAAATTATTATTTTCAAGTAAATTTGTGTTTGCTAATGCTTGCACCGAATTATTGCCATTGCTATAACCATTTGTTTTAGCAGCTTGAAGTAGTAAATTGTACTTATACCAATCATTAGAATTAGTTTGTAATACTTCTGAAATAGTAAGCTCACTCTCACCTAATTTGCAACCATTGCACTTGGCAAACTCCGAATTATACACTGTTTGCGGATTAAAATTGCTGCTCTCAGGATTAAAGCTCAGGTACGCATTCATCGTGTTAGCAAAAAATCCAGGTTTAGCAAATGCCGAAACCCAGCTATTATTTACATAATAAGGTGAGCTTTCAGAAGACGTAACATTGGCAAACATAAACGGCAACATCACTCGCGATACATTATATGCACCAACGACAGGAACCGTTTTTTGCAATTTAAAACCATTATTTATTAGGTAAGTCTTATTTTCCTCTAATATCTTAGTGCTCCATAAGGCATAAGAGCCACCTTCAGAATAACCGCTGATAAATAGCTTGGTTTTACCATTTACTTGCTCAAAAGCATCATCTGCAATCATATCCTTTAGTAACGGTAACATGTAAATACCGCTTTTGGCATTCACTTCCGGGTAAGTTACGTAAGGATGTGGATGGCGTGCATCTACCCCCATGCCTGGCAAATCAGGTAATAATACCACATAACCAGCACTAGCTAAAGTTGCCGCAGTTAAACCACTTAAAACAAAAGGATCTGTTTTAAAATTCGATGGAATATTGCGCTTGTCAAGCACAGTATAATGATAAAAAATCACTACTCCCTTTAATTTCTCGCGACTAATTGGTATCAGTACCGCACCAGATAAAATTGAATTAGATCCATTAACTGCTTCGCTGGTGTAATAAACTTTGTAACCTTTGATGCTAGTAATCGCGGGGTTAATTAATCCTGATTCAGTACTAATATCTAATCCAGCATACTGTTTGAGATTTTCGATATTACGAGTACAGTTATATCCATAAATACCATCACAAACAAAGCTCTTATAGTAGTTATAAAGCTTCTCTGGCTTATAGTTGACAATTTCCGACTCATAAATTAATTTACCAAAACTGGAATTAAGTGCTATTTGCGGATAACTGCGCGATTCAATATATGGCTGGTAATATTGACTTGATTCAAACTGCTGTCCTGCAATTGTACTTTGCTGGGTTTGACTCTCCACCGCAATTGCATCAAAATTTACACCAATGCCAAGAAGCAACAATAATGCGCAAATAAAATTAATTTTATTCAACTTCATTTTACTGCAAACTCTGAACAGCTGAAGCACTTTCATCAAACTGATTTCTGGCAAATAATAACATAAAATTCAACCCTTGTGGATGATCTACCTCTACATCAACAAATGGTATCTGACTATCAACTTTAAAGTTTTGATTTGGAACTATCGTTATTTTTAAGGAACTAGAACCTTGTTTTGCCATCGCTTCATAAGCAACTTCTGAATTTAGGCGCGGAACGACCGAATCATAGGCATAGCTTAAAAAACTAATTGGTGTACTTGCTTTCCAATTATAGATATCTGCTGAAGCTACCTGATCTTTAAAATTAGAACTATTTAAAATCCCAAGATCAGCCAAACTAACAATTGAATTGCTTTCATTTGAATAAGCTGATTTCTTTGCTGCTGCATAGAATAATTTATATTTAGTCTTTTCTACTACCGAAGCCTGCAGCAATCCCGCTATATTATAAGTTTTTCCATCAACTGAACAACCATGACACTCAGCAAATTCTCCATTAAATACGCTACTTTCAACATGATTAAATGTAGCGTAAGAATTTAGCATATTAGCAACTAGTCCCGGACGAGCGAATGATGTAACCAAGGTATTATCAACAAAATAAGGCGCGGTTTTCTTAGTATCTATATTAGCCAAGACTGAAGGTAATGTAACTTTGGATAAGTTATAGACGCCATCAATTGGTATAGTTTTAGTCAGTTTAAAGCCTAAGGTTGAGATAAATGAGGAATTATCCTGAATAATTTTGGCAGCCCATAAAGAATATGCTGCACCCTCAGAATAGCCGCTCAGATATAAGGGAATCTTGTTGCTATCAAGTTTATAACGCAGCGCAGGCTGAATTCGTGGCAGCAAATTTAACATATATAAACCACTTAGAGCATTTTCTATTGGATATAATAAATATGGATGTATCGCTGCTTTATCATCACCAAGCCCCAAATAATCAGGCATCAGCACTACGTAGCCATCGCTAGCTAGGGTTGCAGCAATATTTTTACTTAAATGGAACTCATCTTGTTCAAAGTTGGACGGAACATTATCTTTATTTAGCACTGTATAATGATAGAATACAATTACACCTTTTAGCGGTTGTTCCGACTGAGGAATTAATACAGCACCAGAAACTGGATGTGCGACTCCATTCATATCTGGAGTAGTATAGCTAACTTTATAAGCATTTATCTGGCTAAATTGTTGCCCGATCAAACCTGATTCGCTATTTAGGTCAATACCTGCATATTGCTGAATATTCTTGAGATTAAATTTACAATTAGACCCATATAAACCCTTACAAATCGTTGCGTGATAGAGTTTATACAAGCTTGTACTATCATAACTGGCGATCATTGATTCACTCAGTAAACTTCCAAAAGCATTACTAAGTTTTACTTTAGGATAGGGTTTACTCGCGATATATTGATTTAAATTAGCTGGCTCAACATAAAGATCAAGTCCCGAGCTTTGATCGGCATTAACCAGCGCATAATTCAGACAAATTAAACTAAATAGAGCTTTTTTTAGCTGCATTGTTACTTATTCCAGATTTTTTTGTATTTATCCAATAATTGCGCATCGCTCTCAATATGATTTTTATCTAAATCAATACATGCCACAGGACAAACAATTTGACATTGCGGTTCGTCATAATGTCCTATGCATTGGGTACATAAATCAGGGTTAATTTCGTAAATTTCAGCACCTTGAGTTATTGCTTTATTTGGACATTCTGGTTCACAAACATCGCAGTTGATACATTCTTCAGTAATATATAATGACATAATTATTCCTTTTTACTTAACAAAGCATAATTGACACTTCCGGCTTTACTTTGTTTTAAAATATTAAATTGACTTAATTCTGGTATATTCTGATGGTACTCGATATAAATCACCCCATTAACAGTCAAATGCTCGCTAACTATCTGTAAGCTCTCTGCCAGTAAATTGCTACTATAGGGAGGGTCAAGAAAAATCACATCAAATTTGAGTTGATTATTCATTAAAAATTTTAGTGCGTCTTCATTAACCACCAGACAATTATCTGCACGTAATAATTTTACATTATCTTTTAGCTGCTGCATGACTTTGACTGATTTCTCAACCATCACCACTTTAGCAGCATTACGCGATACCGCCTCAAACCCCAGCGAGCCACTTCCGGCAAAAAGATCTAAGCAAGTTTGCCCCGTTAAATCTTGCCCCAGCCAGTTAAATAAAGTTTCTTTCACCCGATCTAAAGTCGGACGCAAGCCATCTTGGTCTAAAACTGGCAATTGGCGTGAACGGTGAGTACCACCTATAATACGTATTTTTCCCATATCACCTGCTATATATAATTTTTCCTACTCGATCAATATGTTCTTTAAGCTCAATATTTTCAACATGTTCATAATCCGTGACATCAAACTTATACGGAGTAGCTAATTCATCCAAACCAGTGATTATCGCACCTAAAAGATTTTTACATTCACCATAGATTGCCAAATCAATATCTGATCCACGCCAATAGGTGCCCATTGCCCGCGAGCCATATATCTTAACTAATTTAATCTCTGAATATTGTGCCAAAAAGCTCTTAATTTGACTCAATGTCCGCTCTGTAAGACCAAATTGTTCCATCAAAATTTACCTTGGAGAAATTCAGCTAATTGCATAAATCCGACCACATAAGCATTAGTAATATTATGAACAATTTGCGCTGCTACCTTTTCATCATAACTATGTGAAGTAGAATTGCGAGCATCCATCATATCAATCCATAATTGCCCATCTTCAATAACTCCGGCAGCAAAACCTTCCTTAATTGCTTCGCGCGGTAACCTAGCTTCAACACCATTATACTTTAGATAATCTTTAACTACTTTCCAACCGAGTTCAAACGTAAACTCAAAGGTCTGGATTAACGCCATTTGATAAAGTTGATTATCTGGCTCATTATCTACCGCTAATTTAGCCTGATTCAGGCGCATCAGTGCCTTAGTATAATTAGCAAATCGTTGCTGCCAACGAATGTCAGTTGATTGATTCATGTTTCTTTTACTCTAAAAATACTCTGCAGTAAAATTTTACTTTATTAACCAAGTTAAACAAAATTTATTCGATCCCAAAACGAATATTTTTTGCCATGATTAGTCTGTAGCTTAGTTAAATACTCTTTATTATCAGAGAAGTTTTGCCAATCGATCACCTGAAAGCCGTAATCCATAGCAAGCCTGAGATCACTAACTGCATAATGATAATACTGACTTTTTGCAGTAGCTAATACATCATTCACTAACTCACGACGAATTAAGGTTGCAGCAAGATATTGTGCATTAGTCACGAGCGTTTTAGACAGCTTACGAAGAGTACTTATATTTACAAAGCGGCTTAATTGTTCATGTTTTTGGAAAACAAAATTACTGAGCAACTCATATTCATGAACCGCATCCAAAAACAAAACTACTAAATCTAATCGAGTATTTTTACTTATAATTTCCATAGCTTCTTGACGATAGTTATTTTTATCACAATCAGCCAATTTCTTCATGAAGTCACAATAATACTTTGCCTCTAAGGTACGCAAAAATGTTTTCCAACGCACCTCTTGCGCTGCCTGTAATTGCCCACCTTCAATAAACGCTTGAATTAATAAATTTTGGCGCTCACAATATAGAGTATCATTAGCAATATTTTCTGGAATATATTTTAAAATCCAATCAATAGCATTAACAAAATCTAGGTCGTCAAAATAGAGCGTTGCAAGCCGTAAAACGTGTTCTGCACTGTAGCTATTACTCTCCTTAATTACATCTGCCAACTTTGCTGGATTATTTTGTAAACCAATTACATATAAAAGAACTTTTGGTTCTTTAGCTATGTACTTTTCTAATAAAGTTAACCCTTTGGTTCCTAACGCTAATTTACAGCACTCAATAATCTCAGTTTTCAAATAGTCATTATTAAAATAAAGATTTGCAACCAGTTGTGCTAATTGATCTAAATCGCGCTGTTCAGAAGGGACACAAAGCCACGCTTTACCATAACTAGAAAAGCATTCTTCTAAAAACTCTATGGCACAACCACTAGAATCATCTTTAGCTTGACATAAATCTTCAAAATCACCTATAATAACTTGCAGCAACTCAATTGATTCATGAGGTAAACTTGGTGCAACTTTAAGTAACGGTTCTAAAACATGCAATTTCAAATTATTAAAGAAGTCAATAGCATCATAATAATCATGAAACTTTTTGCGCCGCTTATATCCAGAATAAGTTTTCTTTATTTGCTTAAATCGCTCTTTACCATCTAATAAATAATTTTGCAGAATATACTCACCAACCTCAGTAAAAGATACAGCAACATCGTTTAGCATAACCATCAACTCTTCTTGAGTTTTCCCTGCTAATTTTGATAATAAATCTAATTCTAATTTTTTTGCCATAATGCTAACCTTAAGAAACTTATTTTTGCTCTTGCCACTTTTCTAGCATATAATTTATATTATCGTAATATCCCCAGCCCATATCTTGAGATTCTTTCACTACACCCTTAATCCGACTTAAAAAACCCTCTGAATAATTATTTGGGCTCATTAATTTTAATACATTTTCAAACATTGATTCCATACTATTATAAAACCCATCATCTATATCTCCAAACGCAAGAGTGAATTGGGTTCCACACTCAATATAATGAATCATTAAATCTAAAACTCCATCAATATTTCCAGTAGCTTTCTTATAGTCACTAATAGCTTTTTTTGCATTTTTTAAATTAAGTTGATGACTTTTCAGCCACGGTGCTTCAGTGCTAATACTTTTACTAATAATATCTCGATATTTTTCAATAACGTTACCATCATTAATAATCTTTGCCTCTAAAAAACGCTTATTTTCTTTAGATAAAGAGTAAAGAGAAGAAATTAATTCAATCAGTTTAGGATGATCATATTTAACTATTTCCTTTTTTAATTCTGACCACAATATTTTCTTGTCTTTGCTTTTTGCTGTTGCCACTATATCCTCCTCATTATTTACAATTTCATAGTCACTTAGTCTAAAATATCTTGTGGAATATCCATACAATGTAATGGAAAATCATGCATATCATCCCAATACAGCAATTCCCCGCGAAACTTTACCTGCTTAAAATAACTGAGCTCTTGCATTTTTTTGGTAAATGGAAACTTACGATACCTTTAATAGTTAATGTCTTCATGATAAATATACCCAGATTATCTTAACGGTTCAATTTTAAATAAATCTTGCCCAGATATAGCAAAAAAACAATCATATTTTTTTACTAAGCGCCAACACTTGGTCAATATGAAAATCACAATCCATATTCCAGTAGATTCTTTCACCCTTAAATTTCACTTGTTCAAAAAAATCTTTATCCATTAAACACTTATAAGATGTAATACGCTGAACTTCTTGATAAACATCAAATAAATAAACGTTAGCATCCTCTGTTTTAACTCGCAACATATAATTACTTTCTGGGGTTACTTCGATGAATTTCATGCTAACTAACGTTATCCAAATAATGGTTGGGTATCATTTGATCTAAATGAATATCCAGCATATCATGCCAATAAACCATAAAAAATTTATATTTCGCACACTTGAACAAGGCTAAATTATTTAGCTCTTGATAACAAGGTAGTTTTAGCAATGGCGTAAAGTCAAATTTAAAATCCGTCCCGTCATCAAGAAAAATATTTAACGAATAATCGTCTGATACTTTTAAGTTGATTATTTTAGGTAACATTAATTCACCTCCAGTGGTTTAATTTTAAAGATAGCCTCGCCTTTAATTGCAAGCTGCCAATCAGCAAATAACTCATCTTGCCGTAAATCAATCCATAACTCTAAGCTAAAATCATTTGCTCAACCTATACTTTAGCACTAGCTACAACATCTGTGATATTCTATTGAACTTATTTATTTTTTAATGAAAGTCACAAATAATATCGATAAATCAACTACCCCGCGGCAGAGCAGCGGGGTATGCAATACCATTTTAAAATAACCGCAATTGATAATCTTTGTGTACTGCCTTATAATCAGGGTTGCCCTGATTCTTAACATAATTTTGCATCACCTTTTCATCAGCGTGACGTCCAACAGTACTTGCAAAAAATCCATCACTCCAAAATTTTCCACCCCATAACTGTTTTTTTACTTCTGGAGCTAACCTGAAAACTTCTTTTGCAATTATACTTTTTATCATTCTAACCAACTCACTTACACTACTTTTTGGTACGGATTGTACCAAAAAGTGCACATGTTCCTTATCAGTCCCAATTTCTAAAAATTTTACATCATAACGCTTCTCTATTTCTAAACAGGTCTCTTCTATGACTGTATCAACTTTATCTGAAATTACAACTTAGAGCTGCGGGGAATTTACCCGAAGAGATTTAACCTTTTAAAACAAAATCCTCAAACCCATCATACTTATGAAAGGCTAACAAATAAATACTCGTTAGCGTATTAGTTCCATAATCTTTCAAATCTGTAATAACTGTATTTTTTACAACTTCTTCCATCATTGAATCTACAACATCTTTTACAACAATTGGTAATGCTAAGCATAACTCTTTAAATGAAGTTTTACTTTCCGTAACAATTTCATAAAATTTATCAATAGAAACTCTTCTAATACTCTCATGCTTCATTTTTACTTTATCAACCGTCGTTTCCCAAGCAATATTTTGACTCTTTTTCGCAATAACTTCAACTAACATGCATACAGCTTGAGCTTTATTAATAATGACATTCTGCATTTTCATATAAGTTTTTTGTGATGCACTTGAATTCATCGTATTATGTTTATTTTTCATCTCAACATAAATATTCTGAGACTCATTAACTATATCAAATCCTTCTTTTGGTACAAACCAAGCTTCACCACCAATATATTTAAAAATATTTTGATGAAAATAGCCAATTCCATTTGTGTTAGTTTTATCCAACTGTCGAATTATTTCAGAATCAATTATTTCCTCAATAGTTTTTTTGTAAACAATTTTGTCAAATGTTAATTTAATTGGATCAATTAAATTCTTATTAAATTTTTTCAAATCCATGGATGCTGAATAAACTTCTACAGCATCTTTTACATGTTTGAATAAATCAGCATCAGAAATAAAGCTCAGGTTGTATTTGCGTAATGACGTTGGCATTAATTGATTCTCCATTATATTTATGATATGAATCCAAGTATTGAATTATAGATAATCCTATCTTTTTAGCTAAATTAACAGGAACAGCATTTCCTATTTGCTTATATTGGTTAGATAACCCACCTTGAAATATCCAAGAATCAGGAAATGTTTGGATTCTCGCATATTCTCTAACCGTAAAAGGTCTAGTTTCATCAGGATGACAGCGTTCTGTTTGTTTTTGCGCCGGGCTGCAAGTTAAAGTAAGACTAGCTTCATCCCATGAAATTCGTCTAGCCATGCCAGTTTTACCACCACCTAGATGATAGCTTCCTGCCATATATTCTCTCGCCAGTTCATCTGGTAAATCTCTCCAACAACCGCCAGGAGGAACAAGTTCCAATATTTTTCGTTTATGCTCAGGGTATCTAGCACCTTCTGAAATAGGTACATCTTGCAAAACATCACGTAAAACTAGCTTTTGCTTAGATGGTAGAGGATATTTATATATATTTGGTAAGTCTTTTCGTATCCCGACCATAACTAATCTTTCACGTTTCTGTGCTACATCATAGTCATTAGCATTTAAAATTTTACAATTAACATTGTATCCAATTTCATCAAATACTTTTAGAATAATTTTTAATGTTCTACCATTATCGTGTGTACTCAAGCCTTTTACATTTTCAGCAAGAAAAATTTTTGGATTTAATTTTTTAATAATTTCCGCAAATTCAAAAAATAATGTACCACGTGTATCAGCTAGACCTAATCCTACACCAGCATAAGAAAAAGGCTGGCATGGAAATCCACCACTAACTAAATCTACTGTTTCTTCGGCTGAAATATAATCGCAAAGATTATGATTAAAATCAATAATATTTACGTTGAAAACTGGCCAATCAGGCTTATTAAGTTTTAGTGTATTACTTGCGTGTTTATCTAATTCAACTAATCCAACTGTTTCAAATCCTGCTTCATGTAAACCTAGAGCAAGCCCCCCAGCGCCAGCAAATAACTCCAAAACTCTATATTTTGTGTCTTTCATTTATTTTGTATATTTTCCGTTATAAAAATAGAACTATCAAATGATAGCTTTGATAATTTAATTAACTTTCAATCTTGGCAAACGACTGTTTGATAAACTCGGGATTATACTGCCGGCTAAACTCTGGCAAAGAGTTAAGCAAAATCGAACCATATTGTTTGAGCACCACCCGATTATCACAGATCGTTACCTGTCCATAGTCTTTCTCGTTACGAATAAGCCGCCCCACCGCCTGAATCAATTTAATACAAGTCTCGGGCAATGATACATCCATAAAATAATTGCCATTTTCAGCTTTAACCCAATATTCACGCACCATATTTTGCGGATCTTTATGAGTATCAAAAGGTAATTTGGTGACTACCACATGCATACAATATTTAGCTGGTAAATCCACACCTTCAGCAAATGAGTTTAGACCAAAAATAATGCTTGGCTTGCCACAATCAACAGTTTCTTTGTGCTCGGCAATTAGTTTTTGATTACTGCTGTATTCAGTTTGCAATAAAATCTTATTTTGTAACTTTACAGGTAATTGTTTAAAAGTATCAATTAGTTGCTGACGATTAAAAAACAACACCAAAGTACCATAAGCATCAGTATAATTCAAAATTTGCGATAGATATAGTGTTAATTCTTTTTGAAATGGTTCGCGCATAGTATACTCAGGCGCATAGCGAAATTGCGGAATAACTAATTGACTATGTTCAGGATAATTAAATCCAGTTGGCAATTTCACTTCATGAACTGCGGGTAATAAATTTAATCCTAGTTGGAATTTGACATAATCAAAACGTTTGCCAATGGCTAAAGTAGCTGAGGTCAGGCAGGCGGCATAAACTTTAGACCAAAGTTTATTGGCAAGCAGATTACCTACATGAGTAACCCCAGCCACCAAATTATATTCATCATTGCCATTGGCTAGCTTTTGCTCTACCCAACGTGCATTGGCGTTGTAACGTGAGTTATCTTGATTAATTAGGTAGTCTGCAGTTGTAGTGATACCTTCAACACTACTTAAATAAAAGCCTAGCTTTAATAAATTAGCTTCAGTTACATAATCCTGCTCATTTTTAAGTTTGTTTTTTAGTTTATCCTGAATATTATTCATTCCAGCACATAGTTCTGCTGAACTAAAAGCTAATTCAACAAAAATATCTTTAATTTCCTGAGTAACTGCGCTATTAAGATAATCATTGAGAATCAGCACTCCATTATCAAAAACATTGTGATTAAGCTTAATTAATTGATAAAATTTATCCAAACTATCAGCCAGATCACTGGCTTTACTCACTGCATCATCACATAAAGCAACATCATCACAAATATAACTGTTATTTGCTGGGTTAACGATCAATTTAGAAGCATTATTTACCAGTCCAATACTTTGTTTTAATTCAAACTGCCCCATAAAGCCACTAATCGCATAGCCAGGGAAATTATGCGCCTCATCTACGCAGAGATAATAATCTGCTGGTTTAACTGGTAAAACAGTACCGCCACCGCCATCTATATCTGCGAGCAAAAGACTATGATTAGTAACAATTACATCACAGCTTTTAAGAAATTCGCGGTTTTTATAAAATGGGCAATTGGAGTTTTCCTTTTGATTATGCGTACACTGAAAACCCAAACACTGATGTTTATCTATGGTAATCAAAGGTTTAAGCTTACTCTCAATAAAAATTGGTGCGTTATCCAAATCACCATCCCATTTACCTTTGGCATAATGCTCGGCAACTTTCTGCAATTTATCTTGAACTTGCTCTGCCTGTGAAATCATATCCACGCCAGCATCGGCAATGCTACCCTCTAATTGATACGGACAGAGATAGTTTGAGCGCCCCTTGGCTAGACCATAGATAAACCGATTACCGCTATGTTTGATAAATTGCGGCAAATCTTTATTATAAAGCTGACCTTGCAGGGTTTTGGTTGCGGTACTAATGATAAATTTTTTACCCTTACGTTTAGCATTGTCTGTTCCCGCCAAAATATAAGCAAAGCTCTTTCCTGTTCCAGTGGGTGCTTCAATCAGGCAGAGGTTATGTCCATCTTTAGCTTCCTCACTGACATTAGCAAAACAGTTATCAATGGCTTCGACCATTTCTAACTGTGCCGGTCTTTGAATAAAATTATCAATATTTGCTGTTATATCATGGTAATCTTGTTGGATCGTCATAGTGCTTCTTTTATATTTAGAGGAATTAAGTACCGCTATTTTAACATATCCGCATCATCTACTAATCTTGGAGTTCACCTGCGGTAAAAAAAGTAAATTTTAATGTCGGTGGAGATGGTTTACATCTGGGTAATGATGATGAGAGTGTGAGATCGGATCATGTTGATGTGGATGAGCATGCCCGGACTTGTTGTGAAGCACAAAATCATGCTCATGCTGATGATGTTCATCGTGAATGTGATAATGTTCGTGAAATTCTTCGTCGTGAGTATGCTCATGCTCGTGTATCTCGGTTAAGTGCATCCATACTCCAATCGCCATAAATAGCAATGCCAACCAGAATAGTAAATTAACTGACTCGTTAAAAATCACAATAGCAATTGCTGCACCAATAAACGGCGCAATTGAAAAATATGCTCCAGTTCGTGACGTACCTAAACCACGCAGCGCTAAAATAAACAGTAATAAACTCAGACCATAACCTAAAAATCCACACAGTAAAATTATAGCTATCATCATAGTATCTGGCATACTGCTGCCAAGCCATAACGCCAAACTAATATTTACTACTCCAGCAACTAAGCCTTTGCTTCCAGCAATAAACAGGGAGTCTGCTGCCGAAACCTTACGGGTTAGATTGTTATCTATTGCCCAACAAAGACAGGCTGCTACAATTGCTAGTATACCAAATGCGCCATCAGCTTTAGTTGTGCCACCACCGTGAGGTAATGATAAAATGAGACCACCAATGACTATTAAAATCATCCCAATAATAATTCGCCGATCTGCATTTTCCTTAAAGACAACCCACGCAATAATTGAAGTTAGAACTGCTTCAAGATTAAGCAATAAAGAAGCGTTAGCCGAGCTAGTTTGAGAAAGACCATACATTAATAAAATAGGCGCCAAGATACCACCAAAACAGATTGCCCCAGCGAGCGATCCTGATTCAGAATTACTTAATCGCGGATTATTCCAGCCACGATCGCGGATTATTTTGATTAGCATTAAACCAATGCCACTACCAGAATAAAGTAACCCAGCAATCAATATTGGTGAATTTCGACCTACAAAATATTTAGCAATTGGCGTACTTGCACCAAACAATATCGCAGCGGATAAAGCTGCGATTACTGCAGGTGAGAGAAAAGATCTATTCAACATTTTCATTAAAATGTGTAATCATGCATAGCATTATTATTTACGCCTAGGAGTAAAAACGTGGTATCCCAACCAAACTAAAATTGATAAGGTCAATGAACCGATTATCCCTAAAATCACCGCACCTAAAACTAATGGTAATAAGATTAAATGCCAGTTACTTGCAAGATGATGTATATTAGCGCTTACAGCATTTGCCGAAAACTCAATACCTAATGCGTGACAACCAAGATAATAAGATGCATACAATATGGGCAACATCGTAAATGGATTACTCACCCACACCCATGCAATTGCCACCATAATATTTGCGCGAAACAAAATTGCAAAAATTACAGCAGGAACCATTTGCAAAGGCATTGGCATAACTGCCCAAAACACCCCAATCCAGGTTGCTTTTGTAACTGTTGACTGGTTAAATTCCCAAAGATAATCACGACCGTGAAAGTGGTGACTAATAAATCTTAGCATTTTATAATTTTCAACACTCTCGCGGCTCGGAATATATTTTTTTAGACGCTTAACCATCAATCCCAATCCAATGCGCCACCGCTTTGATATTCGGTAACACGCGTTTCGAAGAAATTTTTCTCTTTTTTCAAATCAATCATTTCACTCATCCATGGGAATGGATTATTAGTTTGATTTGGATACAATTCAGGTAAACCAATCTGCGTAGTACGACGGTTACAGATAAAGCGTAAATACTCTTTAAACATACCAGCATTTAAGCCAAGTACCCCACGTGGCATAGTATCTTCAGCATACGCATATTCTAATTCAACACCTTTGTGGAAAAGCTCAATTAATTCAGCTTTAAAATCTTCTGTCCATAATTCAGGATTTTCAAGCTTAATTGTATTAATCAAATCAATCCCAAAATTACAGTGCATTGACTCATCACGCAAAATATATTGATATTGCTCAGCCGCACCCGTCATTTTATTTTGACGACCAAGAGCTAAAATCTGCACAAAACCAACGTAGAAGAAAATTCCTTCCATGATACACGCGAAAACAATCAATGACTTTAACAACTTACGATCATTTTCCAGAGTTCCAGTTCTAAACTCCGGATTAGTCAGCGTATCAATAAACGGAATTAAAAACTCATCTTTAGCTTTAATTGACGATACTTCATGATAGGCATTAAAAATTTCGCCTTCATCCAGACCAAGACTCTCAACAATATACTGATAAGCATGGGTATGAATTGCTTCTTCAAATGCTTGACGTAATAAAAATTGACGACATTCTGGCGCGGTAATTTGACGGTAAGTACCAAGGACAATATTATTTGCTGCCAGACTATCCGCGGTTACAAAGAAACCCAAGTTACGTTTAACAATCAAACGCTCATCTTCACTAAGACCCAAAGGATTTTTCCACAATTCGATATCGCGCTGCATATTTACTTCTTGTGGCATCCAGTGATTAGCACAAGTTGCAAGATATTTTTCCCATGCCCATTTGTACTTAAATGGAACTAATTGATTTACATCGGTTTGACCATTTATAATCCGCTTATCTACCACGTTAACGCGAGTAGTATCTTTAGCAATCATTGAATCCAAACTAACCGGAATCGGCTGCTGGGTTGTTGATTGAATATTTTGTGCAGTTTGCATGCTACATAACTCCTAATTAATATTTAACATTTAAGGATGCGCCTAATGGACCAACCCAAAGGCTGGTATCATCAGTTAGACCGATATAACCATTTTCCATTTGAAACTGTTGTTTCTTTTCTAAATCTGTTCGCGAATGTGCTAATGAACTCTCAGCATGAGCTTCTGCCAACGTAGAGCTTTCCAATGCGATACTAGTCGCAGCCAAGTTATTTGTAGTCGAGCTGCTTAGAGCACTCCCCGCAAAACTATAACTTTGTGCTTCATCCGCCGATAAAGACCATACCGGAGAAAGGTATAATGTTACGAGAATAATTACCAATAAAAATTTAAATATTTTCATAACTATTGCCAGCTCAATCTAATAAGGCACTTACATAATCCTTGGCTGTAAAAGGACGTAAATCATCAATACTCTCGCCAACGCCAATAAAGCGTAATGGAATCGGACGCTCTTTGGCAATCGCGCAAATTACCCCGCCTTTAGCTGTTCCATCTAATTTAGTCAATACCAGTCCAGTCAAACCAAGTGCATCATCAAAAGCACGAACTTGATTTAGTGCGTTTTGCCCAATATTGGCATCCAATACCAACATAATTTCATGTGGCGCATTAGGTAATGCTTTATCTATTACCCGCTTAACTTTCTTAATCTCTTCCATCAAGTTTAGCTGTGTTGGCAATCTTCCTGCTGTATCCGCCAATACTATATCAATTTTTTTAGCAATAGCCGACTGAATAGCATCAAAACATACTGCGGCGGAATCACCTGATTGTTGGGTAACTACTGTTACATTATTACGACTACCCCATTCAATCAATTGCTCACGCGCTGCTGCCCTGAATGTATCACCTGCTGCCAGCATAACGCTTTTACCTTGTTGTTGGAAATATTTAGCTAATTTACCAATTGAAGTAGTTTTACCTGCACCATTAACTCCAACCATCATAATCACAAATGGCTGATGATTTTCAGTTTGCAATGGTTGTTCCAGTGGCGCAACCAGTTCAACTAGTGAATCAGATAACGCAGATTTTAACTCAGCACTATCTTTTAAACCACGCAAACTTACCTTACTGCGCACATCATCCAGCAAATGCATCGTACCAGCTACACCGACATCTGAAGTTAATAAAATTGATTCTAATTCATCATATAACTCATCATCAATTTTACCACCACCAAAAACACCGAGTAATTTCTTACCGAATGCGTCACGAGTTTTACTTAAACCACGTTTAAGACGTTCACTCCACGACAATTTACGTAATGGCTGTAACTCATCTTGAACCTCACTAACCTCTTCTTTAATTTCTGGCGTTAACTCGGTCTCAGTCTCGAGATTGATATCTGCCATATAAGTGGCTTCAAAACCATGCGTAATTTCTGTTACTTCAGGCTCTACTTTGGGTGTTAAATCACTCTGGGAATGGATAACCACATCTTCTGCAGGATTCATAATTTCAGAAGAAATATGTTCTTGTAATTCCTTTTCTTCTTCCTCTTCGGTGCGGACTAACTCTTGAACCACTGCTGCCAATTCAGCCGCTGGATCTTCTTTCTTTTTACGTTTAAAAAAACTAAATACCATAATTCTTACTTTCAGTTCAATAAAACACTACATCTAGTGATACAAGCCGAATTATAACACAATCTATAGCATATCTAGCAATTTGTTCAACCCATTTTACAAACACCTCAAATGACAGCTTAAAATCACTTGACATTTACTCCTTAGCAATAATAGCAAACCCCAGACATTAAAACACAAGCAAAATTCATGCTAAAATGGCAAACTTTCTAATTTAACATTTAGGTACTTTAATGCGCTTAAAAAATCTTCTTGATAGCTATGCTTTGATAATTAAAGACCCGGATTATCGCAGTTTATTTATTTTAAACTTTGGAATCTCAGTACTTGGTGCAATGCTTGTACCAGTATTCCCGCTCTGGGTTTTACAAAAAGTCAAAATTTCTGTTTCTGGCGTATTTTTTATTTTAGCTATTGTTGGTGTTGGTAGCGCTGTTTTAAATATTGTTTTAGGCTATGTGTCAGATAAAATTGGTAAACAAAAAATCTTTATTGAAATAACTTTATTGTTATCAATTATCCGTGGAATTTTATACAGCTTTTTCCCTTTCGTAAGCGTTATCATTGCTGCGAGCTGGCTAACCCAAGTATCTAGCGGTGCACTCTCATTTGCCATGCTCAAAGAAAAAATTATTGCCAAAAATCATTTATCATTAGAGGGTAAAATTACCTCAACAGTTCGTGCCTCAATCTCAATCGCCTTTGTTCTTGGCCCGTGGTTGGGAATAACCTTAGTCAGCATTATGAGTTTTGAACATTTTTACTTACTTTATGCGGCACTTTATTTTGGCTTATACTTACTGGTAAAATTTAAAGTTCGCGACAGTTCAATGTTGAAAACCTTACCGCTGCAAAATGCTAGTAAAACTAACATAAAAAAACAAATTACACCATTAGCTTTAAGTATGTTGTTAATTGTCTTGCTCGTAGCTGGAAATCTATCCAGTTCTCCCTTACTCGTGCTAGAGTTACACAATTATGCCAGCGCAAAAGAAATTGGGATTGTTTTTGGTGCTGGTCCTCTTTTTGAAGTTATTGCTTTTCCCATCATCGGGCATTTGAATGACAAATATGGTACGTATAAGACTTTATTGGCGGGTAGTATTATTGGTGCTGTTTATTTCTATTTGCTTTCACTTAGTGTAAACTTTTATTTTGTTATCGCATGTCAAATATTAGGAACATTATATGTCGCAACCTTATTCAGTACTTTAATGATTTATATTCAAAAAGTATTGGGTGGCAAATCAGGTTTCTCATCCTCGTTTTATTTTAGCGCTGTCTCACTCGCTGGAGTTTTCTGTAATGCCCTGCTGGGTACTGCTTTAGCTAAGTTTAATTATAGCGTTGGATTTCTAATCCTTGGATTAGTTACTTGTTCAGGAATAGCATTATTACTACTTGCGCGTAAATTTGCGCCCTCTTTCGTCGGGGTCAATTAACTTTATCCTATCTTTAGACCTATATTCTTGTAGATATAGTAGAACAAGCATTTTACATTATTCTGCGATTAGAAACAAATTAAATATTAAATAAACTATCTCGCATGCTAAAATTACGTCTCATACGGGGTGTTAGCTCAGTTGGTAGAGCAGCGGACTCTTAATCCGTTGGTCGTCGGTTCGAATCCGACACGCCCCACCACCGATCTTGCCAGATTAAATCAAAATTAGCATCTAATAAAGAATAAACCAAACCATGAATAACACTATCTTACTTATCGATGGATCATCTTTTATCTTTCGCGCATTCTACGCGGTTAAAAATCTAAGTGCACCGAATGGAATGCCAACCAATGCCATTTATGGTATTGTAAATATGCTCAAACAAATGCAAAAAAAATATACCACGCGTAATTGGGTCTGTGTTTTTGATGCTAAAGGTAAAACTTTTCGTGACGAAATTTATCCTGAGTACAAAGCGAACCGCCGCGAAACACCGGATGAACTCAAAGTTCAGTTTCCCTATATTCATGAATTAATTGCTGATTTGGGTATTCCAGTGATTATCCAAGATGGTGTTGAAGCAGATGATGTAATTGCAACAATTGCTAAGAAATACGCAGCATTAGATTACCAAATTCTAATTGCAACTGGCGATAAAGACTTTGCGCAGATAGTTGATGATAAAATTATTTTAGTTAATACGATGACCAATGAAATACTTGATCACCATGGAGTGATTGATAAATTTGGTGTGCGCCCTGATCAAATAATTGATTATTTATCACTAATTGGTGATAGTGTCGATAATGTACCAGGTGTACACAAATGTGGTCCAAAAACAGCACAAAAGTGGTTAACTGAATTTGACTCAATCGCTAATTTAATTGCGAATCAAGATAAACTATCCGGTGTCGTTGGTGAAAATTTCCGCCAGGCAATTGAATGGCTACCAACTGCACAAAAATTAATTACAATTGATTGTCAGGTCAATGTTGATAGTTATGATATTACTAAGCTTGAAAACCTGCAGCTTAAAGCCGCAAATTGGAATAAACTGGCTGAAGTCTATCGTGAACTAAATTTCCGGACTTGGCTTAAAGAAGCTGAATTACAATTAAATACAATAAGCTCTGCAACTGAAGTTAGCGTAAATAATATATCTGTATCACAAACAGAAAGTTTAGAACAAAATGCAGATCTTTTTTCTACTAATAGCAATGATAACAATATTACTTTAAATAAAGCCGTTTCTACTGAGCTATTAATGGCAACCAAACATATTGCCAAAATCAACAGTGTTAACGAACTAAAAAGTTTGATAGATGCATTAATTGCTGAAAATCAGCAAACTTCGTTTAATATCTATCTTGATGATTATAATGACAATAACTCTCAAATATGCGTAGTGGCAATCTGTAACTCTGCAACAATTTATCTGATTGAACTAACTAATAGCAATGTACAAGAACTGCTTTTTGCTGATGATAGTGAGACACAGGAAAAACTATTAATCTTAGCAAGCTACTGGCAAAGTGAATTAGTAAAATTATGCTTTGATTACAAAAAGCAACTTTATATTTTGGCACAACATAATATCAGTTTAAATGGTATAAATGGTGATTTACAACTAGCTAGTTACATCCAAAACTCATTACAAAAACATGATTTAGCCACGATTACTAATCGTAATGCCCCACATATTAATTGTCAGGGTTATGCTGAATTACTTGGCAAAGGTGCTAAACGGGTTAATTTTAGCTCTCTGAATGATGACGAAAAACAAGCATTTATTATTGCTAACTCACAATCTATGCTTGAGTCACACCAAATTATTTTAGATAGCTTAAATCAGGAAGAACAAAAACTCTATCTTCACGTTGAGCTGCCGTTGGCTAACTTATTATTCCAACTAGAAAAAGTCGGAATGAAAATTGACATTCAACGTCTAAAATTATTGTCACAAGAAATGCACAGTAAATTACGTCAGCTTGAAGATTCGATTCAAAAACAAGCAAAGTGTGTATTTAATGTGAACTCCCCTAAGCAACTTCAAGATATTTTATTTAATCAATTGAAATTACCAACTACTGGAATTAAAAAAAACACCAGTGGCTACTCAACTGACGAAGAATCACTATCAATTTTAGCTGCATCGGGCTTTAGTATCGCTGATGAATTGCTTGAGTATCGTTACTTAAATAAGCTTCTCAACACATACATCGATCGTTTACCAGAATACGCTGACACACAACAATTAGTTCATACCTCATTAGAGCAAACCATTGTTACTTCTGGCAGACTATCTTCTAAAGATCCTAATTTACAAAATATCCCCGTACGGAGTGATTATGGGCAAGCAATTCGTGAGTGTTTTATTGCACCAGAAGGATGTCAGCTAATTTGTGCCGATTATTCACAGATTGAACTTAGGATATTAGCGCACATCAGTCAGGATAAAAATCTGATTGCTGCGTTTAATAGCGGAGCTGATATTCATTTGGCTACAGCTAGCCAAATCTTTCATAAGCCAATCGAAGAAATCACTAAAGATGAAAGACGCTATGCCAAATCAATTAACTTTGGTTTAATCTATGGTAAATCAGTTTTTGGTTTAGCTAAAGAACTAAAAATTGAGCGTGCAGCGGCTAAATTATATATTGATAATTATTTCGCTCAATATCCATTAGTAAGTAATTTCATGGAAAATATTAAAAAATTTGCTCATCGCGATGGCTATGTTGAAACCATCTATGGACGTAAAATTTATTTAGCAAACATTAATTCTGCTAATAATATTCTGCGCCAGGCTGAAGAGCGATTGGCTCTCAACGCACCCATGCAAGGCTCTGCTGCAGACATTATTAAAATTGCCATGCTGAATGTAAATCAATGGTTGGCTCAAGAAAAATTACAAACTAAAATGATTCTACAAGTGCACGATGAATTGATTTTTCAAGTTCCAAATAATGAAGTTGACATTATCATGGCTAACTTATCGCGCTTAATGAGTGAAAAAACACAGCTTGCTGTACCATTGGAGATTGAAGCTAAAGCAGCAGAAAACTGGGGAAAGGCACATTAATTATTGCGCCTTTATAGAAAATCTTAAATACAACATCAAATCAGTTTATTATGTGGTTAAATATCTAATAGGAAGTCTTAACTCCATAAAAATTACGGTGTAATTTCAGGATTATAATACGTGATAGAATATAAGCCACGCTTAGTTGCTGAGTTTTGTTTTTGCCAGATTAAACCGTCATGTGAAGTGGCAATTAAGCCATGTGCACCAACTATAACAAACTGATTGTCAGCATAAATGATTGAGCGCAAAGCGATATGCTTGGGTAGTTTATGTCTGACTATTGACCAATTTTGCCCATCAACAGAACTAAGAATAGTTGAATTGTCACCAACTATAGTATAGCGTCCAGCACCATAACTGACACCATAAAGCCAATTTTTGGTCGGGGAGGATAGAAGTTGCCAAAATTCTCCAGTACTAGAGTTTAAGATTGTACCACTAGAACCTACTGCCAAAAATTTATTATTAACGAAACTAACTGTACTTAGCCATTCTTGTGTAGGAGAACTTTCCAGCTGCCAAGCTAAACCATCATGAGATTTAAGCAGTGCACCGCTAGCTCCGCTACTAATAAAGAGACCGTTACCGTAGCTAATGCTAGTTAGCCAGGATTTCGTATTTGTTGTAACTTGTTGCCAATCGCGTAGGTTGGCAGAACTAACTATCATTCCGCCCATCCCCACCGCAACATAGCGTTTATTGGCAAAAATAACATCATAGAGCCAAACTCGATGATCTTGACTATATACATCTGACCAATTTATTGCATTTGTTGAATAGCTAACCGCACCATTCATACCAACAGCAAATAACTGACCATTGGCAACATTTACAGCATTCCATAGATTACTTTCACTAGAACCACCACTAACCCAAACGCGTCCGTCTTCAGATATCTTGGTGACACCATTATCTCCAATCACTACGTATTTACTGGCAGTATTAGATGAAATGACCTTTTTAGCACCAAGAATGCTGCATGAAGATAACAAAAGTGCGAGAAAACCCGCACTTATAACCGACAAATACCGTGAGTTAGTTCTCATTATAACCTAAAATTAACCGTGATCGAGATAACGTTCAGCATCCAATGCTGCCATACAACCAGTTGCAGCCGACGTTACCGCTTGTTTATAAATCATATCCTGTACATCGCCAGCGGCAAACACACCTTCAACTGAAGTTGCAGTTGCAAATCCACTACGCCCTGATTTAGTCACGATATAACCGTGCTCTAACTCTAGCTTACCTTCAAAAATATCAGTATTTGGCTTATGACCAATCGCGATAAAAACACCGCTAAGCGCTAACTCTTCGTTTTTGCCATCATTAAACTTAAGCTTCACTCCTGTTACACCTTTAGCATCACCCAATACTTCATCCAATACCGCGTTAGTTTTAAGCACAATTTTGCCATCAGCAACTTTAGCCATCAGACGATCTATCAAAATTTTTTCAGACTTAAAAGTGTCACGGCGATGCACTAAAGTTACTTTAGAACAAATATTTGCTAGATATAATGCTTCTTCTACCGCAGTATTACCACCTCCAACAACAGCCACTTCTTGATTTTTATAGAAAAAGCCATCACAAGTCGCACAACCAGAAACGCCTTTACCCATAAATTTTTGCTCTGATTCCAAACCAAGATACTTGGCTGAAGCACCCGTTGCAATAATTAAAGCATCACAACTATACTCACCCATGTCACCGATTAATTTAAACGGCTTATTAGCTAATTCCACTGTATGAATTTGATCAAATAATACCTCAGTGCCAAACTTAGTCGCATGATCTAAAAATCGCTGCATCAAATCTGGACCTTGCACTTCACCATGCAACTCTGCCGGCCAATTTTCAACTTCTGTAGTTGTCATTAGTTGCCCACCCTGCTGCATACCAGTAATGATAACTGGTTTTAAATTCGCGCGTGCTGCATAAATTGCTGCGGTATATCCTGCGGGACCTGAACCAAGAATAATTAATTGATGATGTTGAACTGTCATTTACTTTCTTCCTTTTCCGGTAATGTTACGTTAATTTCCAATAGCTCTAAATTGTCACGTTTTTCCAAATGAACTTTAAGTGCATCCTGATCAATCTTAATATATTTTGCCACTACTGCTACTAATTCCTTTTGCAAGTCAGGCAACCACTCAGGTGCATGATTCACTTCGCCGCTGGAGTTAAGAGTTGCACGCTCATGTGCTAAAATAATTTGCAGACGTTCTTTGGCAACTGATGCAGTAGATTTTTTTTTCCCAAAGAGAAGATCGAGTAAAGACATGCTAGTTTCCTCCAAAGATGCGTTTCAACAATCCTTTTTTTTCGGCCGTAGTGTAACGCATTGGCTTATCCTCACCCAAAAATCTCGCAACCAAATCAAAATAAGCCTCAGAAACACTTGTTCCCCTTAAATTAATTGCTGGTGAGCCTGTATTAGATGCCTGTAACACATCCTTTGATTCTGGGATTACACCCAATACTGGAATTCGTAGGATATCTTGAATATCAGCAATTGAGAGCATATCACCATTTTCGACCCGTTCTGGATTATAACGAGTGATGATCAAATGTTCTTTAACTTTTTCACGACCATCAACTGCACGTTTTGCTTTCGAAGCTAAAATCCCCAAAATACGGTCAGAGTCACGAACCGAAGATACTTCAGGATTAGTCACAACCAATGCCTCATCCGCAAAGTACAACGCCATAAAAGCACCCATCTCAATCCCAGCTGGTGAATCACAAACGATAAATTCAAAATCTTTTTTAAGTTCTTCAAGCACTTTTTCAACGCCATCTTGCGTTAACGCTTCTTTATCTTTAGTTTGCGAGGCAGCTAAAACATATAAATTATCACAATTTTTATCTTTAATTAAGGCTTGATGCAAAGTAGCTTCACCATTGATCACATTGACAAAATCGTAGACCACCCGTCGCTCGCAACCCATGATCAGATCAAGGTTACGCAAACCAATATCAAAATCAATTACTACCGTTTTATGCCCTTTTAAAGCCAAACCAGTCGCAAAACTAGCTGAAGTAGTTGTTTTGCCTACTCCACCCTTACCTGATGTGACTACAACAATCCTTGCCACTTTAGCCATACTTGCTCCTACAAATTGCATTTTATGACGATTAGTATCGCCACGCATTTTTATACTCATTAATTATTAAATTTCAAAAACTGGTCGATGTTAATTACTATACCGCTAACGGTATTACGTTCAATCGTTCTTTTTCATCCAGAAAAATTTGTACCGCCTTATTATGCAAATTATCAGGCAATTTATCTTCAATTACTCGGTAAATCCCTGCAATTGAGATCAGCTCCGCATTAAAACGTGCAACAAAAATTTTGGCTTTTTTATTCCCGCCATTGCCAGCCAATACTCGCCCCCGACAATCACCATACACGTGAATATTACCACTGGCTATAATCTCAGCATTGTGCGATACTAGAGTAGTAATAATTACATCACCATCATTTTCAACTTTGATTCCACTACGTACAGGTTCTTCAATTAACAAAGTTTGATTTAATATAGGCTTGGACTGAATAGTTGCAGGAAGATTAATTACCGCTCGCCCATCAACTTTATCTGCCAAAATAAATTGATTCGCGACTATAAACTTAACCTCTAAAGCAAATTTAGCGGCTAGTTCGTCAATCTTTCGTAAATGACTCGGGAATTGATTCATATCAGGCTTAGCATCACATTCTAAAACCAAATATTTACCTGTAGCATCAAATTCACGCAAAGTTGCAAGCTTACTGGCAATTTTTTCCAGTTCTGTTGTTGGACTAATTCGCAATATATAATAATCAAAATTAGCAGAATTAAGTTTGATACTGTTGCTGGATATCATAGTTCTGGTGGCTTCATTTCATAAAAACAGGCTGATTTAATACACGCGATTATAACACAATACTAATGGTCTTTGAAAGAACTATGAAAGCAACTGCAAGCAGATTACTTAAAGTCTACAAAGACCATTACAAGCTATACTCAATCAGATGGAGTGTAGCTTAAAGTAGGTTAAATATTACTTCTGTTCACCAATTTTAGCATTGTCTAAATGACGAATAGCCTGACATTTAGCCACAAAATTTTTATTGGTAAAGAAATAAAAGGCATAAACAGAAATAGCAATATATAGCGGATAAAATACTCCATAACTCAAATAATCATTTCCACCATAACTAAGTGGACCAATAAGAATCAAAGCAGTTATCGCCCACAAAAAGGCTAAAAATGGTACCGATAATTTTACTATATCCATAAAACTGTAACCATCGTTGCCATGAGCGTTAATTGACAAAAATACACCGATTAAAACAGTCATTGTTATCGTAAGATATTGCATATCCTTAGCACCGATAAAGATAAAGAATATAGCCTGAACTACAAATAGCGCACAACAAATTAGAAAGGCGAATGGCAATTTATAACTTCGCACAGTTTCAGCGTGACTGTGGCGTAGTGCAATTAAAGTTATTGGAACGACCATATACATTAATATTATTAATGCGGTAATAAAGTTAATTAATACTGCCCAACTGTGGAATAAAAATAAAAATATTAAAGCAACCCCAAAGTTAAAAATAATCGCACGTTTTTCAAAGTTATGTTTTTTATCCAGCACAGCGAAAAATTGCGGCATTTGTCGTTCAGCAGCCATAGAAGAAAGTACTCGTGAACCACTACCAACAAACGTTACACCTGTTCCTGATGGCGAAATACATGCATCAACATACAGCACTACCGTCAGGAAATTTAATCCAACTAAAGTTGCAAGTTGTGCAAATGGAGAAGTAAAATCCAATTTTAACCATCCGTGATTTGCCAACTGCGCTGTATCCAAAGCACCAATGAATGAAGTTTGCAAAATTACATAGATTAAAAAACACAAGATAATGGAGATAACCATACCTAAAGGTAAATTGCGTCCAGGATTTCTTATCTCACTTGCAAAAGATGCGCAAAGTTGAAAACCATTAAATGAATACAACATCCCAGTTGAGGTCATAGCAAGGATAATTGAATTATAACCATAGGGCATAAAACTGCCTTCGTATGCAGTAAAATTAGCCGGATGAAAAGATGCGCCCATAATAATCAAGGCAATTATTGCTGGTAAAAATACTTTAATTACGGCAATTGAGTTATTAATTCGTGTGAAAAATTTGATCCCAAATAAGTTTGCCATCCAAAATGCAATTAGGAACAAAATCGTAAAACCAATTCCTTCAGTAGTTAATGCACCGTTACTAATTAAAAGTTTACTTAACCATGGAGAAACATTTGCCAAATACTCAACACTTGCTTGAGCTTCACCAGGAATACTACCTATTAACTCCAGCCAGATGGCAAAAGCGAATATTGCTCCAAAATATTTATTATGTGATAGTGCCCCCATTCTTCCAATGATTCCACGAACTGGAAAAATAGAGACAATCTCGGAAATAACCAGCGACATTAAGATAAAAAATATCAATGTCAGAATCCAAGAGACATAAACTGCAGCACCTGCAACTTTAGCGCCGAGGTAAGCACTAAATAACCAACCACTACCAATAATTCCTGTTGTAGAAATCGCAATCACCGACAGAAGTCCAATTTTATTTTTTACTGTAACACTTTCCATTCCATTTTCCCTTGTTATATTAATGGGTAATCATTAGATTAATTATCAGAGTATTATTGTACACTATTAATTTCTTGCTGCAGTGCGTCAAAATAGCGAAAAGCAGCATCTAATATGATATACTTCCGCTTTAAAAAGTCTAATGGAGGCCTTAAATGATTGAAGTTGGTGTAGTTATGGGAAGTACCTCAGATTGGGATATAATGCAACACGCGGCTAAAATTTTACGTGATTTTGGTGTAAATTATGAAACTTTAGTAGTTTCTGCCCACCGTACACCTAATTTATTGTTTGAATACGCAGAAGCAGCTGAGACACATGGACTGAAGGTGATTATTGCTGGAGCAGGTGGTGCAGCTCACTTACCGGGGATGCTTGCTGCCAAAACAATTGTACCAATATTAGGTGTTCCAGTTCCATCCAAATACCTTAAAGGACAGGATTCACTCTACTCTATTGTGCAAATGCCTAAAGGGATTCCTGTTGGAACATTGGCAATTGGTGAAGCTGGTGCAGCAAACGCAGCTTTATTAGCTGTGCAAATTTTAGCGCTACATAATCCCAAGCTTGCTGAAAAACTACACAAATTCCGTGCCGAGCAAACAACTATGGTATTAAATATGAATTTACCGGAGCTAGCTGATCAATGAAACAAACAATGATATTACCTCCAGCAACTATTGGTATTTTAGGTGGCGGACAGCTAGGAATGTATTTAGCATTGACTGCAAAACAATTTGGCTATAAAGTTGCAATTTTAGAACCAGACCCATTATGCCCTGCCAAACGTGCAGCAGATATCCATATATGTAAGAAATATGACGATCAGGAAGCCTTAAAAGAATTAGCCCAGTATGCAGATGTAATAACAACTGAATTTGAAAATGTTCCAGCTAGTACTATAGATTATTTGAACCAATTCAAGCCAGTTTACCCCCAAGCAAGCAGCTTACTTATTGCCCAAAATCGTGGTAAAGAAAAAGCATTTTTTAGATCATGTGGATTATCAACTGCTGATTTTGTTTTAATTTCGCAAGTACAAGATTGCCACAATATCAAAGCAGAAATGTTCCCTGCGATTTTAAAAACTACAACTATGGGTTACGACGGCAAAGGACAAGTCAAGGTAATGCAAGTATCTGAACTAGAGGAAGCATATGTTCAATTAGCACATCCTGAATGTATCCTAGAAAAAATGGTTTCATTACAGCACGAGGTCTCGGTAATTGTTGCGCGTAACCAAACTGGAAGCAATACATTTCCAGTAGTTGAAAATCATCACCGCAATGGAATATTGGACATAAGTTATATTCCTGCTGCAATTGCGCCAGAGCTTATCAGTCAGGCTGAGCAAGCAGCACACTTAATAGTTGAAAAACTAGACTATATTGGTTTATTGACAATTGAATTTTTTATCACTCATGATGGACAATTATTAGTTAATGAAATTGCTCCTCGTCCGCATAATTCTGGGCACATCACATTGGATAGTACAATCACCTCACAATTTGAGCAACAACTACGCGCAGTTTGCGGTCTCAATCTTGGTAGCACCGCTTTAAAACAAGATGGTGCAATGCTTAACCTACTCGGCGACGTGTGGCTAGATTCAAATTCAAACCCATTTGAAACAATGATTAACAATCATCCAAATGCAAAATTATATCTTTATGGTAAAACACAAGCTAAATCTGGCAGGAAAATGGGACATCTAAATATCTGCAATAATTATAGGGAAAGCTTAGAAAAGCAAGTTGAACAACTTAAAGAACAGTTAAGGATTAATGATTAGGTTATCGTAGACATTATGGCTAACTTAGCAAGTATAAGTTAGCCGCAAATTAATTTACTGAATCATCATTGATTGAAACCACTGGAAGCATAATATGCTGACGGTAGTATTTTAGCTCTTCTATTGATTCATGAATATCTGCCAAAGCTTCATGTTTATTATGTTTTTTGAATCCTTCCGCAACTTTTGGATACCAACGTCTGGCTAACTCTTTGATCGTGCTAACATCTATATTGCGATAATGAAGATATTCTTCCAGTTCTGGCATATAACGCACGATAAATTTACGATCTTGATGAATTGTATTACCACACAATGGTGAACTGGCTTTATGAACATATTTCTTAATTAATTTTAGCAAGTCTTTTTCTGCATCAGCTAAGGCTACTCCATTGGTAGCTATGCGCTCTAACAAACCAGACTTAGTATGAGTATTTACATTCCACTTATCCATCTTTGCTAATTCTTCGGCAGGTTGAATAATCGCATAACTGGCAGACTCAGCCAAAACATTTAGTTCGCTATCAGTAATAACTACAGCAACTTCTAAAACTACATTTTCTATCGGATTAAGTCCAGTCATTTCCATATCTAACCAAACTAGGTTATCATGATTTTTTGTTGATGCCATCAGTATCCATTCACGAAGCAATTAAAGGAGCGTATTATATCAGAAATTATAGCTTAATCATCACGTTATGAACAATTTCAGGATCGCTATGTAAATAAATTGCAGCATATCTTAATGCACCACGGAATTGTTTTACCGCAGCTAAAACCACCTCCCTGTCTGCTTGTAACTCAATTGATGCGTACTCTAGCAATGCGCCATTAAAATGCACCAGCTCTAACATAAAATCTTTATCTGCTTTGACGGAATTACTAGCATACAACATAATACGTGGATTTATTTGGACTAGTTCAAAAATAAACTTCTTATCTGCCTTTAAATTTTCTACTGCATACTCTAGTGCCCAAGGATATAACTTGGTTGCCGCTATAATAATTTCTTTGTCGCATCTAACTTGAGCAGAAGCGTACTTAAAAGCCTGCCCTGAATAATTTAGCGCCTCTAAAATAAACTCTTTATCATCTTTGATGCTCTCTGCGGCATACTCTAACGCCCAACGATGTTCTTTTATTGCAGCTAAAACTATTTCCCGATCGGCTTTTAACTCATTACTTACAAATGCAAGCGCTCGTCCAGCAAAGGTTACAACAGCTAAGACAAATTCACGATTAGATTTTAGATCTTTACTCGCAAACTCCATAACATAAGGATTTTGCCTAACCACTGGTAGCATAAAGTCTTTATCCGCACGTAATGCATCTTTAATAAACTGAGTAGCAGAACCACGTTGCTTAATTGCTTGAAGTACAAATTCACGATCCGCTTTAAACTCAGCCGCCGCATACTCTAAAGAACGAGGTTCATGTTTGATTGCGGCTAAAACTACTTCGCGGTCAGATTTTAGTTCATCGCTAGCAAAATAAAGCGAGTCAGCATATTTGCTAACCATTTCTAAAATAAATTCACGATTATTTTTAAGCGCAGGACTAACAAAATTCCACGCTAAAGGGTTTTGTCCAATTGCCGCAGCTACGACCTCATGGTCAGCTTTTAATTCATCGGCAGCATAATACAACGCCACTCCATTTTGTTTCACTGCTTCTAGTACAATATGCTTATCAGCACAGAGTTCTTGACTTGCAAATTTCAAGGCACTACCATCAAGGGCGACCTCGGCTAGTATTTTAGCTCGGTTTAAAGATAAATCTTGCGTGTCATTATTCATTAAAGACCTTTTTAATACGTTGTTGCAGATTATGATTGACAATGACTAGTATAGCCTGCAGATTTTAGTTTAACATATGCCTGCATTACAGACTCAGGAATTTCCTGAGTAATTTGATAACCACGAGTCGGGTAATTAATTATACGTTCAGTATCTCCGACTAATTCATCAATCAAATCTTTTGTAGTACGTCCAATAGCAATATCTTCAAATTTAACACCCGATGGTGCAGAAACTATAAGATTAATTTCACTCCAATGCACCATAAACGTGGCGTATGCGCGGCGAGTAGTATTTGGTTTGGTTACTAGAATAATTTCATCAATTGCATTTAGCGATTCTGGCATCAACAATTCTTTGGTAAATTTTATATTCTCACCGATATTACTCGCGTTTTTCTCAAGTAAAATTGCAGAAGCTGGCACGCCTAGATGCATAGCTGATTTAGCAAATACTTCAGCTTCTGTTTCATTCCAGCGTCCAACCGTCCAATTGCCCGATTTACCACTAAAGACAATTTTACTGGCATAGCCTTGCAAATATAATTTAGCGCAATATTCTGCAACCCGCAAATCATAGCTACCTAAACCGACTATTACTCGCTTATGACTATTGATTAAATCAGGCAATTGATCTAAGCGACAATGATAGTCCCATAAAATTTTGCCTAATTGTAAATCTGTTTGGCTTACCATCAGATGCTATGAAACCATGATGCATCATCATTTAGGCTAAATGGGGTTTCCTGATAAACACAGTAATTTAACCAATTGGCAAATAATAAATTAGCATGTGAACGCCAGATTGAGCGTGGCGTAGCAGTTGGGTCATTATTTGGATAATAGTGACGCGGCACCTCAATGTCTAACCCATTATTTATATCACGCAGATATTCCTCCTGCAACGTCAAAGGGTCATATTCTGAATGTCCGGTAATAAATATCTGGCGATAATCTTTAGTCGAAACTAAATAAACCCCTGATTCATTAGACTCTGCCAAAATCACTAATTCTGGATGTTTAGCAATATCTTCCCGTTTAGTTTCGGTGTGGCGTGAATGTGGTACCCAAAATTCGTCATCAAAACCACGTAATAATTTAGCTGTTTTTTGATTAATCCGATGAGGAAAAATTCCAAACATTTTGCTTGGCAATGGATATTTAGGTACTCCATAATGATAGTATAGTCCTGCCTGAGCGCCCCAACAAATATGTAAGGTAGAGAATACATTATATTTGCTCCACTCCATAATCTGTGTTAACTCAAGCCAATAATCTACCTCAGTAAACTCCATTTGCTCAATCGGAGCACCTGTTATAATCATTCCATCAAATTTAGCATGCGCAATTGAAGCAAAATCAGTATAAAAAGTCTCTAGGTGTTCGCTCGCCGTATTTTTTGATTCATGGCTACTCGTATGTAAAAACACCATCTCAATTTGTAATGGCGTATTACCCAGCAAACGTAAAATCTGTGTCTCAGTCACGATCTTGTTTGGCATAAGATTTAAAATCACAATCCGCAATGGACGTATATCCTGATGCGCTGCTCGTTCTTCAGTCATAACAAAGATATTCTCAGCATTGAGAATATCTGTTGCGGGTAAATTATTTGGTATTTTTACCGGCATAAAACTCTTTCCTTAACTATTATACGCTCTTTCACCATGTTCGGACATATCCAAACCACCAAGCTCATCTTCTTCTCGTACACGAATACCAATTGTTTTATTTAAAATAACTAAAATAATATACGTTGCAATAAAACTAAAGGCTGCGGATAAAATCGTTACAACACATTGTTTATACAAAAGATTCCAGTTTCCATACAATAATCCGCTTGGAATGGCTGAGTTTACATCATGTGAGGCAAAAATACCAACCATAATTCCACCTAAAAATCCTGGTACACCATGGCAGGTAAACACATCCAATGAGTCATCAACTTTATGTTTAAGACGATTGTAATAAATAGTTAAAACATAAGAAAGAAGTGAAGCAATAACTCCGATTGCAATTGCTGAGCTAATACTTACATAACCAGCTGATGGCGTGATTGCAACCAAACCAATAATTAGTGAATTACAAATACCAGTTACAGTACGTGCTTTACCAAGAAATGAGTCACAAAGTACCCATGCGACCATTGCCGCGGATGTAGCAAATAATGTATTCGCAATTGCTTGAATCGTGATTGGTGAAATTTCCAACGCCGAACCAGCATTAAAACCAAACCAGCCAAACCACAACATTCCACAACCCAAGACCATTAAAGGTAAATTGTGTTTACCATCACCACGATCCCCTGATTTGCGAGGTTTAAGAGCCATAGCAAGCGCCAAACCAGAGAACCCGGCGCTAACATGCACCACTACCCCACCAGCAAAGTCGAATGCACCGAAATTAAATGCCCAGCCATGCGAATCCCAAACTGAATGAGCTAACGTACAATAAACCAATACTACCCATAGAACAATAAAAATCAAATAGGTTCTAAATTTCAGCCGTTCAACACCCGAACCAGAAATAATCGCTGGTGCAATGCTAGCAAACATTGCTTGAAAGCAAATAAATGATAATGTCAGAACTTTAGTACCGCTTACAACATCATTAATTTTAATCGGTAGTAAAAATGCCAGATCAAATGAACCAAGGAATTTACCACTACCAGAAAAGACCAATGAATAGCCAATTGCCCACCATACTATTGGAATAACCCCCAGTGTAATGATGCTCATTTTGATGGTATTTAGTGCATTGCGACCAGAAACTAAGCCAGTATAAAAAAAGGCCAAACCAAAATTCATCAGTAAAACAAGCGTCGCAGAGAGCGCTACCCAGAGTGAATTAGCAAAAACCGAGTAATCAACAGGCATTTTCTACTCCTTGTTTACGATTGTAAAAAAGCTTCTATTTCGCGCGCAGAACCCATTCCGTCGGCAATTGCATGGACAACCAAGCTCGCGCCACGGACAATATCACCACCTGCAAAAACTTTTGGATTTGTACTTTGCTGGCAATTACCTGAGACTTTAATTCGTCCTTGAGTGTCAACTGCAACCTGGCTTGGTGTTAGCCATGGTAGTTCTTCAGGTTTAAAACCAAAAGCAGTAATTACCAGATCAGCCTTAATTTCAAACTCTGAACCATTAACGGGTACCAAAACTTTACGTCCACCAGCATCTGCTTCGAGACGGGTTTTAACAAATTTTACGCCGCATACATGGCCATCTTTTTCAAGTAATCCAACTGGCTGGGCATAAAAGACGAAATCACACCCTTCTTCAGAAGCATTGCCATATTCACGGCGTGAACCTGGCATATCTTCACTACCACGGCGATAAGCAGCACTAACTTTAGCAGCACCCAGGCGAATAGAAGTACGAATACAATCCATCGCGGTATCACCACCACCCAGAACTAAAACTTGTTTATTCTGTACTTGCGTACGTAGTGTTACTTCCACATCATTAATCAAATCTTGATTAACCGAGGTTAAATAGTCTAAAGATTCAACAATACCAGTCAAACCTTCGTTAAACGAACTTTCTTTTACCGCCTGATAAGTTCCATTACCTACAAATACCGCATCAAAATCGGCAATAATTTGTTCAAAGGCAATATCTTTACCAATTTCAGTATTTAATTTAAACTCAATTCCTGCTTGCTGAAATAATTCAAAACGGCGTTGAATAATATCTTTCTCAAGCTTAAATGCTGGAATCCCAAAAGTCAACAGCCCGCCGATTGCAGATTGGCGCTCAAACACAGTTACCTGAAATCCTTTGCGATTGAGAATATCGGCACAAGCCAAACCTGCTGGACCAGAACCAATTACCGCTACTTTTTTATCCAGACGTTTAACTGGTGTATAATTTGGCTGCCAACCTTGTTTAAAAGCTTCATCGGTAATGTATTTTTCAACATTACCAATCGAAACAGCACCAAAGCCATCATCAAGAGTACAACTACCTTCACACAGGCGCTCTTGCGGACAAACCCGACCACAAATTTCTGGAAAACTATTAGTTTGGTGTGAAAGTTCTGCAGCTTCAATTATGCGTCCCTCATAAGCTAATTTTAACCATTGAGGAATATAATTATGCACTGGACATTTCCACTGACAGTATGGATTACCACACTCTAAGCAGCGCTCTGCTTGTTGTTTAACTTCTTGAGGCTCTTGTTTGGAATAAATCTCTTTAAATTCATTCTTACGTTCTTGCAAGCTAATTTTAGGTGCATCAATCCGAGAGAGTTCAATAAATCTATTTACATTTTTTTTCATTAATGCCACCTACTATTTATAAAGATAATTCAATAAATTTGCCATACTAATCCCTTTGGGTTTAATCAAAACCAAATCGCGGGCATTACTGTCAAAATCAGCTAAAAACTGTGCTGCTTTTGATGAATGAGTTTCACGATAATGCTTCTGGATTAGCTCCTGAATATAACCGGCATGCGCTTGATACGTATCACCAGTTTCATCAAGATAAATTGCCTCGACAAAATCATGATTCAGATTTTCACGTACTCGTGATTTAGCATCCCAGACATAACACAATCCACCAGTCATTCCAGCGCCAAAGTTTTGATCAATGTCGCCTAAAACCGCTACCACGCCACCAGTCATATATTCGCAGCCATTACTAGCCAAGCCTTCAACTACCGCAACCACCCCAGAGTTACGCGCAGCAAAACGATCGCCAGCACCACCGTTAGCAAATACTTGTCCACTAGTTGCACCATATAAACAGGTATTTCCCATTACAGTTACAACACCGCTAATATTGAGGTTGTTATGCTTAATTACAATCTTACCACCAGCAAGACCTTTGGCAACATAATCATTAGCTTCACCATGCAGGTATAGTTCCATTCCTGTAGTTGCCCAAACGCCAAAAGACTGTCCGGCAGTTCCTTCAAAATGAAGAGTAATTGGGTTTTCTAAACCTTTACCACCATAAGTTTTGGCAATTTCACCAGCTAAGGTAGCGCCAACTGAACGATCAGTATTGTAAATACTATAGCTTTTATTTAACTCTTCCAAATTATATACAGCTTCTAGACAATCAGCATGAATCCGTTGATTCATTACACCACGATCATGTCCTATATTGGCTTCGCTGTAATATAGTGGATAATTAGACGTTGTACCAGCGATCTCCAAGACTTCAGAAAGATCAATATTTTTGCTGCTAATACTATCAAGTTGCTCGAGTAAATCAGTGCGCCCAATTAGGTCAACTAATTGCGAAACACCTAGTTTAATCAGCCATTGCTGAACTTCATGAGCAACCCCGCGGAAATAATTGATTACCATCTCTGGTAAGCCTTTGAAATGCTTCTGGCGTAATTGTTCATTTTGCGTAGCCAAACCAGTAGCACAATTATTTAAATGACAAATTCGCAAATATTTACAACCTAAGGCTACCATTGGCGCAGTTCCAAAACCGAAAGTTTCCGCACCCAAAATTGCTGCTTTAATCACGTCCAGACCAGTTTTAAGTCCACCATCTACTTGCAAGCGAATTTTATGGCGTAGATTATTTTGCACCAACGCTGCATGAGTTTCGGCAATACCAAGTTCCCACGGACTTCCAACATTTTTAACTGAAGTAATTGGTGCTGCGCCAGTTCCTCCATCATAACCCGAAATAGTAATTAAATCCGCTTGGGCTTTAGCTACTCCACAAGCAATTACCCCAATTCCAGGTTCTGAGACTAATTTCACAGAAATTTGTGCTCCAGGATTGAGCTGTTTTAAATCAAAAATCAGCTGTGCCAAATCCTCAATCGAGTAAACATCATGATGTGGCGGAGGTGAAATCAGCGTAACACCTGGTGTCGCATGGCGTAAGTGCGCAATTTCAACACTCACTTTTTCACCCGGTAATTGGCCACCTTCACCTGGTTTTGCACCCTGAGCAATCTTAATCTGAATAATTTCAGCACTCATTAGATAACTTGGTGTAACTCCAAAACGCCCGGAAGCAATTTGTTTAATCTTTGAGTTGCGATTAGTACCATAACGTTTAGGATCTTCACCACCCTCACCAGAGTTGGAACGTCCACCGATGGTATTCATCGCAATGGCTAATGCTTCATGAGCTTCAGCACTTAGTGCACCAATTGACATTGCAGCACTATCAAAACGGCGGCAAATTTCTTCAATTTCATCGACTCTAACATAAGATTTTGAGTTAGATGCTTCAGGTACTTTAATCGTAAATAAATCACGTAAACAAGTTGGTGCCCGTTGATTGACTTCATTGGCAAATGAATAATAATCTTCCAATTCACCGCTGCGCACTGCTTTTTGTAATTTACCCACTACATCTGGGTTAAACGCATGATATTCACCTTGGTAGGAGTATTTAATACTTCCACCTTGATCAACCAAACTAGCAGCATCCCACGCTTTAGCTGCCGTTTGTTCTAATTGTGATTGAATTGTGGCAAAACCAGCTCCTTTAATCCGCGATATTGCACTGCCAAAGCATAAATCACTCACACTATTATCAATTCCTAAGGCTTCAAATAATTGTGATCCACGATAAGAAGCAACTGTTGAAATCCCCATCTTAGACATAATTTTGAGGATACCTTTATTAATCGCACCTAAATAATTTTTGTTTAAGCTAGCTAAGTCTTTACCGCTATAGCCACCAGCAGCAATTTCTTCAATCATTTTATAGCTTAAATACGGGTAAATTGCTGTTGCACCAAAGCCAAGTAAAACACAGAAATGATGCGGATCACGAGCGGTTGCCGTTTCAACAATAATATCAGTATTAAAGCGTAAGCCACGTGTCACTAGGTGATTATGAATCGCACCTAATGCCATAACAGCAGGAATTACCAATTTATCCGCAGCTATTTCTCGATCAGATAAAATTAACAAGGTCGTGCCTGATGCAACTAATTGTTCGGCTTTAGCTACTAAATTATTTACCGCTTGTTCCAAATTGTGTTTAGCGGCATCAAAACTAAGCTCCAGAGTTGCACTTACTTTCCAAGCTGCATCATGATTTAAAATTGCAGCATAAACTTCTGGTGACAATACAGGTGAAGTTAATTTATAACCATGCAATGAACGCGTAGTTACTAAATCCAGTTTATCGCCCAGATAACTATCTAGAGTCATCACATATTTTTCGCGAATTGAATCAATTGCCGGATTAGTCACCTGTGCAAAACTTTGGCGGAAATAATCGGTCAATGGACGAATTTTTTGGCTCAAAACTGCAATTGCAGCATCATCACCCATCGACATAGTTGGCTCCATACCATCAATTGCCGAAACTTTAATCACACTCTCAATCTCTTCTTGCGTAACTAAAAATAATTTTTTATAGGTGTTTAAATTATGCTTTAATTCAGGGACAGTAGCACCATCAGCGCTAACTGGTGGAGTAATATAGTTATTTTGCTCACTTTGACTTAAATCAAATTGGCGATAAATTGCCCGATCAAACAAGACCATTTTAGCCTGAGTATCAATTAAAATCATTTCCCCGGCACCAAGGCGATTTTTGACAATAAAATCTTCAGCATCATAGTCTAAAATCCCAGTTTCTGAGGCAATAATTACCGTTCCATCCTGAGTAATTGAATAACGCAACGGACGTAAACCATTACGATCCAAGCAGCACATTACCTGACGACCATTAGAAAAAACAATACCTGCTGGACCATCCCATGGCTCATAGCCAATACCAACCGTTTCATACCATTTTTGCAATTCAGGGCTTAATTTATTGTTACCTTCCCAATATGGAGGAATCAAAGCACGAAGAGCTTGTTTAAAATCAGCTCCAGCCATTAAAAGCATCTCCATCATATTATCCAGGCTAAATGAATCTGAGCCAGATTCGCTCACCATGGTTGCCAGATGATTGATTTTATCTTGAATATCTGGTGGTAATAGACTTATTCCACGGGATTTCGCCCACAAGCGATTAGCCGATACAGTATTAATTTCACCATTGTGTGCTACATAACGAAACGGCTGTGCTAAACGCCAGCTAGGCTGGGTGTTAGTTGAAAAACGTTGGTGGAATACACAAATACTGGTTTTTACTAACGGATCAGCTAAATCCAGATAAAATTCTTTTAAAATCCGCGGTAAACACAATGCCTTATAAATAATTGTCTGACTGGATAAACTACAGATAAAGAAATCTTGGTTATCTTTAAAACGGTATTCAATATTTTTACGTAAGGCAAAAAGTCTTAATTCAAATTCTTGCTCACTAAAATCTTCTGGTGAGTTGATAAATAGCTGTTCAATTAATGGAAGACTATTTTTGGCAATTCTACCAAGCACAGATACATTAATTGGTACTCGGCGAAAATGGATATCATTTAAGCCAATTTTATTACATTCTTCCGTGATAATTGTTTTTTGTTCAGCAATACTAATTTGTTCCAGCGAGAAAAATATATTTCCTGCTGCATAATTAGTTGCTAAAGTAAATTCACCATCTTCTTCCATAATACTACGAAAAAATTCATCAGGAATCTGAATTGAAACCCCGCAACCATCTCCAGTACGTCCATCTGATTGGATCGCACCACGGTGAGATAGTTTAATCAGCGCTGCAATCCCTTTAATCAATATATCGTGCAATGGGTTGCCATATTTATTAACAATAACTCCCACGCCGCAATTATCACGCTCTGTAAATTGAAATAACCCCATCGTACCCACCTAAAAGATATTATTTTATTTATTTTGTAGTAAATGCCTGCTCTAAATCAGCGATCAAATCACGCACATCTTCAATTCCTATTGACAAGCGCAATAAATCCGGAGCAACCCCAGCAGAAATTTGTTGCTCATTGCTTAGCTGAGCATGAGTAGTGCTTGCCGGATGAATCACCAATGATTTAGCATCAGCCACATTTGCTAATAAGGAAAAGATTTTCAATGCCCCTACAAACTTCTTAGCGGCTTCAGCGCCACCCTTAATACCGAATGTAAAGATTGATCCAGCACCCAATGGCAAATATTTTCGTGCTAAAGCATGATATTTGTTATTTGTTAAGCCAGGATAATTTACCCAGCTAACTTGAGGATGGTTTTGTAGATACTCTGCAATTTTTTGTGCATTCTGGATATGGCGCTCAACACGTAGCGATAAAGTTTCAAGACCTTGCAATAACATAAACGCATTAAATGGACTCAGACAAGCACCAGTATCACGCAAAAGCTGTACTCTTGCTTTTAAAATATATGCTAAGTTACCAAAGCTTTCGCTATAGATCAAACCATTATAGCTTTTATCAGGACTAGTAAAATCAGGAAAGCGACCGCTTGCAGCCCAGTCAAAATTACCACCGTCAACAATCAAACCACCAATGGTAGTTCCATGTCCACCGATAAATTTAGTTGCAGAGTGAACCACGATATTTGCACCTAATTCAAGCGGTTTGCATAAATATGGCGTAGCAAAGGTGTTATCAACTATTAATGGAATTTTATGTTCTTTGGCAATTGCCGCCACAGCTGCAATATCAATGATATTGGCACTTGGATTACCAATTGTTTCAATAAAAATCGCTTTAGTTTTGTCTGTGATAGCCCGCGCAAAATTTTGAGCGTCATCAGGATCAACAAAACGAGTAGTAATCCCGTACTTCGGCAAGGTATTTGCAAATAAATTATAAGTTCCACCGTACAAGCTACTGGCAGAAACAATTTCATCACCATTACTCGCAATATTCATGATTGCATAAGTGATTGCTGCTGAGCCAGAAGCAACCGCTAGTGCTGCTACACCGCCTTCTAATGCTGCAATTCGTTTCTCTAATACATCACAAGTAGGATTCATAATTCGGCTATAAATATTGCCAAATTCTTTTAGCGCAAATAAGTTTGCCGCATGATCCGTATCTTTAAAGTTATAAGCTGTTGTCTGATAGATTGGTACAGCACGTGAACCAGTAGTTGGATCTGGCTCTTGACCAGCATGAATTTGCAAAGTATCGAAATGTAGTTTATTTTCCATTATTACCCACCCTAAAATAATAGATTATTTAACCATAGTTGTAGCGAATTTTAGATTATAGCATAGCCACAAAGGTTGATTTAAATTATATTGCAGCGCAATATAATTTTTATGAGTTTATTGCTATAATTACGTTCTGATTTCAAATCACACAGTAGTGCAATGCAACATAAAATAACGACAAGAACACTCTGACTAAACTAACTTTATTGCTAAAACCAAATTAAAAGGAACACCCTCATGCTAACACAAACTATTACAGTAGTAAACCCAACTGGAATTCATGCACGCCCTGCTGCACTACTTGTTAACCAAGCTAAAAAATTCACATCAGAAATTACCATCAGCAAAGATGATAAAACCGTGCCGATGAAATCAGTAATTAATTTATTGGGGATGGGCTTAGAATGTAATGATATCGTTACTATTACTGCAAATGGCGCAGATGAACAAGAAGCAATTCAAAGTCTAAAAGATTTATTTCAATCGTTTGCCGCGCATGACTAAACTTAATCTAATTTAAGGATTGCCTAATGCAGTACTCAAAAACACAGGAATTTATGGCAGAGATGATCGGAACTATGTTTATCCTTCTCTTTGGAAATGGCGTAAATGCAATGTTTACACTGTTTAATCTGGGTGGGTATACTAACATCACATTTGGCTGGGGACTCGGTGTTTTCCTGGGGATATTAGTGAGTAATCGCATCACAGGTGCGCACCTTAACCCAGCCGTAACGCTTGCTTTGGTTGTCACCAAACGCTTTCCATTGCATAAAGCTCCGTTATTTATTTGTGCACAAATGCTTGGTGGGTTTTTGGGTGCCGCAACAGTCTATTTCTTTTATCTGGCAAAATTTCAGCAATTTGATCCCAATCTAGAACACACAGCAGGAATTTTCTCAACCTTTCCAGCTATTACTACTAGCTTTATGCCAGGATTTATGGCTGAAATTATTGCTACTGCAATTTTAATGTTTGCTATTTTGGCAATTGTTGAAAATTTTGTCAATGATAAAGCCGGATTTTTAGCACCGTTTGCCGTATCGGCATTGATTGTTGGCATTGGGATGTCATTTGGTGCGATGCATGGCTATGCAATGAATCCAGCACGCGATTTTAGTCCACGCTTATTTACTGCATTAATCGGATTTAAGAATAATGGTTTAACTGATGGATCATTTATCTGGGCTGCTCCAGTTTTTGGTTCATTAATTGGTGCGCCATTAGGAGCCATATTGTTTGACTTAACTTTAGCCAAAAGGAAATAATTGATGAAAAAATACATTTTAGCTTTGGATCAGGGAACTACCAGCTCACGTGCAATCTTATTTGATCGCGATGGTAATATCTGTAGCAGTAAACAGTTAGAATTTACGCAAATTTTTCCAGAGCCAGGCTTAGTTGAGCATGATCCAATGGAAATTTGGCTAACTCAGTTAACCACCGCTAAACTAGCTATGTCAGCAATTGGTGCGCAATCCGAAGATATTGCAGCAATTGGAATAACCAATCAGCGTGAAACAACCATTGTTTGGGATAAGGAAACAGGTATCCCAATCTACAATGCGATAGTTTGGCAAGATCGCCGAACCTCAGACATGATAGATCAGTTAAAATCTCAGGGATATGCTGATTTGTTTAAAGAAAAAACTGGTTTAGTGCTGGATGCTTATTTCTCAGGCACGAAGTTAAAATGGATTTTAGATAATGTCAAAGATGCCCGTAAATTAGCCGCAAAAGATAAACTAGCCTTTGGTACGGTAGACAGCTGGATTACTTGGAATTTAACTAATCGCCGTGAGCATGTAACCGATGAATCAAATGCATCGCGAACTTTATTATTTAACATTCATACCGGACAATGGGACAAGACTTTATTGGAAATTCTCGATATCCCTGAAAATATTCTGCCACGAATTGTACCTTCATCAGGAATTATAGGTGAAGCCAGTTCTGGTTTATTTAATCATCGGATTCCAATTGCTGGGATAGCAGGAGATCAGCAAGCCGCAACCTTTGGTAATCTATGCATTAAACCTGGGATGGTTAAAAATACTTATGGTACTGGCTGTTTCTTATTAAAAAATACTGGAGAACAGGCATTAGTTTCTAAAAGTAATTTGTTAACTACCACTGGTTGGCAAATTAATGGTAAACGTAATTATTGCCTTGAAGGTTCAGTATTTATTGCAGGTGCGGCTGTGCAATGGATTAGAGATGAAATGAAATTCATTGATGAAGCCTCTGAAGTAGAGACTCTTGCTAATCAGGTTAGCGATAATGGTGGTGTGTATATGGTTCCAGCCTTTGCTGGTCTCGGAGCGCCGCATTGGGATCAATATGCCCGTGGTTTGATTATAGGGATTACCCGCGGTACTACACAAGCACATATGGCACGTGCCGCATTAGAATCAATTGCTTTTCAAGTATCCGACGTGGTGCGTGCAATGAAAGCTGACTCTGGTTTAGGCTTAACTGCGCTGCGGGTTGATGGTGGAGCATGTAAAAATAACTTCTTAATGCAATTTCAAGCTGATATTTTAGATTGTGTGGTTGAACGCCCTACTTGTCTTGAATTAACCGCACTTGGTGCCGCTTATTTGGCAGGATTAGCAGTTGGTTTCTGGCAATCCACTGATGAATTAGAGCAGGTTTGGAAAGTAGAGCGTGTATTTGAGCCTAAAATGACCGTCGCTACTCGTGAACACTTATTAGAGCATTGGCATAAAGCAGTTACGCGCTCGCAGGGTTGGGCTAAGGATTAAGATGACAGATTTTGAGATTATAATTATTGGTGGTGGCGCAACTGGTCTTGGTTGCGCGGTTGAAGCGGCTAGCCGCGGCTATAAAACATTGCTCTTAGAAGCAGCAGATTACGGCAAAGGAACATCTTCCAAATCCACCAAGCTGGTTCATGGTGGAATTCGTTATTTAGCAAACCTTGACTTTGCTTTAGTTAAAGAAGGTCTGGAAGAACGTTATTATTTTTTAAAGAATGCCCCACATTTGGCAAATCAACAAAGTTATTTGATTCCTCTGCAAGGTATTGTTGAGAAGATTAAATATTGGTTGGGAATTAAAATTTATGATCAGCTGGCTGGCAGTAAAAAGCTTGCTAGCAGTCGTTTTTTATCCAAAGCACAAACATTGCATGAAGCCAAAGATTTAAATGCCGCTAAAATTGATGGTGGCGCAATTTATTATGATGGACAATTTGATGATAGCCGGATGTTAGTGAGTTTACTGAAGACTTTTGAACAACTGGGTGGAACTGCATTAAATTACCATAAAGTTGAGGCGTTTATTTGTGATGATGGCAAAATCGACGGTGTAAATGTCAAAAATCAGCTAACTGGTGAAAAATTAAATTTCACGGCTAAATTTGTTATCAATGCCACCGGAACACTTAGTGATAAATTACTCGACCTAGCAGAACCACAACTCAAACATAACACTGTCGCAGCCGCTCAAGGTACGCATTTAGTTTTTGATAAAGAAATCTTTGATTCTGAACATGCGATTTTGGTTCCACAAACCAGCGATGGTCGGGTATTATTTATTTTGCCATGGCATGACAAAATTGTAGTTGGTACAACTGATGTCAAAGTTGCCGAAGCCAGTCTAGAACCTAAAGCACAAACTGAAGAAATTGATTTTATTTTGGCAACCCTCAATCAATATAGTGCAAAAACCGTAACTAAATCCGATATTAAAGCGGTATTTTGTGGACAACGCCCATTAGTTCGCCCGCAAAATCAAACCAATACCGCCAAAATCTCACGCAAACATGAGCTGATGCTAAGTAAAAATGGCTTAGTAACTATTGTCGGTGGTAAATGGACGATTTATCGACGGATGGGACAAGATACGCTGAATTTTATTGAAAAACAATTTGCATTAACTGTAACCAAATCAGTTAGTAATGATTTAAAATTATTTGGCTACACGCTGGATAAACTTAGTTATCCGTTATCCGCTTATGGAGCACAATCAAGCCATATTAAACAAATCCAAGAGGAATTAAATAACTTTGCCCTTATCCATCCAGATTTACCATATCTACAGGCAGAAATTATCTATCAAGTACGTTATGAACAAGTCAGAACAGTTGAAGATGTGTTGGCTCGCCGCACCAGAGCATTATTTCTCAACAGCCAAGCTGCAATTGAGGCAGCACCAATAGTTGCTAAATTAATGGCGCAAGAACTTGGTTATGACGAACAGTGGCAAGAGGTACAGATTGCTGAATTTAAACGTGTTGCCGCAAATTTTTGTCTATCGTAAAATCTTCTATATCATTATGTGAATTGGGATATTTACATCCAGAATGTGACAAATATTTATTTGCATCAGAAAAATCAGAAAGCTAATTATCATCTCAGTAAAAATCAGATGATAATTAGCGATCTACCTATTACTCATTGCTTAAATAATATATCACCATTTGCGAGCTGGCTCTCATAAGTACTAATTATTTCTGGTTTTTGATTCGTACTATCATTATTACTCTGAGCAATTGGAATGACAGGAGCAATAGGCATCATCAAACCAGGACCCTCATCATATATGTTACCATAGCCTCCATATCCAAAAGGTTCGCCATACATATCCATACCATCAAAATACTCTTCTTCCTCAGCAATTTCCTCTTGTTTCTGATCATATGCAGCAGAAATTGCCTGCTGCCCTTGTATAACCTTAGATGCTGGAAATGCCTTGGGCTGATACGATTCCGCATCGGGAGATTTATCATTCATCTCACCCAAGAGTATAATTGGTTGGCTACTATTATTTGCTTGAGGATTTGCGGCGGCAAAGGCCTGTGCAACTAAGAATATCAATACACTAGAAAATAAAAACTGTTTCACATTACGCTCCATCTGAAGTTTAATTTTAAGGAAAATTATAATTTACTTGAATACGTTACAATTTTATTACAGCGTGCCTAATGACTTAAATAATTCCAGTGCTCGCGCACGGCTTGATTTTAAATCAACCAGTGGATACGGATAATTTACACCTAAGCTAATATTTGCTGCAGTAAGAATTTCTTTGGGTGCTTCCCAAGGATTGAATAAATATTTATCTGGTAACAATTTTAGCTCAGGAACATAACGACGCGTATAAATACCATCTGGATCAAATTTTTGCCCCTGTGTCACAGGGTTAAAGATTCTATAATATGGAGCAGCATCGGCACCAGTACCCGCAACCCACTGCCAACTAGCACTATTATTTGCAAGATCCGCATCAATCAAACAATCCCAAAACCAGCGCTCACCCTCGCGCCAGTCGATTAATAAATTCTTGACTAAAAACGAAGCGACTATCATGCGCACACGGTTATGCATAAAACCAGTTTGCCATAATTCACGCATACCTGCATCGACTATTGGAATTCCGGTCTGACCTTTTTGCCATTGGATTAATAATTTGCTATCATTAGCCCAAGGGAAATTATCAAATTTACGTTGCAAGTTTACTTGAGGAATATCGGGATTATAGTAAAGTAAGCTATATGAAAACTCGCGCCAAGCCATTTGTCTCCGAAATGCTTCAAAATTATTTTCGGCAAACTGAGCATAAGATGCATGCCAAACTTGATTGGGTGATAGTTCCCCAAAGTGTAAATAAGTTGATAATCTTGAAACCGCATTCTTAGCCGGAAAATCGCGCCCTTCTTTATAATCTGAAATACCTTCAGCCATAAAATCAACTAGTTGTTGTTGTGCAGCAAGTTCACCAATACTCCAATTAGCAATAATTTCTGAGCTCCAACTTTTCTGTGGCAATAAACCAAGCTTTTCTATATCTGATTGATTAGTTTGCTGGTCATTTAAAAAAAATTGTATCTGCTTTGGTTTATCCAGTGGTATCCGTGGTTCTGTGGCTTTAAGACATCCATTATGATAAAATGGTGTAAACACTCGGTATGGAGTTTTATCACTTTTTAAGACTTCCCAAGGTTCCCAAAGCAGCGAACCATTTAAAGTGTTAACCATGATACCTTTACTCTGTAAATCCTGCTTAATCTGAGTATCACGAGCAATTCGCCACGGTTCATAGCAACGATTCCAGTTAACCGCAGTTACATTATGCTTTTCTATAAGCTCAGATAAAATTACTTTAGGATCACCAGAAAATACCAATAATTTCCCATTTAATGATGAATTTAGTGAAATTAAGGATTGATACAACCAGCAACGACTAGCCGCACCCATTTTATATATATCAGAATTAACATCATCTAGAATATAAACAGGAATAAGCAATCCCTTGGCTGCAGCATCAAATAAAGATGGATTATCTGCTAAACGTAAATCCTGACGAAACCAGTGTATTGTTACCATACTACTCATTTTATAAATTTTAGCGCTGTTATTAATAACAGCGCTTTTGAACCTTGCTATATCTTCTGTAATTAAATATTAATTTCTAGTCATAATATCCAAAATTACTTCATCAGTTTCGCGCATTCCATCGCGAGCTAATTCGCCGATATTACGAATGGTTGCTTCTACATCTCCCGCAACAATCCCATCACCAGAGGTGACAACATTACCGTTCATTGCTGATGCTGCGCCATCATAGGCTGCATAAGTTCCATTAGCTATCTTGATTGAACATGATGAGTTTGCACCATCACAAAATACACCAGAAACACCCGCAAGAGTATTAATTATTGCTTTTCCAACTTTGTCGTAGTCACCATCATTAATAAAAATCAGAGCTCCTGCAACTGCACCAGATGCACACATTGGACCACAGTAAGCAGACAAACGCCCAATATTAGCCTTAATATGTACCGATGCCAAGATTGAAAATATTAATCCACGATACATGATTTCCTGAGATAAGTTATTTTCGCGACAATAAGCAATAATTGGTAGCGAAGCAGTTAAACCAACATTACCACTACCTGCAGCAGTCATAACGGGCATTGCCGAGCCACCCATCCGAGCATCGCTTGCAGCAGCAGCATTACTGGCACTAATGTTTCGTGCATCTTTACCATAAAAACCACGATCCATACTTTGTTTGATATTTTTACCAGTACTAACCCCGTAGTTATTTTTTAGCCCTTCAAGAGAGATTGCAGTATTGCAATTAATAATACGATCTAACTTAGGTTTCAGTAAATTTATATCAATAGTCTTCGCTAACTCATAAATTAAGCGAATATTTAAAATTTCCGCTTCATCCTCAGCTTTAGCCGTGCCACTACCAGATGCTTTATACTGGGTTTCACCATCTTTAATGATTTCGGTAATGTTATTATGAGTGTGTTTAAGTTCAACACTTGCTGATTTTTTACCAGCAATTAGTTTAACTTTTATATACAATTTAAGATTATTGTCTGATTTAGAATAAGTAACTGTATTCTTAGCCAAAAACTCTCTTACGTGAATCATATTTTCTGGTGAGACATTGCTTAACACCATCAAATCCTGTGTTGCATCCCCAGCAAGTGCACCCATTGCCGCCGCAACTTCAATTCCTACCATACTACCACTATTAGGAACAAATACACTTTTAACATTTTTAATAATGTTTCCAGATAAAGACAGGTTTATATGTTCTGGCTCAACGCCTAAAACTTCACGCGCCTTTGCTGCAGCAAGCGCAATCGCAATTGGCTCAGTACACCCTTCTGCAGGTATTACTTCGTGTTCAAATAGACTAATAATTTTATTGATTATATCTTGATTAATTTGTGTCATTAATAACCTCCATTTTTACTAAACTATGATTATACAGTAATTTCATCATCTGTGTTTTTGCACTGCATTATACTTTGAACGCTCATAAGTTGAACTTTATGTATATACTCTAAGTGGTCGCGATTATAGCTAGGAGTGTTGATAAAAAAGGCGAACACGCGTGTTACGGCGGTGTACAGATAAGTACATAACAAACCTTTTTTATCAATATGACGACGCTAGAATTGTGAGCGCGACGAGTATAAAAATGCCACTATCAAAAATAGTTGCTTAAAAACTATCCCAATTTAGATAGCTGAGTTTGCAATTGTGTGATAATTGCATTTAATTCATTAACCCGCTTGGTATCTTTAGCAACTAAGTCTGCTGGAGCTCGTTCAACATATTGCGGATTATTTAACTTAACCTGCATTTTTTCCACTTCTTTATTGTTTTTCTCAATCTCTTTAGTTAAGCGAATTTTTTCAGCTGCGACATCAATTTCTACTTTTAACATCAAACGCGCATTATTTAGTACAGCAACTGGAGCGCTATCTTCTACTAGTTTATCGACAATACTGACCTCAGAAATTTTAGCCAATACTTTGATATATTCTTTCATTCGCTCATAATAGCCAGGACTGCTCGTTTCAATTAATAATGGAGCTTTTGTTGCTGGTTGCAAGCCCATTTCAGCACGTAAATTACGCACTACGCCGATAAGTTCTTTTAATTTCCCCATTTTAGATATTATATCAGCTGGATTACCATAAATTGATGTTTGGCTAAATTCAGGATACTTTGCTATCATTAATGAAGCTGGTAAAACCGTATCTTTTCTTTTAGCCAATGGAGCAATAACTTGCCATAACTCTTCAGTAATAAAAGGTATAAATGGATGTGCAACTCGCAAAATATTATCAAGTACATACAATAAGGTCGATAATGTACCTAGCCGTATTTGTTTATCATCTGATTGTAGATTAACTTTAGCTAATTCTAAATACCAATCACAAAACTCATTCCAAACAAACTCATAAATTCGACTTGCTGCAAGATCAAAACGATATGTTGTAAATGCTTCATCCACATCATTCACTAGTTGGAATAATTCATTAACAATCCAAGCATTAATGATTTGATCACTATAATCCATTAAACCATCAGCTAAATCATCTTTATGATTTTCAACGTTCATCAACACAAATTTAGTCGCATTAAATAATTTATTGCAGAAATTACGACTACCTTCAATCCGTTTTAAATCAAAATTAATATAACGTGCCTGAGTCGCCGAGGTAGCTAGAGAAAAACGTAAGGCATCCGCACCAAAAGCTAAAAAACCATCTGGGTAATCTTTGCGGGTTTGTTTGGCAATTACTTCAGCTTGTTTAGGATTCATTAAATTTGCGGTACGTTTAGCAACTAATTCATCCAGACTAATTCCATTAATGATATCCAGTGGATCAATCACGTTACCTTTAGATTTAGACATTTTCTCACCATGTGCATCCATAATCAGACCATTGATATAAATATCTTTAAATGGAATCTCACCTGTAAATTCTTCGGTCATCATGATCATCCGCGCTACCCAGAAGAAAATAATATCAAAACCAGTTACCAGTACATTGGATGGCAAGAAAGTTTTTAATTCTTGAGTATTATCTGGCCAGCCGAGCGTTGAAAAGCACCATAATGCCGAACTAAACCAGGTATCCAGAACATCATTGTCTTGTACAAGTTCTACATTGTCACCTTCTAGTTTACTAATTGCCTCGTCATAGCTCCGTGCTACACAGACAAACTCCCCAGTTTTCTTATTAAAGTAAGCTGGAATCCGATGTCCCCACCATAATTGACGCGAGATACACCAATCTTGAATTTTTTCTAGCCATTGATCATAGGTTTTTTTCCAGTTTTCTGGTACAAAGCGAATTTTGCCATTATTAACTAATTCTAAACCACGTTCAGCAAATTTGTCCATCTGCATAAACCACTGGTCGGTCAACATCGGTTCGATTACTACATTGGTTCTGTCCCCACGTGGCACCATTAATTTATGTGGTTTAGTCTCTACCAATAATCCAAGCGCTTCTAAATCAGCCAATACGACTTTACGAGCCGCAAAACGTTCTAGTCCGCGGTATTTCTCTGGCGCATTGTCATTGATAAAGCCATCTAAAGTCATGATATTAATCATTTCCAGATTGTGCCGTTTTCCTAACTCATAATCATTAAAATCATGTGCTGGAGTAATTTTCACACACCCGGTACCGAATGCAGCATCGACATAATCATCGGCAACAATTGGAATCTCGCGCCCAACCAAAGGTAAAACTAATTTTTGCCCAATCAAGTGTAAATAGCGTTCATCTTCAGGATTGATTGCAACAGCAACATCTCCCAGCATAGTTTCCGGACGAGTTGTTGCGACAATTATTGACTCGGTGCTATCTTTTACTGGATAACGAATATGCCATAAGCTACCATTTTCTTCGCTGGAGATTACTTCTAAATCAGATACTGCCGTTTGTAGTTTGATATCCCAATTAACCAAACGCTTCCCACGATAAATATAGCCTTTTTCAAATAAGCTTACAAAAACCTCACTAACCGCTTTAGATAAACCTTCATCCATAGTAAAACGTTCACGCGACCAATCACACGATGCGCCTAGTCTGCGCATTTGGTTGGTAATCGTGCCGCCTGAATATTCTTTCCATTCCCAAACTTTTTTTACAAATTCCTCACGCCCTAAATCATGACGTGAAATACCTTCTTGGTCTAATTGGCGCTCCACCACTATCTGAGTCGCAATCCCAGCATGGTCAGTTCCGGCCTGCCATAAGGTGTTATAACCTTTCATCCGATGATATCTGATTAGCGCATCCATAATGGTTTGCTGAAAAGCATGCCCCATGTGTAAAGTTCCAGTAACATTCGGTGGTGGCAATTGAATACAGTAACTCGGCGCATTCGTATCATTACTAGGCTTAAAATATCCTTTGCTCTCCCACTGCTGATACCATTTAATTTCGATTTCACTTGGTGTATATGCTTTAGCTAATTCCATTTATTCTACTATCCTTTTGATAAAACTCACAATTAACCAAGTATTTTATCACAGCAACAAGCCTTATCTTTTGTAAAACTATTTAACACACAACAACTTCATTTATTAAACCTCTTTCATAACCAACTATTTCGCACTTAGACTAGGAATAAAAACTTTGAGAAACCGAGTGTACACGTAGTACATAAGTATCGCAAAAGTCTTTATGACAATGGATAAGAGTTAAAGAAGCAGGTTAGGAAAGAAGTCTATTGAAATCATCTCTATGATAAAATCACTACTTAACAAGACATTAAGATAGATAACAATATGGCAAAAGTACTGGGAATAGAAAGTTCATGCGATGAAACAGGAATCGCAATTTATGATACGGAGCACGGATTAATTGCAGATACTTTATATTCGCAAATAGAACTTCACCGTCAATATGGTGGAGTAGTACCCGAATTAGCCTCTCGAGATCATTTACGCAAGATAATTCCACTAATTGACGAATGCCTAGCACAGTCACAATGCAAATTAAGTGATTTGGATGCTATTGCTTACACTGCAGGTCCTGGACTAAATGGTGCGTTACTAATTGGTGCCAGTGTTGCTAATAGCTTAGGCTTTGCTAATCAGTTACCAGTTATTCCGATACATCATCTTGAAGGACATTTATTATCCCCCTTATTAGCCGATGATAAATCGAATCCACCATTTATTGCCTTGCTTGCTTCAGGTGGACATAGCCAATTAATCGCAGTTAACGCCATTGGAGAATACGAACTACTCGGAGATACCTTAGATGATGCAGCTGGTGAAGCATTTGATAAAACAGCCAAAATGCTTGGTTTACCCTATCCTGGTGGACGTTATATTGCAGAACTAGCGGCACTGGGGCACGAAAATTATAAATTACCTCGCCCAATGTTACATAGTGGTGATCTCACCATGAGTTTTTCCGGGTTAAAAACAGCAGTGCTGACACTTATTAATAATCTCACAGAACAGAATATTGCTATTGAAGGACAAGTACTGCAAGATATTGCAAGATCAATCGAGGAGTCAATCACCGATGTCTTGGTCAAAAAATCAGTTATGGCACTAAAACAAACTAAGATTAAAACCTTAGTTGTCTCGGGTGGAGTTAGCGCCAATCTTCGTTTACGAGAAAAATTAGACTTGGAGCTAACCAAAATTCAAGCTAAAGCATTTTATCCACCGTTACGCCTTTGTACTGACAATGGTGCAATGATTGCATTAGCTGGTGCAATCCGCCTTAAACAGCAAAAATTTACCTACAGCTTCAATGTATACCCTCGCTGGGATCTTACAAGCTTAGCGAGTAACCAATGAAACAGCTATCAAAATTGATACCGGAATACCATGAGCATATCAGTGTGTGCGCCAACGGATCATTTCCTGAAGATAGTGATATAATTCGGCTGCTTAAAACTGGAAAACCAATAATTGCCTGTGATGGTGCACTCAATACACTCGCGCAACACAATATAACCGCGGACTTTGCCATTGGTGATGGCGACTCTTTAGACTATACTAAACTTCAGATTTTTATAAAAAATCCATATATTCAGATTGCAGACCAAAATACTAATGATTTAACTAAGGCAATTAACTTCATTGCTGAGAACTATGGATATACTATCCCGGCTTTGATTTTTGCAGCAACGGGTTTACGTGAGGATCACACGCTGGGCAATATTGCACTACTTGAACAATACTCCGCACGATTTAGTAGAATTGCAATATTAAGTGACTTTGGGATTATGGAGGCATTGCCTGCGGGAAAACATAAATTAAACAGTATTCCTGGGCAACAGATTTCGTTTTTTTGCTTGAATCAAAAAACCAAGATTAGCTGCGAAGAATTAAAATGGCCACTTATTGACAAGAATTTTCTGGCGCTCAACCACGGCACATTAAACCAAGCAACTGCAGAACATCTCAATCTAGAGAGTGATGGAGGTGTTATTATCTTTCGTGCTTTTGAGACTAAGTACTAGGCTCAAAATTAACACGCCAGTACCATAAAGCAAAAACCAGATTAGAGATAATCGTGATAACAAATAACCACCATAAACTAACAAAAAATAATATTAAAATACAAATTAGTGAACAAAACAGCATATAGCATGAATTTAAGACATTATTTACACCGATTACTTGTGATAATATTTCAATTGGCGAAATTACCTGTAATTCGTTATAGCAGGTTACTGAGTAAAAACCAGCCGAAAAACCAATCATAAATATCAAAAGATAGTTTACAACTCCATGCCAAGAGCTACTAAACTCAGCCAAGCTTAAACAATGATCATGTGAATGAAAATTAAACCCAATTAGAACTATGCTAAAAAAGGCTATCCCGATAGCACCAAGAATCACAAATTGTTTGACTATTTTCCCATCTGAAATTTTGGCACAAGTTAACGAACCTAGTCCAATTGAAATCGAAAAAACAGCCAGTAAAATGCTGAATACATGAGCACAACCGCCCATATAAATTTGAGTAAATAATGGAAGCTGGGTAGTGTAAACTACACCCATCGCCCAAAACCATGAAATTGCATGAATATTATTCTTAATTTTCTTATTTTTAGTTATTTTACGATATGAAAGCCATGTATCTTTAAACAAATTCCAGTGAAACTTTTCTTTAGAGCCTGCCGGGATAGTTTTTTCCATACGGTAACTAAGAATTAGACCACTAAAAGTCGAGAATGCCATCAATCCCACGATAATTTCTAACTCTTCATTTGCCATATACCAGCTACCCAGAGTTTGTCCAATTAATACAGCAACAAAAGTTCCTAATTCAATATAACCATTAGCAAGTAATAAAATTTTTCGTTCTTTAATATATTGTGGCAAAATTGAAAACTTGATTGGACCAAAAAAAGTCGAATGAGTTCCCATAGCAACAAGCGAGAAGATTAATATTTCAATACTACGACTAAAAATACCAGTTGCAGCCAATAAAATAATAAAGATCTCACAAATTTTTATATAGCGAATTAACTTTACTTTACTATACATATCAGCAATCTTACCAGCGTATGATGAGAACAAAAAGAACGGTAAGATAAATAAGAGTGTGGAGATATTAACCGAAAGTTCAGGGCTTAATCCACCAATAGTTAATCCCTGATAAGTTATCATTACCAAAATAGCATTCTTTAGCATATGATCACTCATCGCATTTAAGAATTGAACGCTAAATAATGGTAAAAATTTACGAGTATTTAATAAGCTATTTTCAACTTGCATCTGGTCACTTCTATAAATTAATTATGGAGCTACTTAGTCACAACACCATTTAATGTAACTACGCTACTTTCCATTACTACCTTACTGCTTAGCTCATTGCCACTTTCCTTGAGATAACCTTTTTTAAGCCAAACGCTAAGTTGATTATCTAACAAGATATTTACAACTTTAACCAAAGCATCTGAGCTCTGCTTATCCATTTGCGCATTTCCAGAAGTTAAAAAATATTTCATTTGCAAGACGAAAAAATATGCCAAAATTGGTTTAGGTAAACTAAAGTCCATCTTTAAAGACAGTTTTTGCATAAATTTACTTTGATCTGTCATATCCCCAGATTCAAAATTATGCGTTGTTGCACTTCCTGCTATGGAAATCATACCACTCGGAGTTTTTAGTTTAAATTCATTTAGGGTTATCAAAGGTGAATTAATTAATATCGGGAGCATCGTTGCCTTCAATTGGGCTATAGTTTTATCACGATTTGCTGTAGTAGATTGATCTTCTGCAGCTGCAGAATTCAGTAAATCAGCTAACATGCTAAATGCTGGAGCATCAATATGAGCAATATCCAAATCAAAACTCATTGGTCCATAGTTATTACTATTACTGGTTAAACTTTCAAATCCAGCTTTCGCTGTAGCATTAAATAAATTATTTTGATCATTACTTAGTGAATTATAATGAACATTGCTGATTGTAAAATTAGTTGGATTGATTGCATCTATTCCATTTAGGAAATCAACTGAATTAACGCCAGTCAATAAATGTACAGCTTCACCAAGTTTAAATTGAGTAATATTACTCTCGATCAACTGAACCTTCAAATTACCAAGATTAAAATCCGTCGTACCGACCTTAATTTGATTTACACTATAGCTAGAAACAGAGTTATAGTTGAGACCGCTAAACCCAAATTCACCTTTAGTCGGTGCTATCATCGCAAAAGATGGAATTTCAAGATTATTTTCAAATTGATTAAATTTATCATTATAAGCAATTTCCAAATCTAATCCACCCCAGTTAACTTTAACACCAGAGAGGGCTTCATCATAGTTAAATAACGGTGAAGTTATCATGTATTTACCAGCTTTATTCAAAAAAATTACATTATTGATTTTAAATGCGGGTTTTCCATCAAAGAATTTATTAAGAATTTTATCTAATTTTTCAGGTAAAGCCACAGTAGTATCAGCATAGGCAATTGTTGGGTAAATCTTACCATGTAACCAACCTGCAAAAACACCATTGGTGACATGAGTTGAATAATTCACAACATAGTCAGCTTTATTTATCGAGTTTGCAGACTCTTTATCAGTAGCAGGTAGAATATTAGTGATGTTTTTCAGAAACTGACTATTAACTGCTAACGTTACAGTTTCATCAGAGCTAAACCAGCCACGGTGATAATCATGTTTTACCACAGTTATCATAGAGGAATCTGTCATATGTTTAAATTGGAGATCAAGCTGCTTCTCCGCGATTACCCCAAAAAAATATGCAGTAACTACTTGCGCCAAAATTAAAATAGCAATAATTGATGTAACAACTTTAAGCTTAATCTTCAATACTTTTTTCAACATTAAAACACTTCCCACCTATGCGCAAACACTCTGTAAAAATTTAAATTCAAAACTTTATTCTTAAAACTCACTTGAGAATAAAGCATAAACTAAGCTATAATTATATCATTAATCCATTATTAATTGCTATACTCTTCCTGATTCCTTATATTGAATCATAATTTTTAGCTGCGGCTATTGACATCATTAGCCTTATTTTGTTGGTTTATAGCAATTTCTGTAATAATTATTTCACAATTTAATGGCAGGTATCAATAACATGAGTGATTGTATTTTTTGTAAGCTAGTACATAAAGAAATTCCAACTAAAGTAGTTTATGAAGACGATGATGTCTTTGTCTTTAATGACATTAGCCCTAAAGCAGAAGTTCATTTATTGATAATCCCCAAAGTGCATATTGAAAGCATGTTACATTTAACTGCTGAGCATAGCGCTTTAATGGGCAAAATCATGATATTAGCTAATAATCTGGCAATAGAACATGGTCTAATTGGTGGCTATAAAACTCAAATCAATACGGGGCTTAAAGGTGGACAGGAAGTTTTTCATTTACACGTTCATGTAGTAGGTAACCGCTAGTATAATTTCAACTTGAAAATAAGGACTAATGTAATGGGTAGTTTCAGTATTTGGCATTGGCTAATCGTATTATTGATTGTGGTAATTATCTTTGGTACCAAAAAACTTAAAACTATTGGCAAAGATGTTGGCGAAGCAGTAAAAAACTTTAAGGACGCGGTCGAAGAAAAGACGGATAAAGATGATAACTCGAATAAAAAACCGGATTAATCGTGTTTGGAATTAGTTTTAGCGAGATATTGTTAATTATAATAATATCTCTTTTGATTTTTGGGCCAGAACAATTACCTGAGATTGCGACTAAAGCAGGACGAGTTGTGGCATTACTGCGTAAATTCACCATAAATTTGAAATCACAACTTTACGAACAAACGGGCATGTCACAGATTGATGGTATCCGTCAGGAAATGCAGCAAACTTTTAATCAATTAAAAAATCAAATTCAACCACTTGAACATAAGATTAATGATTACAGGGACGAAGGCGATTTTCTGTATAGTGAATATCAATTTTTATATCAACCAGAGCTAGATTTTGAGCAACAACCCGAATTATTTGATAGTTACCCTGAACAAAGCACAACAAAACAATGATTGATACTGAATCGAATTTCATTCACCATCTCGTAGAACTACGTAAACGATTAATTTTCTCAATTTTGGGCATCTTAGTAGTTCTCCTCTGTTTGCTACCTTTCAGCAACCAAATCTATCAAGTTTTGGCAAATCCGTTAAGTAAATTCTTACCTGGACATGCCGAGCTAATCGCAACAGACATTACTTCTCCATTCTTTATACCAATGAAATTAACCGCCTTACTAGCTTTTGTAATTAGCCTGCCACACACTTTATTTCAAATTTGGCAGTTTGTTGCACCCGGTTTATACCGTGGAGAGCGTCGCTTAATTGCTTCTGTTATTGTCAGCTCTTTTATCTTGTTTATTTTGGGGGTTGTATTCTGTTATTTTCTGGTTTTACCAGCTATATTCCATTTTGTTGGACAATTTAAAGCTCCCGAAATTACTATGCTAACCGATATTAGCAATTATCTTAATTTTGTTTTATCACTATTTATTGTTTTTGGACTCGCATTTGAAATGCCGGTCATTGTGTTTATAATCATTAGATTTGGAATTCTGAGTATCGACAAAGCACGCAAAATACGCTCTTATATATTTGTGGGATGTTTTATTATTGCGGCAATCGTTACTCCTCCAGATATTTTGTCACAAACGATGCTAGCGCTACCGCTCTACCTTCTTTATGAATTGGGAATTATAGCAGCCCAAATTTTTAAAGCATCCTCTTCTGAACTCACCCAATAGCAACTCCAGCTCGTTGCAATCTCGAAACTATTACATCTAAACCATGCAATGTATGTTTACAAAGCATCGCGCAGGCAGCGTCAGCCTTACGGGCGATTGATAGCTCTGCCATTTTGGCGTGCTCGTTATGATTGACTACAATCATTTCTTCGCTTAAATTAGGGTATGCCAATCCATAACACCAATCTTTAATTAATAAACAATTATTTCTGATTTCCATTAAGCCTTCAAGCTTACACCCTGCAACTAAAGCATTATGAAATTCATCATTACGCTCAGACCATTGCTGATAAGCAACTTTAACATCGCGTGACTCAACCTTGGCTAGTCGATAAATACACGCCATAATTTGTGCTTCCCATTGATCATTACCATGCTCAATTGATTCACGCAACAGTAAGGCTTCAATTTTGGCATAAGTTTGAAATGAATCATATACTTTATCACGACTCAATTTTGCAACTCTGAAACCAGCATTATCGACTGCGTCCACTAACACACCAGCAGCCAGACGTGACAATGCCTCACGAATAGGGCTGAGACCAACTTGTAAGCGATTCTTTAGGTATTCGCCCTTAATTTGTTCACCAGGTAATAATTCACCATAAATAATCAGCTCACGAATTTGTGTGATGCAATTGCTGGTCATAGTTAAATTGCTTATGCTCATATGCTATTCTCGAATATATTTTTAATATACGATATTTTAAGCTATTTTAGTATTAGTTAATTAGTAAATTAAAGTACGTTGGAGGGTTTTGCTTTTAAACAGGATAAAAAATATCCCGCCACAAGCGTGTCTTGGTATAATCATTGGAAGCTATTTAATACTTCGCGTCCAAGAATTAAATACTTAGAGCATATTTCATAATATGTAATAAATTAATATAAACGAGTATCAACATCAAATTATGAATTTTACCCAATCACAATTTACTCGCGCAGCACGTTTAAGTGTTGCAATGATAATAAGTTTCGTCTACGTTGCTTATATCGGCATATCAGATGGAATTTGGGTAATAATGACATGCGCAATTATTCTTTTTGATAATCCAACCCTTGGTGGAACAATTAATAAAAGTCATTTGCGGTTTTGGGGAACTTTTTTTGCTGCAGGTTTTTCGCTGATATTCATTATTGGTTTTGCAAATAATGTAATCATCAACTTATGTGGTATTGTGATTGGTACTTTTCTCGCAGCTTACTGGTATATGGATACTGCCCAAGGATATATTGGCGGGCTTATTTCATGGACATTACCAATAATCTTACTTAATAATAACGATATTAAAAGTGCATTCCTAAGGTTAATAAATATTGTTATTGGAATTGTTATCTCCTATATTATGCTGAGATATTTTTACCCTGAGTATGCACGGGATAATATGTTGAGATCGATGAAAAACACGCTAATTGAGCTAAAAGCTTTATTATTATCAATTAGCGATTCACAACTTAATGCAGAACAAATCCAAAGTTTATATCTAAATCATGAATCAAAAATCTTAACTGAAATTAATAGCTTTAATCGCTGGCAAACAGAAGCAAAATGGGAAACCAAAAAAGCACCAGAATACGTTGATGCTGCAGTTCTCGTATACCTGCACATCAGACGACTATACCGTTTATTAAGTGTAGTAATTTTTCATTTTAACTGCCATGAAATTCGTCATAATTTAAAAATTCAGCCACGATTCACACAGATTAGACAACAATTAGACGAGATAATTGATGCATTAGAAAAAAATCAAAAACAATATTATATTCCTGAAATACTTAATCAAAACAATAAAGATATAGCCTCAGAATCATCGAATCACGATGAATATAAACATTATCAAAATCTATCAATACAGACCATTACAGATATTATTCAAATTGAAATTGACGTTATCATCACGAATCTAATCAAATTATTCAACAGCCGTCAAACTCATAACTACTATTAATGTTGGGTTTGAATATATACATAAGCACTTGAACCAATACTCAAAGGATAGTGTTCATCATCATAGTCCGTGATCTTTATTTGTAATGGAAGGCGTTGCGGTAGCATGACCCAATTATTTTCATTCTCAGTAACAATTTGCATCTGGCTTTTGCTATTTGTTATTTGCCGGTTGGCAGACCACGTTTTTCCAACTACTACGCCGTGGTATACTTTACTCCACAAATACATTCTGGGAAAAATAAAAACCCTATCACTAGGATGTACATCTCGAAGGTCAATTTCATTAAAATTAGCTTGAATATACAAACTATTGGTATCAATAAAGGAAAATAGCGGTTGATGCTGAATTATTGGAGTACCCACTGATAAATATAAATTATCAACAATACCATCAGAAAAAGCTCTAACTTCAGTTAAATCCAGATTAATCTTAGCCAAATTCATTGCTGCCTTTAGAGCTAAAACTTTTTGTCGCTGTTGCTTAATTTGACTATCATCAATTGCTAATTGATTACGCAACGCTTTGACTGAATTAGCTAATGCTCGACGATCATAATTTAATTTTTCGACATCTAATTTTGGAACAGCTTTAGCCACCAACTGATTACTTTTTAAGCCATATTCATAATTAGCTTTATCATAGTTTTCTTGCATTTCATGTAACAGGTCGCGATTTTTCTGAGTCTGTTTCTGTATAACTTCAATATTAGCCTCGGCTTCCAAATATAATGCATGTGCATGATTATAGCTCTGCTCATAGGGAGCAGCATAAACTTTAAATAACGGAGTACCTTTCTTCACAGCCTGACCATTTTTTACATAAATATCAGTAATAAAACCAGATACATCTGCTGCTACTGGATTAATATTTGCAACTACAAATGCATTATTGGTGAAAGGAAACAGATATGAAAAAAAATAAATTATACATGCAATGATAATTAGTGCAAAAACCAAAAATGGAAAATTATTCAACCGTTTAATCACATCAAAATTCATTTTAACTCAATATTAAACATTATACATACTCATTATTATACGTTACAAATAAAGCGCATTGCTTAAACTCTACTTAAAAAAATATTCAATTATACATTACAAGAACACATCCTTAGTTATGTTGCTTTAAGCAACACAACATAAAATATAATTACTACAATTATCTATAACAAAATTTACATAACAATTGAGTGTTTTTGTGCATCGCATGTTACTTTACAAATTTAAAATTTGGTAAAATGCCAAGGATATTAGAGCGCTGTATTCGTGTAGAAAACTAACTACTAATCTTTTACTTGAGGAATCATATTTATGCATAAAACAATAATTACAACCTTGCTTTGTTTGAGTAGCTTTGCTTCTTTAGCTCAAAATATAAACAGTCCAACAGTGGAAATACTCGCTACTGGTGGTACGATAGCAGGTGTAGCTTCATCGCAAACCTCAAGTAGTTATAAAGCCGGAAAACTTACCGCAGAACAATTAATCTCTTCAGTAAATGGAATAAGTGATCTCGCTCATATAAAATACGAGCAGGTATATAATAAAGATAGCGGTGATGTAACCTTAAATGACTGGTTAAAGCTTTATGGTGAAGTGCAAAAAGCAGCTGGTAATCCTTTAATTGATGCAATTGTGATTACACATGGTACAGATACTTTGGACGAAACAGCTTATTTCTTAGAACTCACCGCAAAAACAACTAAACCAATTGTTATCGTTGGTGCAATGCGCCCAGCAACCGCAATGAGCGCGGATGGACCGCTTAATCTTTATAACGCAGTGGCAGTAGCAGCAAATAAAAACTCCATTGGTCGTGGTGTTATGGTTGCAATGAATGAGAAAATTTTTGATGGACGAGAGGTACAAAAAACCAACACAACTTCAGTAGAGACATTTGAAGCACCTAATAGTGGTCCTATAGGTACCGTATTTATGGGCAAAGTAGATTATAATAGTAAAACAATTCGCCCAAATACTAAAGATACTCCATTCAACTTAGATGGAATATCTTCACTGCCAGATGTAGCAATAATTTATGAACATGTAGGTGTGAATACAGAGATGTTAGATCATATCCTTGATACTAAAAACCTTAAAGGAATTGTAATTGCTGGAGTTGGTGATGGTAATATCCCTAGCTATGAAAAAGATTTCTTAATTAAAGCTCGCAAAAAAGGAATTGTTATAGTGCGCAGCAGCAGAGTTGGTAGTGGTCAAGTTACCTATGATTATAATAATTTAGATACTACTTATGGCTTAGTTTCTGGTAATGATCTAACTCCTGCTAAAGCACGCATCCTGCTAATGTTAAGCCTGACTAAGACAACAGATATTAAACAAATTCAAGAGTATTTTGATAAATACTAAAAGGAGAATTTTATGACTTATCGGATTGAAAAAGATTTTATCGGTGAATTTAAAGTTCCAAGTGATGCTTACTATGGAGTGCACACTGCTAGAGCTTTAGAAAATTTTAAATTAACAGACTATCACTTGACTCACCGTTATTTGGTTAAAGCCTTTGCCAAAGTAAAAATTGCTGCAGCATATGCCAATCAGCGAACTGGTAAAATTTCGCGCGAAATCTGTGATGCAATTGTTTATGCCAGTAATCAAATTATTTCTGGAAACTACATTGATCAATTTATTATCCCCGGAATCCAAGGTGGAGCAGGTACTTCAACCAATATGAATGCAAATGAAGTAATTGCCAATATTGCGCTGGAAAAACTCGGTTATGAAAAGGGGCGCTATGATATTCTAAGCCCCATAGATCATGTCAACGCCTCACAGTCAACCAATGATTCTTACCCTACGGCTATAAAAATTGCTATTTACGAATTAGTCAATGAAGTTGAAAGTAACTTAAAGTTGTTGCGGCGAGCTCTGGAAGATAAAGCAACTGAATTTAAAGACATTATGAAAATGGGACGTACACAACTTGAAGATGCTGTACCCATTGCACTTGGTCGTGAATTTAAGGTTTATGCAATGGCCATAAACCGAGATGTTCGCCGCCTACACCAAGTTAAGGAATTGTTTTTACAAGTTAATATGGGGGGCGATGCGATTGGTACTGGTGTATCAAACCACCCTGATTATCGAATTGCTGTCATTGAGGAATTACGTAAAGTTACTGCAACACCAATTACAGCTTGTGAAGATTTGGTTGATGGTACACAAAATCTTGATGTTTTCCCTCAGCTTTCTAGCATGTTAAAAATATGTGGCTTAAATTTACGAAAAATTGCTAATGATTTAAGATTAATGAACTCTGGCCCAACTACTTCGATTCATGAGATTGATTTACCTGCAATTCAAGCTGGTTCGAGTATTATGCCCAAAAAAGTAAATCCGGTTGGCGCTGAGTTTATCATGCAAATTGCGTATAAAATACTTGGTAATGATTTGATCATTTCTGAATGTACGGTTGGTGAGTTTGAATTAAACGCGTGGGAACCACTTATTGCCGATGCGATGTTTGAAAGCTTAACTCTATTACGCGATGGATTGGAGTTATTTACTAAAACGGTAGTTAAGGGAATCACCGCGAATAAAGAACTTTGTGAAGAGTATTTTGAACATTGTCCTACAGCTGCAACTGAATTAATCTCAATTATAGGTTATGACAATGTTGCGCAAATCATAGCCAAAGTAAATGAAAGTGGTGAATCATATAAAAAAGTAGCAATTGAAATGGGATTTGTAAACCCTGGATTTTTCGATAAACCAATAAATTAACTTAAGACTGGTGTAGGATTAAACAACTAGATTTTAGCTTTGAACTAGAAACAGTTGCTATATTTACAATCTAAATAAAATTTTAAGTATTTAGCTCTATTTCCTAGTTCATTTTAGCTAAAAAAATGCTACAATATAGTCGATAGGATCAATTGGTTTTTTTAATTCTCTTTCTTTTACAATAAGGCAATATAAAATATGAAAGCAGCACGCGCAATTGTAATTAGTTTACTTTTGGGAATCTTTTTTGGATGGCTTATCCGTTATTTAAGCCTACCGCAAACTACGACTGCAAGTATCTTACAGTACTTGTCTATGGCATCAGATATTTTTATTAAACTAATTAAGATGATTGTTGCGCCATTAATCTTTGCCTCACTAAGTCTTGGGGTAATAAATATTGGTGACAATGCTAAAGGATTAGGACTCCTTTTTGGGCGTGTATTAGGTCTATTTATCATTTCATCAATCTGCTCCCTATTCATTGGATGGTTTGTCATTGATCTATTTAAACCAGGTTTATCTATGGTTGAAGTAGGTAAAAATTTACTTGAAGATGGCAGCGCAGTTGCAGGTAAATTTGACTCATCGTCAATTTCATTAGCGCATTTTGTGCAAGAGACGATCCCTGATAATATATTCAATGCTTTTGCTGGTGGACATATTATTCAAATTGTTATTTTCTCGCTATTTTTTGGGGTTGCACTGACCAAGATTAACCCTAAAGGTCGGGAGTCAATGCGTGAACTTTTGGATTCTATTATGCATGCAATGTTTGCAATTTGCCATACCGTAATGAAATTAGTTCCAATTGCAGTTTTCGCTTCGATTGCCAACGTTATTATTAAAAATGGTTTTGGTGTGTTGTACACTTACATGGTATTTATCTTAGAATATTACTTAGCATTAATCGTAGTATGGTTAGTTATCTATGTGATTTCACTCAAAGTTGTTGGTAAGGGTATCAATAAATTAATTAATGCAATTATTCCACCACTATCATTATCCTTTGCGACATCTTCGTCTGAAGTAGCTTACCCTGCTGTATTTGAAGCGTTGGAAGAACATGGAGTACGTGAGAAGATTAGTAGTTTCGTAATGCCAATGGGATATTCATTCAATATGATTGGTTCAATGGTTTACTTTAGCTTTGCGATTATCTTTATTACGCAAGTGTTTGGAATTGATATTTCATTTACCGATAAGCTTTATATCTTCTTTATGCTATTAATTACCTCTAAAGGTATTGCAGGTGTTCCACGTGCTTCGATTATGGTAATTTCCTCAGCGGTGACAGCATTCCACTTCCCTGCTGCAAGTATTTTGCTATTATTGCCAATTGATGCATTTGCTGACATGGGACGAAGCGCAACCAATGTTTATGCCAATGCAGTAATGACAACGTTCATTGATAAATGGCACAAAGACTAATACTCTTTGAAATAAAAAGCCTCAACAATAATGTTGAGGCTTTTTATTTCAATGTCTACATTAGTGCTTGAAGTGACGAATCCCACTAAATACCATCGCTATGCCATACTCATCACAGGCATCAATTGACTCTTGATCACGAAGAGAGCCACCTGGTTGAATAATTGCTTTAATTCCAGCTTTAGCACATTCATCAACACAATCTCTAAATGGGAAGAAAGCATCTGAGGCTAATACGCCACCATCTTTAGCTCGCTCAATAGCTTGTGCAGTTGCCCAAATTCGGTTAGTTTGTCCAGCCCCTATTCCTTTAGCTACACCATCTTTAGCAACTACAATTGCATTAGATTTAACATGCTTAACTACTTTCATTGCCATTGTCAGATCAACCAAATCTTCAGCACTAGGTTGCGCTTTGGTTACGACCTTAAGCTCATCGGCAAATTGACAATCACGATCTTGAACTAAAATTCCACCATCAACGGTTACATATTCTAGTTTAGCTTGTGGAATTGTAGTTTTAATCTGAATAACCCGTAGGTTTTTCTTAGTTTGTAATTCAGTTAATGCTTCCGCGCTGAAAGCTGGTGCCATCACGATTTCTAAGAAGGTGTTATTCATTTCTTTGGCAGTTGCTAAGTCAACTTCACTATTAATGGCAACAATACCACCAAAGATTGATACTGGATCACTAGCATGCATTTTGGCATAGGCATCAGCTACATTCGCACCAATCGCAACACCACATGGGGTTGAGTGTTTTACGCCACAAGCAGCAACTTCATTAAACTCGGCAACCACTTTCCATGCCAAATCCATATCACGGATATTATTAAAAGATAATTCTTTACCATGTAACTGGACAAAATCTTTTAAAACACCAGCTTGAGTAGTCGCGGTATAGAATGCGGCTTTTTGATGCGGATTTTCACCATAGCGTAAATCAGCAGATTTTTGGTATGAGATATTAAGGTAATGCGGGAACTCATCTTCGCCCAATAAGAAATTACTAATCGCAGCATCGTAAGCTGAAGTTAAATTGAATACTTTTCCGGCTAATTTTTTGCGAGTAGCAAAGCTTACATCCTGAGTAGCGCTTAACTCTTGCTGTACTTGAGCATAATCAATAGTATCGCTAATCACAATCACATCTTTGAATGCTTTTGCTGCAGAACGAAGCATGGTTGGTCCACCGATATCAATAAACTCAACTTTTTCTTCAAAAGAAATATCTTTAACTACTTCATTAAAAAATGGATACAAATTAACAATTACCATATCGATGGTCGCAATATTATGTTCCGCTATTGTTTGCATATGCACTGGATTATCACGAATTGCTAAAATTCCGCCATGAATATTAGGGTGCAATGTTTTTACCCGACCATCCAGCATTTCTGGAAAATTAGTAACTTCACTAACCTCGGTAACTGCTAAACCTTTTTCTTTTAAGTATTTGTAAGTTCCACCTGTTGAAATTAATTCAACGCCCTGCCCAACCAAAAATTCGGCAAATTCGGCAATACCTTCTTTATCAAAAACACTGATTAACGCTCGTTTTAACATCTACTAAATTCCTTTCATAATTAATTAATTTATACAGCTGGAAAACTATATTCGTACAACATTTGAGAAATCTTAAAACCCATACTTTGGTAGAGTTTTTGCCCATCTTCAGAAGCATAAAGAATTGCATGATCTAAATCTAACTCTTTTGCTATTGCAAGACACTCATTCACCGCTGCTCGCCCCAACCCTAAACGGCGAAACTCAGGCTTAGTCGACATTGCGTATATTCCTGCAACAAAAGAACCACAGTAAACCATCGCAGTAGCGGCTGGCTTCTCCCCATAGTAAATTAGTAATGGGATGCAATTGGCAACATCTATTAATGGGTAAAAAAACTCTTTAAAATCATTTTCCGTAAATCCAAAAGTAGCAATCGCTGTTTCTATCCAAAGCTGCAACTCATCTGTTCTTTGTACCTTTACCACACTAACTTCAGATGATTTATCCATTTGTATTTGGTATGAACTAAGGTCCATAATCATTTCTGGAAACTCTTCTGGAGTATGAAAGTGTTGCTGAATCACCCCATCTAACAATTCTTTTTGCGCCTTGGTTAAAATCCAATAAAAATCACAATTACCATAAAAAGCTTTGACATGAGCCAGATTGTCGTTGCTAATTTCACCCCAAACAAAATTAACTAATGGGATTGCAGCGGGAGATTTCAAGGCCAATAAATTACTATTCTCCAAAATTTTCCAACCATCAACCATTGCCATTTTATTTAAGATATCTTTAAAATTTTGCTGCTGGAGAGACGCCAACTATTACTCCTTTTTATTTTTAATTAAAGCTTTTCAATATAAACTTATGCCTTAATCTTAAAATCACACAATAGAGCATGCTCTAAATCATAAACTTCACCCGCTTCAATATTTAACGCATGTTTAAATAATTGAGCATCATAAACTAGCGTATGAAACTCACCATTCTCACCACAAATATCTACGCCTAGTTGTTCCAAATAAACAAAGTCTAGTTCGCTATATTCCATGCCAAGTAGTTCATCAAGAGCATATTTTTTGCTAATTACTGACAGTTTACTTTTTACTCCTAACCGAATAATTTCATTTTTTACATCTAGCCGCGATTTACCCCATAATGGTAAGCAAGCAGACAATCTAGATTGCTGACAAACTGACTCTTCAAATTGGCGATGGGCAACAATATCAATATCACCAAAAACACACTATGTTATACCATAGGTATGCTTAATCTCAATAAGCGCATCAACTAGATTAGACTCGTAGTTATTCCAAGAGCTTTCTTTTAAAACCAATGGCAAATTAAGTGCCGATGCCTGCTGCTGCAAAATTTGCGTACTTACACCATTAGAGCGTGAATAGCCACGTTCATCAACCATGCAAAGTAAAACTTGTGGCTTTAATCCACTTGCTAGCGCAAGATGTAATGCCAACGCGCTGTCTTTGCCACCACTCCAAGAGATAGCAATGTTCTCCGTCATTGAAGCTATTTATCTATCCCTAAAGCTTTTTGCTATAATGAAGCACTGTGGTATCTGGGGCAAAGAATTTATGCAATAACTCTTTCCATTGTTGATATTCCTGCGACTCTCTAAAACCAACCATATGAGCTTCAAGAGTTTCCCACCAAATTAACAAAATATATTGATCTGGTTTCTCAATACCGGCAACTAAATCATGCTTGATATAACCTGGAATTGATTCCACCAGCGGACGTGCTAATTTAAAATTTTCTTCAAACTCAGCAGCTTTACCGCTGATGATATTTAAAGTTGCAACCTCCAGAACCTTGCCAAGAAGATTATTTTCTTTCATGCCTAAGCCTAATAAAAAAGATTATTTACCACTAACTACTATTATGAAGATTCTTTTTCCATATACAGCGTTAGCTCACCAACTTTAACACCAAACTTTTTAAAATAATTCCGATTAATCAAGTGCTTATCATCAATTAAAAACATCCAATCATCAAAATTAATTTGATATGTGCTATCATCAACCTTTACGTTCATCACATAATTCCATTGCATCGCATTACCAGCTATTTTTATACCTGCTTTACCAATCACATCATTAGTAGTCGCTTCGTATTGGCTCTCTGAAATCTTAACAAAAAGCCATTCACGGCTTTCTACTTTGCCATTATCATAAATAATTTTTTCATCAAATATACCCTTATTATCAGTCCAACGAGCATTACCATGGAAGTCAAAGCGCCGGGTAACGTTCCCAGTTCGATCCTGCACAATACCATAACCATTGATATTACCATTTAGATAAGTTTGCAAATTAAGCTGAGGCTGATTATTTTTATAATCTTTAAGATTCATTCCTGAACAGCCTATTAATGAACACATAGCTACAGATATAATCATTAAACGCATTATTATACTCACATAAAAATAAATTAGGTATTAACATCACCAAATAACTGTTTTCTTAGCTTTGTATCACTCGAGTCTTTTCCTAACCAAATTCCAAAAAAATGATTAGCAAATTCTTTATCGTTAATACGCCCTAAAAGCTGCCAATTTTCATCAAAAAATAATGTTTCATGCTCTTTAGTTAACACACCAGTCAACACTGTTCCATTACTTACATTAGGAATTATCTCAGATAATTCACTTTGCCAAAGATCTAACTTATCTTCAGATACTTTATCAGATTGACCACGGATTTTTTCAATTGCTTTTTTGGCAATATCTTCACCTTTTAAATCTCTCGCGTAACGTAACTGTAATGCAAATGGTTTATCTAAAGATAACTTCCCCATTGGCGCATAGGTTGTTGCCGTAAAAACATTAAAAAATAAAAATTTATAATTTCCACTACCAACTTTTTCAGCATCTGGAATATAATTCTTTAATATACCAATGTCTGCAAAGCAATAATTACATGCTAATACTATGCTAAATAATATCCATTTCTTTAATTTAAGCATGAACAATCTCCATTTGAACAACATTAATCCTCTCAGAAATAAAACCTGCGCTACAAGCGGCTAAATAAAATTCCCACATTCTAGCAAACTCCTCATCAAATCCAAGTTGTAAAATTAATTCCAATTTATGCTTAAATTGTTTCAACCAAATTTGTAAAGTAGTTGCATAATCCCTCCCAAAGCGAAAAATCTCAGAACATTTCAACCCACATTTATCTAATTCTCGCCCCAAAGAGCCTTCACTAGGAAGCATACCTCCTGGAAAAATAAAGGTACGAATCATATCAGACTGCTTAGCGTAACTTTTAAATAAATCATCAGAAATAGTAATAGTTTGTAATAAAATCTTACCACCTGGTTTTAGTAATTGCTTTAATTTAGCAAAATAGACTGGCCAATAACGCATCCCAACTGCTTCCAACATCTCGATAGATACAATGTAATCGTAGCTACCTGTTTGATGACGATAATCTTCAATCTCAATTTTAACATTGGTATCTTTAAGTCTCATTTGGGCATAGCTGGCCTGCTCATTAGATAAAGTAATCCCTTTTACCTGATGTTTACGCAAAATAGCACGCTCGGCAAAACCACCCCAACCACATCCAACCTCCAAAATTGAACTTGGTTTATCACCAATCTTATCTAATATTCGGTCATATTTTTTATGTTGAGCCTCAGTTAAATCTTGATCCTCATAGTCAAAAATTGCAGCAGAATAAGTCATACTTGGATCTAGCCATAGCTTATAAAAATCATTACCAAGATCATAATGAGCCTGTATATTGCGTCTGCTGCCTTTTAGCGTATTGCGTCTTGTAAGATAAAGTAACTTAGACAGTAACTTAAACCAAATACTACCATGAGCATAATGCTGAAATAAATGCTCATTTTGTAAACCAAAGCAGATTAAATTATATAAGTTATCTGTTGTAAAATACCCATCGCGATAATCTGCTGCAAACCCGACATCTCCTTTAGTTATCAAATTAGCAATTACTCGCCAATCATATAGTTCAACATAAACATTATAACCTTCATGAGATCCATTTACCTGAATAGTTTCACCTTCTGGCGTTTTGATAACAATTTGTCCATAATTAATTTTATTGAGCGCTTGCAAAAAATTACGCTTTACTAATTTATCAAACATAATTTACCTTATTATAAATTCTAATTCTTAATTCGTGGATAAGGAACAAATGGTATTTTTTTTAGAAATATTTTTAGTGCTTCAAAATATATACCAGTTATAATTTTATACACATTAAGTGGAGATTTAAGAACCCTTGCCACAAAACCAGCTGACTTAAATTCAATCAAATTACAATGATACCCTGCACTAAATACTTTTTCATTATTTTCAAAAGTATCTATAGAGAAATGTAGTTTATTTTCATCTAGTTTGAAACTCCAATGATACTCTTGGTCAAGATTAAAAAATGGCGATACGTGAAATTTTTTCTCACTGATAATTTTTGTCTGTGATCTATCTAATAGATAATAGTAACGTTCGTTCCACGGTGTATTTGAGACTTCTGCCAATATATAGCGACATTCTTCATCTTTAACTACCAAATATAAGTTTAGCGGGCTAAAATAAATCCCCAGATTACTCATCTGCCCTAATAAAAACACTTGCTCGTCACCATTTAAAACGCCGTCTAGTTCAGTAACTTGCTGGTAAACTTTATTTACTAGAGAAGTATTGCTTGTATTATGGCGTAAATAATTCTTAGAGTTAAACCTATATATAGCCCATTTTACACAGCTAACAATACGTGAGTCTGAATGAAAATCTGCTTGATTAAGCGCGATTAGCCACATATTTAGCTTATAGCTAAACTGATGGATTTTAGGAGTATAGCGTTTATGCCAAACTACACCTTGGCACAATGAATTACTCCACAAATTCCACTCCCAGCTGCTTACAAACCATTAGCGCACTTTTAACACCATCTTCATGAAACCCTGCTGACCAATATGCACCACAATAATGAACGCGGTCACTGCCAGAAATTTTACTCCATTGTGCTTGAGCCGCAACTGATCCATCAGAGTACACTGGATGAGCATAATTAAATCTGGCACAAATTTGACTCTCATCTACTAAATCAGCACTATTCAAAGTAACACAATAAGTTGTTTGAGTATTTAAGCCCTGCAAAATATTCATATTATAGGTAAGCGTAGCTTTATTATCACTGTTATCACTAATCAGGTAATTCCAACTCGCATGAGCAAGCTTATTTCTTGGTAGTAAGCTCGTATCACGATGAAGGATTACATCATTATTGGAGTATTTAATTGCGCCTAAGATTTTTTGCTCATCATCACTCGGATTATCTAAAAGCTGCAATGCCTGATCAGAATGGCAGGCGCAGATTACCTCGTCATATTTTTTACTCTCACCATTCACAAGCACTAATTTAATATGATCAGCATGACGAATTACTTTTGAGACAGGGCTATTTAGAAGAATCTTATCAGCAAACCCTGCAGTTAATTTGGGAATATAATTGCGCGAACCTCCGCTAATTGTATACCATTGTGGGCGGTTGGTAACATCTAGTAAACCGTGATTATTAAAAAATTTAGCAAAAAAGACAAATGGAAAATCAAGCATTTCTGTCATACCCATTGACCAAATTGCAGATCCCATGGGTAAAATATACCCATTGATAAACCAATCGCTGAATTTATTCTTGTGCACAAACTCACCCAACGTAACTCTTGAATCTGATTCATTTACTTGTTTGGCAAGTTTATTAAATTTCAGGATATCCAAAATCAAGCGATAAAATTTAGGGCGGAAGAAGTTTTTACGATCGGCAAATAAACTATTCAGTGTATTACCATTATATTCTAAGCCCCAATTATCATTACGAACCGAAAAGCTCATTTCTGTCGGACGATAGCTAACCCCGAGTTGATCTAAAATTTTCTGAAAATTTGGGTAGGTTCGATCATTAAAAACAATAAACCCCGTATCAATAGCTAGACCATTTATATCAACAGTATGAGTATGACCACCAATATAGTCATTTGCCTCTAAAACTTCAATATCATATTTCTCATTAAGTAGATAAGCACACGTTAAACCAGAAATACCACTTCCAATAATAGCTATTTTTTTTACCACATTAGACCTTTTTAAATTTTTGAGCAAGTTTGCGCCAAAGCCCGCGCGGCAACATAGCAAATAGTTTCATCGGAATACTTAAACTATAAGGAAAGTGGATTTCAGTTTTTTTACTTAATATCCCTTGATGAATAATTTCAGCCGCTTCGTCAACTTCAAGAGCAAATGGCATTGGAAAGTCATTTTTAGCCGTGAGCGGAGTTTTAACAAAACCTGGATTTACCACCGTTACCGCAATATTTTCGGGCAGCAAATCAATGGCAAGGGATTCCAACAAGTAATTTACGGCACTTTTACTAGCTCCATAAGCCTCAGCGCGACTTAATGGTACATAGCTTGCCATACTCGCAACCCCAACCAGATGCGCTTGAGCAGACTTTCTTAATAACGGTAAAACGCACTCAACACTATTTGCCAAAGTTATAATATTAGCATCAAACACTCGCTTAACTAACTCAGCATCAAAATTTTTACAATCAACATATTCACAATTACCAGCATTTAAAATTGCCAAATCAATTGAATCATATCTTTCCGCTAAAAGTTTAAATTGATTTCGGCAGGCTAGCAAATCCAATAAGTCTAACGCTATTGTATCAATACCTAATTGAGCCAATTCAGATAACACTTGAGTATTTCTCCCAACTGCAATTACTTCACAGTTCATAGACTTATAAAGTTTGACCAGCGATAAACCTATGCCAGAAGTTGCCCCAGTAATTAATACTTTCATTATCATCCTAAATTATTTTTAATTTTACGAATTATCCCACCAATACAAGGTATTTTTTCATAGAGCATTGCCCCAAGATCAAAATAATCTCGATGGGAAATTATTTTATCATTGAATATAACTTTACTAATCCCAGGCACAATGATTTGATTGCCTTTATTAAGCCGCGGATGAATCAGATACATATTCCATTCTAAAAATGCTATCCCACCTAATTTGCTTACCTGAATAAATTCAAATTTACACTTAGATACGTTTTTATACAGATTATGACAGTATAGCATAAAATTATCCAATCCAATAATGCGGTGTGCTGGATCTTCAAAAATAATACTTTCCGAGTAAACGTCTTTAAGTGATTCAATATTATTGATACTCAAATCATTGAATGTAGTTTGTAATTTGTCTATAACATCCATAACATCACCCTCCAATAAGATCTAACTGTAGCTCAACTAGCAGACAATGCAGTTTAAGTAGTTTATGATTAAACTTTCTTAGCTTTATTCTTTTTTTGTTAATTTCAAATCTTTCTTAATTGATTCAAATTGTTCTTGTCTGACATTAATTGGATAATCTAACATTATATAGCTCTAATTTATTTCGAGTTATTTTAACTCAATTTAATTACATTTTGAAGAAATTCTTAGATTAATTTATACGTTTTTACTGCCAAATTTAAAAATAGATCCGCAGATAAGTTATTTTCCAAATTCCAGCAAGCAGCTAAAATCATATGGACAAAATACCATTGACGGACAAACAAAACATCGTAATTGAAGAATTGAGCAATATATTGAGTATCTTCTTCAACATCCATCACAAACGACCAATATTCATTAACAGGAAAACCGACAACCCCCTTAGGATCAATTACACGCCAACTATTTGTATTGGACAATATATTATCATGATGTAAATCACCATGTAACAATACAAGTTTTTCATTATAGGGATTACTTAATAAGTGATCTCTTAAATTACGAGCGCATTCCAAGTATTGAAGAGGCAAAGACCATTCATGGTCTAAAACACTCAAACTAGCATGAAATGATGGAAAAGAATAATCTATCGGTAATTTTACTTTGTGAAGACACTGGGCAAGTTCACAGCAAATTTGAACTTTAGTGCAGCTATCATAATAAGTATTCTTTAAAGAGTTTCCAGATTGAACTGACTCTAATAACAGCGCACCATCTTCGTAATTAATGATATTTACAGCACCATAGCCAGCAAAATGTTTTAAGGCGCTCATTTCTTGATGCAACAAATTATATTCTAGACTTAGTTTGAGAATAACTTTCTGATTACCTTGAATCGCTCTAGTCACATAATTAAACGTCATATTATCAACAGGATTAAATTCACTTAAGTTCCATTTAGCTGATAATTCAGCTAAAGTCTGCGGTAAATTTTGTAGCCAAATAATTCCACGATGACCATAAATAGCGATAGTATTTTTTCGAAAAATCTCTTGCATCAACTTATAAGCCCTATAATGCTCTCACGTTAATAATTTTTTGATAACTCCTACTAGTAATTTATGCTCATGTGCAAGGACTTTTTGCTGCAAACTATCGGCTGTATCGTCCGCTTCAATCGCGACATGCGCTTGAGCAATAATTGCGCCACCATCAATTTCTTCACTGACATAGTGCACTGTGCAACCTGACTCTTGATCTCCAGAACTAATTGCCGCTTGATGAACTTTAATCCCCCACATTCCAGCGCCACCATGACGCGGGAGCAATGAAGGATGGATATTGATTATTTTTTGCGGGAAGCGCTGAATTAGTTGGCTATCTAAAATAGATAAAAATCCAGCCAACACAATCAGATCGCAATCATCTGGGATCAAAGCACTAATTCGTTCCGATAACTCATCACGATACAGCTTTCGATCAACCAAATGTGCTACAACTCCTGCATTGGCTGCACGTACCAGAGAGTAACAGTCACGATCGGCAATTACACTGATCACCTGATTAGGAAATGCATCCAAGATAGCCTGTAAATTAGTTCCACCCCCGGAAACCAGAACGACTAATTTAGACATATTTTGTCATTACCTTGAGTTATTGTTCCAACCACCCGCGCGTTCTCACCGTGTTCTGCCAATATTTTAACAATACCATCAACAAATTCTGGATTTACCACCAAAATGAATCCCACACCCATATTGAAAGTACCAAACATTTCCTCACGTGCTACACCAAGTTTTTCAACTAAATCAAAAATTGGTAAAGATTCAATTTTAGTAGTATCAATGTTCGCGCATAAGCCATCTGGAATAATCCGCGGTACATTTTCATATAAACCACCACCAGTAATATGCGCCATACCATTCACCGCATATTTCTCTAGTACTGCTAAAACTGGTTTAACATAAATCTTAGTCGGCGTTAAGAGTTGCTCACCAATCGGTGCACCATTAAACTCGACTTTAAAATCAGTAATTAAACGACGCACCAGGGAAAAGCCATTACTATGAAATCCGCTTGAACTTAAAGCAATAATACTGTCACCTTCACGAATTTTATCGCCAGTAATAACTTGTGCTTTTTCAACTACACCAACAGCAAAACCAGCAATATCATATTCACCTGGTTGATAAAATCCAGGCATCTCGGCAGTTTCACCACCAACTAATGCCGCGTAAGACTGTAAACATCCTTCAGTTACACCGCTAACAATTTGTGCAGCAACATCAGCATCAAGTTTACCGCATGCTAGATAATCCAAAAAAAACAATGGCTTGGCACCATGGCAGAGGATATCATTGACGCACATCGCTACGCAATCAATCCCAATTGTGTCGTATTTATTGAGTTCAAAAGCAATTTTAAGCTTAGTTCCAACACCATCAGTGCCAGAGACTAAAACTGGATTATCATATTTACCAAGCTCATAAAGTGCACCAAAACTGCCTAGTTCGGTTAAAACATTTTTTGAATAAGTGCGTTTAACCATATCTTTAATTAAACCAACGCTCTTATAGCCTTCTTCTTTATCAACCCCTGCGGTTTTGTAAGTAATCATATTTAAATCCTTATACTCGTTCAATATCATCTAGTGGATAATTAGCGGTAAAACAGCCATCACAATACTGGTCACCACCCAAAATCTTACGCTGATTATCCAAGGACAAAAAGTCCAAGCTATCAGCATTAATAACTTTGCAAATTTCATCAACGCTTAATTTACTAGCAATTAATTCTTCCTTGCTCGAAATATCAACGCCAAAGAAACATTCACTTTTAACCATTGGGGATGCCAGACGGAAATGAACTTCTTTTGCACCAGCTTCACGCAATAATTGAATCAATTTTTTGGCAGTAGTTCCACGCACCAAAGAATCATCAACTAAAATAACCCGTTTACCAGCAATTACGTGGCGCATCGGATTAAGTTTAAGCTTAACAGCCTGCTCTCGCAATTTCTGATCTGGCAAAATAAAACTGCGCCCCATATATTTGCTGCGTACCAAACCCATAGAATAAGGAATTTTACTTTCCTCGGAATAACCAATTGCGGCAACCACTCCCGAATCAGGCACGCCAATCACAACGTCAGCTTCAACAGGTTTTTGATGAAATAGACAACGTCCAGCCGACTCGCGGACATGATAAACATCCAAGCCATCTAAAATACTATCGGGACGTGAAAAATAGATATATTCGAACGAACATGACGCCCGATGAGTATTTTTGGCATAGCGGTATGAATTCAAACCAGTTTCATCAATAATCAACATTTCACCAGGTTCAATCGAGCGCACTAGTTCAGCCCCGACGATATCTAAAGCACAGCTCTCAGATGCTAGAACATGAATCTCACTACCCCGAATTTTACCCAAACATAATGGACGAATCCCCAAAGGATCGCGCACGGCAATTAATTTATTGCCAACTAACATCACCAGTGCAAATGCACCACGAATGGTATTACAGGTATCACTAATTGCTTGTTGTAACCCTAGGCGTGCACGCTTGGCAAGTAAATTAAGAATAACCTCACTATCACTACTAGTTTGGAAAATTGCCCCATCTAATTCTAATTCATTGCGTAAACGGTTAGCATTAATCAAATTACCATTATGTGCCAGCGCGATTGCCCCCATCACAGATTGGGCAAAAAGCGGTTGAGCATTCGCTAAATTAGAACTACCCGTAGTGGAATAGCGCACATGTCCAATTGCAGCATTACCAATTTTGTGCACCAGTTCATCGGTATTAAATACTTCACTAACTAAGCCCATTCCTTTAAACGTATCAAGATGTCCATGATTAGCAACTGTAATACCAGCACTTTCCTGTCCACGATGTTGCAAAGAAAATAGACCACAATAAGCTAAGTATGCAACATTGTCAATCGGTTTAGTATCATAAAGCGCAAAAACACCACATTCCTCTTCCATCTTATCACTAAGCTCCGTGCTAGGCTTAGTCGGATAAAATTTAATCTTGTCAGTTTGCATTTCTTAATTACTCAAACGATGTAAAACTTCATGGTAAGCTTCTTCCACGCCACCCAAATCGCGTCTAAAACGGTCTTTATCCATTTTCTCTTGAGTGACACTATCCCACAAACGACAAGTATCTGGGCTAATTTCATCAGCCAAGACAATTTCGCCACGACTATTTTTACCAAATTCAATCTTAAAATCTACCAGAATTAAATTACGTTCAGCAAAGAATTTTTGCAATACTTCATTAATTTTTAAAGTCATCGCATAAATTTGCTCTAATTCGGCATAAGTTACAACCCCAAGTGCCACAGCATGGTGGTCATTAATCAATGGATCACCAAGCGCATCGTCTTTATAAGATAACTCTAAAACCGTATTAGTTGGTTTAGTTCCCTCTGTAATATTTAAGCGTTTCGCCATTGAACCAGCGATTAGATTACGCGTAATAACTTCCAGCGGAATAATTGTTACTTTGTCACAAAGTTGCTCACGATCATTTAATTGTTGATGAAAATGAGTTTTAATTCCATTTTCCGTCAACAAATTAAATAGACGAGTAGTAATTTGATTATTAATAACGCCTTTTTCAGTAATTGTGCCTTTTTTTAGATTATTAAAAGCAGTTGCATCATCCTTATAACGGATGATAATTAAATCTGGGTTATCGGTAGTATAGACTTGTTTAGCCTTACCTTCGTATAAAAAATCACGTTTTTCCATGGTCTTTCCTTCTAAATTAATAGTTAATATCTATAATTAAATTTATTGCTGCAAAAAATCCAGCTTGAAATAATTGTCTAATGCTTTAGAATCATAAATCATACTTTATTTCCAAATGCAGACATCATTTGTTCCAATTCAAAAAATTCATCGTAAAATCATCATTAGCTTGATTTAAATCAATCGCTTCACGAATATACATACGAAACAATTTTATATCCATTTTCCAAAATTCCAGATGAGTTTCTAGATCTTCAACGATCTGCTTAGTTTCCTTAATTTGCGACCTTATGTGCATTTCAATTTTTTTTGAACTCAATTCCCCGTATAAATTCAAGTTAGGGAACTCCATACTTAGTTGCGCGGAGATATTCTGCAGTTCCATGTTTAATTCATCAAATTGTCTTTTTAAGACCATATTAAAATGCTTCAGTTTTTCTAAAGCTACGTCGTCAATATTTTCTTGACTAATCTGCTCAATTTTAAGCTGAATCTCTAAAAGAGTCAGTAAATCATTTTTTTCATAAGCAGCATTAACTTCCTGCATTAACTTAGTTTTAGTTTCAGAGTCTTCATCATTTGCGATTCGATCTGGGTGCAGTGACTTAGCAAGTTGGCGATAGACCTCACGAATTGATTGACTTTGCTGCTTTTCCGCTTCTTTTTCCCTTGCTTCCTTAGCTAAGGTTTTGGCACTTTTCTTACGTTTGGGACTCTGCTCTTCTCTTAAGCGTTCTTGCTCTTCCTGCTCCATAAATTTTTGCCGAACTCGGTACATAAGTTCTTCTTGGCTAACATTATCATCACAATCCACGTCCATACCAAACATCTCATTAAGGAACTCTTTGGTTCTATTAGTTGCAAAACTATTAGCTTCATTTACCACATCATCAAAATTTTCACCAAGACGTCTGGCAAATATATCTTTGATTCTATCATTTACATACTGCTCGTCTAAACTCCCGATTGATTCATCCAAAAGAACGCAGATGCTTTTACGATCAGCTTTAGTAAAAATTTTATTATCAAAATTTTCATCCGCAAGATAAATCATCTCTTGAATTAATTCAGAATGTTTATTTTGTACCGGAACAAGCTTCTTTATATAGCCAATTTTAAGCTCAGTTATTACATCATTAAGCTCTAGCAACTCTTTACGGCGACGACTAATATCTGCTGTTAATTTGTTAAAGCGCTTTTGCTCTTTTTGTAATACAATGTCTTCAGAGTTGTTTTTAATGCTAATTATTGCTGTTTTCGTCATATTACTAACCATTTTATAAAATCAGTTTTATGTAGTTCAACAAACTCTACTACCAAATTTAATGCTCAGGTGGAAAATTTACCCTCACTAATTTATTGATAGCCGCAGTTACTTCATACCCACCATATTTAACGTGTATATGCAGTGGATTATGCTATCACAACAGCTAGAATTATAGCTCCTAAATAACTTGATAATTTTAGCATTTTAATTACTATTGTTTAAAAACCACTTATGGATATTTAATTTCTTCAACCATAAACTTTTGTTGCGACGTTCTAAATAAGTCATTTTTTAGATAGTTAATTAATATATCAATTGATTGCACACTAAATATAGGAAGTTGATTACAACCAACATTTCCTTCGCCAGGAATATTTAAAAATATACAATCATTCATAAACCCGCTCTCGCATATTAAAATAGTTTTGTATAAACCTCCATCCTCTTTATATAAATTTAGAGCAAACTTTACTGATTTTGATATAATTTTATCACCATAATAGTTTTTAATTAAGCCAAATTGATTATTCATTTTTATTAGATTTTTGTTATAAAAATATTTAAAAAATAATTTATGACGTTTTATTTTTTGCTTGATAGATAAGTAATGAATCAAAATTATTTTATTACTACAAATAAGTTCAAATTTTATTCCACTTAACATCATTAATCTATTAAGTTCATGGTTAGCTATCTCTGTCCACTGTTCTTGTATAACCAACTGCTTAAATGGCTCTAATGTCCTTTTTTCAAAACCCAATTTTTCTAAATTAATTGTAAAAAAATTCTTTGGGTTAATAAAAACATTAATCTTATCTATCACAAAACTACGTAGAGTCTTATTTTCTAATTTTAAACTATAGCTTTGACCATAAAATTTATCATATCCGTTAGTTTGACCTAGAACTTTAATATTCGTTGAGAAATAACGCATCCAACCAACAACAATAGGCACTAACCCCACCATTACATTTGAAAACACCGTAGTTATTGGAACTATATACTTAGTTAAAATACTCTCAAATTGCATAATCAATTACTTCATTAATTTGAAACATAATTTTGGCGGTTAAAGATAGTGCAGTAATTATTTTCATATAATGGATTATATCATCGTAGCTAAGCTGCTTATCTTTGCGGTCTTTGAGCCATTTTTGCGCTGGTTGATAACCGCCAATATAAAAGCTCCAAGCTGTTTCTGGTACGTTGTCAAAATATTGTGTTTTATTGATCCAGACCTGATTGTTTTTATATTCTGGTTTTACGATTACATTATCGCCATCAATAGGATAGTTTATATTATTGTGCTCATCAAGCAAAGAAGACTGTAGCAAATGTACTTGGCGTAGTTGACTACCAAGTTTGACTAATTGCCAAAATATGGTTTTATCAGTTGGGTATGGCACACGTGGAAAATCAATTTTTAAAAATTCGGCATATTTTGCACGATAGCTTGGGCTATGTAAGACAGCATAAATATAATCAAGAATATTTAACGGGGTTATTTGGTCTTGATATTCTGGATATTTTTTATCGCTGGTAATCCGTCCATCAACCACATACGTTAAACTTAAACTGCTACAAAATTCAGCAACAATTTTAGCATCTAGATTTGATTGTGGTTCTGATATTAGACTATTACTATGCAAATACAATGGCGTAATATAATCGCCACCTTGCATACCGGGTCTTGACCAGCTCCTAAAATCAATAATTATATTTGTGATATTTACTGGTACAGAATTTTCTTCTGCATTCCCAAGTTTATAAACTAACCCAACATTTTGCATTTTAATAAAATGTTGCATAACCTCGCCACGAGGCATACAGTGAAAACCCTTTGATTTACCGGTATAATACGTATAACGCACATCAAACGGACGATAACTTATTGGCACAATTTTGTCAAAATCTACACCACTATCAAGCAAATCTTTACGTGCAAACTTTACTTGCCAGTCACGGACATCTTTGCCTAGATTATATTTTTGTCTTGCTGTTTCATCATCCAATGCTAAAAAATCATTGACAGTCACCTTTACTTTTTCATGTGTATCATGAATAGTAAATGCATCACGAGCTGTAACGATACCCACACTATTTACATTAAACAATTCATTAACCGCAAAGCTATCTTTTTTATACTCACTCATCAAATCAAAGTTTTTCGGTACAAAATAATATTGTGGTGCAACTAAGTTAAGCTTTTGCCATTTGATACCAGATAAATCATTATCCCATAACTCGGTATATTTAGCATCACGCAGTCCATACATATCATGATGATAAACTTCTGCCAGTTGATTTTTCTTTTTGTTACCTGTTTTAATAAAAATATTAATTGATACACCTTGTTGAATATCAAAAACATTTTCGTCCTGGTTGCCATCTGGAGTTTGTTCTTTTTTCTTGCTATTACCATGCAAATCGATGATATATATCTTATCAAAAGTTTGTAACAACTTATAACGCATACCACGGAAAGTTGGATTATCCAAGAAACTATGGTTATTGATATAGGCTAAAACTCCTTCGCCGTTTTTTTCAACAAAATATTCACCATAGCGAATAAATTTCACATAATCATCATTAAGCCATTTAGGATTCTTTTCTTGCAGTTTGCCACCACTTGGCTCTTGTTTATAATCCTTAAGAATTTTTTCGATCCACTCGCCTTTATTGGCAGAATGTCCACTATATGGAGGATTACCCAGCACCACCATAACAGGTGTATCACGTTTAATATAGTTTGCTTCGTTGGCTTCATTAGATAACCAGCTGGTAAATAGCGTACCGGTATCAGGATGATATTCTTCTAGGCTATTGGTCAAAAATATTCTAAAGCGTTGATCATTTTCTGACTTGTAACCGTATTCATGAAGTAATAAATCAAGTTTGAGATGCGCCATAGCATATGATGCCATCAAAATTTCAAACCCATTTAAGCGTGGTATCAGGTGATTACTGACATATGAATTCCATAAACCTTGCATATTTCTAAATTTGCTTTGGTAAATGAATTTAACGATTTCTGCCAAAAAAGTACCCGTTCCAGTAGCTGGATCAAGAATCTGGACTTTGTGAACTTCGTGTTTTTGCTTTTGTGCTTTACCTTTTTTATCAATGCCTGCATCTACTTCGATAGTAGTTTTTTCGCTTGAGGCTAAGCCATCTTTAATGTTGAATTCAGTTTTTAGCACCTCATCCACGGCACGAACAATAAAATTAACCACTGCTTCAGGCGTGTACCATACTCCGCGTGCTTTGCGGAGTTTAGGATCATATTCGGCAAGAAAATTTTCATAAAAATGAATAATCGGATCTTGTTGATGAGATTTTTGCACAAAATTTTTAAGCAAGCTAGCTAAATCAACTGCGCGGAACATTTCAGCAATTGCATCGACAATCCACACAATTCGACTATCCAAATCAAAGCCTGCGATATATTGGAATAAATTACGCAAAAATGGATTTGACTTAGGTATTAGCGTTGCGGCTTCTTGACGGCTAAAAGTATCTAGATTATTGTCATGTAAACGTGCTGCAAACATGCCATAAGTGATAGTTTGTGCGTAAACATCGGCAAATTCTTTGATCGCTATATCGTGAATTAAGATTTGTTTAAATCCTTGGTATTGATCAAAAATAGATGAATTAGATTTATTTAGTTCATCAGCATGTAGGGATTGTTCAATAACTTGGGCAAGTAATTTGGCTTTTTGCGCCATCATTTTACTGAGTGCTACGGTTGATTTTATGGTTTGTCCATTGTACCCAGTAAATGTTTTCAGTAGCTCACTAAACTTAGCAAAATTATCAGTTAAAGTAGATATTTTATTGCCATCAATTCGTGCTATCGATATGCTATCAACATACTCACCATTAACAAATAATTCAAAATCAACATAATTAGTGATAATTAAATTATCTAATGAGTTTTTATAACGATTAAACTGTTCCTGATGTTTTTTATCGCGAAGTGCAGCATCAATATCTTTAGCCTCAATATAGCCGACAGGAATATCTTCACACAATAAAATATAGTCAGGTGCACCGCATGAAATTCGCTTTGGCTCATTAGTTGCACTAATACCCGGAAACATGCTTTCAATCAGCAATTGCAAATCGCCACGATAAGTATGTTCTGTGGCATTGCCTTGCTTGAGTTTGCTTGCAAGCTTATTAAGGTATTCTAGGATGTTTTTATTCATACACCGAACTATTTAACTTTATTAAGAATTAACGTTTTAGCCAAAATAACTCACGCCATTCGTAAAAATATCTTGATTTTGCACATTAGCGATATTTTTGTATAAATCTTTACCTGCACGCTCAGAATGCCCCATTTTGCCCAAAATCCTACCATCCAACGAAGTGATTGCTTCAATTGCATAGTTAGAACCATTCGGGTTATAGTAACCATCCAGCGTAGCATTGCCATCCAAATCAACATACTGACAAGCTATCTGTCCATTAGCAGCCAAATCTTTAGCTAACTCATGATTTACTACGAAACGTCCCTCACCATGCGACATTGCAACCGTATGTATCTCATCTAGTTCAAAAGAACTTAACCACGGTGAATGATTGGCACAAATGCGCGTATTAACCACTCGCGAAATATGACGACCGATCAGGTTATGGGTTAAGGTTGGCGAATCGGCACTCAATTCACAGATTTCACCATATGGCAATAATCCTGACTTAACCAATGCCTGAAAACCATTACAAATCCCCAGAATCAAACCATCACGTGCTAATAAATCATGTACCGCATCTTTAATCTGCGCATTACGCAAAATCGCGGCAATAAATTTAGCCGAGCCATCTGGTTCATCACCAGCACTAAAACCACCCGGTAACATTAAAATCTGTGATTGGTTAATCTGCGCTGCCAAATGTTGAATTGATTGTTCAATATGTTGTGGCGAGAGATTATTAAAAATCATGCTCTGAGTTTTAGCCCCAGCAGCTTTAAATGCGCGCTCGGTATCATACTCACAATTAGTTCCTGGGAAAACTGGGATAATCACACTAGGTTTCGCAAATTTATGTTTAGCCTGAGTGCTCGCCCGTGGAACTGAAGTTAATTTAACTTTATGGCTAGGTGCTTGCACTTCACTAGTCAGCGGAAAAACTGGGGCTAGTTTGGCTTGCCAGTGCTTGATTAATTCATTCAATGACAATACCGTATCACCGCGTGTTATCTCGGCACTCTCGTTAGTTGTCGCAATCAGCTGGAATAATGGATTATCTAATGGCGCACCACTGGCAATCACCAAGCCGCCATAATAAGCACAAAATAAATCAAGCGCTAAATCAGAATTATATTTAACTCCAAGTTTATTACCGATTGCCATTAAGAACACGGCTTCAGCAATTCCACCATAACCAATACTATAAGCTGCATTAATTTTTTTCTCGTTAATTAACTGAGTTATTTGCGTATAGTCTTGATTTAAACGAGCCAAATCTGGCAATAAATTGCTATCATACTCTGGTAAATAAACATAAACATAATTATTTGCAGCTTTAAACTCTGCTGAAATAATCTGTGTCGCATCAGTCGGTGCAAGAGCAAATGAAATCAAAGTTGGTGGGACATTTAAGTCATTAAAAGTACCGCTCATTGAATCTTTACCGCCAATTGCCGCTAAACCAAATCCTTGCTGGGCATGATAAGCCCCAAGCAACGCCGCAAATGGTTTACCCCATTTTTGCGGATCTTGCCCTAAGCGTTCAAAATACTCTTGAAATGAAAAACGTATTTTTTGATGATTCGCACCGCTAGCAACAATTTTAGCCACCGAATCAACTACTGCATAAACCGCACCATGAAATGGTGATTGGCTAGATAATTCTGGATCATAACCAAAACTTGCCACGCTGGCAGCATCGCTCGCACCCGTTAAAATCGGTAGCTTTTGTGCCGAAACTTGGCTCGGCGTTAACTGATGTTTACCACCAAATGGCATCAAGATTGTTGATGCGCCAATAGTAGCATCAAACATATCACTCAAACCTTGTTGCGAGCAAACATTTAGTTCTTGTACTAAACTTGTATAATCTTGTGAAAAATCACCACTAAGATTACGTTGGCTAAATTTAACTGCTGTTTGAGTATCTGCGACACAGACCTTAGCACTAGAGCTCGCACCATTGGTATTTAAAAATTCACGCGATAAACTCACGATAGTTTTGCCATGCCACTGCATAGTTACCCGTGCATCACTAGTTACGCTTGCTACCACCACTGCGGTTAGATTTTCATTCTCGGATAGGCTGATAAATTTAGCTACATCATTCGCAGCAACTACTACAGCCATGCGTTCTTGTGATTCAGAGATTGCGAGCTCAGTTCCGCTCAAACCATTGTATTTAGTTGGCACTAAGTCTAGATTAATCTCAAGCCCATCAGCAAGCTCGCCAATTGCAACTGATACTCCACCCGCGCCAAAATCGTTACATTTTTTGATTAGCTGAGTTACTTCGGGATTGCGGAATAAACGTTGAATCTTACGCTCAACGATAGGATTACCTTTTTGTACTTCGGCGCTACATTGCGCTGCAGAATTAATATCGTGTTCTTTTGAAGAACCAGTAGCACCGCCACAGCCATCGCGACCAGTAGCACCACCTAATAAAATAATCACATCTCCAGCAGCAGGTTGTTCACGACGAATATTCGCATATGGCGCAGCTGCAACCACCATACCCACTTCCATCCGTTTGGCTTTATAACCAGAATGATAGATTTCTTTTACATGGGTTGTTGCCAAACCAATTTGATTACCATAACTCGAAAAACCGTGTGCGGCTTTAGTCGTGATAATGCTTTGTGGTAATTTACCTGCTAATGTATATTCAATTGCTTCAAGTGGATTAGCTGCACCACTAACGCGCATTGCCTGATACACATAAGAGCGTCCCGACAAGGGGTCACGAATTGCGCCACCAACGCAAGTTGAAGCACCACCAAACGGCTCAATCTCCGTAGGATGATTATGCGTTTCGTTTTTAAATTGTAGCGACCAGGTTTCTGTTTTACCGTCAATTTGAACATCAACAAATAACGAGCATGCATTAATTTCATCCGAAATTTCAACATCAGCAAGCTTGCCATCAGCACGTAATTGCTTGCCACAAATGGTTGCCAAGTCCATCATTGTAACTGGTTTTTTATCCAGCTTGCTACCGTGCACTTGTTTACGGCTATTTAGATAATCTTCAAACACAGCTTGGAAAACTTGCTGATATTTTCCTTCGGCAAACTCAATTTTTTCCAGATGCGTTTCAAAAGTAGTGTGACGGCAGTGATCTGACCAATAAGTATCCAAAACTTTTATCTCGGTTTCACTTGGGTCACGCTGTTCAGTTTTAGCAAAATAATCCTGAATACAGAGTAAATCATTATCTGTCATTGCCAGCGCATGTTCGCGTCTAAATGCGGCTAATTGTTGCGTGTCAAACTCAATAAATCCAGCATAAATTGGTACTGGCGTAATATCTGGAGTTTGTTCATGGTTTGTTAACTGGCTTAGATCTTTTTCTTGCGCTTCTAATGGATTGATATAAAAATGTTTAATTGCATTGAAGCTTTCATCATTCAGTTGAGTGTCAAGGATTATTATTTTGCCGGTGGTGAGGGTTAGTTTTGGATTATTGATGGAGAGAAGATTAAGGGCTTGCAGGGCGGAATCGGCGCGTTGATCGTATTGTCCGGGCAACGGTTCGACCGCAAAATATCGCGAATTTTCTAATTTTAGCTCATAAGACAAATCATCCAATGGAACCTCAGCAAATACAATATTTTCTGCTCGCTTTAGTTCAGTTGCTTCAATATTAAAAATATCATAGACATTTATTACTCGAATTTTAGCTAAATTAAGATGTAAATTTTTATTAAAAGAGTCAAGCAAATGCATTGCTTCAATATTAAATTGCGGTTTTTTCTCTACAAATATACGAAAGTTTGCCATTAAATCACCCATTACTGATTATTCTAGTATAGCTTATTTAAAAGCAGCATAGTGCGCTGCAATATTTCCCCGTGATTATACACAAATAGATCATTAAACAGCGTACTATTTAGGGAATATTTATTTAACTAAGCTAGTAGCCAGATTAAGCATTAAAAAACAATATACATTGTGTATAGCAAATCACTTTTTGGCAAGTTTTTTATTAATGTAATTGACAGCTTCTGATTCTGTAATTATCACGCAGGGTTTCCATAATGAACTTGGTATGCTTTTATGATGCCCACTTTGAAATGCTATCTGTTGCAAAACTTTGGAGTTCGAACCCGCCACGCCAAATTTTGCGCATAAATTTTTAATTATAGTTGCAACTGTACTTCTGCTTATGCCCTGAATTTGGGCGCATTGTTCTTGAGCAAGACCATGAGACAACAAAAATAAAACTTCCAGCTCTCTTTCTGAAAACTCGTTTTCAACAATATACATCTCATTTATTTTATTAGTACTCTTGTCATTGTAAGCAAGATAGTCCTGAAAATGAAATATTCGTGTTTCATTACTAAAGGTTTGTAATGCGACTATCTCTTGTCCAGCATAATACAAAGGTATAAGCGTTACCATATAAGTTTTAAATTTATTGTTATAAGGCAGCATATCTATATAGCTTACAACCATTCCAGTACGAAAGACGTATTCTTGTAATAAATATATTTTATATATATACTGATGAATTTCATTCGCACTTATTTGATTATACGCGCCTTTAAAAATATGTTTGGCAATTTCTTTATCTTCATATGCTTTTAGTGATAATTTAAACTTAGCTAGTTCGTCACTGTTATTAAAACCAAAAGCTTTGGCAGATAAGTTAGTACAACAAACTATTTCATTGTCTTTATTTATTATTGATGAATAAAAATTCTTATCAACTAATAGGTTAAAGTTTTTAATAATGACTTCATCTAGATATTCTTTAATTTTCATGGTTACAACTCTATTTTGGTAAATTCTTATCGACTAAAGCATTGGAAGCAAATTATACAACCTAACGGAGTTAAATGGTATAACTATTTTGGCATACCATCTCAATAAATTTAAAACACTTCACTTTGATAATAAATTTTTGCAAGGATTATTAGTAACTTACATGAGTAGCCCAATACGTCATTATTACGACTATTTACAACAGTATGCTTGTAAATAACAGACTAGTTTCCAAATGAAGATAGTCAACAATTTACCCTTAGAAAAAACAGTTGATGACAGCCTGATTCAGATGGTGTTAAAATCAGGAGTTAAAAAATCATTCATGAGGAAATTCATATATGCAAAGCAATAATAATATTGTAATCATTGGTACGCAATGGGGTGACGAAGGTAAAGGTAAAATCGTTGACTGGCTGACTGAAAAAGCAGCTGGTGTCGTGCGTTTCCAAGGCGGTCATAACGCTGGGCATACTTTGGTTATCAATGGTAAAAAAACGGTGCTACGTTTACTTCCATCTGGAATGATGCATCCTGGCGTACAATGTTTTATCGGTAATGGTGTAGTGGTTTCACCTGAAGCATTAGTTAAAGAAATCAAAGAATTAGAGTCAATTGGTGTTGAAGTACGTAATCGCCTGAAAATTTCCGAAGCTTGCCCGTTAATTATGCCTTATCACATTGCAATCGATCAAGCACGTGAATTAAAAAAAGGTGAAAATAAAATCGGTACTACTGGACGTGGTATCGGTCCGTGTTATGAAGATAAGGTTGCTCGCCGTGCAATTCGGGTACAAGATTTATTTAATGATGAAGTGTTTAAAGCTAAACTGGCAGAAAATTTAGATTATTATAATTTCCAACTTGAACACTATTACAAAGTAGCAACACTTGATTTCGCTACTGTTTACGCTGAAGTATCTGCTTATGCTGAAGAAATTAAACCAATGGTATCTGATGTATCGCGTAAATTGTTTAACCTTAACAAAGAAGGTAAAAAAGTAATTTTTGAAGGTGCACAAGGTACTTTGCTTGATGTAGATTTCGGAACATATCCGTTTGTAACGTCATCAAACTGTGTCGCAGGTGGTGCATCAACTGGTGCTGGAATTAGCCCACGGATGATTAACTATGTACTTGGAATTGCTAAAGCTTATACTACCCGTGTTGGCTCTGGGCCTTTTCCAACTGAATTAACTGATGAAATTGGTCAGGGTCTGGCAAGTCGCGGAAATGAATTTGGTTCAGTAACTGGTCGTGCTCGTCGTTGTGGCTGGTTTGATGCGGCAGCGCTTAAACGTGCAGTACAAATCAATGGTGTGTCAGGAATCTGTGTTACCAAACTTGATGTTATGGATGGTATGGAAGAGATTAAAATCTGCGTAGGTTATATCCGTGATGGCAAAGAATATGATATTCTACCTTTTGGCTCGGATTTAGTAGTTAATTGTGAGCCAATTTACGAAACTATGCCAGGCTGGAGTGAATCAACTGCGGGTTTAAAAAATTATGATGAATTACCTGACAATGCTAAAAAATACTTGAAACGAATTGAAGAGATTATTGAAACTCCGATTGATATTATTTCAACAGGTCCAGATCGGGTTGAAACAATTTTGATTAATAATCAATTATTTGTATAAAAAATGAGCACAGTTACGAGTTATCCGGCATTAAATATTTGGGCACGTATTTTTGGTTTTTTGGGAATTGCTCTAGCACATCCGTTATACCTAGGGCTTAGCTATTTTATAATAGTTAAGCTTGAATGGGTAACGGTTTTAGCGAATAAGAGCTTTTTCCTGAATGCCTTACCCTTATGTTTGCTGCCTTTGGCTTTTAGCTGTGCACGCTATTTGACTTTTAGTCTGTTTAATCCAACTGATAAGACAACCCCCTATCAAACACTGGATCGTTTTATCTGGATTAATCTTTGGGCATTGCCTGGATTGTTTGCTTTTGTTCTGATGCTGATGCCAATCGAGGCAAGTTCATTCAATAGTTTGTTTTTGCCAATAATTATTATCTCTGGTGTAATCTTGGAAAGCATAACTAGTTTACGTTCATATAAAACTCGCTTAACTAAGTAATTAAATGAAATCACTAAATAACATTCAAATTATCCTCTGTAATACTTCGCATCCAGGAAATATTGGTTCAGCTGCTCGCGCAATGAAAACCATGGGCTTACATAAGCTTATTTTGGTTGACCCAATAGCTAAACCTGATGATCATTCACTTGCCCTCTCGTGTAACGCACGTGATGTCGTTGAAAACGCACGAATTGTCGCAAGTTTGGATGAAGTAATTGCTTCCTCTGAATTAGTAATCGCAATGACTGGGCGTAAGCGGGAATTTAGCGACCGTCTAATCACACCTAAAGCGGTTATCCCAGAAATCATGAGTGCTATTGCCAATGATGCTCAGATTAGCATCGTTTTTGGCAATGAACAGCACGGATTAACTATTGAGCAGCAAGAACGTTGCAATCGCTTGGTAACTATTCCAGGTAATCCCGAATATTTCTCGCTAAATTTGGCACAAGCAGTACAAATCATGTGCTACGAAATCTACAGTAATTACAATCCTGATTTGACCCATTTAATTAACCCAGTCCAAAAAGCCAACCATGGCGATAGCCAGTATTTACTAGCAAGTCTCGATAAGATCATGCAACAAACGGAGTATTATACAAAAAAGAATCCTGAGCGGATTATGCGCCGTTTGCAAAAAATTTTGCATAAAGCTGATCTTGAGCGCGAAGAAGCCGATTTGCTGCATGGGATTTTTAAACAGATTCAACGCAAATTAGTCTAGGATAAAGCAATGATTTATAGTAATAACCCCATTGGTGTTTTTGATTCTGGAATCGGTGGGTTGAGTGTAGTTAAAAGTATTATGCAAAAATTACCTCATGAAGATATCATCTATTTTGGCGATATTGCGCGGATTCCCTATGGTACTAAATCAGTTGCCACTATCAAGAAATTTACCGAACAAACTGTACGCTTCCTACTTAAACAAGAAGTTAAAGCAATTATTATCGCTTGTAACACCATCTCAGCAGTCGCAAAAGATACCGTCTTACAACTAGCGGGTAATATTCCAGTGATTGACGTTATTTCAGCAGGGACTAAAGCCAGTTGTGCTATTTCCAATAAAATTGGCATAATTGCAACGCCCGCAACTATTAATAGCAATGCCTATCCACGGGCAATACATCAAATTAATCCCGTAGCCGAAGTATATACCAAAGCGTGTGCGCTTTTTGTTCCATTGGTTGAAGAGGGATTTATTGAACATCCCGCATTGGAATTAATTGCCCGTGAGTACCTGCAAAATATGGTTGATCAACATCGCATTGACAGCTTGGTACTAGGTTGTACCCATTATCCTCTAATCAGTAAAACTATTGCTAAAATCATGGGCGATAAAGTGACAATTATTGATCCAGCAATTACCGCGTGTGAAGAACTCATCGCAAAACTAACTCAAAATAATAGCTTAAATCCACACCCGACGGAAGGTGTATATAAATTTTATGTCACCGATATCCCAGTTAAATTTCAAGCAATTGGTGAACTATTTCTCAATCATCCAATTGAACATCTTGAAGTTGTAAGCGTAGAGTAATAATGAACAAACTCAATGGTGAAGTGTATGTTTATGATGCTCACTGTCATCTTGAGAGTCTAAACGATGTATCATCAGAACAGCGCTTCCTTGCCGTTGCAGCAACCAGCCTTGAAGATAGTATCAAATTAGCCAAATATCGCCAAAGTAATTCTCAAGCAAAGATTGGAATTGGAATCCATCCTTGGTATATTAGTCCCAATTCTACCCTAACATTAATCACAGAAAAATTAGAAGCTGCTATTTTAGAATATCAACCAGATTTTATTGGTGAGACTGGTTTAGACAAATTAAAACCAGAATTTGACTTACAGCAAAAAATATTTTATATTCACCTCCAATTGGCCCAGAAATACAATTTACCGCTAGTTATTCATTGCGTGAGAGCTTATAATGAACTGCTGGCAATATTGTCTAAATTCACCACTTTACGTGGCATGGTGCATGCCTATAATGCTAATAGCGAAACTGCAAAACAGTTAGTTAAGAAAAATATGCTATTGGGAATTGGAAGTATCATTCTCAATGAAAATAGTCAGCTGAGTAAATCAATTGAGAAGATTCCATTGGAACAACTTCTGATTGAAAGCGATGCCCCTTATATGCCTTATGGCACTAAAGAGTTTTCCAGCTCAGATGATTGTATGCTCTATGCAAAACAGTTAGCAGAGAATAAAAAGACAAACCTCACTGAAATAATCAGTAAGGTTAATCAAAATTTTATTACTCTATTTAATTCAGCTGTAACGAGCTAAACTTAAACCTTCAACTGAAATTTCTGGCTTTTTACCTAAAATCTTAGCTGCTAAAACCTTCGCCGAGCCCAAGCACATCGTCCAACCTAAAGTTCCATGTCCAGTATTTAATGATAAATTACTAATCGGTGTAGCACCAATAATTGGAGTGCTATCTGGTGTCATTGGGCGTAAGCCTGTCCAAAAAGACGCTTTTGGCAAATCACCACCATCTGGAAACAAATCATTAACCACTTTTTCTAAAGTTTGGCGACGTTTAGGATTTAGTTTTAAATTATAACCGGATAACTCAGCCATACCACCAACTCGGATTCGATTATCAAAGCGAGTAATCGCAACTTTGTAACTTTCATCTAGAATAGTTGATACTGGTGCACCATCTGGGTTGATAATTGGAATCGTCATTGAATAGCCCTTGACCGGGTACACAGGAATATCAATACCAAGATGTAGCATAAATTGTCGTGAGAAACAACCCAATGCCATCACATAATGATCTGCTGTATATTCCTCAGCACCGCTCCATACAGCTTTAATTTGGTTATTTTGTTTATCTATTTTAGTGATTGTTTTACCTAGGACAAACTTTACACCTAAAGCTTCGCACTGTTTAGTTAAATTCTGAGTAAATATATTACAATCCCCTGTTTCATCATTTGGTAATTGCAAACCGCCACTCAAATGATGTTTAGTCTTAGCCAATGCAGGTTCTACCTCAGCACAACCATCAGGATCCAATGCGCGATACGGTACGCCACATTCTTCTAGCACCTTAATATCTTTCGCCATGCTATCAAGCTGTTGTTGCGTACGAAATAATTGTAACGTACCGCCCTGCCTATCGTCATACTTGATATTTATTTGCTCACGCAATTTGATAAATTGATCACGGCTATATTCAGCCAAGCGCAACATCCGTTCTTTATTGATAGCATAACTCTGGTAATTACAATTGGCTAACATTTTTCTAATCCAATTTAACTGAAATAAGCTACCATCGGGCGTGATTTTTAGCGGCCCATCTTCTTGAAACATCCATTTGAAACCTTTAGTTGGTATTCCTGGAGCTGCCCATGGAGTCGCATAGCCTGGTGAAATTTGTCCACAGTTACCAAAACTTGTTTCTAGCGCCGTTTCATCCTGACGATCAATTACAGTTACCTCACAACCAGCTTCAGCTAAATACCATGCCGTTGTAACTCCAATTACTCCGCCACCTAAGATTAATACTTTCATCTACATTACCTCTAAGAGATTAATAAAATTTGACCAAACTCATTTTTGATTTTGTGCATTAATATGCTCAGTTAATTTAGAACTCAGTTTGCTATTTTTAAGACCAATAAAATAAAATAATAACGATATTATAACAACTAATAGCTGACTAGTTGCGGATGAGAGATACCCAATTCCTCCAAAAGTTCCTAAATATGAAATAGCCGTAATTAAAAGCATATGGAAGAATAACCAGCTTGCAAGAAAGAAGTCACAAAATGCCTCTTTGAAACCAACTTTTCGAGAATGAAAAATAAAATACACTGGCGTACTTATGATTAAGACAACCAAGCCTTTGCCTGTCAGTGGCCAAGAAGACCAAAAATACATTAGTGATGCCAATACATAGCCCAAAGCTGAAAAATATTTACTTCCGCGAAGATGAATACCATGAGCTGACTTGCCATATTTGGCATGTCTGGTTAATGCACCATTCACTAAACACATCACAGCAAAAAGAATAATTAAACTCACACAAATTACAGAAACAATTTCTTGCCAGCCTGGGAGCAGCCAAATAAATGCTAATGCTCCAAACAATACAAACAGCAAACTCCCCAAAGGATTGTCTTTCTTTTTGTATGCAACAATTTTGGGCAAATACTCCGTAAAACCAGAAGTAATCTTAACTGCAGAAGCATAAAAAATCAACCCGGCACTAAATGGAGCAATAAATGCCACAACCATAATAACAGATTTAAGAAAATCTAATTTATACGCATGGCTAAGGTCAATAAATGGTGCTGTATAAACTATTGATTGCCAACCATGTTTAACTACTAAATCATGTGGTACAGCTACAATATAAGCCAATTGTAATACTGAATAAATTATGGTACAAAAAATCACAGAGAGTAAAATGGCCAAAGGAATATTTCGTTTGGGGTTTAAAGCGGAGCCGGCAAAAGTAACTGGCGTTTGAAAACCAATGAACGCAAAAACAACTCCACCAGTAGTGATTGATTGCAACATCCCGTGAGAACCATATGGCATAAACGAATGTGTTGTAATACCAAGATTACTAAAATTATGTGCGACAACCAATAAAATAACCGCCACAATTATTGGTACCAAAATTTTTAATAAAGTTAAATATTTAATACACTTCATCAATAATGCCATTGAAGCATAATTGATGAAGAAAAAGGCCAAACAGACAAGCGAAGTGATTGCTGAGCCGATGAAAGTCATATCGCGACCATTGGCAGCCATTACTAGGGTATTGACAGATGGTAGCATTGAGCTTAAGTACTGTACGGTTGCAGTTGCCTCAGCGGGAATTAAACCGATCCAGCTTAGTAAAAAAACCCATTCAACAATAAAACTCAATGCACTATTGTGGGTATAATCAACATAATGCCCAAATCCTCCATTTTTAGCGGGTAAAAAACCACATACTTCAATGAAATTTAAAGCAATAACCAAGATAATTATCGAACCAATTATCCAAGATAAGATAGCAGAAGGGCCTGAAATCGATGCAATTAGATAGGAACTCATTAGCCAACCTGAGCCAACGATAGAACCAATACCAGTATACATAAGGCTGGATAGATTAATTTTATTCATTTGACTTTGGATTCCTTACAATCATTCAAACATTAAAAATGACTAGATTAGTCTGACGAATGATGATTATAATTGATTCAGCAAATTTTAGATATATGCAGTGCAACAAAAAAGCCACACATAATGTGTGACTTTATTTATTTAGTTTGCGGGATTTTCACTCACAGGCAGTTCTTGTTGAACTGGCGCAGCTTCAGGTGCTGCAACCGGAGCTGGTAAAGCCGCTCTGATTGATAAACGCATTCTACCACGATCATCAAACTCAGTAACTCTAACTTTAACTTCCTGACCCTCTTTTAAGTAATCACTCACGTTATTAACTCGTTCGTTAGCAATTTGTGACACATGAACAAAACCTTCACGTCCGCCCATAATCGACACCATCGCGCCCATATTACGGTCTAGTAAACGAGTTACTTTACCATCATAGATTTCACCAAGGACTGCTTCAGCAACAATACCTTCGATCATAGAACGTGCACGATCTGCATTTTCACGTAAGCTCGATGCGATAGTTACCACACCTTCATCAGTAATATCGATGCTGGCACCTGTATCAGCAATAATTCCTTTGATTACTGAACCACCTTTACCAATCACATCCTTGATTTTTTCAGGATTGATTTTCATAGTATACATACGTGGTACTAAATCAGATAATAATTTAGGATATGGTAATGCATTTTTCATCAAACCTAGAATATGCATCCGACCTTCACGCGCTTGTTGTAAAGCTACTTGCATGATAGGTTTAGAAATACCTTCGATTTTGATATCCATTTGTAAAGCAGTAACACCTTTTTCAGTACCAGCTACTTTAAAATCCATATCTCCTAAATGATCTTCATCACCTAAGATATCAGTTAGAATAGCAAATTTGTTACCATCTAAAATCAAGCCCATTGCTACACCCGCAACGTGATCTTTAATTGGTACACCAGCTTCCATTAATGATAAACAACCAGCACAAACTGTTGCCATTGAAGAAGAACCATTTGATTCTAATACTTCAGACACCACGCGTAAGCTGTATGGGAATGATTCAGCATCAGGTAATACCGCACGCAATGCACGTTTAGCCAAATTACCATGTCCAATTTCACGACGTTTAGGCGCACCCATCCGACCGCATTCACCAGTTGAGAATGGAGGGAAATTATATTGAAGCATGAAACGATCACTATAGCTACCAGAAATAGCATCGATTAATTGCTCATCCATCTTAGTACTACCAAGAGTAGCTACACCTAAAGCTTGGGTTTCACCACGAGTAAACAAGGCAGAACCATGCGTACGTGGTAATACACCAATTTGAATATCAATTGGACGCACTGTACGGGTATCACGACCATCAATACGTGGCTCACCATTCAAAATTTTATCGCGCACAATTTTAGACTCAATATCAAATAAGTGATTATTAATCGTATTAGTTAAACCTTTATTTTCATCAGTAATCAACTGAGCTAAAGTTTTAGCTTTTGCTTCGTTTGCTTTAGCGTAACGTGCTTGCTTTTGACGAATATTATATGCTTCAACTAAATCATTGTAAGCAATTTCTTTAATTTGCGCTACTAATGCTTCGTCTTTAACTGGTGGTGTATATTCCCAAATTGCAGGGTTAACTTCACGTACAAATTCATTGATTGCATTAACTACAGCTTGTAAACTTTCATGACCAAACATCACGCCAGCTAACATTACATCTTCAGGTAATTCTTTAGCTTCAGATTCAACCATTAATACCGCTTGTTTAGTTCCCGCAACGACTAAATCCAAAGCAGAATTTTCTAATTCAGCTTTGCCTGGGTTTAGAACAAATTGTCCATCAACATAACCCACGCGAGCAGCACCGATAGGACCATTAAATGGTAAACCAGATAATGATAGCGCAGCTGAAGCACCAATAATTGCTGCAATATCCGAACTAACTTCAGGATTTAATGATAATACTTGAGCTACAACCTGAATTTCATTATAAAAACCTTCAGGGAATAATGGACGAATCGGGCGATCAATCAAACGAGCGATTAATGTTTCGTGATCTGCAGGACGACCATCACGTTTTAAAAACCCGCCTGGAATTCTGCCTACCGCATAGGCACGTTCAAAATAATCAACCGTCAATGGGAAAAAATCTTGCCCAGCTTTGGCTTCTTTAGCTGCAACAACGGTTACCAATACAACCGTTTCATCAATCGTTACTAAAACGCTGGCAGTTGCCTGACGTGCCATTACACCAGTTTCTAAACTAACACTATGCTTACCATATTGAAAAGTTTTGGTTACTTTATTAAACACTTATGAATCCTTAAAAATTTGGGTTAAGCTCTTAAAGAAGCTATCGAATCAACTCACTAATTAAACTGATTAGATAGCTTCTTAATGATTCTAATTTAAGAGTAATACCCATAGTTAAACAAAAAAGGTGGTATATTCTACCACCTTTTGCTTATTTGCGTAAGCCTAATTCTTTAATCAAGCCTGAATATTTACTAAAGTCAGTGCGTTTTAGATAGTCTAATAAACGACGACGTTGTGAAACTAATTTTAATAATCCACGGCGTGAATGATGATCTTTAGCATGAGTTTTAAAATGACCAGTTAAGTCATTGATACGAGCAGTTAACAATGCAACTTGAACTTCAGAAGAACCAGTATCACCAGCAACACGTTGAAACTTAGCAACGATTTCAGCTTTTTGAGCTACAGTAATAGCCATATTAATATTCCTTAAATAAGGTTAATGATAAGTAGCGCCAAGTAATAAATTTATTTTTATAACCTAGCAATACTCCAATAAGGTCGATATTATCACACAACCGAGAGCTTTATGCAAGCTTAGTTGGTGTAAACTGCGAGTTTCTGACCTGCATAGATAAAATTAGTCCCAGCTGAAACAACTTTATCCCCATCTTTAATTCCTGTTGCACGTATCTTCATTGATGTACCATCAGTCCCGATTACTTCAACTGGCACTAATTTTGCCATAGAATTATTATCCATAACCCAAACATATGACTTACCATTTTTGGCATATAAGCAGCTTAATGGCATTTCCATTCCACTGGTTGCATTTAATGGTTCAACCGTGGCATCTGCAGCCATACCGTATTTGATATCATCGGATGGGTTAGTAATCACTATTCGCGCGGTAAAGGTACGAGTTTGTTGATCACTAGCCTGATTTATAATTCTAATCTTACCCTTGTAGTCCTTATTGGTAGCCCAAATTTTAATATCTGCCGGCATACCTGCTTTATAGTTATTAATTTGCGCCTCTGGTAATTCTACTTCAACTTCTTTATTACCAGATACAGCCATAGTAGCAACAGTTTGTCCAGCTGTTACAACCTGCCCAGCATCCATGCTAACCGAAGTAACTATGCCGCTGGAAGGTGCTTTTAACGTAGTGTATTTAACCTGATTCTCATTATTTGATAATTGATTCCCGGCTTGTTCATACTGAGCTTTTGCGCTATCAAATTGAGCTTTTTGAGTATCGTACTGTGCTTGAGAAACAAAATTTTGTGCTAACAATTGCTTGTAACGCTCCAAATTAGCTTTCTGTGTCACATAATTTGATTTTGTTGAAGCAAGCTGCGCATTTGCCGAATCTGCGGAAAGTTTATAGTCTGTAGGATCTAAACTAGCCAATACTTGACCACTCACAACTTGCTGACCAATATCAACATTACGTTTAATAATCTTACCACCGACCCGAAATGATAGATTAGGTTCAAACTCGGCATGAATAATTCCATGAAAAGTGCTTCTAGTCTGCGCAACAGCATTACCTGCGACAAATACCTTAACATAACGAGTATCGACTGCAGTCTGAGTTTTTTTACCACATGAAACGAGCAGAGCACCACTCAGTGCAATTAGTACAAAACGTTTTATTTGCATACGATTACCCCTTTACCCGAATAATATTAGCACCAACATTATTTAATTTATCTTCAATATGCTCATAGCCACGATCTAAATGATAAATCCGATCAACAATAGTTTGTCCTTCTGCATACATCCCAGCAAGAACCAAAGATGCTGAAGCACGTAAATCTGTTGCCATTACTTCTGCACCATAAAGCGTTTCAACACCATGAACAAATGCAGTATTTCCATCAACATCAATTTTAGCACCCATTCGACATAGCTCAGGAACATGCATATAACGATTTTCAAAGATTGTCTCAACCAGACGAGCACTACCTTCTGCCACACAATTTAACGTCATAAACTGAGCTTGCATATCAGTTGGGAACGCCGGATAAGGCAAAGTTTTAATATCAACTGCCTGTGGACGCTTATTCATCACCACCCGAAGAAAGTCATTTCCCTCTGTAACAACCGCCCCCGCTTTGATTAATTTTTCAATAATTGCCCCCATAGTATCTGGGCGCGCTTTAGTCAAAGTCAAATCACCTTGCGTTAAAGCTGCTGCGACAGCAAAAGTACCCGCTTCAATCCTATCTGCAACAACCGCATGCTCCGCACCATGAAGTTTATCAACTCCAGTCACAACTAATGTATCAGTTCCAACACCTTCGATTTTAGCACCCATCTTGATTAGACAATGAGCTAAATCGGTTACCTCAGGTTCGCGTGCAGAATTTTCCAATGTTGTAATACCATCGGCTAAAACTGCTGCCATTAGTAAATTTTCAGTTCCAGTTACGGTTACCATGTCCATCACAATCCGTGCACCTTTTAGGCGAGTTGCTTTAGCTTTGATATAACCATGTTCAATTATAATCTCGGCACCCATTGCCTCTAAGCCTTTGATATGCTGATCAACCGGGCGTGCACCAATAGCACAGCCACCCGGTAAACTAACTTCTGCATAGCCAAAACGCGCTAGCAATGGTCCCAAGACCAATACGGAGGCACGCATAGTTTTAACTAAATCATAAGGAGCAATTAAACTTGTCACGTTTGACGCATCAAACTGCATCACATCACCGCTAAAGTTAATTTTTACACCCATACCACCAAGCAATTTTTCCAGTGTAAAAATATCTTTTAATTGTGGGACATTGGTAAGTTTAAGGTTATCCGCAGTTAATAAACTGGCACAAACAATTGGTAGCGCAGCATTTTTTGCACCTGAGACCCGAATATCCCCTTTTAGATTCATTGAATGATTTACAACTAATTTATCCATTTAATTTACTCCACTCTTCAGGTGTATATAATTTCATCGACAAAGCATGAACTTCTTCTTTCATCCGATCACCCAGAGCATCATAAATCAAGCGATGCCGCGCCAAGCGATTTTGTTCTTTAAAACTATCACTCACTACTATTGCTTCAAAATGGCGTCCATCACCACTAACATCCAAAAACTGACAAGGCAAATGCTCAGCAATTGCCTGATAAATTACATCTTCTAGCATAAATTTTTCCTAATATGTAACTACTTATCCATAACTGCCACAATAATGCAGTTAGCCTAATGTTTAAACTTAACTCCGCGTTTCAATAAACTAAAACCTATTCCATTTACCACTATTGCAAATATCAGTACAAATAGAGCACCATAGCTGATATCAAAGTTGGCGGCACCAATAAATCCATAGCGAAAACCATCGACAATATATAAAAACGGATCCAGCATTGCCAAGCTTTTCCATAGAGAATCAAAGTGTTGAATATTGAAAAAAATCCCTGACAGATAAATCAATGGCACCATCACAAATGATTGAAATGCCGCTAATTGGTCAAACTTTTCACTGACAATACCTGCAATCATGCCAAGCCCACCAGTTATTGCCGCTCCCATAAAGGCAAAATAAAGTACAGCCCAAAGATGCTGTAATTCAAAAGTACCAAACCACACAATTCCCAGATATACTGCAGCACCAACAACTACGCCACGAATAATGCTTGAAACTAGATATGCGGCATACATACTCCAGTTAGAAATCGGAGCCATCAGAATAAATATAATATTTCCAGTGTATTTAGATTGAATTAAACTACTTGAGCTATTGCCAAATGAATTTAATAAAACCTGCATGATAACCAAACCAGGAATCAAGTATGTCGCGTAATTAATATGCGCAATACCCGTACTGACACTGGATAACTGATGTCCGAAAATTAATTGATAAAGCAATGCTGTTGCCAATGGACCTAAAACTGTTTGTACCCAGATTGAACTAAAACGAAAAATTTCTTTTTTTATTAACGCAATAAATGGCATAATCAGTGTCCCAAATAATTAAGAAAAATATCTTCTAGTTTCGGCTTACTGATATTCATATTTTCAATTTTTATGCCACCTGCCATGAGTTGATTTAAGACGAGCATCATTTGATCGTTATTTGCAAGACGCAAAGTATATTTATTATTTTCTGTAGCTACAAGCAAACTCCGTAACTCATCCAAAAATATCCCGTCTTTAGTTTCAACTTCAAATATTGTCGGCATACCATTAGCTTTATGATTTAATTCCTCTTTTGAGCTACGTGCAATAACCTTACCTTTATCAATCATCACAATGTGGTTGCAGAGTTTTTCAACTTCTTCCAAGTAATGAGTAGTCAGTAAAATCGTGTGCCCTTGCTGGTGCAGTTCGGTAATAAAATCCCATAAATTTTTACGGATTTCAACATCAACCCCTGCCGTTGGTTCATCAAGAATAATTAGTGGCGGCTTATGAACCAATGCCTGTGCAACCATCAGCCTACGTTTCATCCCACCAGATAAACTTCGCGTATTTGCATCAATTTTATCTTCTAGATGCATCCGCACAATCACTTCATCCAGCCAAGACTTATTATTCTTAACTCCGTACAAACCTGATTGTAGTTTTAAAGTTTGATAAACTGTCGTAAATGGGTCAAAGGCGATTTCTTGCGGCACAATACCCATGTTTTTTTTAGCTGCCACTAGGTCATTTTTAAGATCAACACCCATGACTTTAATTTGACCGTCATAACTATTAATGCCAGCAATTGCGGAAATTAGAGTTGTTTTACCAGCGCCATTCACTCCTAGCAATCCGACAAAATCTCCAGCAGTTAATTTAAAACTTACATCATCCAAAGCAGTAAATTTATTATCATAAATTTTACTAACATTATTAATTTCGAGTGCGTACACAAGTCACCTTATTTCGCTAAAGATTCATTTTGATTTGGCAATAATACCAGCGTTTCATTCGGCTTAACCAGATTAAGTTCAGTTCTGGCACGCGCTTCCATTAGTTCGGGAGAACCTTTCAACTCTTGCAAATGATCAATCACCCCATCATTGCGATTCTGCAATTCCTGATTAATTTTAATTTGCTGAGCAATCGTATTTTTTAATCGATTGCTATCATATATGCCGCCACGACCGAACCACAGCTCGTATTGAAAAAGTGCAACTACCGCACAAAGTGCTAAAAAAAGTAATTTCTGCATAGGTTATTATTTATTGGGTACCAAAAGGTTTAACCACGGATTTTATCATAGTTAAGACGTGATTGCGTATACTATCGAATAACACACAGGGATGAACACGATAATTTATTGCTCTAGGATTGCTGCTAGCTTAAAAGGCACTAAAAGCTGGCTTGGCAGCTGTTGCTTATAACCTGAGGATGATTCTAAGGTAAGGGGTATTTTTACTTTATTATTTATTGTTTACTTTTGCAAAACATCTAAAGAAATTACCAGCTAGTGAAAACTAACTGGTAAATATAAGGGATATTTAGCATCAACTATTTGATATTTACTGTATAGTCTGTACAAATATTGCAACCGGTGTCCAGCTAGGAAATTCAGGCGGTGATGTCACAGTACACACATTAAGACTTCCATTACTATTGAGCGTACAATACTCAAGGTTATTGTCGTTAGAATTAACGACATATCCATATGTAACACCTTGCATGTTTTTAAAATTAATTGAATTTGGCTTCCATGCTGAGTGACTAGACGGTGTTGCCGTGCAAGAACCAAGATCGCCACTTGCTGCATTGACAGGACAATAATACAGGGAGTCGTAAGAACCTACATAGCTATATAAATCGCTACCAGAGCTATTAAATCCCAATCCATATGATGTACCAATATCTTGTGTACTAGTAAAATTAGTACAATTTATCAGCATACCACTTGAATTTACATCACACCTCAACACACCAGTCCAACCTGGAAAAGGAATTATACCAGAGGGACTATATGCCAGTGCGGACGTCATATATATATATTTAGTGTTATTTATATCAACAAACTCCATATTAGAAATAAGACTCAGAGCACTTTCTTGCTGCCCATAAAGTGTCGTATCAAAACCGACATTTTCACAAGTTCCCAATGAGGCATCATTATTTATTGGGCATTTATATATGCTATAATTTTCTGGATAACCAGATACGATGCCTGTATATAAGTAGGGCAGTCCATTAACTTCAGTGACGTTCATTGCCATGTATTGTGGACCTTTTGGAACATTATCTAATGGCACCATATTACAATTCTCAAGATTTTTATCTGCTGTAACTGAACATAGGTATATGCTACCACCATCATTAACATACGCATAGTCATTACCACTTAAACTAACGAATGCCATATAGCTAGGTGTAAACCAAGTGGCAGCATCGGGTGTCACATTACAAGAAGTAACAGCGCCAGTACTAGTATTTAGCTCACATCTAAGTACTGAAGATCCTTCACCACCTGTTCCACCAACTACAAACAGATACTGATGTGATGGCGAGGGTGTTGGACCAGGGCTAGGCCCCGGTCCTGGTGTCGGTGAAGGACTTGGACTTGGAGTCGGGGTAGGACTTGGGTTTGGTGTTGGCACTGGCAATGGGTTTACATTCTGATTAGTTCCACCAGTACTGGTTTGCGTTTGTCCAGCCGGATTTTGTGCTGTTACTGTGACAATGTTACTTGCTGGTGCTACCGTCGTATTGATTAGTTCATAAGTAACCTTGATTACTCTTTGTCCATTCAGAATTTGATCTGCTGCAGTTACTCGTACATTTGGACTTGAGCTGCTCACCTGAATCTGAGAAGCGGTTAGATCGCCAATATTGTAAAGATAGCCATATTGAACTGGATTTTTTCCAGTTAGGTAAACTTGATTTGGGGTAAACTGTAGGTTGATGTTATTACCCTGTGTTGTTACAGTATAGACCTGAGTTCCAGTAGTTTGGTTGCTGGTCGCTTGAGTTTGCTTGTTGGCTAAACCTAGTTTCTCGGCTATGGTGCTTAGCGTTGATGGTGCGCTTTGATATGAAGTGCGGACCTTGTAATTTTGACTGAGATTTACTCCTTTTGGTAAAGGTACTACTATTTGTACTACTGAACCCATTGTTAGCGGTGCTGCTCCTACTCCAGAGTTGCCGCTCGTTACATATTGATCAGCAATCAGGTTACCGCTCTCATCAACGATTTCAATGCTATTGATATTGCCAACATTCGGAGATTGCACTACTGCTGTTGCCAGCATAAATGGTACTCCGCTTTCACTGTATTGTGCTTTAGGATAGAAATATAACCCTACACCATTAGCATTTGCTGATTCGCCGTAAGGGACTTGTTGTACTCCAATCGCTAATGGCGTTGCTGCTTCTGTGCCATCACTATTGCTTGCCGTTACTACCGCTCCACCGGCTATAGTTGACTCAGGTACTGAGAGTTTTAAGAAACAGCTGCTTTTTGCTGCTATATTCG
>JACCDZ011016248.1_pt1 | contig 111288 bp, 102 predicted proteins | sample 7449551 | NCBI WGS metagenome assembly JACCDZ01 (sample SAMN15323452, study PRJNA562643) | freshwater metagenome | isolation source: river surface water | place: USA:Blue River Watershed | collected 2017-08-18
ATAGCTCCCAAGTGAGTATTTTGACTAATACCAAAATCATCATAGTTACCTGTATTAGCGGTAGTAGTACTGTTTGTTTCTAGCAACTGACACATATCCAATATGTCAACCGGCCTACTTAACGCGTCCTTTACGCGACTACTGTTGCGAAGGTCATAATCACCATCCGTGCTATAATGTAACTCATCATGATGTATGACGTTACAGCGTTCTACCACACCACCATATCCGTCGGGGTATAACTTAATTTCCAGTTTATGAATACTGTTTATAAACAGTTTCATATTAGGATCTAAGTTACCAGAACGAGCTGCGTAGCCTAACTCATCCTCACTATCAGTATACCCCGTAACAATGTAGCGGAAGAATTGATCGGCCAATACGTTGTCCTGAGTCTCAAATGTGGCCCAGAATACAAAACGATCATCACCCCACGCGCGATGGCGTAAGGCAATATTAGTGCTGTTAGTTTCGGCGCTAGGGGCTATCAATTGGCCAGCAATACCACTTACAATATCTACCGGAGCACTAGTGTAGCGCAATCCGTTTGCATTATTCTGAACTGAGCCATTCATCCACCCATCACAAATAGCATCAGCGGCGGCGTTTACCGTCTGCCTATTGCCCGATATTTCAAATGGTCGAGTATATTGCTCGTCGTAACCCCGACCGATTTGTCTAAACTGAATAGATTTTAAAACCAGATTATGTTCGTTCATAATTCAATCGCTTTCCAGAGTTATATTGGTTTTATTGATTTATCTTACCGATATCCATTATTGATGTAACTAATAAAAGTTTTCGGTTTAGTGGGGAGGTGTAAATCCCTCGGTTGGTTAATTTACCTATAACATCCTTATCTGGGTCTATTCCCCAGGTCACTAGATCATCCAGCTTAATAGAACTAGACCAGATTCGATAGGGGATTAGAGCGGTTAACCCTTCTATCGATTTTACGATCTGATTCTTATCGCGCCTAGCATTGTTAATCTTATTAATGAAGTTAGAGCGACTTTTCTCCTTTTCACTGAATTGTTCGTGGTTTGGGTAAAGTTCAATAAGTGCATCACAATGACGACTGTCGATAGGACTACCATCGATACTAATTGACTCATCCGAGAGTATAGGACGACTATTAAGAATAATGGCTAAGTCGATATGCCCCATTTCGATAAGAATAGCTGTTAATAAGCCCGCCAGGTTCGCAAATGCTTTTGCATCTAATAGCCTAATCTCGGCATGATTAAATACATTACCTATCCAAATAGCGACGATATATCGTCGATATTTTTCAAATTGGCCATATGCCTCTACAGCTTCATTATCCGTAATATTTTCCGTAATAAGTAAATTACATTCCGTGGCAATATCGACACATCGTGGGAGCATTCTCATTACCGTCGTTAAGTCGGGTTTTACCACCTCGGCATAGGTGCAGCCATTAATTAAGGCACACATATCCTCCCCAATTTTACTGATAAACTTTTCAGCATAAAATCCATGTACTACATGTATCCCTACGTGATTGTTTTGCGAAATCCTACATTTATCAATAATACTACTTCCACGAGATTGGCTATCGCTACTAGGATCTAGCTGACGCTTTAGCATAATCCGACCCGACAGCTTTTGGGGTAGTTGGGTTAGTAGATTACTAATAGCATAGCTATACAGTACGTTAACCAGATTAGAGTTAGCTTGCCCACTTCCGTATAAGTTCATACAGCCAACACGCCGTAACATTGTCATGGCTACCAGATACATGGGTAGATTATGCTCTGATATACCACCAATGTTAATACTCCTCATATCCACTTTACCTTCCTTGCGATTAGAGTTCATAGTCGCATTAATGGATACCCGTATATAGTTTAATACGAATTCCATAATCTCACAACTTTGCACCCAGGTGGGTTGTAGTAGGTTAAAGACGGTGCTTTCCTTAAAGTCTTCTAGCATACCCTCGGTATATCGATTGATAAAATGTGCCCATACAGGGATCATAAATCGACTTACCATACTCAGAACCAATAGATCCCGATACTCCTTTTGCTTAAATGTTGTATCGCTGGAAGTTTCATTGTACTGATCACTAACTAAGTTATCAGGTGTAATTAATCCACTTACGTTATCGTTAGCCGTACCTTCGCCCACCCAACTACGTAGCGAATTGTACGTTAAGATATTAAATAAGTTTACAATCTCCTTCTGACATCGACCATACGCTACCATGTAGTCATTAACCGTATCCATGATATAATGTAATCGCTTATACGAAGCGAATAGATTATCTTTATAATCCTTCCAGCACGTCTGCAGGTATCGATTTACCGGCAGGTAGATATCATCAGATGTTATCGTCTTTTTAGAGACGGTACCTATGTAGTGGGTAGAGAAAACAAGTTCCTCAGCATCATATCGAATGATGGTTACTAACTCATCGTCATTATTTAGTTGAAAGGTGAATTGCGACATTATTGTAGGTTCCCAGGATTATAGATACATGACTATAATGTAGATTTGAAATATAATCAAATCTACACTACTAATTACTTACTACAGCTTAGTAATAAGAATCGTCAACATCATAACCGGGATTAGAACTTGGAGGGGTTTGTGGGGATGCAGCTGACTGCTGATATGAGGAATTGCCAGAAGCTTTATTTTGAGCACGCGCTTCTACGTGCGGAGGCGTTTCGAGTGTAACTCCCACTACAACCGATAATAAACTACGGAACGTATTTATCCAAGCTTCGGTCGCCTGGATTGAATCTTCGAGTTGGGATTGTGGGGTATTACCACGAGACCATATCGCATATGGCCCGCTATTAATATAGAAACGACGTTTCTTTTCGGGGGATTTATGGTCAGTCATTCCTATATAGATTCCCTTAATTTCATAGCCCACCGTCACTATAGTGTCTAGCACCTTTTCCTTTTTATTATCGGGGTTATCCCTAAATACTTCGCAGCGAAACGGTTCAATTGTTTCGCCCTTCATGGCGGCCTTTTTAACATTCTCTACCGCGCACAATAACCCATTAGCCGATAGCAAATGAAACCTAGCCCTAATATTAATCGGCTTTTGTCCATTATCCTTTTTAACAGGGAAACCAACGGCTATCAAATGAATACCACCAAACATGTATTCAAAGCCTAGATTCCAGCTAATACCATTTTCTTTATCAAAGTTAGATATTGTTAACTTCTTTTCTTTTAAGGCCGTAACTGGAATGGGTTTATTAAATTGTGGTTTGTTATAATTGCTCATGATTGAGTCCTAGTCAGGTTTACAGATAGTTAATATTTACGTATTTTTAAAACAATACTAAAAGGTCATTGCGGATATCACTATCAGCACAATATCGGGTAACGTCATTTTTCATTTTTTCGATTGTAGTAGAATATATCCATTTACCCCTCACGCCTACTTCTAAAAATGCCTTACGAAGGCCTATCGGCTTAGGGGAAAATAATTGCCCGCCATCGCCAAATAACTGTAATGTTGTTGCTACTAGAGGAATATTAATCAATTCATCCTTATTAGATACTCCAAACTTAGTATACCATTCATTACGCGTTTTAAGTTTGCCTGTGTGCGATTCCAATAAAACTAATAGTGCAAATTGATGTCTATTCAATAAATCTATCGACATATGAGTTAACACTATAGCGCGATTAAAACTATCGGTTATACTTTTTCGATACAATCGCTTATCAATAGGGATTGGTGTGTTGATTATAGCGTTAACACATTCATCTTCCAGTTTTGCGTGGTGGATTTGCTTATCAGTCTGTAGCGTTTTATGATTGGCATTTGGGTAGCTATCGCTTATTGCGGCATAGTCAAGCGAATAAAATATCCGCTCTAAATGACCTAGTGTACGACTAAGTAATTCATCACAATACATTAATTCCCCCACTAGACTTAACGCAATATCTTCTACGTTAAGATTAATAACTTCCTTATTAGGGATAGAATTAATAAAGTTACGAACTAACGTCCTGATATTAAATAAAATAGAATCGTATTGCTTACCGGGCGGATTTTTACTAGGTTGTACCGACATAGCGCTATTATCGGAATAGTCACTAGGGGCAATACCTAGTATAGATTCTATAGCTAAAGATGTTCCTATCGATATTGGATAAAATCCCATTGCCCGCTCCGATAAGATTTGCGTGGCATTATAAGTCATGGAGTATCTCCTGATTAAATAGTGCTATCGTAGGTAATACCACTTCGTCGGAATATAGTCTACGTAATCTAGCTTCCAGCTCATGTGCTATATTATGCTTATCAATAGAGTTGGGGGCTTTTATAGTAGTCACTATATCCTTAACAGACTTTTCTTTATTCTTTTTCTTTTCCTCTCGTTCTATATCCCATATATGCTGAGGATATTTTACCCTACAATGCTTGATGATGACCTGATAACTAATAAAATCCCGTACCAATAATCGAATACTAGCTGAATCGGATATTAGCCTAATAGCGTCTTCTATATACGCTAATGCATCACTACTATCAATAGTGGTCATATTCAGGGTACGATACTTCTTAGCTGCCGTATTCTCATGAAATACCACCTTATAGCTATTATCCTGATTAAGCGTAGCAGTTAAGAATCCCTTAGGATGCTCTTCACCATGTGCAAGTCTATCAAAGCTACCAGGAATGGTAATACGCTTATAGCTTTGATGGCGATGATCGTGACCTATGAATATTAATCCTGACACTAGCGCTAGATATTCTTTACTATCATGGTGCGGTATGTTAACACCCTTAGGCACTTGTTGCTCAAACATACCGTGCATAATAGCAATATCAACCGTCTTAAGATTACGCTCAATTAACAGTGCTTTAACTTCTAATAAGGTTTGACTATGTTCGGATCTAAACTCATCTGGTATATAAAGAATGTTAACATCCCATTCAGCTATATATTCAATATCCAGCGTGTTAAAATACTTTAAGTCTACCGGAATATTATTGTGTTTTGCAATTGATACAAAGTGTTGACTTTGATCATAGTCGTGCGAACCGGTACCCTTGAGCACTCTAAGCTTAATAGAGCGACTCGCACAGTACCGTAGAAGACAACTAATAATAGCAATAATGTCAATAGAGGAAGAGTTAGATAAATCCAGTAGCTGATGATAAAAATCTCCTGATATAAAGATAATATCACTCACTGCCACTTCTGGATTACCTAAAAACTCATTTATAATAGCGGTACATATTCGATGGGTGGGGGTATTTTCATGCCCTAAATGAACATCTGATATTACCCCCATTTTAATAGACTTACGGTTCATAGGTGAGTTGATCTAAATCATAGTCGATGGCATTAGACTTACGCTCTTCATCCACCCTAATTTCAGTGGGAGTACATTTATAATAATTGAACAATTCCTCCCATCGCTGATCTACTGGAGCTGAACGATTAATCCAGGCATTACCCATACTCCCTTTAAATAGGGTATCGGCTTTAGCATCCCCTCTACTGCGTTTAATCTGACTATAATTACTCATAACGGATGCAATGTTAAAACCTTTTTCCTTAGGCATATATTGTACCTTTCCAAATACGGGTGGGACTACCTGCAGTACGTTACCCGCTTGATCTATAATAGAAACTTCATTATATCCCGATTTACTTACCTCATCTATCCAGATAGTACGGTACTTAGATATTTCGCCTAGTCCTATTTCCCCCGTATAGAAATTATAAAGCATGGGTAGGTACCGATTCACAAAGGCGTGCTCGCTAATCGTAATTTTTGGTTTAGCGGCGCCCAACAATTGATCAAACTGATCTTTAACATTAGGGTCTAAATTGTTGAATAGCGATGGTGTTTTTGAGTTAGCCATGGTAGCCCCTACTAATTTAAGTGGTATCAGAATATTGTCAATATTGAAAATTTATTGCAATTCGCTGAGCTTAACTAGTTTAGAGTCTTTAATGGTCCAGATCTTATCGGTATCGTACGACGCATTATTATACACCCCAGTAAACATTAGATAAATATCTACCGCCCCTAGCTGTGTTTTTGAGTCGATCATAGTCACTACGGTTTGGATGGTATCGAAGTAAGGTCGTAGTAGTGATTCTACATCCTCCTTAATTTTTGTTTCTAATATAGCTTTATCCACCCCCCCATCTCTTCCTGAGGTCATTATAGAATACGATAGTGATTTTACCTTATTTAAGAATATAGAGCTTTGAGAGTGGTATGCTAAATAGTAGCGGGTCAATACAATATCAATAATCGCATTACGATCTTCTATTACTGAGTTCTGATTTAAACTTAATAGTGCAGTCATGACATAACCCCTAAAGGCAAAATAAAAAATATCGGGGACTAAGCCCCGATAGAATTACAACGAAGCATCCCACTTACTAGTAGGATCGCGCTTACCTTGCTTATAATACGCTAATGCATTCTCACACGTTTGTATGATATAATCCTTTTCTACAATCGTAAGATTATTGAATGGATCATCATGATCGTTATCGTTGATATTATCATCGTGTAAATCAATCCGTAGTGTAATATCTTCATCCCCCACCATCCAAACACCATTAGTTACCCGAAGGTAATCAGGATGATCTTCTGGCTTTAGATGACTATACGGGTCGGTATAACTTCCTCTATATCCTTCGATTCGATTATCACGCGATAATTGTCGTAGCGTAGGGTCAGACATAATACCACGTCGCATACGATGCTTAGCCTGCTGTAATTCATCAATAGTTGGTAATACAACAAAGATATCCGAGTCATTAAAATGCTTAGCCTGATTAACAGCTGCATTCATCCGCCGCATAGCGTAACTATCCTTAAACGACTCGTAGGCGTCCATGGACCTGGTGTATATACTACGAGCTGTAGAGGCTATATGATCAAGGCCCCGACTCGCATACTGATCTACCAAATCCATTACACCGCGACACGTCTCACCAAACACTCCAGATCGGCATTCACTCATGCTTTGATATACTATTGGCATAGCTTAGCCTCGCGTTTGCCCAGTTATACGTCGCCCCGCTTTTAAGAAGTTTGACATCATTGCACACACCTCGTCAGGCATTTGTACCCCAATAGAAACTTCCCCCGGTATATTAGTACTAAATACCCCCGTACGCGGATGAAATTGCTCGCATATCATGCGATCATAATCATCGATGGGAAAGCGCACGTTTAGCGTATCGCCGTCTAAGTCTGTATTAGGTAGGTACATACATAACGGTGATTGGGCTATTACAGCATCCTTAGGATTCTTAAATACTTTAGTCAATCTGAAAAACTGATTGGCTAAGCGAACCAGGGTAGGGTTGCGATGGACCGTCATTGGGATACCGGGTAGACGTTCCCCGGTAGCTATATTGATATTACATGGTAAGTATCTACCTGCTTCAATTAACTCATCGAATATCTCGTCTATTTCCTTATCATATACATGTATAGCAGTGCGGATAGCTTTGTCAATTTCGGTTGGTGACTTTCCCTTTCGCAGTAATCGATTATAGATATACTGCTGGAGCATATTAACCGTAGCCCCCCAACCTAAATGAATCTCATCGTAGCGATGCGCCCCTTTAATAGACGATACCACCAAGCGCGCATTATAGTGCATACGCGTCCCGTACTGATGCCCCCTAGCTAAACCTTCCTTACTCCCAACCACAGTCTGTAATGCTGCGTCGGTAAATGCGGTCATGCTAATGAGCGCTTTTGCTATACGTGTCTCGATTTCGCTATCTGTGCCCTTATAGCTATCGCTATCAATACCACTTACAGTATAGATGGCATCCATGACCATCTCGAAGGAAGGATCGGCAAAGGTGCAATAGCTAACATTTTCCACCGCAAAGATAATACGACTGGGGAAAGGTAGCCAACGCGTAAAGAGGTTATTCCTATTAACCCTTACAAACTCATCCACTGCTCGCCAGGCAATATACGTTTTGTTACCTAACTTCTTAGTAGGGTCTTTAGGTACACCATGATAATCCTTCATCCATTCGAATATAGCGTCGAAATTAGTATAAAAATCGGTGATACATCGACGATAGTTAGGGAATGATGTTTTAAAGGCGTTAATGAAGCTTAAACATCGCGTTTTAGTCGAGGGGTATTTATAATGCGAATAAATTAGCCAGGACATTACATCCATACTTTCGGAGGCGCCTTCACGTTTATCCGATTTTAACATCATTAACTGCTTAAACATTTTAAATGTTCGCGTAGTTAATATAGGCCCAAACCGATCAGGTACATATAACCATAAATGGCTAACCGGTTTTTCCTCGATAGGGTTGGTTACTTCGGTACCGCAATGACGACACTTTAATCCGACACTACGTTCCGTTTTACCACATGCGCAGGTAGCTATACCATCCAATACCGAATTAGTATACCACATGAAGGATTTATTTTTAAGTTCCTCAATGTCCTCCCTGCTATTGATGTTGATATTATTAATTAAGGTAGGTTTTATTTTTAGGTTAGCGACGATATCATCTAGCGATGCGATCCGCTGACCTATACCTTTTAATTCTTGTCGTGTAAACACTGCTATTATTCCTCATTAGAAAATAAAAATGGTGGGTCAATGACCCACCATTAGAAGTGTTACGTATTATCGGCTAAAGCGGTTACCGCCGATACCATAACCACGAGAGGCATTACTGTAACCGCCGTAGTTAACATTACTGGAACCAACCCCATTGCTGTAGCGAAGGCCGCCATGATGACCATGGCCAACACTAGCCCAAGAAGTCAGGTTAGCGTTATCGCGCAGCGACAGGGCGCCACCACGTTGAGTCGAGTCGAAGAATGCTTTCTCCAGCGCACCTACAAACTCGGGAGTTAATAACAAGCGGTGATACATGGAAGTAATACGAACGTTAGTACCCATGGAAGCGTACACTTGATCGTACACCGCCGCCAGGTTAGACTCACTGTTACCTACGGTCGATAACTGGTAGTTTAACCAGCTATCAATGATAGCGGTATCGTTAGACGCATACGCTCGCGTGGCTACGGCCGGTAAGGTGATTTCCCGTAAGTTGCGGATCTCGCCATTAAACATGCCCTCGCCATCAGGAATAACCATATCGTAGCCATTCATGAAGATTGGTGCGTTACCTAAGAATGCGCTAAAGCGACCATCGGTGGCAGCATCTAGTGCCGATAATACCTGAGCCATGGCAGGTTCGCTACCGTTAAACGCTTCAAGTAAAATGGAATCTACTGCGCCACTTTCGCTACCACGGCTTAAGTCCATAGCAAACCAGGGGCCCGGATAAATAAATCCATTTGCTTGATCCAGTAACACCTCAGCCATTTCCTGACCATTCGATTTAGTAGCGTCGAACTTAATCAGGTCTTTAACCATGCGACCAGCCCATGGGATAGTCTGCCAGTTGGCAGTAATACCCTTACCACCATTTTTACCCCCTTGCTCGAATCGCTGTTGCTGATCAATAGCAAGATTGAACCAGGTAGCCATGCTAATACCGTTGCTCTCACGAGCATAAATCAGCGCGCCAATTACACCTAAAAACTTACTAACAATACCAGCAGTATCGCGTTTCGAATTGCCGAAGTTGGTCGCAGTGATGCAGATGAGCGGCGCCAGGAATTGGGAATGTGGCGGTTCGTTTTGATTGACAGGTTTACGACTCAGGATGAGATCTAGCACGATAGAAGCATTAGCTGCCACGTAACGGTCATTACCGCCCCCGCTGAAGATATCGGTACGACCATTACGCATTTGGTTTTGATCTTTATTGTACTTTTCAGCACTAATTTCGATCACCGCATGCGATGGTATAGCTGTACCACCGGTGGTTATGGGGCGATACAAATCACCTTTAGTTGAGCTAACACGCAGTTCTGGACTATAACCCATAGCCGTCAGGTTAGCATAGCTAATGATGGGTTGAGCCGTTTCGGCAAAGATAAAGTTCAACTCCATGAGCGCTAGGGTAATGTATTGCTCCAACACTTTTCGAAGCGTTTCCGCCGACATAGCCGCGAAATCGTCATGTAGATAAGATTCACCCAACACGCCCAGTCTATCGGTAGTGATACCCACCTTACTAGCATATACCGAATCAATAGCCTCTTGCACCGCTTTAGCATCCATCAAATCGGCGGGGGTACGCGGCAATTGAGTTTTGATTGGGCCTACAGGTACTTCGTACGAAGTAAGCTGTACGGTAACAGTGGAACAAATCAACATCGGCTTGATGTAGTGTGATTTATTACGCTCAATCCCAACAACGATATAATCCGCTAACAGGCCGGGGTGGTCTTTACTGGATAAGGTAACAACCGAAAAGCCGCGATTTAAATTGAGTCCTTTGTCCCGCACGATTGCATCGACAACTGGATTAATGGATGCCAGTACGTGTGACTCGTTAATTAAAAGGTTGCCAACATTATTGGCAAACAAGGCGCCCAGCGTAGAAGTAGGGGTACCGCCAGTAGGATCAACTTGATTACGGGGGGCAGAGGCTTCCTGTTGTTGAAAGCTAGCGGGGTTGTAGTTTTGCTTACCATTGTTCTCTTCTTTTACTAAATCAGAAATTGCCATTCTTTTGTTCTCCAACTTTATAGTGTTTAATGATATCATTAGGTAGTTATCAACATCATGTCTAAACTACATAAAAATAATGTAGGCTTGACATTTTTTTAAATCGATGTAGATAGTAACAATGAACTCAACTGTTTTAAATATAACCCGATCTAGAACGATATGTAAACATAGGTTCTATAGGTAACACTAGCTTAAAAGCTAAATGCTACATGTGATAGATTATTATCACCATATATTTATACCACTCGTTTTATTTTTAACAATGGATAGTATCATGTTTCAATTCTTCTTAGAAAAACCGATAGGGGATGTAGCCAGATTAATGGCACCTAACTATAATACGATTAATGCGATGGTATTAAAACAGCGAAATGCTATACTCGCTCGATATAATAGAGGCCCTATGACAATGTTGAATAATCGTCAACTTGATAGGTTAATTGCTAGTTTCACTACTCCGGTTACCAATAACTGGGAACAATATTACGCTAAATTAAAAGTGGACGCTAATCGGCATGCTTCAGTGGTTGGTATAGTATCGCCTACGCATATGGCTAAAATTACTAATAGACCGTTCTTTAGTAGCGAAGGTATATTTGAGGTTACGGTAGCGGTAGAGTACCCCTGGTCAGCCAAAGATCATTATAGCGACATACGGGCAGTTAGATGGTTATATCATGAATCCACTAATCTACATATGCCGGTTTATAACCGACAAAATATACAGGATTATTCTGATACAGGCGTTTGGGTAGTAGGAGTAGATGTGCCACTATTAATGGTACAATACCATAAGTGGCGATATGCAAGTAATGAAGGGGATAGTATTGATCGATTTATAGCTAGTGCGGTATTGCCGGGTATGATTGATAGTCATTTTGGACTAGCTATACTGAATCGGTTGCGGTTATTAGTGGAAGGTAAGGTGCCGGGCTATAGTTATAACCCTCACCAAAGTGCATATCCTAATTTAGATAAGGGCGTTGATGATATTCTAAAATATTATATAAAAGGACTAGAAAATAAAAATAGTTTAAAGTATCATCAAATGCTAAGTGCATTACCTGGGTTTATACTCCCCACCTTTTGGGATATAGCTCAAATACCTAACTCTACCGGAAGTAACTTATCTAATTGGGCTAGAGATTTAGCTAGGTTTTCGCTAGTAAGCTTTTTACTACGTTTTATGAATGATACTGATAATCACGCTAATAGGGAGTTCATTAATAAATGTACGCTCTATAATAGACAACTAAAGCAAACGAATGTTTTAAAGTTAGGACTTGGTAGTCAGTACGAACGATTAAAACGTTGGATGAGTTACAATATAGAACCTTTTATATAACGTCATACTACTAGATAGGGGTTTACCCCTATCTAGTAGTATTTATTACGCTTTACTTCGTTTATAAGCTTCTACCTTAGCATCCATACTTGTGCCAGGGGTGGGTTTATAGATATCCGATACTAATATCTCAATGGACTTACCTTTTAGGAATAGCCCTAGGGACTCTAATACCATATAGAACGGCATCATTAATTCTAGCTGAGTTGATCGTATATCGATTACAGATCGTATTTCTTCAGGTATACCGATGCTAAGCAAGTTATACTCGGGAAATAATAACATAGCCACCCCGTTCTCCCGCGCCTCATCTTCCATCCATACCCTAATATTAGCCGCTATAGTTTTATCTGCCATCCCGTCTATCCACTCGGCTAGCTTATTACGCTTACGCGTATCTAAGGGTAGCTTAATAGCTCTGTATGGAGGCGGGGCCTCTCCGTATTTTTTAGCAAAGGCTACTTTCCATAATCGGGCATGGATAAGCTTAGATTTCTTTTCGTTACTATAGTTATCCTTAATAGTGTCCCTTTTTAGATAATCACATTTACCCGCTAGAATAGAGTTACTAATATCGACTTCTAAATTATAAATATCAGTAAACACATCTTCAATCGATATATCAATCCCGTACATATAAGCATCCATGATGTTACTAATGAACTTCTTTAATCCCGCCTTGAAATGAGCGGGAAGCTTAGAATCCTTAAGCCCCGCCCCTTTAATCTCCTCTTCCAGTTTAGGTAATAATCCCCCATCCTTAAATTGCTGATAGGCGTAGTAATGCTTAGCATTATTAGTTAGCGATAAGATAGGAAAGAAGAATTCATTCTTCATTGAAATTAAGAACATGTTCTTCTTCTCAATTCCCATATTACCGCAGCTTAATGCGACAGAATGATCTACCGATTGTGTACATAAATACACAATTGCGTTAGCTATACTCACTCTATCCCGGTTTGGGTATTTTATCATAAATTCGTCAGACCAGTCTTCTATTGTAAATATAGAACTATCCGTATCACTACCCGGTACCGCCCTACGAATAATCTCCGGTAGCATACTAATATTTAGGGGTAGTAAACGTGTCATAAAGAACGCGTAGAAAAGGTCATCATATTTGGTCATGGTATCTAAGATATTCTTAGCAACATTATTGATTTTAGCGTATAATTCTGGATAATTAGTCGCTATATCATGGAACTTTAATGATTTATTACCCTGTTGTATATCACGATAGACAATGGTTTTCAAGAATATATCCTGAGCCCCGTTTAGTTTTTTAACATAATCAATCCCGTCATTAACATAATCATCGGGGATATCGTGATGGTTTTTAGATAGATCAAGTATTATATTTTCAATATTCAGTTTATTAACCTTAGCTAGATGATAGAAGTCATTTACGTATAAATACGCAGCTCGCTCTAAGGCAGTTAGATTAGATACTACTGTGTGTAAATGTTGCATTTGACCTACATGATACCAATATAGCTCAGTACCACGCTTTATACATGACATGCAATCGTCTACCGATGGGTAAGCTAAGTTATACTTAGTTATTGCACTTTGGATAACATCTAGGTCTACCATTTGTAGCGTAGCGGTTATTTCAGCTATTACTATATTAGGGCTCCAGTAATGCCTATTACCTGCGATCATACGTTCGTTAATAGCATTAGTATAGCTAACGGTAACCCTACATCCACTCGTTAGTATGGGGTGGGCCTGTTTTACAAATAGTGGGTTATTGGTCATCGACCTAACCCCGCTTAGGGAGTTAATATCAGTTTTAGCTTTTGTCTGAATAGCCTTAAATTTTTCAGTAAGAAAAGTATCATGGACTGATTCAGCTTCAGTTTGCTTATCCTTAAACTCTTTACGTCTACGTTTACCCTTATTCATGTAAATACCTGATAGCGATACACGAACATTAGAAGGTAGTAGTCCGGTAAAGCTAGGGGAAAGTATTAGGTTACGCGACTTAATATCATTTATTAGGGTAGTAAATCTAATGCGAATTAGCTCCCTATCTCCAGTTTGAGTATCCCGGCGAAGCATCTGTACAACGGGGTCAATTAGTTTTAATTCTTTACCTTCCTTAAGTTTAGACTTTAACCATTGTAAACATTGTTCTTTAGGGGCATTAGTGGCTTTATGTAGATAGATGGCGTATTGCTCTATACCATCCTTAACGATATTATAATCCCGATAATAGTTATCTGGATTTTTAGTAAATGCTCTAAGTGTCATGGTTATACCTCGTAGGTTACATGATATTGCCACTACACTAAAAAATAAACTTAGGGCATAAATAGAGTAGAGGGGATATCCCCTCTACTCTTAGTTTGTAAACTGAAAGCGTTCTACCTTAACCCCCAATGCACTAATAGCATCAACTACGGCTTGCTGTAGTGGTGGGGTTACTTGCGATAGAGTAACCGTAGCATTCGTACTACCTACGGCAACTACTGAAGTTGGGTTTATCCAAGGAATACCGAATATCATTTCCTTACGATTATTATCGGTTGTTTCTACCGAGAAGTAATCATATCCACTAGGATCATCACCAATGGTAACGTTCATGTTGGCTATTTCGGCATATACCTGATTATGCAAATCATCCAAGTTAGGGAATAGTCGCCTAGCCATGTAATACGTTAATACGCCTGTTACCCGTACGTTCTCAACCGATGCGCCTTGTAAAGTAGATCGTGGGGTAAAACTAATAACCGCCCCCTGCTTAATCAATTCAATACCCATGTGTAACCTCGTACAAAATAAAAAAAAGCGGAGGGGATACCTCCGCAAATAGCAATGTCTACCCAAAGCCGGAGAACGTCGGCCATACTATATCTACTGAGCAATATCGTACGACACTTTTAAAGGGACCGACTCTAAGGAAGACGTAAATAAATCTCGCAAAGGTACTTCTACTCCATTAGGTTCCAACCACTCGTCGTTGAGTACAATACCTATTAGCCCGCTGCGATCCGTATCTTCATATTCGCTTAGTATTAACGATTTAAAATGATCCATTAAATAACCGTAAAATACTGGGAGTAAGTTATCGTTTATTCTAATATTAGGATCTAATAGATCATTCATAGTAAGAGGGGTATGTGGGTAATCTGGCTCTACTTCCCACAGAGCCTTTATATAGATGTTATATAATGTTTCAACATCTAATGTCATTAAAAACTTAAGCTTAGACATACCTAGATCCTACTAGAAAGGCATTTTGAAAATGGATATGCTGAGTAAGTGTGTATTCCTATTGTTACCCGTAAACTGGTCTACTACTGATCCGTGTGGTAGCAATATAACACTATTGACGATATACCCTTTCCGCTCAAAATTATTGAACATAGGATAATTATAAATTATCGTTTCCTTTATTGTGTCCAATATATGCGTAAATTGATCATAGACGTATTTTATTTCACGACTATGAAACAGATTAGTATTATTAGGTACTATAGTTTCCACTAAGCCACTTATATTGAACCTAAGCTCTTTATACTTGTCAGGATCACCAACCCCCTCGCTGATAATTATTTCCATAGCATCATTAAGGTTGGGGGTATAATGTAAGTTATCGATACAAAATTGTTCTATATCATGTAGCAAGTCCCCTAGAGATAATACTATCTCATGGCTGTCCGTTATAGTCATAACAAATTATCCGGTAGGTTAGTCAAACATAATTAGATATGTTAGATTAATCTAACATATCTAATTTAGCTAATAGCGGGGTGCTGTCTGTTGTGAGCTGGGGTAATAACCGCTGTAATGGTTGAAGGTAATATCTCCTGATAAATCTAACCGATATAGATCTGAATATCCTATTCGTCTAACTAAAATACTAGCGCCCAGTATATTATAGTTCTTAATCCCTCGTAGGTTATATAAATCCATGATTCGATAATATACTTCCTCGAGTAGACCTGAGTAATATAGATAGTCGAACAGTAATTCAAATACCGGGGCTGAGTCGTGTAGATTTTTAGCCAACAAATTGTTTTCAGCTACTGTTTGGATGGTATCTTCCCTAAATGTGTTAAGCTCGTAATCGTCTAATGCGATTCCAGTGATACAATCAACCTTTAGGGTGCTTCGATCTACATCCTCATTGCTTACGATTAGCCCGATTGAATTTTCCACAGCATCATCCATTACGCTATCTATAAATTCATGGATTTTATACGCAAAGTTATTGATTATGTTGCTGTGTATTTTTGGGTCACTAACCCGACACCCATACTCAGGTATTTTTCCTTGATAGCCCTCGAATATATCAAAAATACATTGTAATAGAACAGATAATAACAGCTCATTACATACATCGCTTTCATTTATAAAATCCATTAAGTGTTTTAAATATCCATTTATTGTATCCCGTACCTTAGGGTCGTACCGATCGGGTGACCCCGCTTCATAGCAGGTATCGAGGATAAGATCAGCACTAATATCTCCTGACAACCTAAATGTGAAATCAGTCCAATCTGACATTATAAAGCCCTATACAATAGTAAAAATACTGAATCTGGGAAATGATACCATTTCGCTATATTATCTTTACAGATTCTATATTCGTTGAGTAATTGTTCGGTTTTTTCCGATAGCATTTTCATAAACGGAATACCCACATACGCTGGGATATGATAATCTTTCTCAAGCTCCTCAACAATGATATATGGATTATATTTAAACAATTCGATGTTATAGCTATCGAACACATCGCTGGGACTTACATTAGCCCTCGGCATGAGTAGGGTATCGATAATATGCGATGCTAAATAACTTATCTCATCTACCGTATACGGCTGAGTATTGCTATCCCTAAATCGAGTACACAGGTTAACCAAATCCTCATTAAGGTAGCCTATATCAAGTATAGCGGATTGCATTAATATTCCCATGAGCTAGTGGGTAGTTGGATCGTTTAGTATGGCAGCATTAACTTCTGCGGGATTATCAGAGACCAAATCTTGATAAAACCCATTTTCAGAAATACACCCATTATCGGATAGGGTAAATATAGATTCAACCCGATACGAAGTTTTGTAGTAGTCAGACTTTAACCAACTGGGCTTAAGTATTCCTTTTCGAACTCCTTCTTCCCACTCAATAATTCGTATATCCTGCCCCACGCCTATCGTAAAACTATCTGATACTCGTGAGAACAATAGGGTGGAGTATTGGCTTCCTACACGATAAACATACTCGCGTAAATAATCATTTATTATAGCATCAATATAACCTATAGCTACTATATCCAGTTCAGGAGGTAATACTCTACCGTAACGAGTACTAGTACTAATAAACTTTACACGATCCTTAGTATCCGGCTTAGCCCATATCAAAATACTTCCCGACCTATCTTTAATTCCAATATAAAGATAATTAACTATATCGTGAATAGTCAGAGCCTCTACTTCGTAGCCTTCTATAGAGGTGTATTTATGCTCCCAGGGGATATCGAGTTTATAGAATAGGTAGTGTAAATGTGTAGCCTCATCGATTAGATTTATAGTTAGCATTTCAGACATTAGAGGCTCCATAGTGAGTTGAAATTAACATGGATAGAGGCTGGGGTATGGGTTAGGGTTATATTATCAATAAAAATGTCATCGGCTATTTTAATCCAATATAACTCCCAGACCAGATCTTCGATTACCCGTAAACGTTTATCGCGTATAGGAGTATAGTTGGCTAGCTGCTCTGATATCGGTAAACCGGATTTACCCATCCAGCTAAGCAAATGATAACTAGCTAAAGCTGCTTCATGCGGGTTATTAAAATACCCTAACTCTATAGCATCTTTCTCATCGATATATTCATTAATAGAACATAAAGAAATAAGCATATTACCCCCGTTTATTAACAGCTATCGCTGCATGATATTACCGTACTTGAATTAAAATAACATAAGTCAAAATACAGGGAGAGCGCTAAGCTCTCCCTGTATTATTTACTCAAACGTCAAACCGTGTTCACTGTTAATGACAAGGTCCTGCTGCGGGTGATATTGGCGTTTAGGAAACTTATTATGCCACGACATAATTCCGGGATTATGTTCGGAGCAATAATAGTGTCCATCATGAGGTGGTGATAAAATCAATAAATCAACCGTACCACACACCTCACACCTGAGCTTATGGATAGGCGAAGTCATTAGAACCCCATACCGTCACTATCCAGATTACCCAAATCGATCACCGGTTTTTTATGTCGAGCTGCAATCTTTTTGGTGGCATCTTCCCGAGTGGTCATCAGACCCTGAACAATCTCGTCGAGCACATCGCGGGTCACGATAAAGTGTAGACTTTTAACCGACAGCTTAGAATCATGCATAATACCGTGGGTAGTGTACGACGGTAGTATATCAAACACTAAGTTCTCAGGTTCAACATCCGAGCTATACACACTGGCTACCGATATAGGCTCCTTTACATCAGTGAACATCATTGGATCATCCCCCCCGTAGATGCGTAAGAGATATGGCATTGGTAGGTAGTGATCTTTATCGCTAACCTTTTCAAAGCGATTCCAGTGATATAGATCCTTGGCGTCGATGGTACCCAATCCGTCATTATATAACAGACATAAGCTACGAATATCCGATCGCATCGATTCGTTCACGTTACGATCGTCGGGTTTTGAATTTTGGCGATATGTAAATACTAGCGGCTTTCCGGTAGCTTTACAAATGCCATTCAGTGAACGAACCGATGCGAGAGTATTTTCTATACGCTTGCTGGATTCAAACGAACCCATGTACATGACGATAACTGCTTCATCACGTTCGAGCAACTCCTTAGCTAGGTATAGCGCATAAGGCGAACCGCTACCGCCACTAGCAGAAGAAACGATAATGTTAAGATCGCTACGCGGATACTTAGCTAACAGCTTACCAATGGAGTCAGCTATTTCTTCCTTATTCTCAGACATTAATCCGCCACTACCATTAGCACCGGGTAGCAGAAAAACGTTATCGGCACTGGCGTCAAGTCCATTTTGAGGTAGGTTTTTATCCGATGCGTCCAGATAATACCGCTTTGCATCATCATGCGCTTTGTCCTTGCCGACACCGGGAATTCCGGCAACCACATTGATACCACCACCACCGCATGCCCAAATTGAAATAGTCATGTTTTATTTCCTCTCTGTTGTGTTGTATTGAAGATAAATTGGTATGTTACATTACGATAATTTATATCTGTAAGAGTTTTAAATCATTAGTATGAACACACTACTAGGGGGATTATCCCATGGCACTAATGCGAGATTTAACAGCATCTTATTTGATAAGCGAAATGATTGATAAAGTCGAGGGGGTTGCTTATACTGATAAGGTAAATGATAAAGGGGGTAAAACCAAATTTGGTGTTATTGAAGATACGTTTAATTCATACAAGCATTTATGGGCTAAGCATAACTATAATGGAATCGTACGTGATGCCCCGCGTAGTTTAGCCGAAGAAATCTATTTAATTGGTTTTTGGAACAAGATTAGTGGCGAGCAAGTTAGGGTACATAACCCAGCCTTAGCTGCTATATTATTTAGTATAGGCGTTAATAGTGCCCCTACTAGAGGTGGGGTGTTGTTGCAACGCGCCTTAAATGTACTAAATCGTAATCAGAAAGATTACCCCGATGTTAAAGTAGACGGCGACATAGGGCGTAACACATTAAATGCCCTACAGGCATACAGAGATAAGAGAGGCTGGCGAGGGATGATGATTCTCACTAATACGGTATTATCCCTAATGGGGGCGCGATATGTGGATATCAGTGAAGGGGATGTTACTCAGGAAGATTTCACTAACGGTTGGGAAGAGCGTACCTTCGCATTAGTAGAAAAATACGTACCCATGATGTTAGCCGTGCGCAACCCCTTTAAGGAGTGGTAACATGAGTATTGTGCAAGAAGTTATTCGTAAGTTGACTAACACTATACCCATTCAACTATTATACGAAGCATTTACGTACGACTATTATTCAGGTCCCTATAGACAGCTAAAACCTAATCATACACTACCACTCCATACGCATATTGAGGATGAAGTTTGGGTTGGCATGGTATATCATGATATTAACTCCAGAGCCGGTCAAAGCATGGAGATTGATTTAGGGGGGTTAACGCCTAAACCTTACGTACATACTCGGCTAGGTAATCTCACCGGTATGGTATTTCATGTGCCGATAGATCGCCGCGATAATCGTAACATTATTAGTGTGCGTCAAGGAAGTAATAACATTTATAACTTGGGGGGTAATTTATTTAACGGGGCCGGTCAGCCTAGTTTAATGGAAGGACTATTAGGTAAAATGCTTGACCATACTGCGGGTATGTCGGGTATGACTATGGCCCCTACGGTAGCGTATATAGGAGGTAATAATATACTGGTGTACGGTAATTTTGTTAATTATTATTCGCTTCGCATTCGCTGTGAAATTGAGAACGATATTAATCTGCTTAATTTCCAAAGATCGACATCTAACGATTTATATTTACTAATGGAACAGGCCACTAAGATGATGATCTTCCAACGTTTGGCATTGCCTGTTGATCAGGCTAGAATGGTGGGGGGGTTTGAGATAGGTCGTTTTAGGGAGATATTAGATGGGTATTCAGATGCCGATAAACTTTATCAGGAACAGCTTGAAGAGTGGGGTAAAGTAGCGCACTTCAATGATGACGAAGATTATCAGACACATCTGAATCTAATTAGTGGTGGGTTAGCATAGTACTAAAATTCGAGAGGGTAGCCCCCTCTCAGTTTTGCCGCTTTACACAATTCTAATATAGAATCAATATACTCTTGTTCGTCTAGCTTATACTGCAAACTATATTTAATAACTAATTCATTAAATCGAGTATAGTAAATACATTTAGCCGATATGGGTAATTGTGGAGAATTGAAGGGGGCTATCGGTTTTACTAATTTACTTAGTGTGTATAGATTCCCGTCATCATCGTCTAATTTAGAGGTTATTGATCTAGCTACCGGTAAATCTCTAGTCGATAACCAATCATCCGTAATATAACGATTTACCCTTAATTCAGTCAGGGTATAATACGGTTCTCCCGTTAGAGTATCTTTCCAGTAACCCCTAGTACCCACACAACCATCTACTATATTAACACTAGATAAACTAGTAGACTTTAAATAATAATTTTCAGGAAATCTACAGCTGGTGGGTTGTAACATAATGCGAGCCATGACACAACCTAACATGAATGTAGCTAGTAAGTAGAGCATTATTTTTAGTAGCTTAGATAGATTACTATTAGACATTGTCTCTACTCCTGTGTAGATTTTTCAACTGCTGGTAAGTTTAGATGCATTCTGGCTAGCGCTACTAAATCGTTAAATATATCCGGGTTATCGGCCAATTTAATTAAATATCCGCTTAAAATACGGGTAGCTGTAGCTACGTGTATAGGATCATAGCTATCCGCCTTTGTTATACACTCATCAAAATACTCTAGCGGATCGGCGGCTGTAATAAGTCTAAATAGGTTATCATTAATATCCGATTGAATATCCATGCTAGCTAAAAAATCAATAGCTTTATTAGCTGCGGCTAAATAATGTCTAGCCTTGGTTAACTGAATGTTAGTTTTATTCATTGATAATACTCCTATTTATAAACAAAAAATACTATAGAGTATAGTACTCTATAGTATCGCTATTATTTAGTTAACTACGTGAAAGGCAGGTAGCCCCAGCCGCCTAAAGGCAGCTATGTTCATTTCATCATCGTCGTATATTCCTACAATACAACTTAATGCGTCTTTACTAAAATTTGATTTTAGTAAGTTTATTTTACATATATCCGAGGGCGAATCATCGCCTACTTTACGCATGATAAGTTTGTCATAGGGGACTCGATGCTTTTTAAGTTTATACTCAGTATCAGTTCTACATCCTTCCGATCGAGATGTTAATAGTACTATAGACGTGTTCCGCTGATTAAACGAATTCATTAAATCTATAGTACGTTGGATAGGTGGATCGCGAATAACGGCTTTTTCAAAAACGGTGTAGTGCACTTTAAGTAAATCCAGTCGATGCGTAGGATCGAATATAACACCATCTAAATCAAAAACCACTATTCGCATAACAAACCCTCGGTTAGTTTATTTAGTTACCGTAGGTAAGGTAACCCCTACCTGATTTTGATATTTACCTTTACGATCCGCATAGGTAGTATCCGGTCGTTCACCGCGAAGGAATATAAATTGACAGATCCCTTCGTTAGGGTATAGCCGCACAGGCTGATTAAGGGTATTATAGATCTCCAACGTAACGGTGCCCTGCCAACCAGGCTCTAGCGGGGTTACAATAACAATAATACCGCATCGAGCATATGTCGATTTTCCCATACATATCACAAAGACATCTTCGGGTATCACGAACCGTTCTACGGTACGACCTAATATAAATCCATGAGGGGGTAGTATGAACGGTTGATCGTGAGTAATATCCTCAAAATCATCTGCCTCAAAAATCTTCTTAGGATCTACTACCACCCACTCACCGTCTTTCTTTACACTTCTGAATTGCTTAAATTCAGTCGATAGGGTGGCGTCATAGCCAAAAGAAGATACGCCGTGGCTTATAACATCCTTGGTAACTAGGTTTTCAGAAAAGGGTGTTATCATTTTATTTTCTAGCGCTAGGCGCTTAATAGTTCTATCGCATAGAATAGACATAACAAAATCTCATATTAGTGGGTTAGTAGTTCATAGATCTAACGTATTTCAAACAAAAAAACTAGGGGATTAGTCCCCTAGTAAATTAAGCTTCACTTAATTCGGCAATATTGCGTTTATGTCGCTTATACTCGAATAAAATACCTTTACGTATAGCGCGACCTTCATCCCCGGTATGAGCAACAAATTCAATATGCTTCTTACATCCCTTAATACTAAATGCTCTATATTGGTCGGAGTTAACATTATCCCCGTACCATATCCAGGAGGCTTTATTAGTTTTTGGATCTACTAGGCGATACTGAATAGCAACTTCTTTACCATCCGTTATCATAGCAACCGCCTTATGATTAGCTTTAGACGACTTAATTAATGTTTCAGCTATCGATAGCGCACTCATGATGTTAGTCAGTCGATGACGTTCGGTGGCAAATAAGGTATTGCTTAGCATACCGCCCAGGATGTTTATCGCGTAGATGATTATATTCATCAGAACACGACTCCCAAATGGATGGCTCATGCTCATTAAGTCACCGTACTTAACTAGCCTATTATCCAGAGTTATTGGGGCATTTACTAGCCAATGTTGATTGGGTAAATACATTCCACCAATATTCACGTCGCTAGATCCAATATACGTGAAGGTCTCTTTTAAGACATTAATAAATAGTGATTTACTATCGCTAAAAAACCACTCGTTACCATCATTTTTAATAATTTTATCACGATAGCTGGGGTCAATGAACGCATACACTAACTCATCGTTTAGTAGATAGCTACCCTCACCTACTACACTAAGACCATCATTACAGAATGTATATACTTCGATCAACATTTCGGTAAATTCTGACTTACCTATATCGTCTAGCGTAGATTTCATTTTGTGGATATTAGTCGCTAAAAGCATAGCAATTTCTGACTGCCACAGAATGTTACGTAAGCTCTTGGTACGCCAGTGACATTTTCCACCGCGATGAAAATGAGCAAGTAGTTTATCAATACGCGCAATACCGGCCGCAGAAGCTTCGTCGCGCGGGGGTAGTTTTGATACAATCGATCGATTGGTTTGGATTTCTGAATACATATTCGACTCCTTAGCATGATGTTATATTAAAGTAGGGGTGGATATCCACCCCTACTAAGTAGTACTACTTAGTAGCAAATCGCGCTTTAAGCAAAGCCAATTGCTCTTGAGATGCTGGGGTACGATCGATCTCGGCTAGCGCTATTGTATTTTCCAATTCACGTGTTACCCGAGGGATAGTTGGTAGGATTGTGTTGTATTCTTCACTACCCATGACTATCTCACGATAAATAGGTTTCTTTCCCTTAACTAGGCCTATTTTAAACATCCGTACCGCCCCACTTCCGATTACAGGGTAAGTTCCATATACCATGGAATACCAATCTTTCCCGCCACCGCGCTTGTCCTTAATAAAGATATCCGAATGGTATCCGTCAGTTACAAACAGCTCGTAATGAGTGTTTTGTTTTGGTTTAGATAAAATACCATCGAGGTATTTAAACTGCTGACCAATAGCGGTTAACTTATTGTTTCGTATATCCCCTAACCATTTTGGCGTACGGAATGTGAGGAAGTCGCACATTAAACGCACAAAATCCTCATCAATACTGACAGTATTGATAGCTAGATCTAGCTTAACCGTTTCAACATAATATAGACTACCAATAACATCACGAATAAAACTTCGAATTAACGCGTCATTTTTATTCTTGTAACTGTTAAGATTGTTAGACTTAACAAAGCAATTTTGAAGTTTACGCAGGTGTTCTAGCATTCCAACCCCAATTGGATTTCCAGCGCTTATAATATACACTAGCGCTGTCGCATACTCGACAGCTATTTTTGCATGAATGACCTTATTGACGGTATCACCATTCAAAGCGTAATGAAAGCTTTCGCGGGGGGCAAATCGGGATAACAACTTCGTGAATACCGCTACGGATTTTTGCATTTCTTCAACGGTAGCGGTGGTCAGGGTTACTTTCTTCTTATCGTTAATGTTTTTCATTTGAGATTGTCTCACATGGTCGAATGGATGGATGTTTTGGGATAAGTAGTGCCAGGATTACTACTAGCACAAACGCAGTAATAACAACATACAGCGTACTGTGCAAAGTGCTTCGTGCTTTGAGATACCGTTCAATTTTATCTCCAGGTTTATAGACGCAGCCTTGGTCTATAATTGATTTTAACTCCGTACCGTACCGATCGGTAAATTGCACTACAATAGTGCAACTGGATACGATCGAGTATGGGTGGTTTTTATCCACTTCTACAAACTCCCTAGGTGTGGTATTAATCACGACCCCATAATGACCTCCTATCGAGGGGGTGTATGCCGATAGTGCTGTATTACCCAACGCGATAGTAATCAGGTAAATAACGCAGTTACGTATACTTAATATCTTCCGTGCGATTGAACCTATTTTATATAGCATAGAGACTCCTAGGATTTGGTAAACCAGAATTACCAATTAAGTAATATATACCTAATAAATTTTAATTTACAATCTTATAGTAGCCTAGCAAATTCAGCTCTTAATTTAGCCTCAATATCATCGTGACGGATTTCCTTATTACTCTTCGTATACCGATACGATCGCTCTTGTTTAGGTATAGTATCTTTTGGCAACTTAGCAAGCACCTCTCTATAGTCTGATATTTCTCTAAATACTAACTTACCCCTCTCATGTTCAATATCATAAGCCCTTATCAGTTTGCTATCTACCCCTATAGTTATCCCTAAATTAGACGACCATTCTAGTGTATTAGTACGACTATCTCGTAAGTAAATATCGTAATTAACGCTATCTGCTACTACGGTTAAAGGTATATAATAATTGGGTAAATTTTCAATTATCTCTGATGCTGGATTTATAATTGACCATTGATTAGATAGCGGGTGTCTACGTATCCCCTTAAGTTCCTTAGCGTAGGTAAATGTTAAATTATTACGTACCTGGATAATAAAACGTAGTAGATCTCTAAGGTCAGTAATATCTAGTCCAGTAGCGGTAGCCTTAGTCTTCTCAAGATAGTAGTTACCCAATATATCGTCGCGGGTGCGGTTACAATGCCACGCTCGATTATTATCAAAAGTAAATTGCTGAGTAAATAGACCTGACAATGATTTTGACGTATTGGTCAACTTAAAGAACTCATCCCTATACTCCATCAATTGTCGAGGATTTAAACTTTTGAAATTGGTCAGTACCGATATAGCCCTATCGGTAAAACGATTATATTCATCAGCTAACATGTTATCCTTTAGTATTTCACTGTATAACTTCTTAGTTACGCCAAGTGACACATCTAGACGAATTACTTTATTAGAGTTAAGCGATAGCGCCCAATGGCACTTGTTACCGTATTTAAATGTTTTTAGACACGTTTCTATTACAGCTATACTATCTTTCATCTCGTCTAAGGATAATTCCATGAATTCCCGTTTTTCGTTATTACTTAATTTATTTGCCATGCTATAGTCCTAGATACAAGTGAATTCATAATTGAAGGTACCTTTAGACAAAATAAAAAAGAAAGGGGGATTACCCCTTTACTTTAGTACGAAAATGAAATCCAGCTGCTGCGAACAACATAGCGGTGGAAAACGTGAAGGTGTATCCTAGGTGTAAGAATAAACTTTGGCGGGTGCCTGTGTAATTCTCAGCCTGGGTGTTAATGGAATATAACCCTACTAAAACTACAGCGACGGTTATTACCAAGCACAACAATGACCATTTGTTTTTCATATAAAATACCTTTTTAATGAATGTTGTTAGAACTCCAATAAAGTAATATATATCTGAAAAAATATAATTTCAAATAACGTCAAAAAAGAATAGAGAGCATGTAGCTCTCTATTCTAACAATGCCTAGGTCGCAACTAGAAAAGCATCTATTCGATCAAGTAGCACACTAGCATATCTACGCATGTGCACTCTCTGGTCGAATAATCTTAAGCGTTCATCGTTGTTTACGGTATAGAATACCTCCGATTTAATAAATTCGCTCAATTTTAAACAGTCAGTTGCGACTCGCTTATACTCCTCAATAACGCGCAGTTGATAGGGTGGTAGGTTTGGATACTGGGTTAGGTCAAATTCACGTACCTCATCCTTAACCTCTAGGACGCCTGAAAGGCTAGCGATTTCAACTTTACGTAGTTCACGGTTAGGTTGAGGCATACTGTCAACTACGCGCTGTAGTCTATTGATTAGCTGAATAACGTCATCACGTTCCCATACAGCATACATATCGCGGTCGGATCGGGAGCTGTCCCTCATAGTCTTTTCAAAATCAAAAGATATAGATTGACCGACAGCTTCAGGATCTAATAATAAAGCCTTTTCATTATAGTAGGGAGTACTGCTTATACTATCCGCTATTCCGCACATAACCCAATAATTATCGGAGTATTGTGAAACCTTTAATAAAAGTTCGCCAAACACTATAGGTTCGTAATTGGAGTACACCACTTCATGCCCTATAGCCAGGAACTCTTCTCTACTCATTATTTTCATTACTATTACCCTTTAATAAAATTAAGTATTTAATAACCCTTGGTAATCATTATTACTACAATCGACTTTCCCTATACCGCCTAACCAAAACATCCACCAGTTCAAGCATAGTTCCTTTACGGGTATGCAAGTATAAACTTAAGTCGCTTTCATTTACGGAAAATTTAGTGTAAATCCCCGTAGCTAATAAGTGCGTAATATAATTTTCCTCAACTTCATCCGTGTAGGTATGGTAGTCTAGTCCCAACCGATACGTCCTTAAGCGCATAGCGGTGGTAATAATGGCGGACTTCTCCTGTTCGGTAAATACGACTCCGGCATCATTAGACTTAAGGGGTAGGGGAAAGGTAGCTAGGAAGATTTGCTTTTGTAACATTTCCGGGGTCATTTCACTAAGTTCCGACCGAAATGATATCGCTAATGGATGCCCTGCGGTAGCTCTTAGCTCGACATTTTCGAGATACGTTAAGCTATTCATACTCGAAGAGGAATTATCATATACCTCTGGAATATCCACCGTTTGATATGATATCGCTTCCGATTCAATTGCCGTATCATAAAGTAAACTGCGGTGTTCCTCTAAAACATCACGTAGTAGTACTAATAGACGCTTTTGCCTATGCACCAAGTGATGTTCGGTTTCGGATAAATGATTATCCGCCACCCCATCAGTAAACTCATTAAGGATATCCAGTTTAACGCTAATATCCCGTAGGTCGGAATTAATACCATCAATACTGACTGGGTATTGGGTTCTATCGATTTCTATTGCCATGTTTATACTCGCTAAGGGGTTATTTATCGAGGAATACCGCGTTTCTGCTGGCATCGAATTCGAAAGCGCTTATTTTATCCAAAACACTACTATCTAGCTCAAATTGAGTCGCTAAGGACTTAATTAATTCATACGAATGCGAGCAAGTTGTCACGACTTGTAGTGTAATAAGATTAGTCAGTGTTCTGAGATCAGCACTTTTTGACGGGTTAAGATTTATTTGCTGTTTACTTAACAGCATTTCGTTTTCGGTTAAGTACTCTCTAGGCGGAAACAGGTAGGGGCATTCAAAGTTATCCGAATACCGATACACGTGCTCGTCACCTGAATCTAGGCTACGCTTAGCAGGCTCCGTATAATAGTGCGCCTTTAGGCCCGAGTTATTATAAGGTCTGAACTCGTATAGCTTCGATTTAATAATACACCCGTGATATGGTTGGATATATCGATCGATAATGCTATCGACTTCTTCCGGGTAAGCATACGCCGAAATAATATCACAAAGGGGTTTCAGGATCGAATCAATACCGGTCGAATTGCCTAGGTGCGTACTGGATTTAATATCGTGCTTAAGTAATCCGATACCTAGGATCAGGTGGCGTAGATACTCAGTCGTATCCTCAGATCCGTGTTTTGGATCGTACCGCTTGTAGATATGATACGTGTTATTATAGTACTTAAATAGCTTTAAGATGCGGGTTAAGATTTTAAACAGCTCAACTAATGTTTCTTTAGTTTTGCTAATCTGTTCTGGGGTGGGAGGATCGGTAGGAGGAAGTAAGGACATTAGTAGAGACCTAACATCGGTGTATTTTGGATAGGTAGCTTTAACCCCAGAGAGGCAGCTTTCTTGGTGTTTAATACCTGGATATTTTTGTTGCATGATTTGTATCCTCAGTTATGGTGGCTAGTTCCAATCGGGTGCTGGGGTATATTTTACTAACTTAGTAATCGTAATTCTTCTCCAGCCTTGATTTGTCGGGTGCGGTGTAAGTCCTGAACCAGTATAATATATTCCTTGAGTGGGGGCGTAAAAGCTATTACTCCAAAAATCAATAACCTTAGCTATTTTAATAGCTATCCCGCCAACACCGTTAAAACTATTAATCATACTCGCCTCTATTATTTAACAATTGACAATTTAGGAACAACGCCGTTCTTAATAATAATATCTAGTTCGCTTATATCTACTTCGGGACAATATTCAGCTAACGTTTTGATAGCCTTCACATTTACTTCGGAGCTTATTAGGGAGTACATATCGCTAATATGCCCCTGATGGTTCCAATCCAGTCTTCCAATACATCATAGTCACACGGAAAGCTAGGTAGACCTAAATCTAGCACGACCTTGGTAAACTCCCTAATATCTACCGATAGATTAGCTAAGTCTAATTTCATTAAGTATTCGATTAGCTTTTTAGGATTTGTGTATTGTAACGCTACCATGACTACTCTCCGATAATATACACTAAAATAATATATACACGTATTATATTCAAATTTACCACCACGGCTAATATTTAAAACAAAAAAATATACTCGGGATTATATCCCGAGTATTATGTCACGTTAGCTTACCCTGGATTATTGAGCATCTGAGTTTTCAGTCGCTTGGCGTAATAACCCAATAAGCATGCCGACCATGTCGAGCATTTCGTCACGCTTAGTAAGATTCATTTTCCAGTCAGCACCAAAGCTAGATTCTATTACCGTGTTTAGTTTATTTGGAACACGTTTCAATGTCGGTGTCACCATATCAAGACGATCAATGATTTCGTCCATTACGTCCACCATCCCGTCGCGGGATTCTGGCGAAAGCATACTGGCTATGATATCATTAGGCAGTTTATATCGAACAAAGTTTGGCCCTTTTAACCATTTTCCCTTAGGGTAATGCTCGCCATCTACGGCTTGATCGATGGCTGACTTAATGACAAAAGCCCATTCCTTTGGTGTTGGCTCAATATCGATTTTTATGCCCTTTGCTGCGAATAACGCCTCTGCCTTGGGTATATCGTATTCAGGTATGAACTTACTTTCTTGCTCTGAGCATACCCCATTCATGATAGCATGTTCGTGACTGCCCAGCGCTTTGAATAAAACGATCGCAAAGTTATACCCCCAATCACATGGCACGTACCGACGATCCAGTCTAGCGGTTAGACCTAATATGGTATAAATGGTATCGGCCACTCCGTTTATGTATTCCTCCACGATGTCGGCATCTACTTCAGGGCTATGAATCCGATCTTTGTAATACCACTTCTTAATACCTGTAACCATTTCATGCATTTCGCTGAAGATGATTGGTAGCTGTTTAGCCAGTACGGCTAGGCGATCGGCTACTGATGTCTGGGGGCGAATGGGGGCTAAGCAGTTACCCACCGCTGCGTTGGTTTCATAAACAGAACCCATCCACCACCTAACAGGCATCTTATTAGTGGGGTAAAATACCGATTCAATTCTGGACATTGATTGTTCGACATCCGCGATTTGATCTGCGGTAAGCTCTACACCGTTAATGCTTAGTGTTTGTGTGGGGGCGGAAAATAATACTTGTTTTGACATTGTTAGATTCCTAATTAATATAGTTAGTTGGGGTAGGTTTTTAGTTATACTGGATGATGGGCAGTACTATTTAAATGATTCATGGGAGCATCTATCAATTTAAAGATTTCATCTCGCTTAGTCAGGTTCATTTTCCATTCTTCACCAAATAAATGGACAACGTAATCGTTAAGTTTATTGACCTGATGTAATAATACCTCTACCGCATCCTGTTTACGCAACGCATATAGGATAGCTAGTATATTGCTATATAAGTCTTCGCAATTCTTAAACTCATTGATAATAGATTCTGGTAATTTATATCGCTCGAAATTAGGACCTTTTAACCATTTACCCTTTGGATAATGTTCCCCACTAACTACCTGATCCTTAGCCGACTTAATTACAAATACTCCCGATGGCGTAGGTAAAATTTCAACATCGATACCACGTTCTTTAAATAAATCTACAGTATAATGAATATCGCTATACGTGATAAACTTACTAGATTGCTCCCCACAAACGCCTTCCATTATATCCTGGTAGTTTTGACCGAGAGTTAGACGAATCAGATTGCCGAGATAGCTCCGTTTGCGACAGTCGTCACCTAAACGAGCGGCTAATCCTAAAATGGTATACTCGGTATCAGCAACGCCGTTTAAAAACTCCTCAATATTACTAGCGTTACGATCGTCCCGGCATTTCATACCACCTGTTACCATTTCATGAATTTCACTGAAAATAATAGGTAGCTGCCGAGCTAACACGGCCATTGATTCAGTGGTGGGTGATAGGTGCTTCGGGGGGAATAGATTATTCCCAATGGCGGAATTAACTTCTATTATCGATTTAAATATATCAAGTTTAGTAGGATCGGTTGGGGTGGTATTAGGGCGATGATAAAATAGGTCTATTATGCTATCCATGCAATCTTGTACCTCGGGTAGAAGCCGATGATGATGCGGGTTTACTAGCGGCGGAGCTTTAAATAATACGACGGTTGGAATTGACATTTCATATTCTCCAATTAATGGTGAGGGTAATTGTATTTTTTATATGAGAAAAATATACTCCTAAAGGGATATCCCTTTAGGAGTATTATGACTTAAACAGCGGCGGCTGGGTATTTCACTACACCCGCATGCTGATAGTTTTCTAACCAAATATCATCCATGGTAAAATCCAATAACGAGTTATATTCCTTATCTTCGTTAAAACAGAGTTTGGGTAGGGGTAGGAGTGGGTTATCCAGTTGTTCCCTGACTAGGATATCAATCTGGTTTTCGTAGATATGGATATTACCACCAGTCCATATAAACTCGCCAACTTCCAACCCCGTTATTTTAGCTACCATCGACAACAATAGTGCGTAACTCGGAATGTTATAGGGTAGCCCCAATACCGAATCACAGCTACGTTGATAGAGCTGGAGACTTAACTTACCATCTCTAGATACGTTAAACTGGAATAGGCAGTGGCAGGGCGCTAGAGCCATTTTACCGATACTAGCATTTTCCTGAGGCGATAGCTTAGGATCTGGCAGTGTCGCTGGATTCCAAGCGAATACTACTAATCGGCGGCTATTGGGATTACGCTTAATTTCGTCGATAACGTTATTAAGCTGATTTTCCCGATTCCATTCTGCTCCGTAGATAGGACCTAATTCACCTAACTCATTAGCCCATGCGTCCCAAATAGTACACTTAGGGTTTAGAGCTTTTAGGTCGTTAATATTGGTGCTTCCTTTACAAAACCATAACAACTCGCTTAATATATTTTTAAAGCTGGTGAATTTGGTAGTCGCCATGGGGAATCCTTCACCCAGATTAAATCGCATTTGATGTCCGAAGATATCAATAGTGCGCGTATCCGTACGATTCTCGCGACAGCCGTCCTTAAAAGTTTTGAGGATTATTCTGTATAAATCATTTACTTGCTTCATTAGTACCTCTCTAGGTGTAGTTTTTGGATAAATAGATTTCAGTAATACCGTCTTCTATTTTATAGGTAAAATAGTTATTCATCGACATAAAGTAGAAGCGGTAGTTTATACCTTGCTGTTTCAAGATAGCGTTCAGTTCGGGGGTACTATCCACTAAGCTGGCAATCTGTTTTACTTCATTCTCGTGATTAGTTAGTGCTATCTTAGAATTGATAGCGCTACTATTTACAGTACCATGCTTTATTAACGTATCGATCACTACGTGAGCAATACTCATGATTCTAATCGTGTTGGTCACTTGACCTGTCTTGGCCAAATGTTGTTGGCGGTCTTTTATACAGATAAACCAGGCAACAATATGCGATACTTTAATTAACGCATAACTAAGTGCTTTATTTAGATATTTCATAATAACCTCTAGGTTGAGTAATAGGCGTAAAAAGCTCCTTTCTACCTCTTGTCCAGCAGCTCCTATCCTAGATATGATATATACTTGAAATCATGTGGATTATCGACTCTATAGAGTTAGTGACTACTCACTTTTAATAAAAGAATTATACATGAATACATTACTTGAAGTTTTTGACTATCATTTCCGTAAGGTAAAATTTGATGCTAGGCTAGCCCATCGCATCTACACCTTTGAACGTAATTTTGTTAACAAGAATCAGCAGCACGTGGAATTCTTTAATGGTAATCTACTTGGTGTTGTTAAGGTAGTATTTACCCCTACCGACTATGGGGTATGGTTTGACGAAGTATTAGAAGTAGATGATACTGAACTTGCCACCGATATAGGCAGACTTCCTACAGTAAACGAAAAATGGGAGGTAGGGTCAGATACCTTTTATATTACGTGTGTCATGCTATGCGGATATTTCTATCGATCTAACCTAAGTATAAAAGTAAAGAACGATGCTATGCGTAATATACTGATGATTATGCAGTATAAAATGATTACCAGTAATTTAGCTAACTATTTTAAATATCAAGCGAGCAGGGAGGTAATGGAAGCTGTAAAAGAGACTATGTCAAAGAAGTTTCACATCAAGAAACTGGGAAGCTGGTATAACGTATTTAAGAATAGGGCCGATGACTTTCTATTCTCTAACGAAAGTATTCATAAAAACGCTATTTATAATAGTTCACCTGATGCTAAAATTATTTATGTTATCACGGATACCAAAACCCGTATCAATAGCATCGTAAAAAATCACTGGGAGCTTCTTAAAGAAGTACAGGAAAAAGAGAAGAAGATAGTCGATAGTAAGATATACTTTCAATCTGAAGATGGTATGGAGCTGAGTGATTTGCGTCGCGACGTATCCGTCTATAGGACGTATATTCACTCTATAATCGGTATAGCAGATTCTTTCGTTAAAGAGGAGTTAATCGAAATACTAGCTAAGGTAATGCCTAAGTGGAGTACTAATTTATTTACTAAAGTACTAACGGATTTCAGTAATGAATATAGCGAAAATCATGACTTACAAAACCTTATTAACGAAATACTAACACACGCGTTCGAATACATGTACGATAAGATTCATTTAACGCATAATAGCAATATAGACTACCCTTTTATTTTACAGAAACTAAAAGGTATTTACCAAAGTAGTATAGCAAGCGATCCTAGATTGTTGCAGATACGGAAAGAGGTAACTGACTTTATTGTTAGGCATAATCGCCACACCAGTGACGCGTTAGTATCAAGTATGCGTACTGGATTTCTATTGTATATTATATTCCGTACACTAACCCGTAGACATTACTCATGACATAATAGAGAGTGGGATATCCCACTCTCTATTTATGCTCTAAGCTGTTAGTATTATCCATTTCGTATGCTCGTATTTATACTTAGCCACAATAGCGTGATCTATTTCTACGTAACCAGTATATTCCCCATTAGCCTTCTTTAGCGTTAGAAATCCAATTATACCACGTAAAGATTCAACATGCGTATAATCCCTACCCTCGTTACCATCGTAACTTTCACTAGGGACTACTGTAACTGGGTTATCACTAATCTTACTTTCTTTTAAAAATCGTATTACATTTTGACGTAATCCATTCAATATAAATGCTTCACTACCAAGCTTACTACTCATAACAAAATCCTCGTTGATAACAGCCCATCATATTTAGTCATTACGACAAAAAATAGGAGAGGGATTACCTCTCCTATATACCTAAATAATAGACCAGATGCTACCGAATTTATACGCTGTCATATTACGTGAACCGTTGATCTCTCTACGTTCAGCAATACCACGCATAATCTCATCAATAGATCCATAACCACCCGGCTTAGACAGTTGACTATATAGCGACCTAATTTGATTTTCTAAGACTAAGGCTTTAGTGTGATCTTCGGTATCTTCTAACTGATCACGAAGATTATCAATCATAGATCGGATAGTTCTATCGCGTATTTCTTCTGTCGCATCCTCTACAGTAATTTCAACCTTCTTATCCCACGTAATAGTAGTATTAATATTGGTTATACCATAGAAGTCTAAATTACGACCTTCGTAGCGTAGCCACTGCGTTAATAGCCATGCGATTACGTGGTCGTCATGATGCTTATCATCATGATCTACCCGACCTTTCTTCTCGGTTAATCCGCATAGCTCGGATATGATAGTAATATCTCTAATATAAGGGGCTAACGCCTTAATTCCCTTAAATAGTACATTACCGTATAGAATACCGCGAGAAGTAGCACTTGTAACAAATCCGAATTCTTCGCGACGATTATTAAACATATTCAGGTCAACAAATGATCTACGTTTTATTTCGTCGTATCGAGATCGATACGTATCGCTATCGCTACCATTTTGAACGATCTTGTTATAGATACGCTTAAACGGATCGATATCGTTAGCTACCAACCCAACGGCTAACCCGTCTATAATGCCCCTAGCTGAAGATTTCATTTCGGGTATAAGTATTATATTAGGATATCTTAACATAAGTGGAAGTAAGAACGTAGTACTAAACTCATGCAGGTTATCATTGTTAATGGTAAACCTACCTAAAGTGTGTCCTAATTCAGCATCTACTAATACCCCAGCTATAGCATCTCGATTAACCGCTTCAGACGTATCTAATCCTAGGATAATTTTCTTATCCTTAGCTACTAGTGCCTCCACTTCGGGTTGAGTAATTTGCCAGTGTATACATGCTTTATCAGGGGTTATCTCTACATATACACTTTCAAACTGATTCAAGAACATTACGTCTTGGATATCCGTAGGAATTAAGTTAGACTGCTTACCCGACTTCCAGCGATTAAAGAATTCCATATCCGCCTTATAGACCGATAACTTAGCTTCAGTTATTGCGTCATATAGCCATTCATCGCTAAATCCTAACTGGCGATGATTAAAAGTACCATTGATAAGCGGCGCTTTACTAGCACCATTTCTTAATACTAATTCCCTAAGCTCTGTAGCATTATTAGCATCATAATAGATGCGCTCATCCATTATAGTACCAGCAGATATAATATCAAACACAAACTTAACTTCGGGGTCGGTTATATCGCCGGGGGTGGTAGTATATAATATACCAAACGGCTCACCGTTACGTCTAGCATCATCGCGAGCTCGTGCCCCTGCCGAGGTAGCGGCTGGTATGATTTCCGATATATTAAATTGAAAGGGTGCTTCGTCGTACTGGATATGCGCCGCCGTCATACCACGCCCCTGGTTGTTGGCAGCCTTTCTATCCTTTTGAGCAATAACACCCGTTAATATATTAGCCCTAGTTAAAAGTGTTATACGCTCGCTATTATCGGCGTCATTTCTAGTGACTGGGTATAGGTAGGCGGGTAATAAACGGAGCATTGATTTGATACGCCTAATATTACGAGCTAGGAGCTTTTCATCTTTGGTAGCGAGTAGCATTTCAGTATTGGTGCATAGAAATACTAAGTTAAGTATTGTTATTACGTCACCCCCTACCGACTTACCCGTTTGGCGCGGTTGTATAGCTGCATAGCTAATACCGGCATAATAGCTCCAAATCATCGCCATATTACCGCGATTAGCCTTAAAGGGTATTGTTCCATCCCCTGAGGTAGGTGCTATCCTAATTACCTCTCTAACCACATACCAAATATTCTCCGAACACTCTTCAGCTACCATTTGCTTCTGGGCGCGGGTAAGATCGGGTGAATGGGGATCGATAAATTCTAGTTCTGGATTATGTAACGCCAAACAAAATGCTGAGTTCTTTACCCCCATTTTGTTAAGTAGTGCAACATACTCTAGAAAAGATTTATTTTTAGTATGGTAATGGATTATGGCATCTGGATATTTATTCCAGTCGTTATCGAATAAAATATAAGGCATAGCATATTACTCTATTAATAAGGGGGGGTGGATATCCACCCCCCCAGTATTATACCCAGGGGTAGTTTCCTTCTATAATATCACCTTCTAGCGAATTATACCCTGTAGTAGTATTAAAGTTAATTACATTACTAATGACGGATTTTAGTACGTTATTGATGAGTGTATTATCAATACGTACCATATCGGAAGTAGCAACAACATCCGCTACCGGAATAGTCACCGACCCATTAGCCGCTAACGCGTCGTCTATCCAGGTAGCCCCCGTATAAACCATTAGCGATTGTAGGTACGGTACTGGCCCATATTCCGTAGTCCGCCCCCAGTTGATAACAACTGGTTGCGCTCCGACATCTTCATCGTAGTCCATACTATCATTAACCCACACTCTAGACCCATTAATAAACATAGCCGCCCTAGCGCCCTTGCGCACTAGCGTAATCGTATTTAAAACCTCACTATTACGATTAAGTATACTGAGCAAATCGGTTGTTGGTTCCACTAATAATCCTTCTACGGTATTAATCCATGAAGCACGTTTATTAACCGTATCCACCTTTAACTCGTTATCGCCTATCTTCATAATGAAGTAGGGTAATGGCGGAGCAGGTGGTTGTACGCCACCCCCAGAGTTTGGATTTTGAACCCCAAAGTACAAATTGAAGGTAGTAACTCCATTCTGCTTTATCCGTAGGTAATCCAAGTCAAAGTCGGTACTAGCAAACCCTTCCCCTCCCGTAGGTACGTCTAAGATGGCTCCATTACTGTTAGTAACAGAGGTACCTATGCGTAACGGGCCGTCAGTATGTATCCTTCTAGCATTTTCAGGTGGAAATGTTTCCGTAGATACTAGCGTATCATTTAAGTAAAATGATATCGTATTTCCATTAATAATGTATTTACCCGTATGCCAAATATCAAACACATTAGACGTAGGCGAGGTTAGTATTAACCCGGTATCGGTGGTATTAACTGGCGTATTGAAGGTCAGGTTATAAAACCCATTCCCCCATTGAAGCGTATACCCATCTTCGTAATTGTCGTCCGTGTGTTTCTCAAGCAGGTAAATACCCGCCTCAGGGGCAACCGATAATGCATCGAGCGAATATATTTTAATACGCCATTCAATTTCCGTAATATCATTGACCGGCAATAATGATAACTTATCCATTGCCGTAGCACCTGATCCCGAGGCAGGGTCGGTCTTAGTTGTAACCATAACACCAGTTATGTTATTAATTGGATCTTTATTACGATACCGTAGAGCAGCTCCACCAACCGATCCCGGTTCTAAGGTCGCATACATCGACTCAAGATCTTCAATATACGCGCGCTTCTCATTATCGTAGGCAATGATGGCACCCTTAAATGCGAAGTCCTGATTATTGTGCACATACCGAGTCCACGAGTTGTACTCTTCCACCGTTATACGTTTTTTACTAATGGTTAAGTCACTAACATAGTCCAATCCATTATAACCACGAGCAACGCCGCCCGGCATGAAGTAGTTATAGCTAGCACCATTAAACGGGGCGGTAATGAAAGCGCCGTCAAAGTTAATGGTATTGGTTACCGGAGCACCGCTTCCATTAATGTTAATTCCAATAGTACCCGCTATCCGATCAATGATAATTACCACCGTAACTTTGTTGTAATTCCCCCCGTAGTTGGCGTTAATTCCCCCACTTGATAGTACGGACTCGTCTACAGGAGATCCGTCTGATTCCGATGGCATGTAAGAGACTATACTTAGTGTTACCGGATCATTAACGTCATACTGGCCCCAAGTAGTTTTAAATCCTATTACTGGGATACCCGATTGAAATGCCTCTTTATAAACCGGATTATCATCGTAGTGCCATCGTATAGCCCCGCCATGGAAAAAATCACCAATCGAGTCTAAGCTCGCCACGAATGCCGAATACGTAATACAGATAAGATCATCCGTACCTAGATTATCGGTTAAGTCGAAAAAGGGCGAATAGGTTACACTGATCCCATATGAAAGTGGTATCATCCAGGGAATCTTATCACCATTAAAGTTCTCAAACTCAAATCCCGTATTTGTGCTAGTGTAACCGTTAGATGCGACGATTACTTCGCGCGTTATTATTGGGGCTAGTAGCGAGGTTTTATATATTAAGTCATCGGTAGTTAATAACTTTTCACCCTGCGCTTTAATAAAATACGGCACAGAAGGATTCTTATTAACCACGTTGAATATATCATCAACATACATGCGTTCGCTAAACCCGGTAAATGGGGTCTTATCGTAGAGATAATCAATAAATGCTTGATCGGGAACCCCGTAATAAACCTCAAGACCGGCAGTTAGTATATTTCTATAGATAGGCAATACGTTACTTAACTGTCCCGGTTGAAGATCGCCAAAAATATACATGTCGTGATTTAAAGCGTTATAGTCTATTGGGATAGCATTAGTGCCCGCCTTATTAATATATACCTTCATCTCCCCCGCACTGGATACATAAATAACGACGTGATAAAATAGCCCAGTTGATTCCGGTACATCCACGTATTCCTGATAATAGGGGCCCTGGCCGCTACCTATACCAACCCCCAATTGTAGCCCAGCCCCAAAGTCCCTAACTTCGCAGTGTATGCCAGAGCTCTGGGTGGTGTAGAATAGCTTTTTGGGTGTTTTACCGGCTATATAGCCTGGTGATTCAAATTCGGCAGTATAGGCCTCCCCGGATTGAAATATAAATCCCGGATGCTTATTGGTCCAAAATGATATAAAGTACGCCTGACCCTGAGGTACACTTTCCATATCCAACACTAAGCAGTCATTTCCATTATAGGCAAAATGAACCGCAGTACCACCAACCATCCCTATCTTGGGTGTAGCGGATATTTTATCCGGCACATATCCGCCATAATAAGGGGGGTTACCCGCCAGCATGGTGATACCGTTTGCGGAGGGTATCGTTGGGGTAGATAAGCTTGGAAATTCCATCCCATATAACCGATAGTCGGGACCGACTAAATCGTTATCGTACGCAGATTGTGGAACGGGTAATGAGAATAAAGCATTATTACTTGGGTCGAAAGTATACTGGGGAATTAGCTGCGGATTAGGGCTAACTGGCCCGGTGTCTATCGGGGGAGGAATAATGTATTCGCGTACAGGTACTATTACCTGACTATCAGAGAAAACTACGTTTTGAGGATTTGAGCTACTTTCCAATATCCCGCGCGCTAGCTCTGGATCAAAGGTAAAGTCTTGTCGTAAGCAAAACACTGCCTCTATTATATACTGGTTATCGCTTAAGTCTATATCGCGACCTAGATATTCAACCCCCTGATCGTTGATAGACGTATCGCCATATGTGGGTATTAAAAACTCACCGTAGCGGATATTCGAAACGGCAGGTTTATTAGCATAACCATATAACCATGGATAACCGCCCCGCGTAGTAAATGCTTGTCCCTCGGAAATCGGTAGCTCGTTATTGATAGTGCGTTTATACTCCAGCGCTAACGGAAGCTCGCTAACCTCACTAGGTAAATCATACGCATAGTTAACTAAACTACCTACGGCCTGTATGCCGAATTGAGCGGTATTTCTATTAAAGGTGCCCGTTCTTGTGATTTTGTTAATAGACATATCCGAATCGGCATGAACAATAATAGCGCCGCCGATATCATTATCTCCAACATAATAAAGATTAACAGTACTCTTAAACCGGTTAGGGGTATTATTATCCCCGTATTCATACGTACGGCTATTGTTATAGCTAATTTTATTACCAGCCTTATCGAATACCGTTACAGCGCCTAAACTACCACCAGCGTTACTACCAGTATAAATACCATCGATAGTTAGTGTGGTAGGTCGAGCATTAACTTCCCAGCCTTCCTTAGGGTATATAACGACGGATCTATTTACAGCTTGGGGGCGTTCATTACCATTATAGATAGTATTAAACTTAGCCAGGTCGTATAAGTTAATATACCAATCAAATTCGGTTAATCCAGTAGGCGTTTCAACAATACTACTACCACCCTTCTCGATATGATAAACCATACTAAACCCAATGGATTTATCAACCAAAATTAGTTCGCACTTATGCCCGCTATCCCCACTTAAGAACGCATCTAGCCCCACTATAGAACACTCAGTGTTATTCCATAGTAAGTCATTATAACTACCGTTAGCAAAATGTTTACGTACGGTAAAATCTTCACGATTAATAATAGGCGTAAACCGACAATCCAGGAAATTATAATCTGTACTAGAATTAAACTTAGATAAAATAGAATACCCGACTACATTTGAGGAGTAGGTATTAATAGCTGCACCGCGTAGTACTACGCGCATAGCGCGTATAGAGATAACATTATTGCTATTGTCGTAGAAGACAACGGTTACGACCTCCCCATTAGTCAGTTGCATTGAAAGGTTAACTAAACCGGCATTTATCTTAAATGTTCCGCTGGTAAGGGTAAGGGTGCCCGTATCAACTAAATCCCCTATCGAGGGGTCACCACTAATGCAATTACCGGTAGTATCAGAATACTCAGACCCTAAGAATACACGATACTTAGCCGCCTCTCGACATTCCATTACAACTCGAGTATCAGGCTGACCTACCATCTTAACCTTAGGTGTTACACCACCAGTACTCGCCCACCAAATGTTAAAGTCGGGGACTAGTCTGCGATTATGTAAATGTCGTACTGATGGATGGTTATCCAGAATATCGCCGTCAAATCCGCTAGCTAAGCGATACGCGCGCAGTGTAGGGATATGGTTATTATCCACTGCGGTTACTATCTCTACCGTACCCAATACGTAATCTATAACAAGATCATTAACATGAGCTACATGTACGTTAGATTCGGTTCCGTTAGTGATCCCGAATACGTACTCTTTATTCCAAATACTGAACTTAGCTTCTCCGAATATAGGGGTCGGCATATTAGTCTCCAATAGGACTACTAGTCAAAAAAATAATAGATAGGTAGGGAGATCTCCCTACCTATCTAGACCTCATAACGATTATGCTTTAGATAATTATAAAGGGAATACCGCACACCGATAAAACAGCATCACCATTTAACCCACGCTTAATGAACTTAATAATCATCAATTCCCCTGGAGTAAAGCTACCTTCTAGACTGATAGGCGTACCATAGCCAGTAGATAGCGATACCTCCACACTAGGCGTGCCTGAGAATCTTGAAATAACCATGTGCGTAGGTTCTTCTGGCCCCTCCTGTATAGCGGGATTATATAGGGGCTTACTTCTATAGTAACAACGTTGTAAGAAGTCAGCTTTAGAAGTACCCGGTTGTACGTAATAGCACGACCAGGATGTTTTAGCTTCATTAAGAGCAGCACCTCGCACCGCCAACCCTTCTCCGTAACGAAGTTCACTATCCTGATACGCTACAGTCCAGAGCGGTATCATACTCTCATCCCCACGTCTAGCTAGGTTCACACTCATGATCTGAACATGATTATACGTCTTGAATGACGCGTTAATTGAGTTTAGATTAATGATTACCGTAAAGGTTTGTGTAATACCTAGATTAGCACCATTAAATACGGGCCCATTTGAAGCTGGGCGTACTAGTGAAGTGACACGATAGAATACTCCGTCATTTAGGGTAATAAAGTATTCCATAGTGTAGACTTGGGTACTCGGGTTCCAACGCGGGTAACCGTACAGCTTAGCCGCATAAGCATCACTCGAAGCATCATCCAACGCATTACCTCTAACTGACAACAATATATATTGTTCACTACGCTGACCGGCGATTGAGTTATTGTTGGTAATATAACGCTCATTTTTATCCAGGTGATAAACTAGTTGTACCGCCGTCTTAGCACCTAATGTACTAGAGATATAATTATCGGTACCTTCTAAAGTAAACTTGGATCCCCCAAGAGGCAGCGTGATGGTAGTTCCATCGCTATACCGAACTAACCCCATCATAGGCACGTCAGCTAACGTGGCGTTAATAGGGACTTCAATCACTCGGGGATTATCTGTTCTGGCGAATGGTGATTGGAGTTCTATACCAACTATATAGCGCGCTAAAGTATTATCACGTCGTACATCATCGGAACGATGAACTACTAGCCTAACCGTTTCTAATGCGTTATTATTAGCATCGTATATAACTGCAGTAGCTATTGACCCGTGGGGTAAGTCTTCAGATACGTAAAATATATCCGATACTTTAATAGCGGGGTTATTAGCATCTATGGCGGGGGTAGATACTACTAGCGGCACCTTAAACTCTGGGGTAGTATTATCTGCGCTATAGTACATCGATACCTTAACCCCTACTTCATCGCTAGCGTCTTCTCCCTTAAAAAGAATAATACTAGTGGCATCGCTACCCGGTATGCGCAAGGTAGCATCGATTCTTGCTACGGGTGGGGTTAGGCTATAGTCGATATAAACCCGCCTAGAGTCGTCAATATCAAACGGCCCATTTGACACGAAGTAGTTAGTAATCCCTAATATATCCTGGGCGTCCTGAAGCTCAAAGAGTTCTAGCTTCGCTATGCCGGTAGTATAGTCAACTGACTCCACTTTATAGATAATATCAGGATCAGTCGCTATTACCAAGTCTTTTACGTTGGGTACGTACCCACCCCCATTTTGTTTTAGTTCACTAATGTGAAATTGTCTAAAACCAGCATTTTGATTAACAAATGCAGTTGCCATGTTATCACCATTGACCTGAAGCTGGATTATCATTAACGATTATATCAAGTGAAACATCCACTCGACCACCTAAGAAATTTTGCGAGATAAATTCCAATAATAGCCATGAATACGTATCAATCTCTACCGCTACGGTATAGGGGTGGGGATGAATACGTACTACCGTACTATCAAACTTATCGTAATTGCGACTATCAGCAGGGTCCTGAACCAATAGACCTAGCCATGGCGCTAAAAGCGTTGTAATCTCACCTTTATTTAGATTATCTTTACGATACGCCTGATGGGGAATTTGGTCCGTCAATAAATCACGAATTATACTGGCTATTGTTGGACTAAATAGTCTATAGGGTGTTAGGATATTATTGTTAATAGTAGGGACTACTCGGGTACGGTTAGCGGTTACAAATGCGTTCATTCTGGCATCAAAACTAATAGCAGATTCGCGTAACTCGATAGGGTCTAGTGTAGTCCACTGACTAAGTCCTACGTAGTTATCCCTAATAGAGTAGGGGGTACCATTTAGAGGATGGTTTGCGTTTAATCCTAATGTTACCAGATTACCGCTATTGGAAACGGTATTAACTGCTAAATTAGCATCCTCTGAATAGTAAAGAGAGTTACTTAAATAGACATTGGTTCCGTTTTGATTATAGGTAACTTCTTCATTAAGTAATAATCCACCATTAGCAATTACACGAAGATTCTGATCCCCATGAAAGTCTTCTATCTGATTATTACTAAGTAGCCCGTACTCAATAAACCCCACCTGAGTAGTAGGCCGATAAGTAACCCCCGCACGCAAGCCCCTAGCCCGCACAATAACGCGATTGGCCTGGCCTAAAGGTAGCGTATGCTTAGCACAGCATACTAGGATAGAGGGGTATTTAACGATATAATCAATGCCCTCTACTAGCGGCGTACCGTTTAACCATACATCAATATCCGTAAAGGGTACCTTCAGGGGAACACCCACTGCACTCTCAAGCGCTAACGCCATTACTGGTTCACCCGAAGTAAAGGTGAAATCAATTAATGGGAAGTATTTATCGATAACAATAAAATACGTACCGCTACCTGTCCAAGTGATAGTACGATTTCCATTAGGGGCTGTAGCTACCGTATATAAATTGGTTAATCGAGTTACGTCTTCTAGATTACCTCCCGATATACGATATAGCCTATACCCAACTCCAGCTTCAACAGTGTTTACCCCTACCGCCTGTTGAAACTCATAACCCGAGGTAGCGATTCCCGTTACTACTTCTACCTTAGAACAACTACCATTTTGATAGCTGTATTCATTACCAGTAGTATGGGTATAATATCCTAACAAACTACCCGCCGAATTATACTCAAATACCGTACAGGATGAGCGTAGTCCAATGGGTAATGATAAAGTAGACCCTACCCTAGAATGTGTTGATTTTCCCATTCGTTTAGCTAGGGGGTGATATCCTAGCGCCCGGGATACTGCTGCATTAGTTAGTTCTGGATAAGGTAACTTCATTACAGCATTATAATAGGAAGATTCCAAGTTAGCCATTTTCCATTCATCTAACGCTATATTAGGTTCCTTTAATATTATCGGATTATCCAATAGCGTATTCAATCGATACATTTCTCCTACTCGATTATGTACGTCTATTAAATCCCTAAAGTTCATGGCGTTACGATATACAATGACTATATATAGATCACGTATATCAGTAGCTAACGGTGGGTTGTGGCCTACCATTACAGATTGTAGATATTGATCCGGTATAGAGTACGTGTCGTGGGTTACCATACGGATATTTTGTACCGCATTACGATGTAGGTACGCACCACGATGCCGACCACTTACCACTTTAGTCAAATAAAAATCAAAGTCATCGTAGTATCGAATCGTATTAGCATTAATACCTGGATTAATCAGGTATTTGTTATTACTGTCCATCGTCGACTCAAATACAGGAGCATCGAGTAAGGGGATTATTCGCAACTCACTAATAGACGAATCGTAGATCATTTCTACATAATCGCCAACAGCATAATCTGCCGGTACTATAGCCGGATATGACATTCCATTAACGTGACCGAATACTTTACCGGGGGCCGATAGCTTGGATGTATAAAACTGATTCATAGCGAGCACATCGCTAGAGGTCTTTAACAACCTACCAAATATCTCCACGTCTCTATTAGTCCACGCACTCTCAGGTAGTGTATAATAGAAATTAGAATAGAATTTGATAAATGCTGGTTGGGTATATAAGTCATCGTCGGCTAAGGTATCAGTCGTATCGTACTCTACCTTACGGTTTACCCCCACCGCTAAGATTAGCGCCTTAGTATCAGTATGCAATAGCCAGCAATCTTCCAATGGTCGTACAATACCGTTTTCAGTGTAGACCGTAATAAGCATGTTGTTCTGACTAGCAATTACGTCACATCGCTTCCAGGTATTCGTCGCTAAATCTACGTTAAAACGTGTTAGGGGGGCGGTTACTAACTGATATACGTGAAAGCGAGTACTTCGAATAGGGAGGCCGTAATATTCATCTAACATGTATACCTTATTCACGCTACCTTGCGATTGTGATATACGCTGAGGTTTAAAGATATACTGCTTATCTTGTTCTGGTGCGCACCAGATAGAACGTATTGCTACGTCTTTTAAATAGTTAAAGTCTGTCTGCATGGTACCTACTCAACTAGAAGGGGATGGTAGTAATTTCGTTAACTAACCCATCAATACTTCGGGACATTTCACTGGATCTACGTTTTACAATAGATCCAATAATAGTTTTGTGGTAATTCTGATTCTCGTGACCAATTACGCATAAGGTAATAAAGGTAGATGGATCTTCTAGAGCTGTAGCGCATAATGATGCGCTATCTGACCCATACCAACCATAACCGGTAGCTTCAGCTACTTGCTTCTCGGATAAGTTAGATAATCGAATATTGCCTGTAACATTTTTAATAGCGTACACTAAATCGGCTAAGGTATTAAATGCGCCTAAACCTTCCAGGTTATACAACTCGGTAATAATAGTTTCTACTAAAGAAGTGTCCTGTATATAACGACCTAGACGCTTGGTAGTAGCTATTGCTAATTTACTGCAACTAGTCTCATTAGCGAGCAAACTCACTCCACTAAATAGAACGTTGTAAAATACTGCTGCTATTACCAGTATCTTAGTACTAACCGATAAGTCTAGTGAAAATCGTTTAGATAGAGACTCTGATAACCAGGAAGCATAGATAGCTGACGTAAAATTGCAACTATCCCATAAGCTAGCCTTTCCTTTTATTAACGAGTAGCGTACTAGATTAGCGCGCCAGCGAATAATATTAAACGCAGATTCGTTAGTAATAACTAATGTTTGCTCATGCGGATTAATTCGCGATACCGCTCGTACGTCTATATAGACGTACGTATTTTGATTCGGGGTAGTATCAGCTATAAAAGGATGCGATAATATAGGTACGTTAGTATCGGTAGCGGTAATTAACTTAATACCATTTAATAACTTTAACGCCCCAGTATTAACCGTCACCTTAGGAAATCTATCGTTATGTATAAATCGATCATTAATCTTTTTAGCGATTTCATTAACTAAGAATTGTCTATTAAATGTCGTTCGATAACTATCGAAATATGACAGGTCTAATACGTCTTTCATGTAAAAATATCCTCTTTATTAGGTATACTAGGGAGTTTTAAAAGATAATAAATATGACGTTTCATCAGTATGGACTTTAATACTGGCTCGCTCGATAACTATCAACCGGAGAATCACTTCATGCAACAAAGTGCAGCCCCTAGAATTATCCTGACTGGAGCGAGAGCTGTGGGTGGTGGTAGCACCCCTACAGTTAATACTCCGGTCGCGTTTAATACGCCCCACTTTTATATTTTTGCGCAAAAAGGTGGTACGCTACCACAATACGTAACTAAAACCCGCGCGCAAAATTATTACGGGAAAGATACCTTTATTAGCAAAGCGTTTAAAACACATCAATCTATCGGCTATGACGTAATGGCTGGCGAAGGTCAGAATTGCTTCTTACAGCGCGTAATTCCAAAAGATGCTAACCCGCCCGCTGGCGTAGCTATTTGGTTAGAAATATTGAATGAAAACATCACTCAATATCAGCGTAATGCCGATAACAAATTTGTAGTCGACTCGCTGACTCAGTCATACATTCCCCTACGGGATGGTAGTAATAACATCATTCAATTACCCGGTATTAGCGGTCGTTTGTTAACTACTCCGCTCGAGCGTGTTAACTCGGATGGCGTGTTAATTACCGAAGCTATGATCAACTCATACAACGCTGGAAACCTATCAGTTAACATCGTGCCGGTAGCAAACCGATTAGGTCAATTAACCGCCCGTGCAGGTATTCGACCTAATTCCACCATGTATCCCATTGGTGAATGGGAAGTAGCCTATCAAGGTAGTGCTGGTAATTTACTTGGTGTTAAATTGTGGCCAGTTACTAGCGTAGACGAAGACTCCCCGCTAAACGAGAAGATCGTAACGGATAATCTTTCCTTTTTATATCGTTACGGTATTGAATATAAGGAAACGGTATTATCATCCCCTCAACGTCGCGAAACTAAATACTCGGGTCGCTATGTAGACTTCACGTTCAAGAAAGATACGTACGATCAAGATTTACGTCGTGACTTATGGGCGGGAGATTTATTACTAAGTGAGTATGATACTGAAGGCGAGCCTAAGTTTGAAGAACGCTTTGGTGATTTTGGTCGTATCCATATCTACTATGACGATATCGCCACAGTAAGTGAATTAATCCTTGGTGTTGAATCGGCGGCTAACGGCGCGCTGGACAATCTGCCCGAAAACATCTGGCTAATGAACTTTTTAACTGGCACTGATACTGATAACAGTCCGTACTTTACCTATCGTTTATTACCCGAAAGTAATGATGGTATCACTTTATCCAAATATAAAACCATTTGGTGTACGGGTGGTAGTGATGGTACTATGACCAACGATACCTTTGATCAATTGGTTCGCGAGCAGTTAGAAGGATACGGAAATCTTGAAGCTAAGATGCTTGATCTTGGACGATATCCTGTAGGTACCTATTGGGATACTGGTTTTAAGACCATTACCAAATACCGCATGATGGATATTACTGGGTTACGTAAAGATATAGTAGTTAGTATCGGATTGCATGTCTACGGTACTCGTGATCTTACCCAGGATGAGGAAATTAGCTTGGGCAGCGCATTAGTAGCTTATGCGCGTAGTATTTCAGAAAGTGCCGAATACGCTACGGGTAACTTTAGGGTGCATTTATTTGGTCAATCATTTAACCATGTAAATACAAGCTATACACGTGAGCGTATTGGCTTAATTTTCGAAATTATGGCTAAGAATGCTGCGTACATGGGTAGCCCTACTAATCGTTGGACTCCTTCAAAAGCATACGATAGCGGTAGCAATAAAATCATTCGTACGCTTAAAAAGCCTAATATCTATTACAAGAGTAACAACACCAAAATTAAGGATTGGGATAACGGTATCACTTCAGCTCAATTTAGCGATATGAACGAAATGTCTATCTTTGGATATCCTACACCCTATCCAGATCAAACCCATCCCATGAACAATCAGTTTACCGCTTATATTGCTAGCGGTATTAATAAGATTTGTTTTAAGGTTTGGACTATATTGGTAGGCGATCAGACCCTAGATAATGCTAAGTTCATTGAGCGCTCTGATAAACTTTTACGTCGTGAGCTGGAAGGGTTTGGTGGGGATAGGGCTATACTACTACCACGCACGTTTATTACGGGCGAAGATTTAAATAATGGGTTCTCCTATCACTGCGAAGTGTCTATGGGGGTAAATAGTGCTAAAACAGTAGGCACCTTCACGCCCGTTATTTGGCGTCGAGAAGAATTACTGGCCTTCCTTGGAGGTAACGTCTAATGTTAATTGAAAATGGTTTAGTCGATAAGGATGCGGGTCTATTTACAACGGGTGCCCAGGCATTAGACCTGAGTGTTAGCGGTAACTTTGGTGGTATTACCAATCACGCTAACTGGTTGGCTCAGACGCCGTATATTAAAGAACATGGTAGGATGTTCTTACTAACGTATCCAGCGCTATTTGATGATCTGGATGATCCTGATAAGTATAAGGCTATATTAAAGGAGCTAATTGAAACTAGAGCCCTTCGCGTGGAAGGTATTAAGATGGGTAATGATCTTAGTGTCAGCGAAGTCGCGTACGGGGCTGATGGTCAGAAGTTACAAATGCCGACCAATAGTACTTATGAACAACCCGAGCCTAGCTTCACGTGGCCCAGCGCCTTTGGTGACGCCATCATTAAGTTTTTTACATTCATCCGAGAATACTTAATGATACACCCTGGTACTAAGCGACCGGGTATCTTTGCTGACGGTGGTGGGAATTTTACTGGTCAACCTTCTGACTGGTCGTTCTCGTTTATGGCTGTAGAACCGGCCCCTAACGGTCGTGATGTTATTAACGCTATTATCTGTTATAACTGCTTTGCAACCGGTATGCTAGAAAAGGAAATTAAGTTTGATCCCACCAATGAGAAAGAAGCTAATCCAGAAATAACAGTTAGCTTTACAGCTATTGGGGAAACTGGGCAGGGCGTTATTGATATGGCCGTAGAACTATTAGCGGAGCAAGAGTTCGGTGGCTTAAATCCATCTCGTAATAAAACCGTGTTTGAACGATCAGCTGATGTTGATAGTACAGATGCTGGGGTTAAGAAAGTATTGGATGAAGCGGCTAGTTTAGCGCCTTAAGTCAAAAAAATAATACTCTTAGTAGGGACTACCTACTAAGAGTATTATGCTGTAAATATCAAAATTTACGGGTAGGATTATTTACCGTTTTAAACGTGATGATTCTAAGATGGGTAAACCCGCTTCAGTCGGAACATAGATCACTTGCCCACCCTTTTGGTTCTCGCGTAGCCCGTCTATATAGAGGTAACGTAAATACCCCTCAGGACCACCTAATCCATCCGCGACTATCTTATTAGCTTCAGCTACACCACGAGCTCTTGCTACTTCCGCATCGGCTAGCAGCTTAGCTGAATCAAGCGTTGCTTGCGCTTCTAGCGCTTTAACTTGCCGACTCGATTCGGCTTCCCGTAATATAGCTCTACCTGATAATTCGCTTTGCCAGACATTACAATACGGGTATAAAGCTATACCCCCTATTAAAGACACCGCCGTAAGAATACCCCAGATTAAAGACGGTTGGTTGTTTTTATTATGCATTGCCAATATTCCAGATATAACAGCTAGAATAACTCCAATAGTAATTGCGATCATAGTAAATCCTCGTTTTTAGTTAGTTTTAAATTAATAGAAGCTTAGTAGTGTGAGTATAATCAAATTAATCGATTTGGCATGTAGGTGGGTGTGTTTCATACGTGTCACAATAGAATGGATTTTTCACCCATTCGCCGTACAAAGTGATACAGTCTTTCTGCCCCGCACCCCCAAGTAGAGTTTTACCGTTAATATACGGACCCTTGCTACCGTAGCTAAATTGATATGCAAAGTAGTGATGGGATGTTAGTAGGGTGGCTATTACTTCTTTTGAAAATACAGCGCATTGATACCCGTCTTTTAAATTTAATACCCCCCTAACTAATTTCTCGATAGACTCTAAAGGGTCTACGTATTGATTTTTTAATAGGAGCATAATCAGGGAGACTTCGTACTCATCAATGTCTGGTAGATTACGTAAGATATCCTTTATTTCTGACGCGTAAGTATCTGCATGTATGTGAGGGTTTCGAGGTATTTCTATGTAAGACATGAAATTATCCTATATCCGGAGTATTGTTAATAGTTAATCTACCGTCGATATAGATACTTCTTTATCGAGAGCTTTTACTAATGTTCTACTTAGCCAACGTATACGCTCCTTAACCGCCGTCATCCAAACTATGCCAGTAGGAACTCCGTTGGCTAATTCATCTACAGTTAACTTCCTATCGTAATTCATAAATGCACCATTAGCTAGTTCATCATCCGTTAAATGTCCCATGGGTAGTTTATACCGTTCCTGGTCAATTAAACCCTTATGCGGATCTTCTCTACCATCAGCATTCCACTGAGAGGATGGGGTTTGTTCCGTCACCAATCGTAGCAACAGTTCAATATCATCTACTTGAAAAACACAATTCCGATAGCCATTTTTATTACCGTAGGTAATAGTAGACTGGAGGCGATTAATCGCCTCTTTAATATCGACCGAGATTTTTTCTTCCGATGTACTTGTAGGCATTTTTGTTCTCCAATTATTAATTTATTTTGTGTTATTGGGCGATACTTACTCATCATTTTTAGCGAGTACAGCACGCGATCGGAGCCCCTTCAAGATATCCCTAATAGCAAATGCCCTAATAACAAGTTTTGCCATCGTGGTGCGTAAAATAATTGCTATATGCATTGCCTGGGCTAGCTTAGATAGATATTTTAGAATCCCGCGCGAAGCAAAGGTAGGTACCAATCTAACGTCGTCGGCAAATAGCCACGGGTTGAGAATAGCTCTAAAGACCTCGTTTACTAAGTCGTCAGTCGCGGTAGTGTTCGAGGTATTAAATGACATTTGTTCAAAATTGCTAAGTAATAATTTCGGGTAATGTCTATTTTCGTAAATATTCGATAGATTTTCCTGACGTATGAATGTCTGGTAGTTTGGATGATATAAGCGCAGTTCGTGCTCATCGGGTATTTCCAGTACCGCAGATAATAGTTTCGCTCGTAGGGCTCTGATAAGTTCTACTTCTAAAGGGTATAGTACTAAGATTTGATTTTGATAGGCAGACTCATTTTCTATTGTTGATGCTGGTAACATGTTATATTCCCCATTAAATAATTTAGGACATAGTAGAGTAGGTGGATATCCACCTACTCTTATTTAACACTACAATAACTAGTCCGGGTGGTAAGACTTTAAAACGATATACATTTCGTTTAGTAATTCCGATACTATCTGACAGGATTGATGGATCTTTTTAGAGCCTACCCACACCATCCTAGAACTTACCTGATTCATATAGTGAAAAATTTCGGCTCCAGTTTCGTAGCTAGTTTCATGATACAACGTATTAATAGCCTCTAAAACTACTGGGGTAAATACTTGATCAGGTACCGAAGCACGGTGCGTAGGTACCCGCTGCATAAAATGTATAAAATCTCTAAATTCCGTACGATTTCGATGCCGGATACTAAGAAACGCTTCTATAATATCTACACAAAAGCGTACTTTATCCATAGTTAGCCCTCGCCAATGAGTAGGTGGTAGGGGATTGTTACTAGGCCCTACTCGTTTATTAGTCTTATAGACATCATCTAAGGTTCCTAACGCATCATCGAGTCCCCCGATTACCTGCACCCCGCTATTATGGGTATCATCAGATGTTTCTGTATTAGGGTCAACAGTGGTTGCGGGATTTTCGATAACACTGATAATCATGTACATATCTGCCGGATACGTATCTTCCCTAACTATGAATGTTATCGGTATTAGACTACCGCTACCGTATTCGATACATCCAACTATCCCCATATCGTCAAGTAATGCATTTACTATGGGGTTATTAATAACGGTATCTTCCGGCTTAGTATATACGCCAGGAACTAAACCCCTAAACTTAACTAAAGAGCATGTATAGTCCCAACACTCATTACGGTTATCATCGTATATTCTACAAAGCCCATTCTCTACTTCTACCGATGGTGAATCGTCATCAGGGGTAGCTACTACAATTACATCTATATTAGCGGGTACTGCGGTACGGATTATTTTGGCTATAAGCTTATAACGTTCTGAAGTATTCATAATTAGTTCTCTTTATAATTGGGTTGAGGGTAGTATTAATTTATTAAATTTTATACCCACTTTAGTACTATATCACAGTTAATAAATTTTACAATTTCAGTAATTAGGTTGGTTACAATTTTACACGGCCCGACTAAATGTTCATTATCGTTGGGACTGTGGGCGATATAGCCTATCGTATCAACCTTATTCATAGTACCGATTTCATTTACGTACACTACGCAGAATTCTAATGCTTTATATTCCTCAGTAGTCATTAGCGCCGATGGGGGTGAAGGTATGTTTAATTCCGCACTATCGCCATTTATATATTTAGATATGTTAGTAAGATAGTCCCTCATTTCCTCGACACCATAAGTAGAATCGCGCCATAGGGGAGATGTTGCACTGTCTTCATCTTTCTGACCAGAGCTTTCTTCGTTTGTTAGTCGTGAATTAATTTTCTTAAATACCTTTTCTAACCAAAAAGGGGGTTCTATCAAAGTTAACTTCAATAAACTATCGCTAAAAGCGGGGGTATTTAGCTTAGCTAACATTATCAGGTTTTTATCTTCGCTCCAGGTAGCTATAGTGCTCGCGCATAATAAATCTGAAGTATAGATTTTATACGCTAAATAATCTACTCCATTATCAATCTGAACTATAGGTACCGTTGATTCTACACAATTAAATGTAGTGAGTAGTTCTAAAACACAAACCATTTTACCGAGCTCACTAACACTAACTACTATCCTGCCACCTTTATAGGAGTTAATCACAACCGCATAAACTCCTAAATCGATTTTTGACTCACTAACGGCTGAAAATCTTTTTAAGGTTTTTATATTTTCGATTACTAGTTCGGTTAAGGTGGTTAAAGTTTCATTAATATCGTTCATCGCTGTTCTCGCTTTAAGTTAAGTTACACTACAATAATGTATGTTTGATAAAAATTAAAATACAGAATAAAATACCACTAGAGTAGTCTAACTACTCTGGTGGATTATGTTCAAATTAAATAATTTTTAGAAGTGCTAGATAGCATTAAATCGACTATAGCTAGTTGATACGCATTATTACTATCAAAATACCTTAACGATTTAAAGTATTTATCGGATATATTGATCTCCCCTAAACCGTGGAGCGATTGCGCCACCATACTAAATATGCGATAAATAACTAATCTTACCTGAGGTATATCGTAGTATCTTACTAGAAGATTAGACGGAAGTTTTAAGGATAGTTGGGATAATAACGGAATTATGTCTGGGTCATTTACAATCTTAATGAAATTAAATAACGTCGAGTTAACGTAATCTGATCTCGGTTTAGCCAAGATATTTCGTATTACCCGATTACTACCATCCATTGTAGTTTCTAAATTTAATATATCGCTAAAATCCAATAAACCTTTATCAACCACTATATCATCAGCACCCATCATTGCGACTACTAATTCCTTAAAAATATCTACAAATTCAACATGTATTAGATTTAAATCTAATACCCGCCCCAAATCACCGGTCGCAATTATATAATAGAACTTAGCTAAAGTTATATTATCAGGATAATCGCCGAATATTAATTTAAATTTAGGGTATTTTATTGGATCAGTTAAATCTGAAATTTTACCATCGACCGGATAGCGGTGACGCAGATGTGACGTTTTAAATATGTTATCGGTATTTACATAACTCGTATCCGGGCGTAGGGTGGTTAGGTATTCTTTAAAATTGATATACGGTATAGTATTTAATTTTTCCTTAATACAGCTACTAAAATACTCAGTAACTATAAATAGGGCATAATAAGCTCTATATTTGACAGGTAACTTACATGAAGGTGGGTATAGTTTATTATGATCTATCGGCGAATCGTCGCGCGGGTTGTTAACGATCGCCTCGAGTCCGCTATCCAATAGCGATAAATCCTCTTCATCGAGATCTTTAATATCCTCAAACATTCGTTCCATGATTGTTTCAGAAACCGCGTTAGTGTTATTTAGCAGCGTATTAACCGGATCGGTACATAAATCACAAATATACTGCTTAATCAAATCTCTAATACTCGCTTCGCCATCATCGAAATTAAACCGCATAACTACCAATTCGCATTTAGTGGCAAGCCCAATAACTTCTTTACTTATACCTCCCATAATTCGATTATATTCTTCCTGTACATTGTTTGATATTACATTCATCATACCTACCTCGATGTTAGAAATATAAAAAATAATAGGGGTAATTACCCCTATTATGTCGTTAAATACCAGCCTTATCCCTGAGCTTTACGTAAGGCTTCATTGCCTTTATTGACCAGCTTGGTCCCGCTAGCGGTGATAGTAATTTGTTTATTGCGTTTGTCATCGTCGGCGGCTTTTAATTTAATTAGCCGTGAACTTTCCAGAGCTTTAAGCACTCGGGATAGTGAGGGGCCTAATAGTGCCAGCTTTTGCGAAATAGCCGAGCACCCAATGCCGGGGTTTTCGCTTATAATCTTAAGCACTTGCCATTGTGTAACTGTTATGCGAGTTTTACCCGGCATAACTGAGTTAATAATACTCCACAGCTTAGCCTGGGTCTTAGCCAATGCTATACGCAGAATAATTTCGTCAGATTCAGCGCCTGTGTTGTGTAGCGCTAATTGAGGGATTGTATCATCAACGAATTGTAATAAACTCTCACTGGCTATGCCATTAGAGGCTACGGTAGTTACGACATTTGAAAGGGTAATAGCATTAACGTACGGGGTTTTAGGAGGTTTTGTAGTAGACATTGCTGTTCTCTCTTTTTAATAGTTGGGTATTCTACAACAGTGTTTAATTTTTAACGACAGCATAATAAACGGGGGCTAGTCTCCGTTTATATCACGCCGAAGATTAGTGTTAATTGAAGGTTGGTATTATTTACCGAAGAAAGACTCAGCTAATACCTGAGTCTGTTTTTTGAACTCGTTACCTTTAATAGTAACATTAACTGCCCAACGTGTACCCCCGGGTTTACTTCCTTCAGGGACGCCATCGCGGGGAGGTATGCGAGTGGAACGATTAATAGTGCCACTCAAGGATCGCCCTTCGTACTGCTTAATATCAGCTTGAACCGAATTAACGTCGCTGTTGGCTTGGATGTGCGCATAACCAACCTTAGTCGCGGCCAGGGCAATCCCCCCGTCAATTAATAATTGGGTCTCATTGGCTTTTGCTAACTCCTGGTACACTTCTTCACCAACGATACCTTTGTAGGTTTCGCGGTCGACACTAATACCACCATTAGTGCCAACAGCCAAAACAGTGCCAAACTTTTCGGCGTACTCGTTTAACTTATTTTTGTTTTCTTCTTTCTTAGACATGCTGGTTTCCTATATAGGTTTTGATTTATGTTAAATGAGAGCTGTACAGGTGCTCACCAAAATGATATACATCTGATAATTATTTAAAACAACCTATTAACGACATAAAGAGTATATAGTGATTGGTACCAATCACTATATACTCAATTATAAACCCTATTTAGCCCAATTAAATACAAAGGGTACCATCATACTAGAGGCACGCTTGTAATAGCCCTCTAAGCGCACTGCGAGGTCATTTAGGCTATCGGCGGATTCAACGCTTAAGCCTAATGCTTTCATATTACTCGCTTGTGATTGCATAGATCGAATCAAGGTAGTGTTGATCTCGATCTCGCTGTCATTTGTGCTAGAGGTGGGTGGGGTGAATGATTCTAGGCTAGGGGAATACCGCTTCCTAGCCTCATAAATACCGGGCTCACCCACTAAGTCAAAATTATACGCTTCAACTATAGTACGATACTCAACTCCCCTAATATTTGATTTCATGGTAATACAGCGGATACTGTAACTAGCATTTAACCTAGGATCTTCTAACGCGTCCTGCGCAGTACTAGCGTTAGGCCCGTAAGGTTTAACGTCAGCGGTGATCAAACAGATAGGTTGATTACGCTGATCGCGTGCGCCGTTATCGTTTAATGTAACATTGGATAAAGCATTACACCAATTAGATTCACGGACATCGCGGGCGCGCACCATGAAGTCTTCTACCTTCATACCCGGTTCCATCCTGGGATGGCCTACTTCTGAATATAAACAGCCTTCACTAGCTTTTCGCATAAAGTCGGTCGACTTCTCAAAAGCCGCTCTACTTTCGTCTAGTAGATAGAATGCTCCCGCCGAGTTTAAACACCCTAATCCGCCCATAGGTACATTTGGGTACCACCCATCAGCCCCCTTACTAATAACCCCCTTCTTACCCGGTACATGCAACTTAGTTGCACTATACGTAATACTCCCCATACAACCCCCTATAGTCGTAAAATGTATTCAATATCTTCCACATCCTGTGTAGGATTATTAAGTGATGCTGCGATGCTATGATCGTGGTAGTTACCAATCATCCGCGATAGCGTATTAGTAGCGCCAAATACCGCGTTTCGGTTACCGATATACTGCGGAGGTTTAGCCTTATCTTTACCTACCCTATTGACGTAATGGCAATAGTATTCGGAAATATCATCAGGCGAGCGTGCTAATACACCAATCTTTAGCTCAATAGCGGCTGAACCAAAGCCAATATTACTACCCGAGAATTCCTTACCGCGACGAAATATACTCGGTATATTATCCAGGTCTATATACCAGGGAATATTCCCCCCCGCAATAAACATATCATAAATAGTAAAGATAACATCGCCACTTTGAACTACGTTTAAGTTGGGATGTATAACGCTTCCCGGATTAAAGGTAAATTCATAATAGCTAACATCATCTATCTTTACTGTAGTGATATAGTCAGGATCAATTTCGATCATTGTAGCAGCTAGGCTTGCAGCGTAGTATTTATCCTCAACCACAATACCACATACACCACAGATAAAGTTAGTAGTGCCTATTGATACTAGCTTCTTTTCTTCATACCGAGTAGGGACGTAGTACTTAGTCAACTTAGTGGCTATCTGCATCCCACCCGATTTAATGAAAGAATCAATGACGTATTTTTTATTACGTATTAATTCACTTGTATCCATTAGCCTACCCGAGTAGCGATTAACTGGCTAGCTATATAGTCAAGTAGCATATCTGACATTACGAGCTCGTTAGCTTGCGCCGGGCTAATACCAGGAATAGCTGTCGATATTCGGTTCATCTCGCTAGCGATTTTAAATACATCTAAACCCGGAAATACCTGCTCATCAATAATACGCAATATAGCCATGTGAAATCGTTCACCGGTAGCGGTCGGTAAATCGGCAATAGATTTACCGCTAGCGGTAACAATAGCATTAACCTGATCTTGGGTAAACCCATCTTCGATTAATGCAGACTGCAACTGATACGGTAAGTTTTTCTTATAGATGGTAAGCTGATTCGCTTCAATAGCGTCGCAAATCTTTAACTTATAGATATTGTAAAGCTCACTATACTTGGTAATATTATCCAATATAGTATCGTAGTGGCCCTCTAAGGGACCTCTATCGGCCACATAACCAATCAGAGCTTCTGCAGTACCGCCCATCCCCAACCAGGCTTTATATACTTCACCATTAACCTTAATAACTAATGCGTAGTTATCAACACTAGCAATCAGCTCCTTGCGGGATAATTGATTATCCCGATAAGACTCGATTATCTTCAGCTGCTTAGCTGCAAATGAAGCTTCCCCCTGTAGGAAGTTATTAATGGCTGTAGAATAACCACTGATGGCAGTAGGGAGGGTTTCGGCATTTAGCAATAAATCAGCTACCATTAGTCTCTGGGCTAAGTATCGCGCATTATCATAGGTCGCCTGAGTGTCGTGGGTTAGCCAAAACAAATTACTTACGGCATCGTCAAGTAGGATAGCTTCGGGTATAATACCATCAGACTTCTCGACGTATAGCTTATTAAATAATTCTACCAATTGTTCAGAAGCGCCAACACTTCCGTTTTCAACGGATAGCTTTACTAAGCTATCTTTATTAGCAGTATCAATCTGAATTCTAGGGTATTGACTATCGCAATAAGTGCCTATTAAACGTGACACTACTTCCGACGAAATACCCGACGGTAATCCTAATTCTACGATAGAATATACGTTTGCTTCTGTAAAGCTGAGATTATAGATTTTGTTTAATCCCGCTATAATAGCGCTTACCATTGGAATAGCGCGATCACGAGTAATCGCGGTACGCTGATCAATTACTGCAAACGCTTTATCTACCAAGCTTTCCAATACTACATCGTGCTCGTATACACCTGATAGATTTTTACGCGTAGTTGCGTTAACTAAGTCCATGTTACCGAATACAGCGTTTTCAGATAAACCCTCCACAAATGCTTCGGTTGGTGTTACGGCATCTAGCTGAGCTATATCTGAACTATCTTTAGATTTAATAAAAATAATTCCAACCCCAGCATTATCCAATTCGTCGCATACTCTAGAAGCGATATTGGTATCTTCGGTATTAATCATTTAGATTCTCCTAGTTGGCAGGTTAACTTAGCAACCAGCTTTCCGCTAATATAGCCAGATTCAAGGCTGTAATAGTCGTTGTTAGTTTCAGTACGATTAGCTTGCCCATACTTAGCCATTACCCGACGGTACAGAGCTACCCCGTTAGCGACGGTCGACAATCGCAACGCTCTCTGTTTAACGTTTAGTTCACTCATTTATTTTCTCCCCGATACATACGTAAAGCTACCTTAGGTATTACCTCTAGTAGCGTATTAGTTGTGCCCACTTTGGTCACGTGACCTACCATTCGGTTATTCATGGGGTTAATACCAAATATCATATCTACGTCAGTTCCATCGCTAGTGGTAATATCACTCACTGCTACTTTACCAATTGTAAACTTCATCTGGTTACCTAATACCCCCTTATCACCAGTACCGGCGGTAACATCTTCGGTAATAGTAATAATGATTACCATGTGGTTGTTATCGACTACAGTTTTACCGTAGCGAAAGGCTTCTTTAATCTGATTATTCAGCTTAGACAACCCTAACCCAGTCCGATGTTTAATCATGGCGCGGTCATGAAACTCGGCTAATTCCTGAAGTGTGGTATTCATATCTTCCTTTTCACCACGGTACCGTATTTCTATCTTTTCCACCACGCCCATATGACGAGCTTTGGGGGAATTACGACCTAGGTTCATTAAAGATTTAATAAACTCAGGATCATATCCATCAGTATTGGCTGTGGTTTCCTCTTCAATAACACATAGTGGAGTTTCAGTATCAACGTGCTGCCCTACCGTAACTAGATTGTGTATATGCTGATCAAACTTAACGATAATTTCCCGATCATACGAACTCTTAGTCTCAAACTTCTTAGTAAACTTAGGAGATACTAAGTTAGAGTCCTCGTAGTTTTCAGCCATGTTAACAAACGCTACATTTACTGGTACCGCTCCTTTATAGGTAAGTCCTAATATATAATCATGCTCGAAATAATACTCGTTATACGTAAGTATATCACCAGCCGTAAATGTATCGCCTATTTTATAAGTCGTTACCAATGAGTGCGGAATAATCTCACCACCAGACTTACCGAAACGTCTACCAATTTCAAATGATGCTAGGCTACCATCCTTATATTTAACCTTCAATATCGTACGACTAATATCGACAACAATACCATCTTGTTTAGCCTTACCCGCAAATATATCATTCTGCATCTTCTCGGCTATGGTTTGCTCCTGTCCTGTAACAACAGGTAACGTAGCGTAGCCTACAGCCGGAATTACGTGCGAGTTTTGAACTGACGTATAGCCGATCCGCTTAGGGTCATCATGCTCTGAACCTGGGGCTAACATGGCGGATGTACTTAATAAGCTACTTACCCCTATATCCGTCTTAGGATCGTATCGATCCGAAGTACCACGTAAACTATTAATCTTAGGGTTAGATGACAGATACGTAATGGCACCCGCATTCTTATTATCCACTGACGATTCTGATACCGTACCCAGGCTGTTTTTATGATAGCCTCGAATATTCATGGACAAGGCATCAAACGATCGACCTCCCGTACCGCCTAGGGTCATGATCTCGTTTTGCTTAAGCGCGTGTATTGGGTTTATCTCCTGATAAATCTCCTGAGACGAATCCCCAATAATAGCCATTTTAACGGCCATTGGGTGGAGTTCTATCTTTCGACGTTTATTATTGGGGGTAGCCAGCATACTTCGATAGGAGTTAACTAGCTCGCCATAAACAATACCCCCTATACGCTCGTACCCTTTACGACGCATAAATGCAGTATCCGCTTCATCAGGGTGTGCATCGTACGTTAGCATTTTAACCGCTTCTAGGATGAGCAAGCCCATATCAACCGGCATGTTCATCCCAATTAATAATTCCTTAGTAACGTGATCAATAAACATCCTATAGATAGTATCAATCTCGTTATAATATCGAGCTGTTAAGCCTGACTCTTCTAATAACAAGATGTAGATATCCTTACTATCAAATAAGGCGCTTTGGTATCGTGATAAGCTAGATTTATAATCTATAAAACTCGATAAGATTAATGTCGCTAATTTATCTCGGCGATCAAAAATAAACGATTCATTCTTAAACGTAATCGCGTACTCGTTATAGTTCATATTACGAGATCGACCAAAGCCTACTCTACGAAAACGACAACCTAAGGTTTTAATAAGAGTAGATAAGCCCATTTCCATAGCTAAGAATAATCCCACCCCTACCTTCTGACCGAATACATTCACTACTACCGCATCATGATGGATCCTATCGCCATCGTTATCAAACTCTAGAAGTTCTTCTATGGTCTTATCGAGTGATACCCCACCTAACCAAAACTGATCATTAGTATCTATATAAACTTTAGTATTAGTAGCCCTAGATACTCCTATCTCTAACATATCCGAATTATAGGACTTTAATTGCGTAATATCAAAGTTAAGATCTAATGCACCATGATCCTTAGTATTTAAGGTGAAGGTTGAAAAGCGACTCGCTAATGTAGAGTATACTTTAGGAACCCTAACTTCACGACTAAATACATTTCCAGTACGAGAGTTGGTAATACGATTATCCTTAGTATCTAGTGCTATTAAGGTAATCTTACTGAGTAACCATTTGCCGTAATTATTCTTAACGGCTTCTTTACGATCAACAAATACCTTACCCATGTAGCTAGTTAATGCCACTCGACGTGGGGATACTTTTCGGATAGGTAATTCGCTCGTTTGCTTTTTCAGATAGTATTTAACACCACCCGATAAATATACCCCCTCGCTATCAGGGATGGGTATGTCAAACGATAGTGTAGTTTCTTTACCGGGTACCGGTTGTACGACCATGCTAAATCGATAGAAATTATCCATTAACGATTCATGCTGTTGTGCTTCTATGCTTTTAACAATTACCCCACCATTCTGAAGACTAGTAGCGAAGTTTAGAATATCCTTATAATAAAACTCGTCTATATAGCGACTATTAAATTCTTGCGTAACACAACTTAACATACCCTTGTCTACAATAGTATCGCGCTCCTTTATAACGGGAGTCCTATTGAGCTTTAAATCGTTAGGGTCGTATTGCAGAAAATCCAATAGGGTACCATCCCCTAGGGGGTTTTTAATCTTCTCGATACTACGCGCTTCTGATTGTAACCGTTTAGCTTCAGCTAAGCTATACACTCCCGCTTTTACCAAATCTAACGTAGCCTCATCAATAGAGTCTGTTAGTAGTTTAGCTTTAGGTTGGTATATAGTAGCCTCTGACGGATCGATAAGAGCTGTGGTTTTGGTATCTTTGGTCGCTAGTTTAGCGTCTCCTTTTACTAAAGCGGCTTCTAACTCCTCGTCACTAAGTGCGTCGTCATCTATCTCTTCTTCAGAGGTAGTACTAGCCCCGACTTCTTCAGGAGTAGGATCTTCTATATCAGTAGGAATATCTTCCTCGAGTGGGGGTTCGCCATCCACTAACCCTACCTCAGGAATAACCGCTATCTGGTTAAAGATATTAATCAGTATTTTCTGAGCTTTCTCAGGTGGGTATGATCCGCGCTCAGATAACTCATTACGTTTTATCTGATGATCTAACCACCCCATGTTTAATAAGGCGTAATGAGAAGAATCCCCCTCACCACTATGAAGAACCAGCGTTAGTTTTTCTAACGCTCTATCAGTCAAAGCACCTAACGTGTCTGATTTACCCCCCACCCACTTAAATAGATCCAATAGTAGTAAACACTTACTTTCTACAAATGGCTCTAAGTGTACCCGGTCGTGGTAGTTTTGCGCTTTAATGAATTCAGATAAACGGGGTCTAGTTGGCGGTATTTCGACAAAGATAAAATGATTACGAGGACTTAAGCTCGCTAAGTTATTAATATTACTTACTACCGTTTTAGATAGGTCCTCCCATTTATATACATTAGTTAGGGGGAGATCTCGATAAATATACGATTGCTCAATAGGCTCGTATACCTCCACTATAACATCGTTCTTAGCTTTTACGGCAAGTGGGTGTCTACGGTATAAATCGATATCCACTTTTTCGGTTTTTGGTAGTTCAGCTAACTGCGATCGTCCTATGCGGTAAAACTCTTCCGGTGGTGTATTGCGTAATCGGGCGTAAGTCGGCTCTTCTGATAAACGCGTAACTAGATTTACCAGGTAATGCTTATCGCGATCATGTATATCACTAATATCGGGTATAATAGTGTTCTCATGTTTCTCATCGGGTAAGTAATGCCAAATACTCTCTTTAGGGAATTTAAAAGAAGATAACCGCTTTACATTAGGTTTAAGTAAATCGGATCTACGTTTAATACCGGCTATTTTATAGAGCGCTTTATACTCTAACATAGGTTAATCTCTACGTAGTAAATTGTGGAATACGGCTTTTAGAGGTGGGATATTAAAGCTAGTCTTTAATCCGCCCGCTGGGTCTAAATACGCCTCTACCGTACTTAAGATACGATTAGCTTCAGCGATAGCCTCGTCGGTCATAACCGCGTTATATGAGTTCGTATCGCCGTCGTTATCGGCCCCTAATAACGCATAGCGCGTAACGTGAGGTGCCATGGATTCTGTAAACTGATCACTAAACCGATCGGGGTATTCATAGCAAATAAATTCAGGCCCCTTAGGTTTAAAATCATCACCCAACTCCTGGCGAATTAAACCTTTAGTTGTTGTTTTAATATACGGCCTACTGGGATAAATACTACCAATGGTAATAGCGGGGTAACGAGTTACATACGTGGGGAATTTATTCCAATCTAAATACCCCGATAAATATACCAACTCCAATAAGGTAATAGGGTATACATTCTTCTTACTAAATTCGAGAGGGAGTTCTTCTAAGCCGTGGAAAAACTTAAAGCTATTATTATCCAGATATACAAGCCCTAAATAATAATTATCTATAAGAATAGGTTTATTACGATTTTCTTTAGCAACTAATCGATTAATAATTTTAGATAGCCCCTCACTACTAGTCCAAAGGTCATACGTAGCCCTACTCACATCTACCCATTCGCTCATTAGCGTTTTGGTATTAACTAATCTAGCTTTTAGATTACCGCCAAAAACACTACTAATAAAACCAGTTTTAAGTAGATTAATGGTTTTAGGTTCTATAGACTTACAGTGCTGATAAAATCCTACAATAGTCCGGTTAACGTCGTAGGATTGGGGGTTACTAGCGTCTTCGGTTGCCGGGGCATTAGATGTAATTACGTTTCGAGTTCCGTAGAATACTGCTCGGGTAGAAAACTTAGCTTGCCAAAAACCAGTCTTACCCGCTGACATTTGTCGAAAATAATCGTATACTTTATTAAACGCGTCCTGTAATACGCTCCGCGTCTGATCATTATCGGCTAGATTACCTAAGGGGTATTTAGGATTATTATTAGCTACACCTATTAATCGTAAATATTCGTTATTAATAGGATCTTTCTTAATTTTACCAGTAGCACCAAAGTCAATATCGCGTAGACCAGCCGGTAGAATCAATACGTATCGAGTTAGCCATTTAGACTTGTTCTTTTCTAATACGTCAATTAACAAATCCCGAGTACGACTCTTGGTACGTCGATGTTTTATTTTATCCCAGTATTGGGTAAAGAAGTTATAGCCGGTACTACCTTGTATCGGATTAGATCGAACAAAATCACTTAACTCCTCATCCCAAACTGCGTACGCTTTTCGGGTCATGATTTCTATATATAGCCGCTTTAGCGATTTAACGATATACATTGCATACGGATGAAATATATCGCACTTTAGATCGACATAAGAAAACTGATAATCCCTGCGATCGTCACCAGGAACGCCAAAGGTAAGCGTAGAAAATAATCCGTTCTCATCAAACTCTCGTGAGTTGGTATTAAATATATTTAGTGACGTAGTAGGTCGAATACTCGCTAACCGTTCTGGATTAAGTTCGAGTATTTTAAAATTAAACGGTTCCATCTTTCGTTTATCTGACATAAAGGCTCCGACGAGTAAAAGCTATGACTATAAGAAAGGTATCTCATTATGGCTAAGAAAAAAGACCTATTTGATGATCTAGATGATATTAATCTAGATGATTTCGATATGGGTAACGACTTTGGGATGGATGATATTTCCTTCGGTAATAGCGGCCGTACCCCGGTTCAAAAGCTTAAGTATTCTTTTAAGAATGCTGCTAAAGAAAAAGCTGGTAGTCTAGACTTCCATCTAAAAACATTAAAGCGTATTTTACCACGCGAGTATGCGGGTAGCTTGGATGCTGTAGGTAAAGGGAAAAGTAATCTAGATTCGTTATACGGTAAAACGCTAGATAAACTTCGACCTATGTCAAATGATCTCAAAGAATTCGCTAGAGGTCTTTCACCAGCTGCTAACAAAATACTCCCTAGGGGTATGCGTGATAAATTAAACGCCTGGGCGAACTCGAACGATTCTAGTGGTAATTATGAAGATGAGTCTAGTGCTCGCGAGTCGATTATAGGTCAAAACCTACAAGAGATATTTGCAATAAATTTACGCGAAACCACTATTAACGCCGCACATCAGCGTAAATATCAGGGGTTTAAAGATAAAGTAAATTATTTACGCCATGCTGAGAATCGTGATATATTTAAAGGTATCTTTAAAGGTATTTCTCGTATAGCGGGCTATAATGATAACATTACCTTTAAATGGCAGCGTAAAACACTTGAGCTACAATATCGTCAGTTTTATCAGAATGAAGATTTACTCCAACGCGTAAGTAAAGGGAACGAGCTAATCGTAAAAGCATTAAGTGCTATCACGCGTAACACATCTTTACCCGACGCACTTAAAATTGAAATGAAGGAAATGTTAGGGTACGAGACTAAGGCGGCTATCGTCCGTAAACTCCAAACTCGTACGTTCGGTAATGTTAACGCGATGGTAGATCGTATTACGACTAACTTAGGTCGTAAGATCGACGACATGCTGGATATCGCTGCTATGACTACGGGCGGTTTAGCTAGTGCGGGGAGTATGGCGAGTAGTGGGATGTTTAGCGGCCATGATCTATTTGCTGGAGAGGTTCTAGATCAGTTAGCTGCAGTAGGTGGAGACCGGCTAAATGGTTTAGTTGGTCGTAACTCTCGATTAAGAGGGTTTGGTGCTAGATTAAACGCTAACCTAACAGCCGGTAAGGCGTATGCTCAAAATAAATCCCAAACCAGCTCCATGTGGCGATTTATCAACGACCTCATGGGCGATCATGATGATCTTAAGATTAAGACCTCTGGTTCTAGTTTAACAGCACCTGCGGTAATTGATAATCAAGTTAAGAAAACCTGGATCACTGTAATACCCGGATTACTCTCTAGAATACTACGCGAGGTTACCATCTTTAGGACTGGTGATCCATCAGTAGGGTTAACTAAGTATAACTTCGATAAAGATCGTTTCATGGATAGTATACGCGGTAAGAAGTATATTACATCATCATTAATGAGTAAGGGTGGTGGTACATATACTCGTGATTCTATTAAACGCGTATTAGAGCAAATAGACCCGGAGAATAAACTAAGTGGACAACAGAAGTCTATACTACAACGTCGTATCATGGATGACGCTATGTCGGGTAATGCGTTCTACGCGAATAATTACTTAGATAGTAGCAAATACGACTCGGGTGATGATAGAGGTGATATTGCGAGTATTATTCGATTTATGCGTAACGAGTATAAAGCGGGTAAGAAAGTTAGGATAGGTGAGAACTACGAAATTGATACTAAGCGCGCTAGGGCGGCCGAATTAACTAAAGACTTAGGTCTATATGCTAACGATTTAATCCTCGAGTTAGATCGTCAGGTCATGATGGGGTATGACGAAGAATTAGAGGAAATGGGTTTTATGAAACAAGGTGCCTACGGCACTGAGTGGGATAAGGCGCGTATACGTCAATTCTTATTAGAAGAGATAGGTCCTGATGTAGTAGTAGCACCTAATGAAGAGCGAGACCGGCAGGCTAGGTTACAAGCTAATGCTGAGTCTATTCGTGGCAGGGTGCGTAGTGTATTATCTCGAGGTATACGCCGAGCTAGAGTAAGTTTAAATCGTGGGGGTAGACGTTTTAGACAGCTCGCTAGATCAGATGAAGGTAGACGTGCTGCGGCTGGAATTCGATTAGCTAGGATGCGTGCTAACCGCAACGTACGATCGGCAGTTAATTCACCATTAGGTCAACGTGTAGTCAATAACGTTAATAGTGCTAGGAATCGAGGTAATGCCTCTTATCAAAGTGCTAGATCGTACTATAGTAACTTAAACGTTGTTCGAAATGGGGTGTCTAGGGAATCGCTAGCATCTGATATTAGTCGTATACAGTCAGATATAACCCAGTCGGAAAACTATCAATCAGTAGTAGCGCGTATCGATGCCATTGAAGTAGTAATAAGCAATTCCCCGATGCTATCCGCTGATGGGGAGTTGGCTAACGCCAGGGCTACTTTACAATCGATTAGGGAAGGTATTAGAGTTAACATACCAAGACCTAGCGATCCGCCAGAAGTTATCCAATCTAAGATAGATAGAGCTAAAGCTTTAGCTAGGAGTTATAAGGAATCGCTTAGTGAATCTATTCGAGGATTACGGGGTTCTCTATCTAGAGAAAATCTTAGTAGCTCCTTTAGCAACCTAAGATCTTCGGCTAGAAATAGATTAGCGGACGCAGGTGCTTCTGCTAGAAACCACCTAGAAGGTATTCGTCGATATCATAGCGACAATACAGGAGAGCCGCACGATAATCTACAGCTTAAGATGTTAGAAATTCAAACGAAGATACTCGAGGCTAATATCGTCCAGACTCGGCTATTGGAAGGGGGATTAAACGTCAACGGGGTAGTTATCCAACGGGGTGGGTTATATCATGGTCTTAGGGCGGGTACTGGAAAGTTACTATCCGGTATAGGGGGTATTCTAGGAGGTACCTTTAAACTCTACGGCAATATGATAGGCGGTGTAGCTGGGATGGTTAAGGGTGGGTTTGGGTTGCTCGGTAGTATAGGGGGGCGAATATTCCAGGGCATTCGGTATTCCGATATCTACGTACGGGGTAATCCTAGACACCCTATATTACTCGCTAGAGATTTGAGAGCTGGGATTTATCGGGATAAAATCTCAGGTAAAGTTATCCGTCGTATAAAGGATATAGTAGGCCCGGTAGTAGATTCTGAAGGTAATGAAGTATTAACCGTTGAGGATATTAATAAGGGTTTATATGATATCCAGGGTAAGCCTATACTAAAAAACCTCGCTAATAAAGTAATAGGGTTTTACGGGGCGATGTTAACCCCATTTGTTACGGTAGCTAAAATCGCCAATTGGACTTTAAAGAAGACGTTTGGTTTAGCTACCCGCGATAGAGATGTGTACGTATTAGGGGAAACATCACCTCGTTTACTAGCTAGGGTATTGCAAGCGGGCGGATATCGCAGCTCGGTTACCGGTAAGCCTATATACTCGGTTCGCGAGATTGATGGGGATGTAATGGATACTACCGGCGAGCATGTTATCTTAAGTGTTAGTGAGATGAATAAGCTTGTCGATAGACGTGGTAATCCTTATCGTACTGCGGGTGAGAAGTTTAGGGATTTAGTACGCGGTACGTTTAAATATACCGTTGGTTTACCCTTCACTATGGCGTGGAAACTTACTAAGGGGGTTTATAAAGCGGGAGCTGGTATCATAAAGGGAGGTGCTCGATTATTAGGTAAAATATTTAGGGGTTTTGGGTTGGGGAGTATTCGTAGTTTAGCTACTTCTGCCGCCTACGGTAATCTAGTATCACGTAATCCAGAGTTGCTGATTAGCGTTCACCAAAACGAAATATTACTTTCTATGTTGGAGTTACTCAATGCCCGATTACCCGGAAATAGACCTAAGCGCGGTGACAGTGACGGAGATGGTTATCGTGACGGCTCCTGGCAGGAACGCATACAGTCGCTACGAGATACGCATACCGGAGTCAGTGATAGAGCAAATAAGAAACGCCAAGAAAACCAAACCGCTAACCGGGAAGACAGCAAAGGTGGTTTACTTTCCGGTCTCCTCGGGGGTGGTGGACTCTTAAAAGGCCTTACCAGATTCCTGGGTACTAAGGGTGGTATGCTGGCTAAGATACTAGCAGGGGTTGGGTTAGGTGGGTTCTTAGGTAATCAAGCTAGCGCTGATGACGGAGAGGGGGGTGAAGGGGGTAGTTTTTTAAACGCGTCTACCTTGACTGGTGCTGGCATAGGCGCTTCACTACTAATGCCGGGTAAGGCATTTGGTTTGGTACGCGGGGCGGCTGGTTTGGCTGGTAGAGCGGCTATGGGGAGTGGGGGGCTATTGCTTCGCGGCGCTATGATGGCAGCCCCTTTATTAGCTAGCGCGGGTACGGCGATTGTAGGTGCCATTAGTGCTCCTGTATTGTTAACTGCCTTAGGGGTAGCTGCAGTAGGTGCTGGGGCTTATTATCTGTATAAAAAATACAAGGGAGATCAGGCCGGGTTCTTAACACTTCGCATGGCTCAATATGGTATTTTACCCGATGAAAAAGATCGGATTGAAAAAGTACTTGAGTTAGAAGAAGAGTTAAAGAATAGTGTTCGTATTAATGGGGAAGAGGTAGGGATTACACTTACACAGAAGAAGTTGGCGACTATTGCGGGTATATTTGGTATCACGCAAGCTAATAAGGAAGCCTTAAATAATTGGGCTATCTGGATACAGAACCGCTTTAAACCTGTGTTTATGAAACACAGCGTAATGGCGTTTAAGTATTTTGGTAAAACAGATTTATCGCTTTTAGACGATAAGTTAGAGCCTAGTCAAAAAATAGACGCGATTAAGGCTCTAGCTATACCTGATAATGGAACTAACTACCTAAAGAATTATTCCCCTTTTGGTGGCGAGTTAAAAACGGATTATGAACTCACGGAGATTATCTTAAATCAGGCTGTCGTAAAAATGCGGGAAAATCAAGGGGGTAATTTTGTTAGTCGTTGGTGGAAGGATACCTTTGGTACTGGTACTCCCGATGCACCCAAGAAAACAACTGATACCGTTGATATACCCTCTACTATTAAGGACCCCAATTATAAACCATCCGATCCTAAAACAGCTTATGCGGATTTGGTGCGAAAAGCAAAGGATATTAATAATGCAAGTGCTAGAGGCTATCGTAAGCTAGGGGAGCAAACTAATAACGTAATCAGAAGACCGTTTAATGATAGCGTTACAACTACTGCTCCTACACAGGCTACGAGTGCTAATATTACTAATGCGTTTCCCAAAGCCCCACCTTTAGTACCTGATTTACCGGCTACCAATGGGAAGTATTTCCTACCCGTGCGAGGGCGCGTTACCAGCCCGTTTGGGCAACGTAATGCACCTAGGGCTGGTGCTAGTACTAATCATAAAGGAATCGATATAAAAGCGAGTGTAGGGACTCCTGTGGTGGCTATGGCTAACGGAGTTATCATTAAGCGTGAGGTACAGCGCGGGTATGGTAATATTGTTTATTTGCAACATGCCGGAGGTATTGTATCGAAGTATGCCCACTTAAGTAGGTTTCAGGAAGGGCAATCTGTTGGTCTGAGGGTGGGGGGTGGTCAGATTATAGGTTACGCTGGCGCTACTGGTAGAGTAACTGGACCGCATTTACATTTTGAAATCGTAGATGCTAGTGGTAAGCAGGTAGACCCTGAGCAATTTTTAAAAGGGACTACTAGTAGCGGTACAGTATCAGCTAATCAGGCTATGATTGATAGTCAGGCTAGACGATTTGCTAATGATGATATCGATACTGACGATGCGCCTGAAAACGCATCTAATGTAGTTGCCCCTAATACCTCGACTAAACCTACCGGAGCCAATAAGCCGCAATCTTATTCTGGTAGTAACAAGGTATTTAACCCTAACGTTAGTGCACCTACTAATAAACCCAAGGAGTCGCCTAAGTCAGCGGTAACCCCCCCTGCCGTTAATGAGCCTATTGCGCGGGATCGTGAAACCCGTCGACAGGTGCAAGAGCGCTTTAAGGGTGAACAAGCTCGTACGGCCGCTACGGTTGAGAGTTCTAGAGTATTATCGGATATATTGGAAGTTAATCGATCTATGTTGGCACATTTAGCTTCTATTGATCGTAAAACTGGTAGTAGTGCAGCTCCAGCGCCTACTGCACCTAACGTACAAAATCCGGTATCTATGAAAGCTAATCGTAATATAGGTAACTAAGTTAAACCTCGCTATAGGGTAGGTACTCCCTATCCTATAGTGAATTATGTTGTTCAGTCTAAATTAAATGTATATTGAACATAAAAGAGGGTCATCGCATGGCTTTTACGGTAGTAACAGATAGAACTGGAAAATGGTTACAGCGCTCATTTGTAAATCAGCGCGATAAAGGCGAGTCACGCGTATCGCATCGTAGAGATATTTATCGGGATACGCTAAGTAAATTTACGGATACTAGTTTGGGCGGGAGTTTTGAGATTAACCCTATTCCGCAGTTTTGTGATTATGCTGATCCTAGACCTAGAGTATCGTATTATGGTCTAGGTGAGCGCATTGACGAAGGTAGTACTGGGTTGGGGTGGGCGTATGATCGCATGTTTAGTGATACTACTCAGCGGATATATTTACGGATGGGGGACCCTGAGTTTAACTCATTAACCTCATTTTACGGGTCTATGTATAATCGCGAATTAGCACTATTAGCCAGGCGTTCTCGAAGCCCGGGTATAGCCGAAAGTGCTGGTAAGTTTGTAGGTACTATATTGGCTATTCCATTCTTACCACTAACACTATCAAGTTCTTTTTATAGATTAGCGGCGCAAATACCTAGCAGTCGATATTATTATTCAAAACCGTCCATGCCTAAGTATTGGAAGTATGTAGAAACCATGGTAAATACTATTGCGGCTAACATGAAGTTAATTGCCCCTATATGGGAGCAATCGTTTTGGCAGAGTGTTACGGATACTGAAGATCCTAATGACCCGCTAACCGATCCTCAGGATACCATGACTACATTAGCTAAAGCATACCCTAATCTATTTCTACATAATGGGGGAATTAATATTTACGGGTTTGCAGGTAGGGCTACTAGCATGAGTATTGAGGAGCAGAAAGCTCGCCGTAAGATATTTAAGGATAATAAAGATAATCCCGAAGCATTAAAGACTGCTTTGGATGAGCATTATACTAAACTGGAAACTACCAAGATTCGTAGCGGGCATCGAATTGATGAAAACGGTCAGGAACGCACATTAGATGTAGCATTATCTGATTATCTAGGCTCAGTAGCCGGTACTGTAGACGGCACTGAAACCGATGCTCAGGAAGAAACTACTGGAAGAGGATTGTTTGATTTTGCTGATCAAGAAGGGGGGTTGTGGGGGATAATTAAAGGTAAATGGGATGGATTTGCCGAACAGTCTATATCTGAAATGGCTGATGGTACTCAGTTCTTATGTTTACGTGTAAACAATACTGGAAGTGCTAGTGAGAGCTTTAGTAACTCAACCAAGGAAGCTGAGATATCCAGTAAGCTTAATAGTTTTAGTAGCGGGGCTAAAGAGATACGTACCACGCTGTTAGGTGGTAACATTGGCGATGATATCGTATCCAATGTTGTTGAGAGTGTTTTTGAGGTAGCCGGGGACTTTATTCAGGGGGTAGCTCAGAAAATACCGCTAGGCGGTTTGATTGGATTAATGGGTAGCGCTTATGTCGATATACCTGAGGTATATGATAACTCCACCTCCAGTATGAACAGCTTAACCTATAATATAGAACTAAGGTCTACGTCAGGGCACCCACTAGCTATACTAAAGGAGATAATGATACCCATGTGCTGCATATTGGGGTTTGCTTTACCTCAATCTACCGGTACTGAATCGTACACTCAACCAATGCTGATTGAAGTCTGGGATAAATCTAAAGCTAAAAGTCGTTTGTGTTTGTGCACTGACTTAACTATTACGCGTGGAGTGGGTAATTTAGGGTGGTCTAGAGATGGGTATCCCTTAGCAGTCGATATAAGTTTTACACTCAAAGAACTTAGTCGAGTTACCCATATGCCCGCTTTACCTAGCATCGGCCTGTTTTCAGAGGCTTCGCTATTTAACGACTACATGGCTGTATTAGGTGGATTATCTTTATACGATCAAGAGGCTTTTGTTAATCGGATTGCTATTGCTTCTGCTAAATTATCCAATAGTTTTTATCAGTCTATTAACCCAGCTCGATACGCGTCACAGTTCTGGGATAGTGGTATTGGTAAAACTATTCGTATATTTACCACCGCGGTAGAAAGACCTTAATACGTCAAAAAATGCTAGGAGGGATTATCCCTCCTAGCCAACCATGTCATTTAGTTTTAAATGAAAATGGAATCTCTGGGAACTGCGATGCTAGGAGGGATTCTAAAGTAGCTGACGTAATGTTCGCTCCTATTACTGCTGGTGGGGTATGGATATCGTTACCAATATTCACATCAACAGACCCCTCCCACGCTATAATAGCATTACGGCAATCTTTACTCATCAACTGATAAAGCTTAAAGTTAATGACTTCGGTATTTCCTCTTAGCATAAGATTCCACTTTGGGTTAATTTTAATTAACAAAGTAACGATCTTATTACCTATTTGTGATAGCGGTAACAGCCTGTCATTATAATCTATTCTAAACCCCTTAACAATTCTTAAAATAATATCCGGGTATCGAGTTATCAAATCCGTAACTGTTATGATGGAATCGTCTAGTAATGAGGTAATAGCATCTATATGTCCTCGAGTAGCTAGATCGCCCGATGCTACTACCGCTACCTCTCGCTGTAAATCCTTATCATCGCTAAGGTCGCGTATTACACTAATAGCTTCTTCAGGATCATCTAGGTCACTATAATCCCGAATTACATCGCCGTAGATCTGAGATTCAACCTGAACATCCGTTAATGATCGTAAGCCGTTACTATTAGCGGAAGTAGCCCGCGTTCTACGAGTAGCTAAATTACGGTGTAATTCATCGGCTTTGTTACGCTTATTTATTTGGGATTGATTATAGCGTCGTTTACCTGATTTGGTATTGAAGATACGTTTTTGTAGCGTATCTATTTTAGCTAACCCCCTAAATAGTTGCTGGTACTCACTCGGTAGTAGTTTAGCAAATAAACTCATATCCCCGCGTAATGCCCGCTCTAGGGTATTTAGTAAACGAGCGTTATCACCTGATAATCCGCGCAGGTCTTTACCGGTTAGTAACTTTAATATATTGCGCGTACGCTTTTTATTCAAGAGCGTAGAAAGGAGCTTTATATTAAAGGTAGCTTTTAGTGCTCCCTTCTTTTTAGTATTGTGTCTGCGATCATTAGTCTTATAGACATCATCTACTGTCCCCAATGCGTCATCGAGACCACCTACTACCATTAACGCTCTATTTACCGCACTTTTATTATCTTCCTCATCTGAGGGAATATTCTTAGCCATGTTATACTACCTTACACAAAAAGAAAAATAGAGGGATTAATCCCTCTATTTATGTTTATGCTATTCTACCTCTTCAGCCGATGCCGCTTTACTAAACACATCGCGTGAATCTAGGATAGCCATAATGGCTTCTGGCGGTAACTCCCGTCCAGCGTCGGTCCTAAACAAATCACCCATTACTTTATAAATACCACTCAAACGATTATAAGCGGGTAATGTTCTAACTCTAGCTAAATCTGTTTTTCCGTATATACTATCCTTATCGCTATTACGAATGTTACGAACGTGGATGTAGGGTAGCGGATTACCGGCCATCTCATGTTTTATAGTTACGCGTAAATCAGAGTTATTGATGTAGTGATCATGAATCTTAAGTAGGGTAGCAAATGTCATCTCGCGCAGCGCCTCGCGATTAGATAGAAATATTCCATGCTCCATCTTTACCTTATTACCTACCTTGATGGCGTACGTACCATGAGCTTTCCGTAGTTCATCAGCATGCGGTTTCTTACCACACTGTATCCAGTAACTATAGCCTAGCATACTATCAAATCGACCGTGTACTGGATGATTGAAGGGGGCGTATGTTAATGGGGATAATAATTGACCTAGGTCTGTTTTTGCTAGATGGTGAATAAAGAAGAATTTAACCCCATCATGTTTTGCCAATATTGTTTCTTTGTCACTAATTAGTTTTGTCACATTTAATCCTTAGATCGAGTGATCTTATAGTTGAAGTTTATTTAACGTTGATAATTTCAGTAGCGCTAGCTGATACGGAATCAATAAGATCTCCAGTATCAGGATCTTCCCAGATTAACTCCACGCGGATTACCATTTTACTAGCCTTAGTAATTTGGGCAAATTTACGTACCGTTCTAAACGTCATGCTATCCGGGTCGGATATATGCTTATTAATACGATTACGCTCTTGCGACTTATCTGGGTTTCCATGCTTTTTTGCAACTATCGATGGGTCAGTGCTAATATGCTCCGCTACCATTTTATCCCATGAGATTTTGTTAATCCCCCTATTGAGTAATAAACTTCGAACTATTTTAGATAACGGGTGCCTAGCCTCGCGCACCTTCCGTAATGTATCAGCTAATATCGAGTAGATATCGCTTTTATTTGATGACATATATAATCTCCAAAGCTCTAGCGACCAGGATCACTTCACGAATTAAAGGATTTACTAAACCTTTATAGGTGGGTAGATAACGCTCTGGTGCGGCTAATAACTTTTCGTTTATACGCGTTAATAATACAGCTATTCCGCTAGCCGCCCTCAATGGGTGAAATTCCATCTTCTCATGATTTACGAAATATTCATAATACGACTTGCTCGTACCTTCACGAGGTAGAGGTAGTGGTATATTGACATTTCTATCAATGCTATCAAGAGGATCAAAAAATGTATTGAACGTATTCAATAGTGAAATTAGATCCGAGATAGTATTTGATTTTGTAATAAGATACAAACTGGTGGCGGTATCGGTCCCCCAATCGACGGCCTGTATTTGTTTAAACCACCCCGATAATTGATCTAGTTGGTAACTATCCCGATCTTCGTCATAGCAATCATCTAGCCAAATTGGGAGATTATTTTTAGCTATTATTTTCTTTTTAAAGAAGTTTATCATTTCATTTTTAACACCCTATCCTATATATGCATAGTAATAACATATGGTTGAAAATTGTTTATTTAAGGTTACCTATATGTCGAGTGAAATAGCTAGTTCAATTGAAGAACGTTTGGATAGTACGGATGGTATTCGCGAGCAGTTGATTTCGGCATTACTGACATCTAGTGAGGGGGGTATACCAGAATTGGTTAAGGATGAGAAGCTAATGACTTCGCTAACCGTATTATTGCGTGACAGAGATAGCACTAATAGTAAACGACTTCGCATTAGTGCCGATAAGGAAATGGCTAAGAAGTCTGGGGAAGAGGCGCTTGAAATTGCTAGAATGGTAATGGAAACTAAGAAGAAGCGTAAGCTTGAACGCGAAGAAAATCCCGAAGATCATATGGCTAAACGCACATTGACACCAGATAAACTACCTGATATTGAAGTTACCGATGAATTAACTCATGTCGGGATTACGGATATGAGCTTAGATAAATTTGTTAAAGAATTTGAAGAAGAGCGAGGGATATCGGGTAGACGTTAATGCGCTAAAAAAGGAGGGGAATTCCCCTCCTATCTTTTTTTGCCGTTTACTAAATTTTTAAACAAGTTTACATCAATAAAACTAAAGTGCATAGCATCAATCAGTTCTAGCCTAAAATACTGCGTGTGTAGCTCGGTAGCGAGATTAGCTAGATTAATTCCAGCATACATTTGATAATCGGGTAGCGTATTGAGTTTACCTGTCACAAATAGCTTAGGGGAAAATATTACAATATCGATCGGCGCTAACGCCTTAATGCTAGCTTCATGTAGGGTCATCCATTCTGATAGGTGGTACATGAAACTTACTTTATACTTATTTTTAAGTAGTGCTGGGGTTATTTGTTCGGGGGCTAATCGTACTGAAGTAACCTCGCACAAAGGTTCGCTTAAATCATGCTTTACTAGCCCAACAATAGCCGATACTTCATCTTGGGTTAGGTTATATGGATACGTATTGATCGTTAATACCGGTTTACCTGATACAGGTCCCTGAGTAGCCATTTTAATATGCTCCCTAACGGTAAACCCTAAATGGATAATAATTGCTGTTGGAAACATAGCGGCTGTTTGGATAGTGGGGATATCTCGCGTCTTATACAACTCCCTATACGCATCCATATCCAAGTCAGGTATTAGCTCAATAAAATTATCCGTTATACGATCGCGATAATTATTCTTCAGTGCTAGCGGAACATAATCATCACTAATACCTTTTAGCGTAGCTAGTCGGGTATCGAATAAGCAGTCTAGATCAATTAATATTCCACTATCAGATGAAAGATTCATAACTAACTACCTAGTTTCGAAGTGAGTTTAAACCTAACGTAAGCGGTAGGTCTATATTGATTATATACGCCAGATCGGTATGCGCTAAGATATAAATAGTAGCTAACCAAGAATGGTCTAGCAGTAATAGAGACGTACTATCAGCAGATGCTAGGGAGTTGGTCAATTTTAAGTTATAGCCGGATGTATTAGCAATAGCCGCACTAATAACCCGGATATAATAGGCATACTCTATTTTGGCTTCTGCTAGATAGTTTTTAATTGCGTGATCAAAAATATCAAATAGTCGGTAGTAATGCTTACCACTAGGATTATCCTGATCTAAGCGCTTAAACAAAATATCGAAATTACTCGATACGTGGGGTTTCCCCCAATCGATATTAACTACTATATCCTGAAAAAACCCAAAGATACTGGGGGGTATCTTCGCAGTTTCTATATCAGCTTCACGCATAAACGCTACTATGTCGAGTATTACTTCTCGACTATTTTCACGCTTAATATTAATTACCGAGTTGATACGCTTAATAATATCCTCTATCATTGCTAAATTACCTTATTAAGGCTAGCCAGGTTATTATCATAATGCATAGCTAGCAGTATAGTTTCTAACACTTTAGTGGCTTTAGGTCGAGTGTTAGCATTATTAATATACTCCTGAGACACCCCACCGCGCTGAATAATAGCACGATTAAATAAGTTAAAGGCTTGGGTATCACCACCTCGAGTTTTAAGAAATTCTACAGAAGCGTCACTAGCGCCCTGTGCCTGTAGAATATTTATCTCGGGGAAAGATATCCTAGAACCCTTAGACGGGCCTGTGGCCTGGCCGGTACGCTCGTCAATATGCGCTAAGTTAGTTGGCACACTTCGCTTATGCTCGATAGTTTGTATTAGTCGTCGTACACCTAATTTAACTATTAGGTGCGGTACGGGGTTTTCGTATTCAACCCCAGAATCGTCATCCACCATCGTGATAAGCTGGTTAAACTCATGACCTAGGCGTTTAGCTATAGCTATATTACGCTTCTCATCTAACTTAACATCTAAGCCCGGTGGGACAATAAGTCGAAGCCCCTTACTGGAGGCTTCTACTAAAAAGGCCTCAAAGGCCTTATCGTTCATTTTAGCAAATCGAGTTTCGTAGATAGTCTTAGTCTCCGGTATTGGGAGTATCTCATAGAGCGTATCTATAATAAATTTTTCAACTTGTTTCCGATTACTCACGATAATCTCCTACTAGTAATGCCTCTATCTGCCCTCTGAACCGGGAATAAAGGTATCATCATTTTTAGTTAATTCGATAGGATTTTCTACTGTTTTAGGTGTAGGCCACCCAGCCTTTTCTAGCCAGTATGGTATATAATGTCCTGCTCGAATATTCAATAGATCGGCGGTGGATAACGGCCATTTAGCTTCTGGTGACATGGTCTTTAAATCCCCGTCGCCAAACAACCACACTCCTCGGGTTTCTTCTAGTATCTTATTCCAATCATACCCTAATGCTTTAATATCATCATATAAAGTTTTAGGGTCGCATATTAACTCGCGAGGAAATGCGCGCATGGAGTAGAGTATCTGATGAATATCGCTGGTGATTTCCAACGCTCTTCGTAGTTTAGCATCATCCGATATAGTATCATTTACCGTTATACGCGTAAATTTAACATCGGGGTATATAGAAAGATACCACCCAACGTTGGAGCCTTCAGCGCCATACGGTTTTTTAGTTGTATCATCGCTATAGCGTCGTAAATAATGCCATCTCGATAGGTGGTTTTTTATACCGTCAGTTTGGGTACCGACTAGATAAATAGGTACCCCCGACATACCGCCCTTCCCACGTAACGCGCTTATCTCTATCTCGGTTAAATCCCTGTCTTTAGCAGTCTTCTTATTCTTACCTAGCGACATTCCCATTTTCTGGGACGGGTAATCTGGGCTACCATCCGCATCGTTTAGTAAAGGGCTAGTGGACAAGATACACCATAACTGATTTGTCTGCTCGTAGAAAACAGAAGGTACTCCGGCTATATTAAGATCTGCTCGTAGCGTAGCTAACTTCTTCTTGGGTGGTGAGTTAGGATCCATTTGGATAATGTCGCGCAGCTGGGCGGTCATAATAAACTTGGCACCGCAGGCATTGGCTAATGCTGGCATTTCTGATATGATTTGGCTTTTTACTTTACCTTTAGTCATATCTTCGGTATTACGCTTAGCGTCACCGGCTTGATGCTTATCTTGCTTCTCGGCAATAGTATCAATAGGTAAAGCCGTCATTGTGTCAATAGCGACAAATTGGGGCATTTTTACTGTTATAAAACTATCGTCGTAATTCAGGAAGGGGGTATTAAATTTATTACCTTTATTACCCGCAATACGTTTAAGTTCGGTACGGGTGATTTGATGAAATTCTTCCCCCTGTGCTACTGTATTATCGATTAGTAGCAGATCACCGCTATTTACCAGGTCAATATCACTACCTGTGGTTTGTTCGTATAGGTGGTTAATACGGCTGGTTTGTTGTGATGCATCGCTATCGTATATCGTTATATTGCCACCGTAGAAGAAGTGAGCATTAGATATAAGGTCCGTTAGTAAAGCCGTCTTAAATTGATTAGGTCTGGCCACAATACCGGTTATATTAGGGATACCACCATTACAAATAAACTCCCCATGCTTACCACGTAGATATTCACCACTAGGAATATCTAGTAAGGTTCCTGTATTTATTCTAACTCGGACTTTAGGGGCTTGTCCGCCATAATTGGGCTTTGAATCTGATAATAGAGCTCGCATAGGTTCTCCTAGAGAATTATAGTTTAGTTATTCTTCGCTGGTATTATTAGGCTCATTGGCGTCTAGAGCATCTAGCAGAGCACTTTGAAAAGTGCCGCCGGTGTGATAGCAAGCTGGTTTACATTCCATTATGCCAGGAACCCCTTTGGCATTCACGCGGCTTAGGTGAATGCCTGGGTTTAACGCACTTACATGTAACCCACATTTTCTACAGTAATCGGCTGCCATGAGATATTCTCGGATATATAGGGTTAATAGGTATGATTAGCACAATATTGTCGTTAACTACTATTTAAAAACTGGAGTTTCCATGTCAGACCTAGAGAACGAAAACCCTTTGGAATATTGCGATAGCGCCAATATACTGGAAGAAGATACTAATCCGGTAATTCAGAGTGAATACGGCGATTATATTACCGAAGACTTATCAGGTTATGCACAGCGTACTATTTCGTTTGTTAAAAATAGTACGCTTAAACTACGTAATGCAGTAAGTAAATCATCTGTATTTACAAAAAATAACTTAACACCCATTAAGAGCATTATTGGGAATAGAGGATTTGCGGATATTCATCAGATCCAAATACCCACTATGCCGGGGTTTACTGGCACCTATGTTCAGCTGGCTAATACCTTGGAAATACATAAAAATCTCCTAGATAATGTAGGCGGTAGTACTATGAAACCTACATTATTATATTTGGAGAAGTTGTTATCCGATATTAATCTATTTAATTCTAGAGCACCGGCTATTGATGCCCACGGATATAAACTCATTAAGTATAAGGTCGTACGAGATGATATCGCGGGATTGTTTACCGCGCATGATAATATATCCATGCGAAGCTATGGTTCGGCGTTTGGAAACTTAGAAGAGTTTAATAGCGCGGCTAAACGTATTGGTGATTTATACCAGGTATACGTATCTACCGGATCGGTTAATAAGATATTAGAATTAGCAGACAGGATAGATGAGACTGGTCAAAAATTATACTTTAAGTATTTTAGTGATCCAAAACAAAAAGTAGCTAAAGAAGTACGTAAAGAAGTCGCTACCATGATTCGTGAGTGTGCTATAGCCAGTGAAACTTTAGCGTTTTATATCCATATCGTGATATTAGCAAATACATCATTTGATAACATCACTAAGCATTTAAAGTCAAAAATTAAGTAGACGAACATAATAGCTAGGGAATTCCCTAGCTATTTATGCCGCTATCGTAATCTAAAGAACGTAGGGGGATTAGGTAGCACTATTTGTGGAGTACTATCAAAAGGGTCGGCGTCGTAATACTCTACCTTCGTAATATAAAAGGTAGTATCAGTATCGTAGCCTGAGTTAGAGTGCCCCATCAGGTAGCCTTGGTTCCACGACACTAACTGACCTGGGTTACCAGCACTGCCGCGCTTATCAATATTAGCGTTGGTAACATTGCTCATTACCGAGTAGGTAGATTGCCCTTCGTGACGTAGCCACGTGGTAATAATCCCGTTATTAGCCCCAGGACCAGTTGTAAATCGTACGTAAACCATTATGTCAATATAATGCCCGCGATCGGCGTTGGTAATAAATCTACCGCACCCTTCGTGAGCGCTAGCCCCGCTGAAGTTGCCAATAGAGTAGTGAACGCACAGTTCACTACCGGGCACATATGGAGTAGCATTAAGATCAGCGGCCCAGAATTCCCAAACTACGGTAGACCCTAACCCAGCTCCCGAATAACCATCAGTCCAGATAGCTAATAACTTGTTATTATTACTATCGGTAGAGCGTTGAGTTGAATTTCTAGTTAACGATCGTGTTTGGTTGGTAATAGTACCCGTCCATAAATCATCGCGATTATTGAGCCTAGCATTTCTAACGTAAATACCATCACTAGCATAACCGCTTAGCGTTCCAGTAGTCGTATTATCGCTAGCTGCAATCACATCCCCAATTTGCCAACCGGCCGCCTGGGCGCCTGACCCTACTTGTAGGTATGTATCAGATCTATGCTCAAAGTTAGGTGGAATATATAATCTAAAGTAGAACCAAAATTGATCTCGGGGCGGAAAGTAGAAGTTCTGCTGAACAATCCTATCTTCAAATGGCGGGACACCATCAAAGATGAAATTCATCCCCTTAATATTGGTGTTGGGAATTGTTGGAATGGTCCAATCGGCATTCCCAAACGCAAACCCTTGTTTAGGGGCCCCAGTATCACCTGCGGTAAAATCGTAACTAACAATGGGAGGGGCTGCTTGGGCGGATAGGGCATTCAGTCCCAGGATTACTATCGACGCCATTGTCATTATCAATAGTAACTGCCTAGCTAAACCCAGGTAGAAGGTTTTTCCTAATTTATACGAATCATTCATTTTATCAATACTCACTGATGATTTGATATCGGGTTTTGGTTGTAATCGTTCGAACGCCTGGTAACCCATTAGCCAGCCCTGCGTACGGAATGGAATTGAAAACTATCGGGGGTAGTATTATTAACCACGCAGGTAGGTACATTACACGTAAGACAAATAATACGCTCAATAGCTAGCATAGTGTCATTCTTGCGCGCGCTGTATCTAAGATAGAACGGTATTGATCGATATATTTCATCGGCATAATCCTTAACCATATCCAGCGTAGTATTTTGAGAACACTCCGTGCGCAACTTTATTAAAAGCGCCAATTTATTCGACCAGATATACGGGGCGCATAGAATCGGTAATTTAATAGCCTCGGGAACTATTAACCTATCCAATATCTCTTTATCAATCTTATTAAAGTCTAATGCGCATGGGTCGTTAATATCCTTTAGTATAGCGTATAGTGAGACAATGACAATAGTCTCTTTAATAGGGTCGGGTAAAGCCATTTCAATTATAAATTTAAACGCTAGGCGAAAAGGTGAAGTTAGCACATTGTAGAGCATGGAAAATAATCGCATTACAAAGACTCCGAGAAAATATACAGTTTATTGGCATGGCAAGTAGCCACTACCGCCACTAAGGAAGTTGTTTCCAATAGGGTGGCATAGCGGTAATTGCCCGGTGATCGTTCATATAGTACAATTGAAAAATCCACCAATTCATCGGCTAGCCTAGCCAGCGCATTTCGCGAGTAGCAGTCATAATCAAAGAACATAGTAAAACTGACCTTGCGGTCTAATTTAGCACTGTCTACTATCATAGCGACATTCTTAGATCCAACCCCAAACTCCCTTTTAAGCTTGTATTTAACCTTATCTTTCTTAACCTCGGAATCAAAAAAGAAATCTTTAACTGATATAATCTCTAGCATTTTATCAGGGTTAGTCGGATTGCGGATATCTACTAATTCCCTAAAGTGATCAGCTATTATCATAGATAATCCAGTAGGTACTATATCATTCATGATGATTTGATCTTGGGGGTCTAGCATTACTAAACCATGCATGTGTCCCATAGGGGGCGACCCCTTACGATTATCCTTTGCTCGGTATAAACCCCGCTCAGTAAAATACCGCTGCCCTTTAGACTTTAAAGCATTAACATTAACCCGAGTAATGTGTAATTCGGTATAATTATTTAACGATCTATAGGTATTAATAGCCGCATCTAATGTTTCGATGGGTTCCTTAGTTTGAAGATAACAATAGGATACATCATTAATACGGCACCCTAATAGGTCTTCTTCAGACGTTGATATGCGATTTAAATAGTAGCTATTAGGAGCTTCCGTAACTTCGGTTAATTTAGAGTTAAAGTGTACTCTAGGATAATCTGAGATTACGGTGGGTAGATCTATCCTTTCTTCCTGCGGTAAATAGTCTAGCCGTTCAAAGGGTAACTCTTTAGCGCAGTTAATAGACCAATCCACCACCATTTTGGCTAACTTAATTCCATAGTTAATTTTCTCTTCTATAGGCAGATAAACAAAGAAGTTAACGATTTTACCTTCAATAGCCTTTTTAAGGGCTTTGGATAATTGTGTCACATAATCCAAATCTACCCCCTCGTACATTTCATGACGCTGCTCAATCCCTTTAGCAATCTTATCCAAATACTCGACCGATTTTTCAGTGTAGTTTAAAAATACGTTTTTAAACGCAACAACATCCGATATGATAACGACTTCGCTATCGTTATGTGAAAACTCCAGTAAGGTTAAAAGACATTCAACCCTAGCCGTGAACATTTTTGTTTTGGGTTTTACTATACTACCAATAATGTAGTCTTGTAAAATTGTCTTACTAGCATTGTATGCCTCGTAGCCAGTATCTTTATTCTTAATATATCCTATCTTAGTAGGTAGTGCCGGTAGCCCGTATCCAACTTTTGTTGGGGTATCGGTTAGCGTATAGCCTGATACCCCAAATACGATTTGACTTGTTTTTGAATCAGAAATTTGAGCTACGTTGTAAACAGTTGTCAACATGGTAATATCTTCTTATACGATAATTTCAATTTATTAGCGAGCGTGGACAAAAATAGCTGGGGGAATTCCCCCAGCTAGCGTTTTACAGGTTTAGCGCTTAGGCTATCAATACGTTTATTAAGGTCTTCTAGGATAGCCTTAACATTGTCACAATCGGTACCTTTTTTATCTAGCTCAGACTTTAATTTCAACATCTCTTCCTGAGCTAATCTATTCTGCTTGTATAGTTTGTACGTAGTATCCATAGCTGCTGTCATAAACAGCATCATGGCTATTGCGATTACAGTTAAGGTAATAACAGTTTTATTTCGTTTATATTTGTTTTTAGTAAGATAAGCTTCCTTTAGAAAAGGATACAACATACCCAATACTTTGATGATCGCAAATAACATATATCCTCCTATATACCCATAGGATAATTTATTATTAAAATCCACAGGTACTGAATATGACTACAATTGTTAAAGGGTTTGCCTCTATACCCGCATTAGCGCTTAATACACCCGGACAAACCGCTAATGCAGGAGAGCTATCTAATAAGACGCGTTCTTATTCTAAGGATATCAAAATATACAACAACATCAATACCGCCGATGAGGTTAGTTTATTCGCATTCAGTATTAAAGACGGCACCAACGATTCTAACATACCTAATGCCATGGGTCAACAAGCTAATCAGCTTTTGAACTATATCTTTACCAACATGAAAGCACGCGGCGGTAGTCAAGTTACCCTGCAGGTTCTTATTGATCAGTTAACTGGTGAGTTTGGGACTATTTATAACGGAATTGAGTTGGGTAATTGGGTTAGCGTATCGGGGTTCTATCTACCTAACTATGTACGTTTTGTTACAATGGATGGTAGTAATGTTGAGTTTAGGGTTTGGTTTAGTAATGCTAGCTTTGAGACGGGTTACGATACATTTACTCTAACCGTCATACCCCCTGTACTTTCTACCGCATTAGGTAATCTAAAAACTACTAGTAGAGCTCAAGTGGAAGCTGCTCTAGCTGCTTTTAAATCGAGTGACTTAGCTGCCAGGATTAAGAGTGCTACGGATGAAGCTCCATTCTCGGAACTTCATATAGAGCCCATTGAGTGGGTTAATAGTAGTAACACTAATGAACGATTAACTATTGAGTGGAACATTATTGTTTACGGTAATGGATATACTATTGACAATATAAAAGATAAGATTAAAGAACTACTCACTACCGTTAGTAATAACGTTGAAGAATGGCGACCTATATTCCCCAGTTTGTTTGGTGGGAGTGTATTTAAATTAACACCCTATTGGGATAAACACTCCATTCAAAATAACTCGTTAGACTCTTCGTACTATAGTCCTATTACGGGGCCTAATGATATCATTAATTATGCTATGCGTACTGAACCTGTAGGTAGCCTAGCGCATGTTAGCGCTAATGCTGAGGGCTTACCGGTTCCATATAAGGGGTTGGTACTATCGGCAGTTGGTAACGTTGATAATGCTAATGGTTATACCAAGATTACTCAAATGTACCCTGATTATATTCCGGTACCAAGTACTAGTATCGAAGTAAACCGCATGTCAGCTAGAACACAATCGTTTGTTAGGGTATTAACTAATCTAGCTATTGCTGCTGAAGTACTATCATCTAATAGTCAGCTACCTAATGGTGTTAGTAGGACTAATGTTGGTGGTATTTTATATGCCACTAGTACGCTTGATGGTGTTGTATATATGATGGTGGGTAGATCATCTTTGCCAGTAGGTAACTAATCATGAGTAAGCGTACACCCAACTTGTTTGCTTCTGGGCGATTTACACTCGCAGCCCCGTTTGCTATTAAGTTAAAACCTGCTATAGATTATACCTGCATTAGTATACGATCTTTTGCTGACTTTGTGGCTGAAGGTGATCTCGATATCTTTGAGCAGTTTTATGTGCCTGATGGTATATCGCGTACTCGATTTGATCAAGATGTACTTGAGAAAGCAGCTATTATTACGCTACAAAATACTGATGGCGATATTGTTCAAGTGCCGGATACCTTTATCGATAAGTACCCATCCGGGTCTTCTGCTGGGTGGTCTCGGATTGTTTTATCGGTAGACTTAGGAGCAGTGCCAGATATTGCAGTACTAGAGCATCTAAAAACCGTACTCACTAATGCCACGCGTGATACGATAGGGGTGTTACCTAAGGTTGAAATCAATAAGATGACAACCCCTAACTCGCTTACTCAGTCTGATGTTGATCTATGGGTAGCTGCTACACAAGCAGCTATTACTCGCAGTAAAACAGATTATACTATATCGCGAGAAAAGGATTCTGTGATAGAAGCTCTAAACCGGCAAGTTACGCTATTATCGCAAGTATTAATTGATCGTGGAATTGTTTTAGTATAAACAAAAAATAAAAGCATATATAGCGCTAGGGATAGTCCCTAGCGCTATATATGACATTAGAATCCAGTAAGTACTTTATCGTATATCGGCTTAGATACCAAATAAAACTTAGATATACGCTCATCCACAACAAAATACTTCATCAAGTTATCCATATATACTGCGGCCACTTGGCAGTGTTCACTAACATCAAATTCACTGTCAAACTTGATATTATAGTGGGATCTTAGTGTAGCGTCCAGCGATCTATATGTATCGATTTTGTTATTTCCCTTTAGGGTTAATGATCCCACTCGATGTATACGCCTAGCATTACGATTCATCATAATTGCCGGGAGTAATATAAATCGCCCCAATCCGTCGGCGTCACACTCCGTAAAACTGTTATAAACCAAAAGGCTGTATATTGCGAGCGAATTTACACCTACTTGTCGAAAGCGTAAATCGCACATAGCTAGGGAAGCTTCATCCAAGAAGTTCCCCATTTCCTGGCTCATACTAGCTATTAAATTTTTAGGGCTAGTAATTTTTAAATCGCTCATTTAGTTCCCTCTGCCGCGAGATTGATATCGAGAAGATCTTCCATGGAATGTACATACACCTCTCTAGGTGTAACTGGTTTATCCGTTTTTAGTACACCCCCATTTTTACGATAAACATCCAGTAGATCGGTTTTAAGTTGATTCAGGGTATCCGAATCATACTGAACGGATCGATCTACTGTTTTAGGAAACGTGTCGTTGTAGATACATTTGTTTCCCAGACTCGATTTACCGTATATCGCTAGGGCGTCATATTCTCCGCAAGCAAATCGAAACATTTTCCCTTCACCATGTAGTTTATCTACACCGCCCGGAGGAAGCTCATTTCTGAACTGCTCCACAATAGCTACTATCGACTCTAGCATATTACCTCCTGCAAGGTTGGGGTATGAATTAATAAATCCTCCACAGCTTTATGATATCCGTAATGAGTTAAGCCGTAGTTTTGCACTACGTTTTTATTGGAGTCCAACCAATCCTTCATTTTCGAATAACAAAATACCCGCCACCACTCCTTATCTAAGTCGCTACACTTACCGCAAAACATAAGCATCCAGTAATACGCCTCTAGCGCATACCACATGTCCTGACATTGCATTAGAGACGCTAGCGACTCATTTAATGCTTCTACATTATTTACATCCTTTAAAAAGAGTTCTAATCCATTCTTACATCCTTCGCCACACTTAATGAAGTAGCGCTCCACAAACTCAGCTTCTAAATTCTTATAACCGAATAAGCCGCGATCGCGATTTGTGGAAAGCATGATCATTTCTTGATAAAGTGATTTTGCTCGCGGCGATAGTTTCTTGATCTTTTCTTCAGCAAACCGTCGTGATGCTTCGCGCGAATCTATTCGATGCCTAACAGCTCCCACTAATCCTGGGAATAGTACATGTAGAAATCGTTTTGCCTCTTGATAGTAGTATAACATAAATCAATCCTCTCTTATTAATTTTGAATGTTATTTAGGTACGGATTCGACCGTACTTAATTGCTGAATATACAAATTGATACTGCCTTTTAAATTCCCGTAGTAACCACACCTTATCACCCTTCACATTACTCACCGTAGTGTATAACTCCAATAACACGATGGCGTTTATTTCCAATGTTTCGGGCATTCCGTGGATCGGGGTGTAGTGTAATCGTTTATATTGCTGCCTGATAAAATCCTTATTACGTTCGGACAAATATTCCAGGGTGGGGTAAGTGTACTCTTCCTGTATTAGCTTCCATTCATGTTTAAGCGCTATCCTGGCTGATGGTAGGTGTTTATCCGTAAACATGATACTCCGTAAATACCTAACTAAATAGCTTGTTATTATAGTGGGGGTATTTATCATTATTTAACTCCTGTTGATTGGTTTATCCAATAAAGTAATATATACCTGTAAAAGATTAATATAAAACTACACCTATCCCCGTAGAATTATGCTTATTACGGCAAAAAAATAAGAGGGGACATTGTCCCCTCTTATGATCCTAGAATTAGCCCATAGCGCAATCTGAAGGATTGCATGGGCTTTACCAGTCACAACAAAGTCCGCTTCCACGCAGTATCCAGGTATGGTATACTACTCCACGAATAATTGAAGATTAACGACTATCTAGGGTGGTCGGCAGTTGCCCACGCGGGCTTTCTCGTGTATGTATCATTAATACTAGGTAGCGCCACTTATCAGGCAATAGTACTAATGAAAACCCAGTAATTCACCTAGCGGGTAAACCCCACAAAAGCTCCAAACCAGGACTTACCAACCCTAGCATCCCCCGGTATCCCAGGAGCGTACTATGCTGGCTTAACATTATCCACTAGCCCACAATGGGTCTTACATGGTCGGCGGATTTCTTTGGCGACTAGCGACACGGGCGAGGATAATGTTACTTCAATATGCCGAGAAAGGGAGAGAGGAAGAGAAACCTTTCTCGGCATATATTTTAGCGATGTATTATTATTTTTAACACATCGCTTTTTCTTTCTTACCGCTTAGAGTTAATAAGGCTAGCTCTTTTTCGAGCCTGGCTATTAACTCGTTATTAGTGCCCCTCGAGATGATTTTACCGTTTTCATCTCGAACCACGTTTAGGGTATTTCCATCCCCCATGATCTCCATTCGACAGTTACTTTCAAACTGCGATAAACTCGCAATGAGTTTGGTAACTTCAGTTTCATTGAATAAACCTACTCTAGTTACCATCCAGTTATTAGCTGCTGGAAAAGCATATACCCTTAACATACGAATATCCTTTGGAGAAAAGGTCTCCAGTTATTTTACCATTAGAGTAATATATACCTGAATATATACAGAATCGCACCCTATGCGTAAAATCAGTATGACATATCTGTCACTACCCTTATCCTAAACCGAGGTTATACAATGAAACATTATCTAGGCCTGCTGCTATTATTAATAGCCAGCTTATCATTTGGAGAATCCTATACCGTAGATAGCGGTAGTTTGGATGATATCTATTATTCGGGTGGCACTTCTACTACCAGCGCTACTGTCGTCAAGTCGGCTTCGCCAGAGCTATATAAAACATATCGCGAAGGTAACTTTTATTATGCGGTATCAACCGCCAGGACTAAATATACCGCAGTATTATACTTTGCCGAACCCTTCGCTACTGCAGTGGGTGAGCGGGTTTTTGATGTATATGTTAATGGGGTTAAAAAACTATCCAAGCTGGATATTTACAATAACGTAGGGGCTAATAAGGTCTCATATAGGACTATTTCAGGGATAGTAAGTACGGGTACTATTATGATTGAATTACGCAAAGTAGACGGTAGCGTTAGATATCCGCTACTTGCCTATTTTACACTAACTTCGACGGCTGATAGTGAGGAGCTTAGTACTAGCTCGTCCAGTAGTAGTTCTAGTTCGTCATCAAGCAGTTCCTCTTCGAGTAGTAGTTCATCATCCAGCTCGTCTAGTAGTAGTTCAAGCGGTATTGTTCCCTTTACACTGGTAAAGGCTATTAGGGTCGGAGGAAGGGCTATTGTCTTAAATGGTATTAGCTATCAGGCGGATACTAACTACACTGGCGGTGAAACTAGCGAATGGAGTGATACTACGGATATACTAGGTACTACTGAAGATGAATTATACCGAACTGAACGATGGGGTAATTTTAGCTATAATATACCTGTTGCGAATGGAACCTATACGCTGGTATTAGGGGTAGCCGAGAATAATTGGGACAATGCGCGTGAACGTATTTATACGGTTTCCACCGAAGGGATAGTAGTCGATAGTAATGTCGATATTATTACCAGAGTGGGTAAGAATACCGCGTTTGACTTAATAGTCAATAATGTCGCAGTTAAGGACGGCACACTTAACATTAAGCTAGATACCATTGTAGATGCCGCTACCTTAACCAAGATAATCGTGGGCACTGGCACCTATGTACCTAGAGTAACCAAATACAAGGTCGTCGACTATAGAAGCCCTCAGGCGGCTTCTAGCTCAAGCAGTAGCTCTTCAAGTAGCTCTAGTTCCAGTAGTAGTTCTGGTATTGGTGGAACGGTGTATATCCAGTGGAATCCGCCTACTACGCGACTATCAGGGGCACCTATTAGTCTATCAGATATTGCTGGATACGAATTACGTTATAAGCTAAATTCGGCATCAGAAGAAGTCACCGTACAATTAAATAATCCGGGTATTAGTGCGTTTAGAATACGGGTACCTGGAGGATTTAATACGAGTGAGGTCAGCGCTCGTATGAGGGCTTTAGGTACAGATGGAAGCGCTAGCGAATTTACAGCCAGTATATGGTCAAACCCAGACGGCGATATTTACCCGCTTTCCATTCCAGATTTAATTGCTACCTGTAAAAATATAAACGAGTGTGAATATACTCAAATACCCAATTCAACCAAATCATCAACCATCACCATCAACAAAAATAAGTGAGGTAGTACTAATGAAATTATTTAGAATGATGCTAATGGCGCTAATATTCTTTAGTGCGGTTAGCGTTGCTGAAACGTACAATATTGATAGCGGTAGTAATACTGATAGCTATTTCACTGGCGGATCAGCTACAACCAGCGCTAACGTAGTCACCGGAACATCCAATCAAGCGCCTTATCAAAATTTCCGCGAGGGGGATTTTACTTACAGCATTAATACTCAGCGGAATAAGTATAACCTAACATTATACTTCTCAGAACCTACAGTTACAGCTGTCGGCGGTAGGGTTTTTGATGTATATGTTAATGGGGTTAAAGTAATTAGTGATTATGATATTTTACTAGCGGCTGGCGCTCGCAACAAAGCGATTACCCGAACAGTAGCGGGTATAACCAGTACGGGTACTATTACGATTGAATTACGCAAGACCGCAGGATCAGTGTCTTTTCCACTATTAGCAAGAATGACGCTAGCATCCACTTCTGCTAGCGTAGCCCTCCCTCCCAGTGCGAGTAGCTCTTCAAGTAGCTCTAGTTCCAGTAGTAGTTCTAGTACAGGCGCTACTAGTTCTTCTAGTAGTTCATCTAGTACTGGAGCAGCATTTACCTTGATACGTGCTATTAATGCAGGGGGTGGAACACTAACTATTGGCGGGGTTACTTATACTGCGGATACTTACTTTAATGGGGGTAACACCACTGCTAACTCGAGCGTACCTATTGCTGGTACTACTAGTGACGCATTATACCTATCCGAACGCTGGTCAATTTCAACGCTAACATATAGCATCCCTATTACAAACGGTACGTATACGGTAGTAATAAAAACTGCCGAGAATAATTGGGTTAATGTAGGTGAACGGCGCTTTAATGGTATTATTGAGGGTAGATCAATATTTACTAACCTCGATATTATTCAATCTGCGGGTAGAAATACTGCCTACGATATTTTAGTTAACAATGTCGTAGTGGCCGATAGTAATCTTACTATTACCTTTACTGCCGGAGTCGATGCATCTACAGTATCGGCCATTGTAGTGGGTACTGGCGAATACGTAACTGGTCTATCTACCACCAACAGGGTAGTAGACTTTACCACGGCAGGCGTATCCGCCAGTAGTAGTTCCAGTAGCTCGTCTAGCTCATCAACTAGTTCATCTAGCAGTTCTGGAGGTGGTGGGGGTACTTCCTCTTCTAGTTCTAGTGGAGGTGGCGGTGGACCTGGACAGTCGGTCTGGATAGGGTGGGAACCTCCGACAACTAACTCCGATGGTAGTGCGTTAGCATTAAGCTCTATTGCCAGCTACGAGCTGCGATATAAGTTAACCTCTAGTTCTCCCGAAGTAGTGGTAACAATTAGCGATCGTAATGTCACCTCGTATAGAGTTCCGGTAACAGACCGCTCTACTTTTAGCGCTCGGATATCCACTACGGATACTACTGGTAAAGTTAGTGCTTTTGCTACCGCTATTTGGGCTACCGCGAATGGGGACGTCTATCCTGTCTCAGTTAACGATCTAATAGCAACATGCGGGGGGTTATCGGACTGCGAATATACTCAGGTGGGTAATGCTGGTAAGGCAGCTACTGTTACGCTTAATAAGAATAAATAAATCTATAATAGCCGGAGATATCTCCGGCTATTTATGCTCTAGATAATAAGTTGGGTTAATGTAAATAAACTAAGGTACTTTAAAATGGCTGAATATTTCATTAGTAACACACGCGGGGGTGGTACGCCCGATGGTTCGCAGAGCAACCCATTCCCATCGCTAATAGCCGCCCAGGAAGCTACCGGGTATCAGGGGTTTTGGTTGAGTAATAATACCTTTAGGCTGTGGGCTGAGGATACCTTTGATGATCGAATCAATATCGCAGATAAGCCTACCCTGGGTAGTAACTTCATTATAGAGCCTTGGACTGACATAACCAACGCCAGTAAAAAGCCTATTATGACGCGAGCTAAACGATCATTTAACTGGACATACGACGCCGCTAACGACGTTTGGGTATCGGACGCGCTCGCTAATATCCGATACGGTGGATGCATATTGGAAGATGGGGAACCGTTAGATTGGAGAATTTGGACTACCAGTCGAGCAATCACCGCCCAAACTATGGTACCAGGAACAGCGTGTTTTGATAATCTAAGTTTACAATATTTTATTAAGCCCAGAACTGCTACCCCCAGCAGCCACCTATATGCGGCGTGTGCAGGAATAGCAATTTTACGCTTATCTAGAGGAGGTAGTTTTAGAATTAGCGCTATAGACTTTCAGCTATCATCCCAAGGGCTATCGGCCGGAGGAGGAGGTGCCGAAGCACTGCGCGGGGGGTGGACTATCGAAGATTGTGATTTTAGTTTCATGGGGGGTAGCGTTGATACACCTAATGGGGTAGCGTTAGGTAATGGTTTAGGTATATCTGATAATACCGGGGTGCAGGGTACCTCGTATATTAAACGGTGCCGATATTTAGATATCTTTGACTCTGGACTATCCCCGCAGCAGTGGGAAAATAATGCTACTATTAAGGATATTGAGATTATTGAAAACGAGGCAATACGATGCGGGTTAACGGGGTTTGAGGTATCGTTAACGTCTCAATCCGGCACCTATACAAATCTAATTGAAAACGTCAACATTCGAAAATCAATAGCGCGGGATGGAGGATACGGGTGGTCTGGGAATCGGTACGGGAGTACCGCTAACGGGTTTGCCTACCTGACTAATGATTCCAGTCCTAACTCGATCCTACGCAACTGCGTTATAGATCGTTGCGAAGCTATTAATAATGTCGGTAAAGGTTACTGCCTATATCACACTAGCGGTAATATATCAGTCTTTAGAAGTAAGGCTAAAAACTGCTTATCGGCGGGCATTTTACAAACCTCTAGGGGCGGATTTGGCCTAGCGGTCAATCACGCCGCGTATGATAACTATATTGAGAATTGTGGACGCGGACTTCTGTTTGGGGGTAGCGAAGGCGGGAAAGCAGGATCGTCATTACGAGCGCATAATAACTTCATTATCGGGTGCGATATTGGTATTAGCAATAATAACGTAACCGGAGAGACCACTATTGCCGAGTATAACACAGTGGTTAATTGCGACACGGGCGTTAGGAACTTTGGGTCTGGGGTATTTAATCGCGCTAATAACGGCTTGTATGGTAATACCGTAGATTTTACTAATGTTAGTCAGGGGACGGATATTATCCTAACCAGTCAACCAACTATCAGAGAGTCCAACTACGGTTTAAAATCACCGTACCTATCCAGCTATTATTTTAGCAAAAATGATTTAACTACATTTTCTAAAAATAGTGTCGTTTGGGAAGGAGTGTCGAATAACTACACGGTACCGCAAGGTGAGACTGAAAAGGGGATGGAGTTCTCATGGACGGGATCGCTAGATCCTAGAATAGACCAGTCGTACGAAAGACGCTTCGATTTTATACCTAGTAAAAGCTTCTATCTACGTAAGCGTATTCATATACCGGCTAACTACTATCACAGGGCCTGCCTCGAGGTGGTAGTGAGTGGTGATATTAGCTCATGGGTTAAGGGGGACGCAATTGTCGCGGCCGATGGGGCCAGTAATGCCACTGTGTATTTTATTGATGCTGATCATGTATGGTTGTTGTTTGCTGAAAATAATATATACGGGGACGGCGTTTGGACCGGCACTATCACTAATACCACTAGGGGCGAATTACGCGGATCTACTCGATATGGTAATTCTGGGGTAGGGCGTAAATTTATAGCTTTGTGGTGTGATGGATATTCTGGTAGTGGTCAAGGACCAACTGTAGTATTTGGATTAAATCCTGATTATTTAGGTGGTAGTGTTATCGATTATTCGTTTGGAGCCGACGGTGCGGGGGTTGGACAAACTCTGCCTAATTCGCAATCCTCGTATGAGCCGTTTATACGGGTAGAAGATGCCGGGAAGTGGTTTGACGTTGTATTCAGAATCGAGATGGCCGCTAGCGAAGCTGCTGCGGATGGTATAATTGCACTATATCTACGTCGTGAGGGAGAAGCAGAATATACTAGAATCTTTAATCAAACTAACGCAAGAATAGGGCCTAGAGCTGCTACTGGGAATGTGCTATTTAAAAGCGGGTACCTGTTTGGTTATTGGAATGGCGGTGTAGAAGTTGACACTAAAATTCACGTATCTGAATTTGAACTATTCGATACTAGACCTAGAATATTCCGCGATGGGGTTGAGTTTACGCTTATCGACGCTAGTACTAATAATAGACAAGCGCTAGCCAATAGCACTAGTGTGTCTTTAACAACATACACCAACGCCGAAACACCAGAAGTATCGGTATATAGTGGCACGATTAGTAGTGGAGGTAATATTGAATTTAGAGATATAGAATGGGTTGCTGGAGAGTCTAGGGAAGGGGTTATAAAGGCGGGGCAATTACGACAAAGTGTTGTGTTTGATGTGATAGAATTGTAGCCTAATAAGCATAATAGGTCACTAGGGTATAACCCCTAGTGACCTATTATGTACCCTTGCCGTATTCTAAAAACGCTAGGTGGTGATGGGAGTACACCAGAGCTACTACTAGTAGAGGAACTACTACTCGAACTTGAACTACTAGCCGCACCATTGGGTAAGTCTGGTTGCACAACCGTTAGTAGCGGCCCACTTGTAAACGCATTGGTTGATACCTTAAAGTTATCATACCACATTTCAAACTTTCTATTACCGGTAAACTGAGGGTTACTATCCCCAGTTTGAGACCATCCGAAAAATTCCACCCTATCGATAGTATCATTGATAGGGTGTTTATTGAATATCTGCCTCGCCCAGACGTAGACTAGTCCGTCTATTTCAACATAATACTCACCATTGGCCAATTCGTTTTGACTGGTAGTACCCGTATTGAACTTTAAATAAATTCTAAAATGGTGCCAGGTAGTGCCCCAATCGGTAGATCTAAAATTACGATTTTGCGGGGTTAGTACTATCGGACTAGGGACGCGGCCTATGTTAGAATCGCTACCATTTAAAGCAATTACTCGTGCGGTATCATTTTCAGTATTAGTCCCATCGTCATAGCTAACTACATACATGGCACCATAATCCACACCAGTATAATCTAATCCGAATGTAGTATTGGCGTATCCAGTGGTATCGCTACGGCGACCGAACACTTTTACAAACTTCATACCATGCGTAATATCCGACATCTTAGCATCAAACTCAATAAAGAGATGATTGGTATTAGGCGGTACAGCTTTAAATCCGGCCCACACAAAATAGCAGCACTGACCAATGGGTTGGGGGTAAACTGCTTTGACGCATTTGGTACTACCGGATACGCATCCACTATTAACAACATTAATAGTGGCATTATTATCTAATGTCACGAAAGCGGCTGTGTTATTGTCGTAAACTACCGAATTAGGGGTTTGGTTAGTAACCGATTCAAAATCCTCCGACCATAATACAACCGGAGCGGAATATGTGAAGTTACTATAGAACAATACCAATAGTAGTAAGTATAAATGGTATTTAATTTTAAGCATGACAGGGACTCTATAAGTGAAAATCATTATTACCCGCACCCGAATAGATGCTCATAAAATACCCCAATATACTAAACTTACCTGTATATCGTATGAATAACACCGGGTTATTTTGAGTTATCAATCGACCCCGACAGGTTAACGTATTGGGTATAACCGGGGTAGATATCTACCCCTATTTTGTCGTTATGCCTATACTAAAATATAGTGACCCTATCGCATGAAGGTTAAGTATGCAACAACCAATACAAAACGTCCAGGCAAGATTACGTGCTAATTTAACGTCGCCTAAATACCGATCTAATGCGCCTAACGGTAATCGGTTTCCCATCATACCCGCTAATATAGACGATAACTACGTTCCACTACAACTCGTATATCCACTTGAAGATAACATAACACATCCCAGCTCACGTCATCGTGTAAACTATCCCGGGCAACCGTATATAGTCCCAGTAGGGGTCATGGGCGAGGGATGGCCGTATACCTATCAGCTGGTAAATGCCCCCGAGGGGATGACTATAGGGTCTTTCCTAGACTTTGATGGGTTAAGCTGGGTACGTCGCCCCAACTACGGTGTTATTACCTGGTACAAACCCGTATCAGGCACGTATACGTTTTTTGTTCTCGTAACTAATGCGTACGGTGAGGAGATATCGCTATCGATTACGCTGGTGGTCAGCACTAACTGGAATATCCTCAACACAAAACTAGCCAGCAACGGTAATGGGACTATTAATTCGCCTTATAACACGCTAGCCGCTATTAACAATAATAAACCTACGCTAGTCATGGATGGGTGTATTGTTGATATGGATCAGGGTGCTGGCAATCTATCGGCAATGTCTCGGACTTGGGTAAGCGAATACGGTAAACGTGCTATTTTATTACAGGGGTCTAACGTATTCAACTGCGATCAGGATGATGTCTATTTTGGCGGATTTTGGTTTGGTATACATAAGAGCCGTCTTGGGGTAAATCAGTTTCTTAAAGCAACTACCCGTAATCGGTTTACGCTATTTGACAACATCATCAATTATAAGGGCGCCGCATTTACCGGGGGCATTGTTCCGGCCAGTAGTATTTTTCAGTTTGATGCCGCCAGCGGAGCATTAGGGAATGCAAATCAATTTCTATATATGCACTCTAATGTATTTAGCGGGGTTGTAGATCGTAGTCTATTTAACGCCTACAATGTACGTAATAGCTTATTTGAGGGAAATACACTATTAGCTAACGCTGATAGTAACGGGCTAGCACATGGTTTTTGGTTTAGGGACCATTGTAGTGATATTTGTTATCGAGATAATCGACAGTTAGGTAACCTAAACACCCAGTCTGCTATTACAGTCGATAGTCCTAATTCATTAGGTGTTAGTACTAACTTTGAGGTGTCCTATAACCACTTGCGATGCTTTGCTAATGTGGCGACAAACCCTAACGGATTGGGGGCGATTAAGTTATATAACCAAAACGCCAGCGGCGATAGCTATCGACTATTACTCCGCAATACTATCTATACTCCTACTAGTAGTCCCATATATGCTGCTGGAAGTGGTAATAACGAGGTAATCCATTCACTAGATAATGCGCTGTATTATGACCAGCATGCTATCGATAATAACCTCATCACACAAGCCGGTGTTAAGCTAGCCAACGGATATACGCCCACCCTAGTCGATACGGGTAGTACGACAGGCTTATATGCCAATAATTACATCGACGCTAATGGAAAGTTCGTCGGTATTCATTCGATTAAGCGCGGGGTAGCGGGGAGCGAAGTTGCATGACAACATCAGTAACACATATCAACCATGTTGATACGATTCAAGTGGGTAGTAAGGGTAATGCCCTATCAGCTATAGGTACTACCGATCTAATTACAGTAAGCGGTGTTCAAATGCCGATAACAAATGGTAAGTTTGATTTTCCGTTTGTATACGACGGGGTTACTTACGGGCTATTAGGTAGTGTTACGGCTACCGTATCTGGGGGTGGTCAGAGCGTAAACTACGGGGTGGAGAAATTACCACCTGCGGGTATGGACTACGTTACTATCACGAGTATTAGTCCGTTAGAGACTACAATAGGCTTAGGATTTTCTCCAGCACTAGCGCTTAATGAACAGATAGTATTCCCGGTCATGGATAATACTCGGGTTATGTCGGATGGGACTATAGTTACCGATAGTGATGCCGTACTTCAGATGTATCGCATTCGTACAAACGGTACTTGGGACTTATTTCATTGGGTGGGGGGCGATGTAGGTAAATCGCTATTTACCACTAAGGTTAAAAATCTAACTAATGGAGACGGGAGCGTTGCTAACGGATTAAATGGTAATGTTCATATATACGAACCCGACGGTACGTATAATGCTCTATCCATTACCACCAATGCTAATACCGTATCGGTAAATGAAAACCTACCCGCAACCCAAGGCAGATTAGCCAGTCTAGTGGTGGGTAGTATTGGTTCAGGGGTATTTGACTTATCGGACGTAGTATCAGCTAATGACATACTAAAGCCACTCAAGTTTGTACCCTCCTATATATTCGAGGGAAATGAAGGTGCTGTTGGAGAGAGTATAACGGTTAGTGGTATTTGGGGAGAAGCTAATACACGTATTCAAAATACTCATGTGGCTAGCGGAAAAAAGGGTTACCTATTTCATGCTGAGTCTGGAGAAGAATACGGCTTTGGCGCAGGAGTAGGGTTCAGTCTTCCTTATTCTAAGGGCGCCGTATTACATTGTCAAATATCGTTATATGCTCCGGCTAGTGAAATGTCCTGGAACGCCATGCCACACCTAAAACTATTGCGATGGCACACCACGGACACTAACCTCAATAATGAAGGCTATGCGGATATTTATATAGCAAATGATGCTGGCGATTATGTTGGTGCGTACGGTCGAATGAAACATATCCATGAAAATGCCGCCAACCAGCGCTGGACGTGGGTAGATGAAAAACTATACCACGATGTTTGGGAAACTATTGAATATCAAATAGTGCTCGATGATGTACCTGTGTCGCTAGGTGGTACGGCTAGAACCAAGTTATGGAAAAAGATCAATGGTAAGATGGAACTAATAATGGATATTACCGATCAGAAGACCCTAGAATCGGCTACTTCGCTATGCACTGATCTAAAGATAATTACATACTGGAATGGTGGGGCTCCTGGTAGCGTCACTATGTATGTCGATCGTATTGTAGTACATGACGATCAAAACACCCTGGTAGAGACCGATTCCTACGGGAATAAGATTATAGGAGGTATCTAATGCCTATTAATACGGGTAGTGTTCAAATTGGGAGTCGTGAAAATTTAATAGCTGGGTTAAATGTAGGTACTATTACGGGTATTACACTAGGTAATACTCAAATTAAAAACTTCCTGTCAAATGGTATTACGGCTACCTTTGATATGCCTGCACTATTTCCCGGACAGCAAGTAGGGGCGCTCGATGTTACCGAAGCTACCGTTACCGGTACAGCCGGTACCGAACAAGTTCCCTGCGTGATATTGCCACCCACCGGGTATAGTAAGCGTAGTATTACCCTCACAGGGGATGGTAGCGGTACTATTTTTGAAGGTGGGCTAATCGTACCTGAGGCGGGTAGCTATATTGTTTATCCGAGTATTATAGATATCGATAGCGAAGGCGTATTAGTATCTAACCAATACGATGTCGATAGAGTCTATCTAATAATGTCGGATGGTAATGTAGAGGTAGTTGATATTTATACCGGCGATGGAGACGGGTTATACTCGTTTGATTTCGACGTACGAACTACCGCCGATGGCCCAATTGCTAACGGGCTCGGGGCAACCATGCTTCTGCTTAATCCGAACGGCACTTATAGAACTTATAATAGCGTCGTTAATAACGGATCAATTAACTTCATAGTCGGCGGTATTACGGCTAATGCTACATTTACTGTAGAGCTGCGTATTGAGTCAAATCCCGTGATATCAGCACCACGGCATCAAGTTACGCCAACTAAACTGTACTAGTATAGTGATTTATTTATACTAAGTATTTGAATAAATTTTACCACACAAACAAAACAAACGAGGTAGTAACATGTCAGCAGGTACATTATTTCGAGGGGGCGTATATAACTTAGTTCCCAATAATAATCCCATCGCCTTACCTAATGGCGAATGGACAATCGGTATCAAATTACACGCACCCTTTATCGGTAATAATCCTGGGTTCCCCAATATTCCTGAATGGAGTACTTTACTATCGGTGGGATGGTTTAGTGGGTCGGCTATTCTTAACGAGATCAAATGGTATCTTAATACCGCTCTTGGGGTTCTTAGCACTAACGTAAGTGTACGCGACACTACTGGTGCCGGTAACTCCGGTATAGGACTATCAATACCAGTAAACCATCCTATCCCAAAAGGTAACTTTTGGTTATTCTTACGCCGTGCTGCGGATGGCACCTGGGGAGAAGCCTACGTAGAAGAGGGTGATACATTTACTAACTTCTTTACGGCTAACGCTAATGCCCAACTAGCCGCCGGGATTGGTGGTATGACAGGATCTGGTGGTACTGCCCCAACCGAATGGTATATTGGTAATATACCTGATTTTGCACACAACCTGGCTAGAACATACTGGCTTAATGAAACTGTGCAGGAATTCTTTATTGCTACACGACGAATGTCCGATGCCGAAATTCAAGCCCTAGCTACCACGTCGGTAGCCACCACAGTTGCTGTGGCTAATGGTGGTCAGGCTAATCTTTTACGCCACTACCGATTTAATGGCGCACCTGATACGTTGATCGACTTATCCAATAACGCTAAAGACGGCGTTTGGGAAGCCCCCGACTACGGCGCTTCTATTGCCCCATGGTATCCTACCGTATCCAAGTTGGCAATAGGTGATCAAGTTGTAACTGATCCAACCTATACTAACGGTTACGATCGTAGCTTTGCCGCAGTAAGTAATACTAGCAACTTTACCGACGTCGGATTAACCGTAGTGACTGGTGCATTTCAGGTACGCAGTAATATCCTAATTGCCAACGCAATTAACACGCGCAGTAAAGTTCGTCTAAGTACTATTCCGCAAGATACCGTATATTTACGGGCGGAATACCTTAACGTCTGGAATAACGATGGTGATCCCACCTACACGGGTATCGGCCTGTGCACCTCAGATGGCACTAGCGGATACGAATTAGAAAGTACGAGTGGCGGATTTGCGCTACGTGAGGTTAAGGTGGGGGTTACTACTTTAACTACCACCTTCACGAGTCAGGGCGACGACTTAAACCGTACTTACGCTATCGAGCTCGATGATGGCTATATTAACTTTTATACCAAGGCTAGTGGCGCTAGTGTCTACGTGTTACGCGGTAGAATGGTTAATACGGTTAGTGGTCAATTATACCCCACGTATATTTCCGAAACTGCCGCCAGCGGTTTAGGTAAAGGCGCAAGCGCACTTACCTTTAAAACTGCCCTAGCGGTGGGGGGCGTTCAAGCTGTTGTTGCGCCATCCTTTGCGTCTAACTTCTCAGTTAACGTAGCCGAAAATAGCACTACGGTAGGTACATTTGCGGCGACTTCCGCCGGTGGGGAAGCTCCTGTGTACTCATTAACTGGGGCGGATGCGGCATTATTCAATATTAACGCCTCTACCGCAGCAGTTACTTTTAAAGTAGCCCCAGACTTTGAAACGCCTAGTGACGCAGGCGCTAATAATGTCTATAACTTTAACGTAGTAGCTACCAATAGCGGGGGTAGCAATTTTGCTACGGCTACTGTTACGGTTACTGATGTAGTAGAAGTGGTTACCACTCCGGGGATTATATTTACTCTCCTTCGAGACATTTCTACCATTGGTAGACCGTTAGTAGCTAGCGGCACCAACGTTGAGATGACAGTGTTTGCTGCGGGTAGCCCGCCTGTAGTACAAAGCTATAACGCGCAGGTATCGGGTAATGGTAGTGTACAGTTTACCGATAACTCGTGGGTGGCTGGTCAAACCAAAGAATGCGTTTTGAAAGTAGGTAGCATCAAGCAAAGCGTGACGTTTACAGTTATCGATCTCTAACAATGTAGGGGGGTATTTAAATACCCCCTAAGTCTTTATTATGTCAAATAGGTGAAAACATGGCAACAGTTTATTTAGGCGTACCCATTGTTGGGGGGGAAGTACACTTGTACGACCCATACACAGAACCAACCAGCACAGGCGTCGTAGCTCCTACATACGCGGGTAACTTTACAGCCACCGTGGCTGAGAATACCACCGTAGTGGGTACATATCCCGCTACTACTACCGGAGGGGAGGCAGTAGTCTATTCATTGGCTTCTACTACCGGCGATCATACGCTCTTTAATATTGATAGCGCTACCGGCGCCGTTACCTTTAAAGTAGCTCCTAACTTTGAAGCTCCGAGTGATCAGGGGGCTAATAATGTCTATAACATAAACGTAGTAGCGACTAACTCGGCAGGTAGTACTACCGCAACGTTAGCGATTACAGTAAACGACGTTAACGATGGTGCGGTTGTTACCATTGGGCCTACTCTGGCTCTAAGTATTGCCGAAAATACTTCAGGTACCATCGCCAATATTATCCCAACATCAGGCACCGGCCCGTTTACCTACGCATTAACAGGTACCGGAGATCATAACCGATTTGTTATTAACTCGTCTGGTGCGTTGTCCTTTGCTACGCCCCCTAACTTTGAAGCGCCTGCGGATAGTAATGCCGATAACGTCTACAACTTTAACGTAACCGTTAGTAATGCGATGCCTAGCCAGGCGACTATTGCGGTTACGGTTACAGTTACTGATGTAGCTGAAGGCAACCCCGTGGTTATGCCCGCTAGCTTTGTATTCAACGTAAATGAGAATAGCACAGCCGTCGGTAGTGCGGCAGTAGTTAGCGGTACTAGTCCAATCTACGCATTGTCGGGACCAGACGCCTCGCTATTTAGTATTAATGCCGCCGGTGTCCTAACGTTTAATACAGCGCCTGACTTCGAGGCGCCCAACGACCAAGGAACTAATAACGTTTATAACTTAACCGTTACCGCAAGTAACGCGTTCGGACCTAACGCTAGTTCAGCAGTTACAGTAACCGTAGTAGATGTTAGTGAAATTATTCCGGTTACGATGCCAGCTACCGCTACGTTTACTATTTCAGAGCGTACCACGGCTATTGGGGTTGCACCAGTGGCTACAGCAGGTACTACGCCAATTGCATATTCAGTAACCGGCGCAGACGCTAGCCTCGTATCGATCGTTGGCGGTAACCTGGTGTTTAATACCGCCCCAGACTTTGAAATACCGACCGATGCCGGTAATAACAACGTCTACAACTTTAACGTGGTAGCAACTAACGGGGGTGGGGCTAATACGGCATCTACCGCAATTACGGTTACGGTTACTGATATCGCAGATATCGCTGTTCAAATGCCTGCTACGGCCTCGTTTAACGTAAACGAGAATACGACCGCTGTGGGTAGCGTAGCCGTAACGGCTGGAACTAATCCTACTTATGCTCTGTCAGGGCTCGACGCAGCATTATTTAGTATTAATGCTAGTGGAACCTTAAGCTTTATAGCTCCTCCGGACTTTGAAGCACCTGGTGGCGTAGGCACTAATAATGTCTATAACGTAACAGTTACGGCATCTAACGCGTTCGGTTCTAGTGCAGCTACTAGCGTAACCGTTACTGTAGTGGATGCGACCGAGTCTATTCCCGTGTCTATGTCACCTACTGCGACCTATAACGTAAATGAAAATTTACTAGTGATCGGTAGTGCTCCAACTGCGGTGGCGGGTAGTGCTCCTATCAGCTACACCATTACGGGCGCTGATGCGGGTAGAGTGTCATTAGTAGGGGGTAACTTAGTTTTCAATTCAGCACCTGATTTTGAAAACCCTGTAGATGTCGGCGCTGATAACGTATTTAGCTTTAACGTAGTAGCTACCAATAACGGTGGAGCTAATACCGCTTCTACTGCGGTAACGGTTAATATAGTTAACGTGAATGAGTCATCGGCACCCACCATTGCCCCAACGGCCTCGTTTACCGTTAATGAAAATAATACCGTAATTGGTACAGTAACCGCTACAAGCGGCACACTGCCAATGACCTATTCCGTATCTGGAGCAGATGCTAACCGAGTATCAATCAATAGTTCTACGGGTGCGATTACGTTTAATGTTGGTCCTGACTTTGAAACGCCTAGTGACGCAGGTGCTAATAATGTCTATAACTTCAATGTGACAGCTAATAACGTAACTAATACCCCGGCGGTCTGCGCGGTATCGGTAACGGTAGTGAACGTGTTTGAAGACGTAACACCAGCTACAATTACGTTTGCTACACAAAACAATGCTACGCTCAATACGCAGTATCAAGCGGTAACCGATATTACTTCGGTTGAAGAGGGTACGCCTATTACCTTTAGTAATTGTGAAATTTCAACTAATGGCGGTACTAGCTGGGTAAGTACAGGTACGCCTGCATTTGTTACAGGGCAAACCAAAGCTCGCGCCACGGTTATGTCATCCGGCCTAGATGGTGGACAAGCGTACGTTGATGTTACCGTGCTGGGTGTTACCGGACGGTTTACCGTCAATAATACGCCAGCTCAAGGTGTGACGCAACCTAGCTTCGCAGCCCCGTTTAGTTTCTCGGTTGTTGAGAATACTACGACGGTAGGTAATGCGGCAGCTAGTGCGGGTACTACTCCAATGTCCTATAGCTTAACCGGAACGGATGCTAGCTTCTTCAGTATTAACTCGAGCGGGGCTATTACCTTTAATACCGCCCCTAACTTTGAGGCGCCTACGGATGCCGGTAATAACAACGTCTACAACTTTACGGTTGTAGCCACTAATGGTGGTGGTCAAGGTAGTAGTCCGGTAACTGTAACTGTAACTAACGCGGTAGAGGATACTACACCTAATGCACTGGTAGTTAATAACGTAACTAATGCAGGTGTAAACCAAGTAATAGAAACGCCCGTGTTTACTGTAAGTGGTATTGATGTTGGCGCTACTGTTCAGTTAAATAATATCTTCGATATGGAGGTATCTGTTAATACTGGTGGTGGGTTTACTGTTTGGGATGATAACGATTATAACTTGACACTAGGCACTACGTTTAAGTTTAGGATTCCCACTTCAAACTTAAACGATACCGAAGTTTTAGGCTCGTTTAACTACGCAGGTATTACCTACGATTGGTCTGTACGCACAATTGCGGCCGATACCAGCATTGATCCGATTGTATTTTCACCAGTAACAGTAGCCGCTGGTACTACCTATACAACCACCCCTGTTCAAATTACAGGTACTACACCAGGTGCTCAATTACCTATTGTAGCCGGTGGTAATCTATATTGGTCGGTTAATCGGGGGGCAGGGTACGAGCCATTTGTTAATACCGGCGGAAACGTAGTGGCTGGGGGCTATGTTCGGTTCAGGATGGCTGGCCCAACTACACCTTCTACTAACCAACAAGCTCAGTCGGTATCATCGTTTTTAACTATAGCGGGTACTACGGTATCGTTGGTGTTGAATGCGGCGTTGGCAGTTACTACGCCTCGTACAGTGGTATTGGGAACTAAAACTTCACAGGCTACTAGTCAGGAAGTATTTTCTGATATAGCTGTAATTGAAGATCTTTCCGTGGGTATTCAGGTTCAGGTAGCCGTTACCGGCGGTTCTTTACGCACCGATACTGGTAGTGGGTTTGGTAACTGGGTAGTAGATGGAACAGCTCAATTGAGTAATACCCATCGCTTCCAAGTGAAACACAATACGGATGCTCTGCCTGGGCGTAATGTTATCACTACTGTTACCTATGGCGGTAAGACAGCGCTGTTTACCTCGTCTACAGGCGCAATTGATGATAGCTTGAGCCCTATAATGATCATTAATCGTGATGGCGTATTGGAGTCTACTCAGATCTCCAGTAACGAAATTACTATTAGTGGTGTTAACGTGCCGCAGTCTATTCGAGTATCAGGCTGTAGCTATACGATCAACGACGGTAGCGCCACTACGGTACCCGGAGAAGCCGTGGTTGGGGATAGGTTGGTATTTAAGGCTCAGAGCTCCGCTGCTTCGGAGGGTGTGGTAACCGCTACTATTACGATTGGTAAAGAGGTATTGAAATGGCGTATTAGTACGCGTCAGTTCTCCACCAAGCCGACTAATATTAGATTAATGCCTAAGATCGATCAAGCATTGGATACCCCAACTATACTGCGTAAGCGGTTAGATGGTATTAGTGCGGGTATTACGGTTACGGGTACCAATGTGGAGCTCACCAATGATAACGGTAATACGTGGGTAACCACGCCGGTTGTTATGGTGGAAGGCTCTACGTACTTTAGGGTTACTGTTCCCGGTAGTTCTAACTATAGTCGTCGTAATACGGTTAATTACACTATCAATGGTGTTACTGAAACCGTATTTGCGATTACCCGTAGAGATCCAGCTACACCTAAACCACGGATAGAAAGCGCGGCTACGCGAGCAGCTAAGCGGGCTCCGTAGTAATACCTAACAGGGATGTTTATTAGCTAAAAAATAAAATAGGTAATAAATACTACACTAGGGATTACTCCCTAGTGTAGTATTATGTCGCGTATTAAACATCGCATCCGTCAGATATTGTAAACCTACTCCATGGGAATATCTGTCCGACTATATCGTTTAAGAGATCACCAGCGTTATCCGACATCATATCCTGTCGTTCTTCGCTAGACCAATTATAGAAGATATCATGGATTTTAAGGTCATGGTTTTTAAGTCCTTGCGGGTTATACGAGTCATGTACCTGCCACCTATGTACAATATCCTTTTTTATTACATTAGTTTGTCGCCAGCCTATGGCTATCTTGACTATAGTTGGAGGAGTATTTTTATCGGGGTTACCGATAGTTACTCCTACGGCATAATATAGGATTATGCCGCCATCCCCATCGCTGTCCATACCGCCGGGGTATATCCCGCGTTTACCAATCGACTTAACATACCGGAAGATAGTGGGTAGCACGTAGTTATATTTCCGTAATAATATAATATCGGCAGGTTCCGTATATTGTATTAGCTCATTAAAAACTATCCTTCGGGTATGTTCTGGGAGTGTTGATACTCCAGAGTTGAGCGTATTAACAAATGTGTGGGTTTCCCATATGGAAATGCACTTACGCATTACGATGGCTATACATGTCCCAATTAGCAACACACCTGTGGTAATGTAGAGTATATCGATTATATTCATATTTAAAATTTTACCATTATTTAGTTTATTTTGATAAAAACCCAAAAATCATCTCGGCGGGTAGTGGTTTACACACTAACTTGCCGTCATCTTTTCTTATTTGATAGTACCCGTGTCCGGGTTTTAAAGGTAGGTGTAGCATTTGACCCTCTGACAACTCAGCCACCAGTAAGTGATAATATATACTAGCGTCGTGGCCGCTCACCTTTGGAGTTAAGTGACCTAGATATTGGCACTCTAGATGGTATCGTGTGGTAAACCCGCTTTCAGTAATCCATGCCGACTCTCCCTTACTATTATCTTTATCAACTACCAAGCGATTATCGATAATATTAACGGGCGAGTCACTCGGGAAAACCTTTTTGTTATCCGGGTCATGACTTATGTATGATAGGTCTACCAAAACACATTTATCAGACGATGGTTTCTTACGAATGGCTACAATGCCTTTATTAGGGCTATTTGGTAATTCGGTATGAAATAATTCAGAGTTAGGAAAAATTAAACTACCTGAACTAATATTGATAATAGTGTTTATATGTAGGTCACGTAAATCAAATATACTATATCTCGTATATTCTTTTAAATCCTGGTCAATATATATACTAATACAAAAATGGTTTAAAAATAACTCTAGATCAACTGCTGGTGGTAGTTCAGTATTTAAATGATCATTCATCGTAGTTCTCTCTTTAGGTTGGGTTACATTAGGATAATGTATGTTTGATAAAAATTAAAATAAAGAATAAAATACCACTAGAGTAGTCTAACTACTCTAGTGGGCTATGTTTACGTAAGATAGTTTTTAACTATCTTCAAAATGTACTTCAATTAGATAGTTTTCAAGGTTATCTATCGGTCTATCTAAATACACGCTAGCTGTAGAGGCTACTACACTATACAACTCCAACAGAATTTTCTTAAGCCTACTTATCTTACTCGAATTAATTAATAAATCACCCACATCGTAATCTTCCGATATACCTAAAAGATTCAATCCATTTAACTGTTTTATATCACTATAACTAAGAGTGCACTTCTCGGAGGTTGTTGGTTTTGGCTGGGCGTAGTATGTTTCGTATCGCCATGTTACAAAACTGCCCACATGCTGTAGATACTCATCTACAGCTGCATAAGGCGTTACAACTCTTATAAAATCTTCTAAACGTCTTATTATCTTATCCTTTCGCGTAGGGTAGTCGAGCGTACTCGACGGGAATGGACTAAATACGTATTTTTCTATAGCGATAATATAAAATACGAACTCAAAAATTTTCCTAGATAGTTGGAGTGGGGTAAGCGCGCTATGCTCTCCACCAAATAGTGGTCGAATAGCTAAATAGGCGCTTTCTAGTGAAAATATGGTTTTTGGGAGTTTGCACTCGGCGTCCATAGGGTCGCCTAATAGGCACACTAATCTGGCGATATCACTATCGAGGGACGATCTAATCGCAAGTGAATTGTCGTTGGTAAGTTTTGGGTTCATTGTTACTATCCTCTCTTTGATTTATGGGTCATAATACCGGGGATAAGTCCCCGGTATTTATCGTTTTTTATTTTACTGCTATAAATCCTAAATGTTCAAACTCTCCTTCTTTGACAACCACCCCTTTTTCATTTATATACTCCTTACTATTGCGCTTTGAAAACGCGTAATGTGGGGTAATCCCTCTCGCCATTAACTCCTTTTCCAATAGGCTCATGAGGGGTAAAAAACCGCCTATCATAGCAGACCTAGCGTACCCGTTTGAGGAGATTATCTCCTCGGCGTTAATAGCTATTAACTTAGCACTAACCGCGATTTCTTCGTATCGTGGTAGGTCATTAAAAGTTAATAAACCTTTTAATACCTCGGGGTTGAGTGGATCAATTACACCTGCAGTAATTTGGGCTGGTGTAGCTTTATGCTGAGTTAAATTTAACATTTCATATTCTCCAATTTGTCGGTAATGAATTTACCGATAACCCCCTTTAAGCGGGGAAAATGATCCTATAAGAATAATCGACCTAACTCATGACCAATAGGAAACGAGAAACTAGCAGCATTATGATGACC
>JACCDZ010078130.1_pt1 | contig 110942 bp, 93 predicted proteins | sample 7449551 | NCBI WGS metagenome assembly JACCDZ01 (sample SAMN15323452, study PRJNA562643) | freshwater metagenome | isolation source: river surface water | place: USA:Blue River Watershed | collected 2017-08-18
AATTTCTATTATATAATATAAAAATGAGTTCTCCGTTTATACCTCACACGGTAAATAGTATTTCTTATCCTCCTGCAAGTCCATATCCTCCTATTATTCTTCCTTTTGTTATTACAAGCTCTTATGATATTAGCACTGGTGTTAAAAATGTAGTATTAGATATTGAAGCTTTTGATACAGGTGCTCCTCTCGGTATATATCAAGGTAGTAATGCTTACGATGGTAATAGTATTAGATCTGGTATGTGGATCACAAGTTCAATTTACGGTAATGGTTGGCTTATTAAGTCCATAAATAGTCAAAGCAGTACAACAATAGACTGTGTAGTTGAAGATGTTGACCTCTTTAATGAAAGTTTATCTCCTTCTACTCCTTCTTTAGGTGTTAATGAACCTGGTTTTGTATTTGAACTTACAGAAGATGGTATGCCAGCTATAACTAACTCAGATATTAGAAATCTCTTAAATATTAATAATTGGCAACAATTCATAGGTGATCTTAACGCAAGATTTCAATCAAGAAATTTATACACTACTTATTTTCACGCTTATCAACCATCTCACTCATTACAAGTTGGAAACTTCGTTTATATTGACCCTGCAGATAGTGTTTATAAAATTGCAACAAATGATACTCAATTTAACCATTATATAATAGGTAATGTTACATCTATCGGATATCCTACAAACGACTGGTTTACTTATAGACCTCGTGGTAAGTATCTTACACCTGAAAGAATTAATTTTCCATACGCATCTCCTTTAACAGGGTCAGTTGGTAGTTTATATTATATTCAACCTGATGGGTCAATTTCAACTAATAAACCATTTTCAACATCTTCTCCAGTTTATATTCAAGTTTCAACTGGTTCTACTGGAGGAGCCGGTATTCTTGTTGAAACATCATCTATTTCATCTTCTACCGGAAGTTCTGGTTTACAAGGTCCTGTTGGAGATCCTGGACCTATTGGGTTTCAAGGAACTCAAGGTTTTCAAGGTTTAATTGGTTCTACTGGTAGTATTGGTATTCAAGGTTTCCAAGGTGATATTGGTCCTCAAGGTTTAAAAGGAGACACAGGAGAAGGATTTAAAATATTTGCAAGTAGTCCTTCTTATACAGGTTTAAATAATATTATTGCAACAGGAGGTAATGTAGGCGAATTTGTCCTTATTACAGGCGGAGATTTATTTGTCTATTCAGGAACAGGTGCGGGTTCTACAGGTCCTGGAAATTCTTATGAATATGCAGGTGATATAACAAATGAATCTGCTCTTTTCGGAATACAAGGTAATCAAGGTTTTCAAGGTTTAGCTGGTGTTCAAGGTTTAGCTGGTGTTCAAGGTTTAATGGGAGCTACAGGCGATTTCGGTGCAACAATATTCACTTGGGACTTAATAAACTTCAACTTAACCAACAGTAATTCCATTATATCAACAGCATCCTCTGCTTCAGCATTCTCTTATGAATATTATATTATCCCTTGTGTGGTTCAATTCCAAGCAGGACAAACTAATAAATTTTTAGCTGGTGGTTTTACTGATGTCTTTGAAAATCCTGATGGTTTATTAGGTCTTGACTACGGTTTTTATCTCTTAAACAACGGTCAAATTAGAATTTATGAAAGCGGTGTTGACCAAGGTATTTTTGGAACATATACCGCATCTACATTCTTTATGGTTATATATGACGGTACATATATTAAATATTATGTTGACGGAGTATTAGTTAGAACTGTCTTAAGAGGTTCTTCAACTCCCCTTTATTTATACTTATATGCTTCTGCTTCCAATACGTTAGTAAATAATGTTCATTTCTTCCCTATGGGAGCTAATGGTTTACAAGGAGGTATTGGCCCTCAAGGTCTTCAAGGTTTAGCTGGTATCCAAGGTTATCAAGGCTACCAGGGTCTTCAAGGTTTAATTGGTTATCAAGGTCTTCAAGGTTATCAAGGTCTTCAAGGATACCAAGGTTATCAAGGTTTAAGAGGTAGAAATGCAGGTGTTATTTTATATTTAAATTATCCATATCAAGACTATGTAGCTCCAAATTATTTATTAAGAACTTGTCCTACCGGTGGAAATAGTATTTATGAAACATTAAGTTTTACATCATATAATCAAGTTCAGATATCAAGTTATGAAACTGCTTATACTTATGATGATTTTTCCCCTGTATTACCTCAAGGAATTTGGGAGGCTGAATTTTATTTAAGTTCATTAACAGGAACATTCGAAGCTTTCGTTCAAATATATTTATCATCAAGCGGATCTGTAAGCTTATTAAGTAGCAGTTTAGCTTCAACTATATTACCTACACCATCCCCGTTACCTTATTATTTTGATATTCAAATGCCTTCTACCGCTATATATCCAACAGATTCTTTTATAGCTGAACTTAACATCATAAATAAAAATTCTTATTCCTCTTCCGTTAATTTTTATCACCTTGGAGATACCTACTCAAATATATACACAACTCTTGCTTTTAAATGTAAAGAAGGCCCTCAAGGTTATCAAGGTCCTGCTGGAGTATCTTCATTAACAGGTGCTATGGGAGCACAAGGTTTTCAAGGTAATTATGGTTTTCAAGGTCCTGCTGGTGCTGCATCTATGACAGGTGCTATGGGTTATCAAGGTTTCCAAGGTTTAATAGGTGTTCAAGGTATTCAAGGAGGTTATGGTCTTCAAGGTCTTCAAGGTCTTCAAGGCCTTCAAGGCCTCCAAGGAGATATTGGTATTCAAGGTATTCAGGGTATTCAAGGACCGGGATTATCTTATGTCTCTATAAATACTGGAACATTTAATATTTCATCTAACAAATCTTATATTTGGAATGTCCCTCCAATATATAATGTAATTAACAACGGTACTGCTGTACTATATCTTCCTACTGGTCCTCAAGATGCCGATGTTATTACCGTTATAGATGGACTTCAAACTTGGGGTAATTATATGTATACTGGTGGTATAAGTATTGCGTCTACTTCTATCCCTATTATTGGTAAAATATCAAATCCAAATAACCCATATCTTATAAGTGTAAGAAGTGCAAGACAAGGTGAAATTAAATTTATATATAACTCTACTAATAATACCTGGCAAACCTACACAACTCAAAACACTGTAAATCCCTTCAACTTTAACCCTATAGCTGATAAATGGACTGGCTGGTGGTCTGTTACTAACCGTTCTAATAATATCTCAGCAGAAAGTCTTTTTGATACTCAATTTCTCCCTGAATTTAATAATTTTAGTGCAACATCCCTTTCTTACATAAATATTGATACTACGACCTACCCTATTCAAATTGTTTGGCTATTTGGTTCCCCTAAAAATCCCACAACTTTTAACTCTATGACAACCTTTGTCCACGAATTTTTAAATGATGACTTTACAACCATCTATAATATTGGTTCTACAAAAGGAAACTATTTCTCAACTACAACAACTATGAATTACGGTCTCCCTTACTTTGTTAAAAATAGCCCTGCTGTACTTAAACTTCAAACTGATAATGATTATGCTATATTTACCTCTCCTGGAAGCACTGGAACTGAAGGGTTATCATTTTACCCTTGTGAGAACATTCTTTTATATAAATGTTCTACCCCTCCTCCTTTATCTCAATCCCCTGATGGTAAAACCTTTAGTTATGATCCTACAAATATTTCATTTTCACCTGCTGATGATCCTGTATCTTTAGCTACTACAATGTTTGAAAATTTATTCCTTCATTCATCTCCAAATGTTAACGATGAAACTTCAACTACATCTTCTAATATTATTGACTATAACCCATATACTGAAACTTATAATGGAGGCTTTATGACAGCTAAGGAAATATTTAATCAATTTATAAATGGTATCACTTTTCAAACCTCTGTTTATGCTGTAAGAAAGAGTTATTCTGGATCTTCAAGTGATTATTTCCAAGGTTCTACTCAACTCACAGATATTTTTACTAATGATTGCTCTTATGCTTATCCTGGAAGTAATGTTGTATTATCTGGCTTCCAAAATGCCTGGAGTTCCTTAAATGGAGTATATACAAATGGAGTTTCTGCTATAGGGGAAAGCTTCTTAAGAAAAACATTAAATCCATCAATGTGCGATTCAACCGGCTCTCAACCTTATAATACAAATATGTTTTCATTGATAAAAGATACCTCATCTTATGACGCAAATACAACCGGTCCTTATAAAAACTTTGGAACCAACTTTGGTTCTCCTACTGTCTCTGTAACTCACCGTTTCTACTCAAGAATGCCTTATAATGAATTTGTAGCAGCTTGGCTTGCATTTATGCAATACATACAAGGTCCTGAAACCTATTCTTTCGCCTCAAATATATCAATTCAACAATCATCCTTTAATAAAGGTCTTGTTGAAACTAAATGGAACCGCCTTCAAAACTCTTATATTCTTCCTTTTTCAAGCAGAGGATTTTGCGATGCGGGTTTTATATCTGGTAATTACGGAGAAATTAGTTATTTTATTTACACAGGAACAAATATCCCTCTTTTTTCTTTTAACAGTTATCCAAATGATCCGTATCAAATTCAGTATGCTTCATACAATCAATTCTATTCTTCTTTTAACAGAATTAATTTACTCGAGAAAGATGATTATGATAATGATGATATATTACGCATTAATCAACAGACATATATTCAAAATAATTATATGACAGGCTGTAAAGCCCTTTATATTGGGTGGATTGGTACAGGAACAACTGGTCCTATTGAAAATGACCCTAACTATGCGTTATCTGGTTTCGCATACCCATTAAAAAATCAAGACTATAATAATACCTTCGGTGGAAGTGAATTTACAAGTTCTCTATTTGACTTATCTTTTACCCCAGATTATGAATATTGGTGTATTCAAGGTCAAGGTAAAAATTTTACCCCTCAAGGACTTAATGATAGAAAATATGGGTTAATAATAGGGCAAATAAATCCTGAATTTTCTTCAGGTGCAAATATAGGTTATATTCGCCTTCCTAATAATAGATGTTTAGTAGATCAATATAATTTGCAAGAACAAAGTATTTATGCTCCAAAGACCCTTAATACTGGAAGTAGTAAATATTATAGGGAAGCTAATAGCAAAGTTTTATCCGTAATAACACAGTATCTTAATTCTCTCAATTGTGACAGTGTGATTATTGACTGTAGATATAATAACGGAGGTGGTATTGACGGTAAAGCTCTTGCTGAATTCTTTGGGGATGATAGAAACGGTCTTGCTTACTACGATGGCTATGGGGGAAATGGTTTCAATAATCTTTTCCAACTATCTACCGGTTCTGATGTCTCAAATGGACTTGCTACATCTTTAACAAGATTATATGTAAGAGAAAATGAGACTAATTATCCTAATAGTGTTTTTAAAGGTGCAACTGGAGCGCAAAAGAAAGTGATTATCATTTCAGGGATGGGAACATCTGGTTATGGAAGTGTCTTATATCATTACTTTATAGGTGATAATTTTGACAAAAATATAGGTTCAGATACTATTGTAAAGTTTATAGGTCAAATGGATAGTCGTTTTACAGGTCTTCAGCCATCTTCAAGATGTATTGATTCACCTCCTGTTTCAACCTCTTCAAAGGTAAGTATATGGCCTTATTTAGGATATCAAACTGAGGGTAATTCTATGGGATGTTATATACAACATATTCCACCTACATCTACAGGTCCATATTTTAGTTTATATGGAGAACATCCTGAATTCTTAGGTCCTGATATTATTATTCCTATGAGTTTACAAGAGACTGTATATCCAGATATTGGTGCATACACAGGTGCTTTTACTGAAGCACAGGTTAAGTATCCAAATAGATATTTATCATCGGTTCCTTTTACACCTTCTCTTAACGATTACACAACTTGGAGAGATACTTTAATAGAAGCAGCTATTCAAGAAGCTGTATAATTAAGTTTTAATTATATTATATATATTAAAACTGTTTCTTTTTTCTTTTTATTATTTTAAAATGTCTTACTTCGTGAATATTGACAGTAGATTTAGAGATACATCTTATTATCCAAGTCCTTCTGATTTTGCCGTTTCTTTTAGACAATTTCAAGGGTCTGGTCCCTATGTCAATGGTAGTCCTTTCAACAATGATGCATTCTTCCAACAGGTTAGTATTGACCCTGATTTTAGTCAATCTGATGTTAAGTTTAAAAATGCGGTTATAACTCAATATTTTGAAAATGATACAAATGTTTATTATGCGGGTATTATGAACTCTCCTGTTTTCTCTATTTTATATAAAGACAATGTATTATATAGTCTAACAGGAGCCTCTCAAAATTCATTTTTATTAAAATTATCAATCTTAAATAATGCAATTTTACCATACTCTTTTGACTGGTTTTTATATACAGATTCAAAAGATGTTAGAAACATAATGAATAAGGCATCATTTTCTTTCACTCAAAATAACCAAATATATTATGCCTTTGATTTTTCAGCAACAAAATTCGACCTTAGGCTTACTAATAATTTCTCAAATATAAATAATTCATTTACAGGAACAAATTACTTATTAAATAATATCGAAAGTCCTTCTTTAAATTTAACCTCAAATGTAGCTTTATTTTTAGTAGAAGAAAATGGTAACTTGGGTTTCGTAAATGATACTTTATGGGGTTATCATATATTCACATCTGATTTTAATATTGGAAGTATGGAGATTAATAATGAAGATCCTTTTTATATGCTTGTTGATAACTCTGATAATCTTTACATGAGCTGTAATATTAATCCTTTCTCGACAAGGTTATATAATACTAATTCAAGTGGAGCTATAGATAATAATATTTATATTACCCCTGCAACTAACTTCAACCAATCTCTTGATTTTCAACCTTATGGTGCAACTATCTTTACTGCTACTGGTGGAATTAAATACTTAGCACAAAGTGCTAATAATGTGGGTACTTTTAGATATAATGTTGTTGATGAAAGTATAGCATTCAGTTTTTCTAAATTAAACTATGGTTCTTGTCAGACAGGTCCTGTTTTACAAAGTATAGTTTATCCTTGTAACGGAACTGGAAGTCAAGTTTATTATGTTAACGGGAAATTTATACACAATAATGATAAAACTTATTATGTAGCAGGGTTATGGTCTGGTGCTTATACTGGCCCTCAAAATTTAGCCGTTTTTAGCCTTAATTTTTATACTCAAAGTGTATCTGTTTTAGGTCAGATTGGAACAACCTCAGCAGTAAGTATTGCCGCTGACTTTCAAACTGGAACAAGTAATATGACAGTATTTGCAAGGAATAATCAGAACAGAATGACTGTATATAACTTTAATCTATCTACAAATACATTCTCTCAATTGTCCACAACAACTTTCTCTTCATCTTATCCAATAGGAGGGCAAAAACTTAATTATTATAAAAATGGTAATAATTTCTATATATTTGCCCCTGATTATATACAAGTAAATACTAAAGGTATAACTAACTTTGGTAATATCGTTTTAAATACTGAAACAACTGTCCATGTCTTTAACTATAATTCAGCTACAGGAACCGTCTCTAAAATCAACTCATTTACTTGCTACAGTTTAGACGACAGTAATATAGACTATAGATCACCTTCTGAAATTTATATGATAACAAACTCTATATCAAGCCCTGTTTATCAAATTTTTAATGTGACAAATCCTTATGATATATCTCTTGTTTCAACAAATAATTTAGCCCCTTCTATTAAAAAACTAATACCTTATACTACAAATATAGGTGGAATTCAAAAATACTTTTTTATACTTAATTCTAATACACAAGATTTTCTTATGTATGACGCAACTGATATTAATGATATTCAACAACTTGGATATTCTGTTAAAGATGCAGGTTGGGCTCAAGCTTTTGATTTAGAGGAAGGTGTTTCATATGGTATGCCTAACAGTGAAACGATTATACCTGGTGATAAATGGCTTACTAAAACTCCTTTAACCTTCCTTAATCCTACCTTTAAAAGTATTCATTATTCTAAGAATTTACAGACTACTATTTCAGTTCCATCAGGCTCTAATATTGTTAGACCTTTATTATACAACGACGAATCGTATGCCTTAACTTGTAGTAATAATAACATTTCTATGTATAATATCTCTAATTTAAACTCAACTTTTAATGTATCCAATTACAACTACTCATTAGACGGCAGTCCAGTAGATTGTAATCTTATAGAATATAACTCTAATTTATACTGTATTATATCTACTTCTACCTCATTATATTCTTTTACAATTTCACCTGATACTAACGCTCAAATTTATACTATTGATAATACAAGTACTTTGGCTTACACTGGACCTGCTATTCTTATAAATTCGTTTAAATCTTCATATGACTCTGATGAAGCTTTTGGTATATTTTATACAATAACAACCTTTGAGGAGACTAATATTGTAAGATATATATTTAACACTGCAACAAACTCATTTTCTTATGATGTATCATTAGAGCTTATTCCTGGTTATAAAAACGGTTCAAGTGTTATGTGGGATGTTTTTGCTGGAAAATTATTCTATGTTAAAAATACACAGTTTTTAGACGGTTCCTCTTCTAACAATTATTTTATTCTTGCAGATGTACCAGGTATTCTTCTTACATTAGCCGTTATTGGTGCTTATGAAACTGTAACTTACCCAGATTCAAGCATTATAGTATTTAATAAAATAACTCAGAAATTTCAGCATATTCTCGCAGGTCCAAGAGCCCATTCTATGGAAACATCATTTGCAAGTAAAAATATAGACTATAGATATAGTTCAAGTGTTCTTCTTTCTGACTTTACAAATCACTCTCATGTTACTGGTTTTAGTACAGAACAACAATTCATATTAATTCAAGCTCAGACACCAGCTACAGGAACAAACACAGGACATGTTTTATCTGTATACGATTTAACAGATCCACAATCTCCTCTTGTTATAAGCGTAAATAGCTTATTAACAACATCAAGAACTGATGCTCCAATTTACCTCAGATTTTTAGAAAGCTCTTTCTATAAAAATAAAGCTACTCTCTTATGTTTAAACGATGATAATACCCTGTATTTATACGATATAACAAACCCTTATAGTTCTTCCCTTGATCAAACAACATTAGTAAATACCCTAAATTATAATACAACCGAATTAGGGTCGGCTGTATCTTTCAAGTTAAATCAAGACGGAAATAGTCTTTCTTGGATTAATAGTTATGGAAGCTATTTTACAAGCACTGGATACGGGCAACAAACATCTATTTCTGGAATGGTTATTGATACTTCAAATAACTATATTTATGTGTCAGGTAACTGGAAAAATCGTTTTGAAGTTTACGAGCTTCCATCATCCTCTCCTGTAAATAGAATAACTTATTCTTCTTATGATGACTTGAATAAAGGGTACTTTTCTAAATGTAATTCATTTGATGGACAAATGTCTTGGGTCTTACCTATAACAACACCTTCAAAAGGAGCAATTAATGATATTAATGTATTAAGTAACGGGAACATAGTTGTAAGTGGAAATACTGAAAGTCCTAATCTTTTTATCTATCAAAAACAAAATAGAGGAACCCTCACAACACCTACTACTATTCAGTCTTCTAATGTTATTCCAATAAGTCAAATTTCATCAGCTATTTTAGCTTTTAATTCTGATGGGACATTTCAATGGAAATCAATCTTATATTCAACTGAAAATAATAGATATGTTACATCAAATATATTAAAAAGCGACCCTACAAGTATAGTTCTTTCTGGTTTTTCAAATGCAAATGAAATTAAAGGAGTTGATTCATCAAATGCTCTTATTCAGTCTATGTTTACTAATGTAAATCCTACCACTCAAAAGTCCCAATTTATATATTATTATAACCTTAGTGGAAGATATATTAAATCTCAACAAATTGAATATCCAGAGAACTCAACAATTAGTTGTAAACAATTGAACTTATTCTCAGGTTCAAATTCTGTTATTTTAACACCTTATGTTTCCAATACAATTAATACCGGTAATATAAAATTTATAAATAAAGATGGAACTTTACAAACAAGTGTTTCTCACCCTATTAATAACAATATTTCTTATGTAAGCAACTATTTATATAACAGTACTTATACTGACCCTCTTAATGGTTCTTCTTATAGTACTGTTCAACTTCAAAGTCCTTTAGAATATACCTTCACTGGAAGCTATTTTAAGAACTACAATATGTTTCTTATCGGACAACCCACAGATACATACTTAAATAAAAATTTCTCTATAAGAGATAATTATACGACTATTCCCCTTACCGGAACAAATAAATATAACTTTGCATTAAATACTCTTATATCAACCGATAAAATTATTAGAAATCCTCTATCTGTTAACGGAAACTCTACAGATTATTACACTATGAACTTAAGTATAAGTCAACTCTTTGGTATGTTAAAATATAATGTAGAAGATATGCCTTCAATTAACAATACAATTAATATTCAAGATTTATTCTCTAATAATACCATAAATACCTCATCAACATACTATGTTTCATTCCCTTACACAGGAGCTACGGGAGCTATTGAAAATAAAATCATAGAAGTATCCTCAATTACAACCGATCCTATAACAGGAGACTACACTTTAACTTTTAACGATATAAATGACCTCAGAATTTCATCTCCAAGTGGAAGCTTTTACGGACCTTATCTCCAATTAAATGTGGCTAATCCTAATGTATATTATACTCTTCAATTCTTCCCTGCAAGTATTATTAACCCTGTATATTATACCGTATCTTGTAACTATCTTATAATCCCAAATAGAGCTTTAAGACAACCTTCAGATTTAGGAATAAAAAATTTAACTGATATGCCTTATATTTATGTTGCTATTTATAATGTCAATGATGAAAATAGATATGACCGTGAAATTGTTAATATTGTATATGATAATAACCCTAACAGAGAACAAATAAGCATATTCCAAATTCCAACCGTAAATGCATCCTCAACTGCTAATTGGATTACTCTCACCTCATCTACAAGGGCAAAAATTAAGTTTTTGCCTACCTACAATAACATAAGAATCACACTCTATGATATATACGGTAATCCTCTTATATTTGATAATACTCCAAAATCTTTTGAAACCTTCCAAACAGTTCCAGATAACCTTATGAATGTAACTGTAAATTTAACCTTCACTAAAATCTAATTTTTCTTTTTTAATTTTAAGAATTAAAAAAGATATATAAATGGCCTTAAATACTCATACTTATGATCCTTATTATAAGGAAATTTTTCAGTCTAAAATACTCCCTAATCTTCCTATTCTTACTAATACTGAAAGCGCGGAAGAATGGGGTGAAATCATGAATGAAAGTAAAAAATATCCACACGATATTCAGAACCTCTGTTTTCATGTTTATAGATTACATAGTGTTGATATGAATGTGGGTGGATATAACTGTAATTTACTTGGTTCTCAAGTCTGGAAACTCATCAAAAATAACGAAGATGCAAAGGTGCTTTTTATGGAACAATTTAGAGATATGGCAACTGGTTATTGTGAACAAGGTCAAACTAACCGATATTTACAGGTGTATAATGCATTTATTAGTCCTTAAGAAGATCTGGTGATATTTCCTTTTTGAGAAACTTCTCAGAAGACTGAGACATAAGGCGTTTTATTACTTTTTCATCTTTTACTACATTCCTCCTCTTTAAGGCATCTTCTATATTTACAGTATTAGGTTCCCCATAAACATTTGTTGTTAATTTGTCTTCAAACTCTTTTGTCTTTTCTTTTAAAGGAGTGCTTGATCCGCACATTCCTACCATTGATTTAGGATCATGATATATTATTCCCTTTTCCTTATCTATACATTTAAGCTTCATTCTATCTCTATCTGAAAGCATAACACACATTTTACCTTCTTCGTTAGAGAAGAAGCTTAAGAAAACATCTTTTACAATTCCGTAGGTTGTATAAACCGGATATGTATAATTCTTATCTACTATCTCATCAAACCGTTGTTGTGATAAATCGAGTGGTTCCATACCGTATAATATCATATTATTTTGAATATATTTATTATTATTATTATTAATAATGGTAGTCTGTTTTAGCACTGGTTTTCTGTCTTTTATTTCACTTACATCTGAGCTTAATTTATCTATTTTTTGATGTAATACATCAAGTTGTATGAAACTACAGTTATCTTTGTGCTTCAAAAAATTTTTTTCTATAGAATATGTTTTACCACAACCATTACACGAGTATATCTCTTCTTTTTTTCCCTCAGGCTTCTTACATCCTAGTTTATGTCTATTAAGATGATAGCTTCTTCCAAACACATAACCACATATATCACAAGGAAACTTCATTTTATAAAATATAAATATTTTTTTAAATTTTATATATTTAAAGGTTATATTCAAGAATAAAATAAAGAAAGAAATTACCCTTTGATTTAGATTTAAATAATGAAAAAATAAACCGAAAATACGACTTTTTGCGTTAATATTTAAGGATATTTTTATCATCAAATATTATTTTTTTGAGTGTTAGAATTTGTGTCTTCTTTATAAACTTTCCCAGGAAACAAAAAAAATATTTCGGGGAGAAGTTTTACCCCCTATTTTTATCATACGACTTTAGTTCTAAAAATATAATAAATATTCAGTCTAATTTACCTGGCCCTTTTTTGCCCTTTAAAAATGAGTTATTCAGTCTAATTTACCTGGCCCTTTAAACTTTAAAAGTTCTAAAAAATGCACTTTTGCTCGGGTAAATTTACCCGAGCGCCCCTATTTTAAAAAAAGGCACAAAAAATTTGAAGATTTTGTGCCTTTTTTTTGCTGGCCAAGAAAAAAGTTTGCGACGACATCGTCGTCGTTCATCGTTCCTAAAATGAATTATATGAAATGGATTTACCCTGAAAATATATCAAAAATATACCTTTTTTAGACCATTTTGAAGATTTTGCGGATTTTAATTTCAACCTTATTTAAAGAATAAAAAAACCTTTTTATAAATGAGGTTTTCCAAGGTAAGCGTAGACGATATGATTAAACTAATGGAAAATGAAAATGCAATCTTAAAACAAGAACAAGAACGACTTAAGATTGCGGTTAAAGATCTTATGGATGAGAACTGCGAACTCCTTGAAAGTATTGAGTTTTTAAGAGATGAAAATCAAGCTTTAAAATACGAGAGACATTTAATTAAAATATTAAGCTCTATTGGAACCGTAAAAAGCTTTTTGAAATCTAAAATTTAATTGATTTTTTATATTTTTTATTTTAACTTAAAATATATTATTGAGTTAAAATGAGTATCAACTTTGAAAAATTTATTACAGCTTGTAAGAACAACGATTTACAATTTGTTCTTAATTTCCACTCTCAACACGATGACGCTATCTTTACCTGCAAGGAAAACGGTAATAATCCTTATCATATCTCTGCTTGGTATGGCAGCTTCAAGGTATTAGAATATCTTCTTGCTATATCACCAAAAGATATAAATCACCTTAATGGAAAACTAAGAGCTCCAATTCATTTGGCAATAGAATATGGTTGGACCAAGTGTGTAAAATTATTAATTGAAAATTGTGCTATAATTAGGACTGGGAGATATATATTTGCAACTTTAGAAGATTTTGAACCTTATATTAAGAATGAATTTATGAGAGGGCTTATAAGAAACAATATAACTATGAAACTAGAAACTCTATCCTGTGCCTCGGGTCCAATATCATCCTTACCTACATTGGATTTACAACCGAATGATAACTCTCAATTTAGCTTTCCGTCATTCTCTTTTGATAACTTTACATCACCTTTGCAAAGACAAGTAGCTGTTGATTTCTCTCAACTTCCTAAAAAAGATACCTTAAAGGACCGTATTAATAATTCAACCTTACCTGAAGACTACAAGAAAATGGCGTTAGATAAGGAACTTTCAATTTCCAATAATCTTTCATCATCTGCTAGTAAAGATAAAGAATGGGTTGAAAGCTTACTTAGAATTCCTTTTAATAAATACTCTAATTTGGTTGTTTCAAAAAAATCGAATACCGTGCAGGAAATCCGAGATTTTTTTGTTAATGCCGTAAAAGATATGGAAGATGTATCTTACGGTATGGACACTGTAAAGGAAGAAATACTTGATTGCATATCCCAGATGATATCTACTAATAGCGAATGTATGCCTAGAGTGTTGTGTCTTCAAGGCGCTGCGGGTGTGGGAAAAACATCTTTCATAAGAGGGGGATTAGCAAAGATATTAAATAGACCATTCAAACAGATAAATATGGGAGGAATGACCGATTCTAGCTTTTTACTTGGACACGAACAAACATATGTTGGTTCAAGACCTGGAATGATTGTTAATTCTTTGATAGAAACAAAGGTAATGAACCCTATTATTTTTATGGATGAAGTTGATAAGATTTCAACCTCAGAAAAGGGTATAGATATTCAAAGTGTTTTAATTCATTTAACTGATCCAGTACAGAATAGTGATTTCCAAGATAAATATTTTCCTGGGGTAAATATAGACTTATCAAAGGTATTGTTTATTTTCAGCTGTAATGATGACACAAAATTATCCCCAATTCTTAAAGACAGATTAAATATTATCAGGGTAAAGAACCCGTCAGTTAATGATAAGGTAATTATAGGTAAAAAATACTTATTAAAGGAATTATGCCCTAACATAGGTATAGATTTAAGTAAAATTATAATGGAAGAAGAGACCGTTAAATATATTGTCACAAATTATTGTAAAGATGATGTTGGTTTGAGGGGTTTAAAGAAGTGTATAGAAAGTGTATTAATGAAGATAAATAGTGCCTTATATAATCCATTAACAAAATATAAAACCTTAAAAAATATAAGCTTAGAAGAGCCTTTTGAAATAACGGTTAAAGTAATAGAAGATGTGCTTAAGAAAACCGAGGATAAGTATAGTGAGTTGATGAATAGTATGTTTTTATGAACTTTTTTTTTAATTTTAATTTAAAACAAAGAAAACTTTTAAAAAAAATGACTGAGTTTAAGTGTGAATTTTGCAATGGTATATTTAAGTCTAAACAATACTTGAATAGACATAAGGAAAAAACTAAGGCTTGTGTTGAAATACAAATAAAACAATTAGGAAAACCTTTTTCAGAAATTGAAAAAGAAAAAATAGCTGCAGAAGAGTCTGAAAATAAATCATCTAAGAAAGAAAAAAAAATTGTTGAGGAGAACAAGTCAGCCGATGAAAGTGATGATGAAATAGATGAGAATGCAGAAATTCCTTTATCTTCATCTGAGGATGAAAGTTCATCATCTTCTGAAAGCGAAGATGAACCTTATAAAGTAGAGACACTTTCAACTGTTAAAGAAGTATTTAATAACATTGAAAATTATCAAAGAACTAACCCTGCAAGACTTAACAATTTATTCAAGAAAAAATCAAGTACAGTTAAAACTGAAATTATAACAGACGATCAGCCGCCTGAAGTCCATAAAAGAAAAATAGAAGAATATTTACCTTCAAAATCACCTTCTGTTGATGTTAAGTTTTCAGAAGACAATAAAGATTTGAAGAAAGAAATTACCAAGGTAATTGAAGATAAATTTTCTCATCTTGAAACTAAAGTTATGTCAACTATAAGTAAACTTGAAACTAAGATGAATACTATGTTAGATATTATAGGTAAATTAGAAGCATCAAATGAAAAGAGAATGAAGTCGATTGAAAACAAATTAGAAAAGATAGGTATAAATGACATAGAAAGAGTCATTGATGATAAGTTAGATGATATGTTTAGTATAACAAGAAAGATGCTTGCTGAGGCTGAATCAAAGAGTGAATTATTGGATATCTTCAGAGAGAATATGGAAGATATCGTAGATAAACATTATGATCTTTATAAGAAGTTCAAATATGTCAAAGAAGATATAGAAGATATGGTTTATGATAAAGGATCGCAAAGCGGGAGTAGAAGAAGATAAGAATATTTAAAGAGATACTATATTATATCATAAAGATGAATTATACTTGGTCCTTTTCTTATATTAAAGATATTAAAACAGCTTTCGAAGTAGGCTCAAGAGATTTACTTGACGCGAATGAAATTGCAGGTAAATATAACTGTAAAGTTTATTCATTTGAATGCAACCCTGATTGTATCAGAGAATGTTTAAAAAATAATATAGATAATAGAGTTTCTTTAATTCAAAAAGCAGTCTGTGAGAAAGACGATAAAATCAATTTTATGGCATTTGATTTAAACAAGTATGACAATATGGGAGCATCTTCAATTTATGAGATTGATTTTACCTCAAATCGTTCTATTTATGACCCTGATTATGGAAGAAAGGACGTTCAAAACAAAGTTGAAGTTGATGCTTGTAGATTAGACACATTTTGTAATGAACATAACATCATTCCTGAGGCTATTTTTATGGATGTCCAAGAAGCGGAACTCGCCGTTTTAAAATCATTAGGAGAACTTCTTAAGAAGGTTAAATATATTGTTTTTGAAGCATCTAATAAACCAACTTACAAAGGTGGATGTAGCTATAAAGATATAGATGAATTTTTAAGAGAGAAAGGATTTGGATATAGAAGTGATAATATGCCTGAAAGTCAAAAAATAATTTTAATTGGGGGTTTTGTGATTGGTTATATATAAATAAAGATGTGCTGTGAGTTATTCCTAAAATATTTTAGAGACTACGATGAGATTGAAGAATCTTATGACAATGAAAACTACTTTGATAAAGCCGTAAAACTACTTTATGAAAATGAAAGGGGATTAGTACTTCATTATACCACTTGTGGAATGATTACATTTTCAGAGAGATTTGTAAAGTGGTATAGAGAGTTACCAGATCCATTCTTTACATTTATGAGCGAGTTTAGCGTGGTTCAAGCAACTTGTGACATAAAGCAGTTGTTCTATATGGGAAAATTAACTCCAGATAAACACTACCTGTTTTTTATACTTACAAGAGATTATTATGAAAAAAACTAAATGAAAAATAAATGATAATTATAAGCTATAGTTATCATTCATAATGAATATCTTTGAAATTGAGAAAGAAATTAAAGGCTGTATTTTATCAGCTGTCAATAAGTCAGACGGTCTCTCCGTTTTTGATAGACTATGCGACGTCTTTAAAAATCATTTTGAAAAACCAGCACATAACATAACCGAGATTAAGAAGAGAACAGCTAAATCAAAAGGGGATATTTTTGAGGTCTTTTGTATGATGTATTTACGTGCAAAAGGATATGAAGTTTGGCACCTAACACAAGTTCCAGATGAAGTATTAAAATTCTTGGGAATGCAAAGCTTTGATGTAGGAATTGATCTTATCGCAAGGATTAAAATACCTAACAGAGAATGTGTTTCATTATTTGATTACTTTTATTTCCCAGTTCAGGTTAAATACAGAAAACCGACAAGAGATGCTCAAGGAAGAACAGTCCATAGAGTTGGTTGGAAGGATATTTCTACATTTTTATCCCTGTGTATGAGAACAGGACCTCCTGGAAATGAGATCACAAAGAAAGGCTGGTTAAAGTATGTTATTATCACGAATTGTGATAATGTATGTTGGAGAGGAAAGAAGACAAAACAAGACTGGACAATAGCTAAAAAATCGTTTGAAAAGTGCAACAACTTTTTCTGGCTCCGTATGATAGGCCATAAACCAAAGGTTACAATTGAAGAAGATGTTCCTTCGCAAAAACAAGAAGTTTCTCAAAAGACCCAAGGTCTTTCTCAGAGAGAACTTAGGGCAAAATGGCTTGATACTTTGAACAGTAAAAAGGACCCAGTTTAATTGAAATTTAAAAGATACTTTTACTTTAAAGTATAAAAATGAATTCTAAAATTTATTGGAGCTTAGCAACTGCATATGGAACTGGTAGATCTGTTTATTGGTTGTCTCAAGTAAACGATTATACAATAACAAAGGATGGTATTAAGCTTCATCCTCCTACTTTAACAACCTCTGTTATATGGTCTCTTTGTAGCGGAGTTATGGCTGTTGGTTTCTGGCCTATTTTTATACTTAGTGACATCTCAAGATATGAGAAGTCTAAGATGGGAATAAGAGATAAGAACCCTCCATATCCCTTCGAAAGTTTTACTTGGAGAGACGAAAAATAATTTTTTTATAATGAGTATATGTAAATGAGTGAGTGTCCCAATAGCGATCCAGACTTTGATAAAGTTATGGCAAGATGGTTTAATACAACCTCAAAAGATTACCCTTCAAATAGAAAGAAGGTTTATTATGGTATTTGTATTTGGGTTAGATTGATCCTGTTTACTTTAGTTTTTTATTATAGAAAAAATAAATATATGCCTTATATTGTAGGTATATTGTCATTGTTTACAATTTTAAATCTTAAAGATGATATACCTGGAAGACAGTGGTGGAGTAAGAGGTTTGATTTAAGTATAGCTGTGCTGTTATTGATAAGCTGTGTCTTAGTTATTATAGACAAAATAAATCCTGTAGTTATGCCTTTATTATTATACTCAAGTTTATTGGGAGGAATTGTGCAGAGTTTTTTCATAAAGTTTTGTTAAGTTAAAAACAAGTTTAAAATATAATAAATGAATTCGCGTCATTTATTATATGTATTATATACTCTCTCCTTCCTTCACGAGTTGAGGAAGAAGGATCCCAAATCATATGAAGAACTGGAAAATTTAAAGCTTAATATCCCAGTGCCAATTTTTTGCCAGATTTTGGACGGAATATTTTATTATAAAAGCTATTTTTATGTCTTCAAGGTCCTAATCAAATGGCAGATGAGGGAGGAAGAAAAGAAATTAAAAGAGAAAGCTAATACCTTAGCAAACTGGTCTAAAGAATGGTCGAGTAGATTTAATAAATAATGCTCACACTTGAAGAAGTAAACGAGTGGTTATATGCAAATTATAAAGATCATCCTCACTTTTCAGAAGAAGAAATGAAGAAGACTTACCTTCAAAATAATACTGTAAAAAAGAATATACAAGCCCTTGAAGATGTTCTTAAAAATAATAATGTCACTAATAGACAAATAGGGAACATTATAAGGTCATATTTTGAAAATTTAGTACCAGAAGAAATCAAGCTTGATATAAAGGAAAAAGTTTTTGATTTTATAATAGGAAGAACAATCTGCCGTGAAGGAAAGAATAAGGATTGTGATTGGTATGTTAAAGACCAGAATGAAGACATAGTTTTAGGGTTTAATTATCCTCATTTATTTACAGGGGAAAAACATATACAAAAACTTAAAAGAAATGTTTACAGGGAAGAACTAACTATAAATGTGTTATGTAATTTCCACCAGTTTAAGGAAGAAGATAAATTATTTGAGGTTATACGAGATGGAATAATGAAGGGAAATATTTGCTATTACGATAAGATAACAGACTGTATCGAAAGAATAATAAATTAATTTTTTATTTATAATTAATAAATAAAAAATGGATAGTTTAATGTGTAAAACCTGTGATTTTTCAAAAGATATTTATCCCTTTATTACAGGGTTAATAATAACACTTGTAATTACAAACTTTTTAAAGTATTCTTTAAAGGTTGAAAGACCATTGACGTATAAAGGGGGAAGAGATAGATACTCTTTTCCGTCGGGACATTCGTCAACCGTTACTTTTATATTTTTATATATATTCTTAACTTCACCTTCAATAATAACATTTCATTTAATGTTTTTTATGTGGTATAGAGTAGCTTATGGAAGTTATTCAGAAGGATATCATAGGATAAACGAGGTGATCGCAGGAACAATCATAGGAGGGACAGTTGCAGTATGGATTAAGGGACAATTTCCATAGTTGTTATATTCATAATTCTGCGATTTTTATTACTACAAATATCGTCTAACTGCTGTCTTTCGTCAATGTCAATGTAATTCTTATCCTTATCCGCAATTATATTAAATTTTGTTCCTACGTTTAAAAGGATTTCATTCTCTCCTCCCATCTGTGTTATTGCTTCTATAAAAAGACCCTTAGTTCCAGGTCCAGCTATAATCTTTTTGAAACAACATTTTTTGTCTGCAAATTCAAATGCACTTTCAGCGTTAAAAGATGTAGACATAAATGTGTTTGTTTGGAAGTCCTTTTTAGAAGGATCGGAATAATAATATTTATCCTTTACCCCACGGTATAAAATTGAAGTTTTAGTCATCTTTGGAGCATAATGTAATATTCTTTGTAACTCATTAGCAAACAATTTTATACATATAACATAAAATTCATGGGTAAAGTATTCAAGATGTTTAATTATATAATTATAGGTGTCTGTAAGGTTATTAGTTATGTTACTTTTTACGTCTAATAGTGTGATAGGTGAAGTATCTATTAATCTTTTAGTACTTGGAGCTTTACCCTCTTTAATTATTTTAATAAGTTGAAAGAATAAGGGGAAATAGAAATTCTTATACTTGTCTTTACCTTTCTTTTTTATTTCATTTATTTTAGAGTTAAGTTTAGGCATATTATTTATTAAAAGTAAATTTACAAGTTCATCTCCATTATAAGTATAACCAAGGATTGTATACTTGTCTTCAATAGATAATTTTTTCATATAGTTAATGCAAGAATAAACCCAGTCCATATCAAGAGTAAAATCATCTCCGAATAATGAACTAATTTGACCTTCATAATTATCATAAGATAATATCTGCTTAAGTTCAAACTGCTTTTCAGGTTTTGGAGAACTAAGATGTTCAGGTTTAAATTTTCCCCTGATAATAGTAGGTATTTTGAATATTGTTTTCTTTGTTGTTTGAACTAGAGGTTCGGGATATTTTTCAGGTATAACTTCCTCGCAAAAATCCTTGTGTTTCTCATCTTTATAAAATCCATCTGGAGCCTTATAATTACCTTTTATTTCTTTATAAATAAGGTCAGCATCAAATTCGTTATGATTATTTTCTTCTGCTTCAATATAAGCATTTTTAGCTAAGTTTAATGCTGATAAAGTTAAATATTCTCTATGAGTGTTTAAAAAGGGTACAATAGCCTCAGGCATATTATTAATTATTATATTATTGAATATGCTTTGAACGTGCTTTTTATATTTATCCTCACCCTTAACATATGTTATAAAATCATCTAATTTATAATTGTCTACTAAGAGCTCGCTCATAAGGGTAGGAAATGCGTCAAGTCCTAATATATCAAATAACATTATAGCTATATCATACCTCTCATTAGATACAGATGCTTCTATAAGTTTATCCCTTAAATTTTCGTTTAACGAAGTCTTATCTTTTAAAGCACTCTCAACAAAGTCAACAGGTATTGTTGAAATATTATTTATAATTTGTTCTATCGTTGAGGTTGAAATATCATTATAATTTTTTTCAAGATACTTATAGACTAGAGGAACAAACTTATCTATAATTTTATCGTATTTAAAATGGTCAAACATATATTTTGCGGGTTTATGCGGACCATCTTTTACAAATGGAATTTGAGGAAATTCGTTAATATCGGTTGAATGCCCTTCATACTTCTTTGTAGCCATAATATCTGAAATACAAATAATAAGTTGCATCATAGCTACAAGTTTAAAAAGATTAGTGTCAGGGTCAATTATATAAGGTCTGTATACGCTTTCAAATTCTTTAACAAAATTTTCGGCTTTATTATCCATCTTTATTACTTTACCTATAAGCCAGTGTCCTCCAACCAGAACTTTTATGATGTTTACTTCAAGTTCAGTTAACCCGAAATCGTTAAACATTTTTTCAAGATCAATATTATTAGAGTTTATGTCTCTATAAGAATTTAAATCAATATATGTTGCACCTGTTATTTCGTGGTCTGGTTTATCATAATAAGTAGTATTACCATCTCCTCCTTTTCCAATATCGTGTAAAAATGCAGCTAAAATAAGAACCTTTTTATCATCTACTGTTATACCAGCTCTTTGAGCCTCATCAATATACTGTTGATTCCATACCTTATGAAGAGGATTATCCATATCCAAGTTAGTATAGAGATCATTCACATAAAAAGCAGCCCATGTGCTGTGTTCTATAAGGTCTCCAGCGTGAAAATCAGTGTTGGTTGTCTTATACTTTTCAAAGTCTTTAATAAGGTCTCTAAATTCAGTTGAAACACTCATTTTATTATTATCCGGAGAATAATAATAAAAAATTACATTTTTCCTCTTTCGCCTTTATTATCATAATCAAGGTATTTTGAGACTAACCAACCTATAGAAAAGTAAAACTGATCTCCTAAGGAGTTTATTACACTGTCAGCCTTGTTCTTTCCTCCAGGCCACCAGCCGGACTTACTGATAATATCCATAGCAAAATTTTGGTTCTCAATAGCTTCAAATAAAAGATGAGCTACAAAAGAGGTTGAAAATGAAATTCCAAAATAGTAGAATATAATTCCGCTTGCGAAATGAAGGATTGAAAAGTTGTCTGTAAAGTATTCACCCATTTATTATTTAGTTTAGAAAAAATTAAATTGTTTGCAACTCAACCTTAGATGATTTTCTTGATTGTTCCTCTATAGGGTCAATTACATTATACGAACGCTTCTCGACGCGATTTGTGCTTAAAGCAAGGGTGTCTTTTATACTTTCTTTACATATATCAACAAGATTATAAAGCTTGTCTGAAACTAATAAAACATTGGAAATTATTGTTGTTACACTTTTGAACCCGTCATAATAAAAATAGAAAATAAGGACGGATGAGAAGATTACATTTAAAGTTTTCATAATAATGGTAATTCTAGCCCATTTATATAGTCTTTTATTATAAACCTTAACATTATCTATAATATCAGGGTATTCTTTTAAGTTTTCTTGAAGAGAATTATAAGACTTATCTTTAGAGTAGTCTAGAGATTTTAGAAAGTAGGTTTCTCGCATATTAATTACTGTGATAAGCATTATAAATGAAAAGAGAGTTATGAAGTTGAAAGCAATAACAAATTCGTTAAACATAGAAAGATTGGAGAAGTTATCTTGAAGGCTGCAAGTAGTTCCTGTTTCAGGACAATATTGAGGGACAAATATTGAGAGTAATGCTGCCATACTTATTTTTACACCTTCAACTATAGTTGAAACAATACCTTTTGTGAAATCTTTTCTGTCAGCTTGGGACATTTCGGTAACTGATGTTTTTCGTTCTCTTACTTCTTTCTTAGACCAGAAGATTGACTTTAACCAGGAGATCATTTTATAAGAAGTAAGAGAAAATATTAATTAAATTGAGAATTTATATCCATCATATATAAGTGTAAAGTAAGGATATATTTAAAAATATAATATGATATTAAATCCAAGGTTGCTATTTTAAGTTTATAAAAGGCAAAATTTATGGCCGATATGTCCTCATAAAGAACTCTAGAATTTTTGTAGAAGTATATAAAGAGTAATATTTGTGAGATAAGATAAGCAGACATTTTTATACAAAAAAATAAATAAGATTTTTTTTTCTTCAGTTAAATTTAAAATGGGATTAGAACATTTATTAGAAGAGTTTTATCATGCTAAAGATAGACTTAAAGAGTTGGAAGATATTGTAAATGAATATAAGGATAAAATAGAGGATGAAATGGATAAAGAAAGATTAGAATATTTAGAGACTGATAATTATTATGTAGAAAGAAGAAAAATGAGTAGTGAGACATTAAAGAAGAGTGATTGTCCAAAAGAGGTGTGGAATGAGCATGCAACAAGACACTCATACACCGGTTTATACATAAAGAAGAAAGGCGAGAAAAGAAGAAGTAGAAGTCCAAGAAGAAGGAGTAGAAGATAATTTAAATTTAAAATAATAAAATTAGATTATAAAGATGAAGATAGCTTTATTAAGTTCAATTAACTTACATATGTGTTGTGTGGGGTTTCTTATCCATATATTCAAGGATGATGAAATTGATGTTTTCTTTCCCTGTGATAGAGATAATTATTTAGAATATTATAAGAGCTTATACCCAAACACAAAAATAGCTTTATTAAATATAAAAGACTATAATAAAAACAACTATAATCAAAGTGTAAAAATAACAGAAAGCGATCCTGGTATTTCTCCTCATGGAATTATCTCAACCGCTCACTTACAACAACAAGTTAAACCTGAATATAAATATATTACATTAACACCCTGGATTAAAGGTGAAAATGTTAAATATATTTTCCCTTTATATAAAGGGTTAAATATAGTTAGTTATAACAAAATTATTACGCATATTGGATTTTTTATTCCAGGATATGCAGATGAAGATACTATGAAATTTATAAGAGAGAGTGGTTATAATTTTTTCTTTGTAGGAGGGGATAGTTATAATGGATTAAATAATCTCCCAAATGTTAAAGTTATTAATAAACTAAATACATTTGACCTTGTAAAACTTATTAATCAATCAATGTTTATTTTACTTAGAAAAGAACCTTATCAATTAACCGACAGATATTCAGGTGCAATTGGACACGCTATATCTCATAAAAAACCTGTTATTGTACAAGAATATACAGCCGATAGTTATGGTTTAAAAGGACTGGTATTTAAAAAAGAGTATTGTGAGATATTAGAACAGTTAAAAAATACGGATAATGAAAAGTATGAATTGCTAGTAAAAGGAGCGGAAGAAGTATATGAAAAAATAGAAGAGGACAATAAGGATGTTAAAAATTATTTCTTAAATTAATGATTAAAAGATAGTTGTTTTAATCATTAAATGTTAAAGAGTTCAAAGATATTTGTAGCAGGTCATAAAGGCCTTGTCGGAAGTTCAATTTATCGCCGTCTTTTAAAAGATGGGTATGAGAATGTTATAGTTAGAACCTCAAAAGAACTTGACTTAACCATTCAAAAGGATGTAGATGAGTTTTTTGAAAAGGAGAAAATAGAATATGTTTTCCTATCAGCTGCAAAAGTCGGAGGAATATTTGCGAATAATACCTACAAGGCTGATTTTATTTACAGAAACTTAATGATCCAATGTAATGTTATTCATAGCTCTTATAAACATGGTGTAAAAAAGCTTTTGTTTTTAGGGTCAAATTGTATCTATCCAAAAGTATGTAATATCCCTATAAAAGAAGAATCTTTATTAGATGGAAAGTTAGAACCTACAAATCAACCATATGCTTTGGCAAAATTATCAGGAATTGAGATGTGTAATTCTTACAGGGACCAATATGGGTGTAATTTTATTTCCTTAATGCCTACTAACTTGTATGGTCCGGGTGATAATTATGACTTGGAGACATCCCATGTTTTACCAGGATTATTAAGAAAGTTTATTGAGGCTAAAAATAACAACTTATCAAGTGTGACCTTATGGGGAACCGGAAATCCAAGAAGAGAATTTTTACACTCTGATGATGTATCAGATGCTTGTTTGCATTTTATGAACACTTATAATGATAAATATCATATAAATATTGGAACAGGTAAGGATATAAGCATAAAAGAGCTTTCTGAAATTATAAAAGAAGTAGTTGGGTTTGAAGGTGAAGTTATATTTGATAAAGATAAGCCTGATGGAACCTTTAGAAAAGTGTTAGATGTATCTAAGGCGAAGGATTTAGGATGGGAGTCAAAAATATCCTTAAAAGAAGGAATTAAAATAACTTATGAGTTAATTAAGGATGTTTTTGGCACAAAACCCAACATTGGCATATAAAATTAGGGTCATTAGGTTTATCACCTCCCATTGACCTATAAGAAGGCCAAGGTTCTCTTCCAAATAAATTTAAGATATATTCTCTATTTCCCCAAAATCCAACCTCTAATACCTCAAATCCTTGACTTTTACACATAAGGGCTAAACCAGTAGGGTTTATACCCCAATAATAAAAAGGTAAATTATGGTCTATGTTTATCATTGGAACAGTTGTAAAAAAATATCCACCTGGTTTAATATGATCATATATATTCTTAACGCATTGAAAAGGATTATAGACATGTTCTAAGGTTTGATTTACAACTACTAAATCATAGTCTTTCTTAGGTAAATCTAATGTGTGTAAATCATTAGATTTTCCATCATACTCGGCGTAATCAATATTAGAATAATTTATGAGTTGAAGTTCAGGATCAAGTTTACAAGTAGATAGAACATTTTCAAAATGGGTCAAATTATGAGATAAAAACCAGTTTTTCAAATCAATGATAGCTGCAAGCCTTGGATAGTCTGAAGTTTCTGGGTTAAAACCAGTAAATTTTAAATCCATAACCTGTTTATAAAGGTTATAATGAGATTGATAATATTGTTGAGGTTTATACTTTACATACCTATTATATAAGTCTGTAATTTCACTTTCTGAGAATTGTTTAAACATCTTTTTAATACTATAAATCAAGCCTTTAATACATAATATCATTCTCTCCAAACATTCTTACAGACTTTAAATATTCAGGGGTAAAAGTAACTGTATGCTCGTTTAACTTATTTATAGTCTGATGTTTAAAGTCTTCGTTGAGAGGAAACCAATTTCTCTTATTTTCGGTTGATAAGATACAAGCAATCCAACCTAATGTACTTCTACATAGCATCAAATTTTTAGCCTTGTATAATAACCCAAAATCAGTAAGAAGAGAGTTAGAAATAGCTATAGAGTTTTTAACACTATATGTAAGATGATTTACATAAGACAATTCCCAAGGTCTTTTTAAAGTATCACTTATAAACATAATCTTATTTATACCTTCAATTTTATTTATTTCTTCAATAATACTTTTAGGGTGAATTACCTCACTATTATGAGCGTTATGAAAGAAATCATCAAGCCTTAAATGAACTATTAAAATATCATCTCTTAATGGCTTAATTTTATTTACATGTTTTACAATACTAGAAATAGTATAATCATCGTTAATTCTATCCATATTTTCTTCTGTAAAAAGTGATTGAATATACTCTCTATGAAGAGTAAGCCAGTCTTGTGTTTGAAAAAAACCCACAACATAAACATTACCTTCAATTGAGTATCCGGCGCCTGTGCTTTGCACGGAGAGACTTTGTCGCGATTGGGTCCGGTATTCGGGGATATTTTTAGAAATAATTTCGTTAAATTTTTCCTCGTCAACTTCAACCATATTTTCTATTTTATTTATACCTCTTGTTAAGGGTATTTTGCTACCGTTAAAAACATATTCTTTATTTAAAATTTTACCCAGAACTTTAGTTGCAAAGTATTGGAATAAATTATTACCAAAACGACCTGAAACAAAGTATGAAATACTCATTTTAAATTAATCGATTTAAACTTTTAAATTTAATTTAAAATAATATTATCCTAATAGATATAAGATGGAACACATATCTATTGTTGACGACTGTATTTACTTCGGTAAATACCCTGATGAAAGTATTCTTCAGACACTTTCAAACCTAAAAATTACAACCATATTAGACCTCACACATTTCTTTGAGAATTTACCCGTATATAAGGTTCCAGATAATATGAAACGAATTCATTTTGAAATTGTAGATAGAGGGGTAGAAGATGATGAGAAAGTAAAAGAACTTATTGACAGCATAATTTCAAGCCAATCTTTTCCTATTTATATTCATTGTAAAAGAGGGCACGGTAGATCTGGAACTATTGCCTCAATATTATACGGTAAAATGAACGGTAAAACAGCTGATGAAAGTATTGATTATATAAAGAAATGTCACGAGAAAAGAACAGTTGTAAGTAAGCGTGTAAGACAGTTAAACACTCCTATGAATGACACCCAAAAAGAACAAATATACAGGTTGACATTATAATAGGCTTTCAATCTTATTTTTCCAATAATTAAAATTTAGCATATTATAGTTAAAGTTAAGCTTGGAAGTTTCTATTTCTAAAAATTCTAATGTTATTTTACTCCAATCTTTAATTAATATTATTGGAAGATCTTTTGAGAATTCTTTAAAATTATCTATATCATCAACAAGAGGTATGCAACCCATATAAAGAGCTTCCCAGGTTCTATGACAATCAGCTCCATTTCCCTTTGGTGAACATACCCACTTATATCGTTTCATTTGTACTAAATAATCATAGTAAGATGATCTATTTACAAAGACTGATAATGGATTGTTTCTCATATGATTTAAAACAGGACCTCTATGTCCCCAGTTAGTTCCAGGGTCTACATTTACATATATCTTTTTAATACGATCTTCTCCAATATATGTATTGACAGCTTTATATAGAAGCTCTTTTTTTCCGTGATTGTATTTTGAGTTTGCAATACCTATAGGTATTGCGGTTAATTTTTTATGTGTAATGAGTATATTTTGAGAGAACATATGGATTAGTCTTTCATCTTCTAATAATGGGATAAACTTAGCATCAATTCCAAAATCACAGTTGTGACATATCAAAATAAATTTATGGGTTATTTTAGGGAGAATATTAGATATAAAATAAGGCAATAATTCCGTAATTATTTGTACTATCTTTGTGCTATGAAGTTTGTCCCAATCATTTTCTGATAAATTGTCAATCATACCTTTTGAAACAAATTCAGGTACTGGTTTTCTAAATTCATAAGTCTCTGTAGAATAAAGACTAAAAACGCCCGGTATAGATTGGAATGTTTCCCCGGATATTATATTATCTTCAGAAACTACAGTATTATTTTTAGGCTTAAAATCTTCTGTATAAATTGTCTCTCTTAATGTAGGAAGAGGTATATAATTTAAGTTTATACGGTTAACTTCAGGGTATATAACCATTTTAATAAAATTTTTAAGAGTATTACTTAATGCAGAATGTCTTACTATAGGTATAACTCCCAGGTACAAACACTCTAATATTTGTTCATCCTTATAGCATATACAAAATCTGTTTTTTATTAATTCTTTTAAATATAGTTCATAATCATCTTCATAATTAGCATTATTGAAAACCGAATAATTAATGTTCATTGGACCCTCATTATAATATATTTCATCTCTATTTGCGTATTTTAATAATAATTCTACCCTCTCTTTTTTAACTGATATTCCTATAAAAGAATTATCAGTTAAAAGAGTTCTATTTGACGGTATTTTAAACTTACGACTTAGATGTGGTTTTAGATCTTTACAATTAACATGTAAATTAAATATTCTACATTTGTGCCCACTTGTAGTTGTAGTTATTATATATCTTCTCCCTTTATCATCTACCAACCATTCATACTTATATTCAGTACATATAGCAGGACACCAATTGTTTTTTCTATAAGATAATATTCCGTCTGAATGAATACCATCAATACCGGTTAACCATAATCCAAAAGATGATGGGTCAAATAACCATTCTTCGTTAAATTCTTTAAAATTACAAGAAAGATTATATAAAGGACTATTTACAGGTGTACAATGGGGTAAGAAAAATATTTTTTCAGGATAAGTTTCAGCATATTTTCCTAAGAATTCCATTTCACTATTCCAGCCACCTTTATCATTAATATAAGATAAAGTAGTTGTATTAAGGTGATTTAAGCTTTCTACATCTCTTGCATAAAAAATACCTGCTGAACCCCTTCCTTTATTTTCATAAATAAATGACAAACCTTTTGTGTTGAATTGAACTTCAAATTCTGCAGGATCGTAATATATTAAGTTATCAATTTCAAGGTGAAATACACTGTCAATATTATATTTTTTCATAAGATTTTCTATTAAAAATAACCTTAAAAATGAGTAATAAAACAAATGTTCTCGTCCAGGTAATCCATTGCTTGTAGCAAAGTTATTTTTTTGTTTTTCTAATTCGTCTATCAATTCGCCGTTTAAATCCTTAGAATTTATAATATTAATATCAAAGTCAACTAATAGGTCTTTAGAATAGTCTACATCATCTGTAATTAAATATAAAGGTAAAGAAGACCAATCTTTTATCTGTTGTACGCAATATCTTATATAAGTAGGTACCTTTCCCATAAAAACTAAACATATAATCATTTTTTGGTTAAAGCTAATATTACCTTTAAATTAAGTTAAAATTATATTTATTACAACCAAGTATATGACTTTAAATTCATACTACCCATATAAGGTTAAAGAATTACTTTATTATAAATAAAAATGTTAGTTCCTCACCCTGAATTTAGTGATATTTTAGTTAATATAGAAACTCATAAAAATGTTACATCAAGAGACCTTGTAAATAATTACTTTTATTATGAGAAAGAAGGCTGGTGTATGTCTGAAGTAGATGTAGAAAGTGAACCCCTTACAAAAGAAGAATATATTTTGCATTATTGTAAATACGAAGACGGAAAGACAATTTATAATAAGGCTTAAAAATTAATTTAGTATAAGTAACTATAATGATCGTTGGAATTTTAGGTTTAAAAGGTGCTGGTAAAGATACAATTGGAAATTACCTTATTGATAACTATAATTTTGAAAAAATAGCTTACGCGGGAGCTTTAAAAGATGCAATTTGTTGTATCTTTGGATGGGATAGAACTATGATGGAAGGAGCTACTGATGAAAGTAGAAAATGGAGGGAAGAAGTAGACCCATATTGGGGATTTTCTCCAAGAGAAATGATGCAACGAATTGGAACTGATTTATTCCGTAAACAAATAAAAGATGATATTTGGATTAAGTCCCTTAAACTTAAGCTTGAAAAAATGAAAAATAATATTGTTATAACTGACTGTAGATTTAAGAATGAAATTGATGTTATAAAAGAAAAAGGAGGAATAATTATTCTCGTTGAAAAAGAACCTCCTTCATGGATAAAATATGTAGATGATTATAAAACCGGAAAGATAACTGAAGAAGAAGCTGTACAAAATCTCCAAAATACAGGTATACACGAGAGTGAATGGAGATGTTATTTGTATAATGACATAGATTATTATATTAAAAATACAGGTTCAATTCAAGAACTGTATAACAAAATAAAAATGATTTTTTAATTTAAATGAATATTTTTATTATACTTAAAGTTAACTATAATAAAAATGTCTTTCGTTTGCGAAAAACCATCTGAATGTCCAGTTTGTTATGAACCATTAAATGAAGATAAAGCATTAAGTTGCGGACACTGGGTTCATAAAAGCTGTATTATTAAAAGTAAAAAAGATAACTGTCCTATGTGTAGACAGAAGGTCAAATTAACAAGAAGAGAAAGAGAGGATATGATTAACATTATTGTTGAAGAAACTGTTCCTCAACCTCCTCAAATAGAGGAAGAATTGCCATATACAATGCCAAATGAGATTGCTATTGTCACTTTACAATTAAGAAGAAGAATTAAAGTTGAAGATGAAGCTATAATGTTTGATGGAAGAGTTATTTCTAATAATGGAAATAAGGTCAAAATTGCATTTACAAATGATTTTGAAGCAATGAATTTTTGCAGTTATATTGAACGCAAAGTATCAAGAGTTTCAATAAATGATCTAAGACGCAATACATCTCATATTCAGGCATCTATTATAGCCTAAATTTAAAAAGACTCAGGGTCATTTTAAATTGATTTTTAAATTTTAATTTTTATTTTTTGTATCTTTATTTGAGATGCAAAAAATGATTACTTTTACTGATAAACTTTATATGATGATTGAGGAACATCCACCTCTTCCAAGCCTTGAACTAGATGAACCTATTCTTGATATTAAAAAATCTAAAAAGAAATATCTTAGTGATTTTTCCCTTAAAAAACAAGATATAAGATTATACTTTAAGAAAGAACAAGTTAATACCGTTTTTTCTTTAATAAAAAGACAAATAAAATAAAAGCTATAATTAACCATAATTTTCTATTTTCCTTTTTAGGGGGTTCTTCATATTCAATAACTTCTTGAAACATTTTAGTTGGATATTCGATCGATAATATTGGATTATTATCTTGTGTAGGAGAACCTTGTAATTCGTCCATAAATGTAACCTTATCTCTTCTAGAAGGATCTGTAGTCATCCATTCTGGCATTTTTTGAGATTGTATTTGACCTGGTTTAGAATTACCAGGACAGAATAAGTATTTATTTTTAGGAAAAAGATTATAATCATAAGCAAGGGTGTTATCCGATTTATATCTTCTATCAGGATCATATAACCATATTAAGTGTTCTTCGAATTTAGGTTCTCTCGCAGGCATTCCGTAATTTCCACTTCCTCCTCTATTTCTCATAGGAAATCCCCCCGGTCCTTTTCCTTTATCATATTCCTGAGGTCTTTTTTGCTTGACATTATTAATCATATTATTAAAATCCCTCTCAAGATTATCCAAATAAGTATTTCTTTGAGATAATAAATTATGAGGTCTTCCATCCTCATATCTTAATGTATTATCATCTTCTATAAGCTTACTTGTATTATTTTGTATTATTGTTGTTTGTGTAAAGATTTGAGGTTCAAATCCCTCATACTTTTTTCTCATTTCATTAAAGACTTTTTCAAGGTCTTCCTGTGTTAATTCATAACTTGGATCTAGAGGATCAGTTACAGTTCTTCCCCTTCTTGATACATATTGATAATATAATGATTCAGGTCTATATGCATGTCTTATTCTACCGCTACCTATTAAAATTAAACTTCTAAGCTCATCTTCACTCATATCTTCAAAGTTTTCAAGAGTAACTGACTCAACCGTAGAGTTAGTATTGTTTATAAGTTCTCTTATAAGACGGTCTTTATCGAAATACATTTTATATATATAATATAAAATTTATTTTTTATTTAGTCTTTACGGGTAAACCAACCATAAGCACATTTCATAGTGATTAAACCTCCTATAAAGTAAGCATAATATAAAGCCTTAGGAGGCTTTGTTTGTATCCATCCAAATTCAAGGGAAGCTGTGACTATAGCACCAAGAGCAGCAAAGAAGTATCCTAAAATACATATATTTTTATAGTTTTCTTCAAAGAACATTTTTAACTATAATAAAAGAAAATAAATTAAATTTCATCCTTAACCCTATTATAAATTTTCATACATTCACCTCCGGCTTTAAAGTGTTTTCCCTCGCAAATAGAAAGACATTCTCTCGGGTATTTATACTTTGCATAATATTCAACCCAATTAAAAGGTTTAGATACCTTCAGTAAAGTGCATTTTTCAGGAACATCTAAAGCTCCTCCTTTCCCGGATAAATCTCCCTTAAAATGCTTACACATAAAGCATTGTTTATTTTTAAGGGATAAACTTAAATGATTTAAAACAGTCTTCATTTATATTTAAATAACTATATATTTAAATATGAATAAGTTAGCGGTTCTTTTAAGTTGTATTTCCTCTATAGGAAATTCTATTATTGTTTATAAATTAAGCTCATTTAACACTGAAATTACAGAGTTAAATATATTTTTTTCGTGCGTCTTTGCAGCCATAAATATATATTCAATGTATACTCCAAGAGATGAAATGGCAACATTCGATACTTCAAATGAACCTGTAAATGCTCCAGGAGATAATTTGGGGAATTATATAACCGTAGATACAACAACATCAATGTTCTATGTCCCAACCGATGAAGAATAAATTATTATTTTCTTTACAAGTTATAAAAAAATGTCTTTAATGAAGTGTCAAAAGTGCGATTTACAAATGGTTCCTCATATTTTTCCCTTGCACTCTAAGGCTTGTGGGGAATATACCTTATATTCTCAGCTCGGGCAAGACTTGGCAGTAATAGATTTTTATAAGGAGAAGAAAGACGGATTTTTCGTAGAAATAGGAGCTGTTGATGGTATAGAAATATCAAATACTTACTTGCTTGAAACAAGGTATAATTGGAAGGGTATTTGTGTGGAGGCTATACCAAATAAATTTGAAAAATTAGTAAAAAATAGACCTAATTCTAAGTGTGTAAGTAAGGCAGTATTTAGTGAAAGTGGTTTGAAGGTCCCATTTAGTATATGCCATTCATTAGAGCTTGTATCAGGGATGAATGACTATCTTGGTGGTAATTGGAAATCTACCGTTGAAAATAATAGAACGGTGATTGAAGTAGATACTATGACATTAACAGAAATTTTAGATCAGAATGAGGCACCGTTATTCATTGATTATTTATCATTAGATACAGAGGGAACAGAGCTTGAGATTTTAAAATCGGTAGATTTAAATAAATATACTTTTGGATTGATAGATGTAGAGCATAATTATCTTGAAGAACCAAGAAAAAATATAAGGGATTTTTTAACCGCAAATGGATACACTTTTAAAACAGATAATATGTGGGATGATCAATATATTCATAATTCATTGTTACCTTAACAGCCTGTTTTAGACTTGATAAGTATAGATAATTCTTTTGAAATATTTTTAGACTCTTTTTTCTTATCTATTATCATTGGGGGTTTAGATACAGGTCTGACTATTAGTTTATTACGGATAACTAATTTTACAAGTTTATCGGTCATTTATAAGTATAAAATATTTTTTTAAATTATTAATAGTTAATTAAAGAATTATTTTATATATAAAAAAAATGCTATCTACTACTTTAGAGGCGGCACAACAGGGTAACTTGGAAGAATTAAAAAGATTGATTGAAGCTGGTTGTCCAATCAATTGGTATGCTAAGCCAACAGCTTTATCTAGGAATGATTTAGAGATGGGAAAATATTTACATTCAGTTTCCCCTATTTGGCCTCCATTTTCTACTTCTTGGGCTGCAAGAGATGGAGCTTATGAAGCTTTAGTATGGGCTCATGAGAACGGATGTCCGTGGAGATCTGTAAGTAGTGAACTAGCGGCTGCAAATGGGAATACAAAGTGCTTAAAGTATATGTTTGAGAATGGATGTCCTGTAGAAAGTTCAGCTACAGCTGTAGCTTCAAAGGGGGGATATTTAGAGACTTTAAAATATTTGGTAGAAGAGGCTAAAATACCTTTACATCCATATTCAAAAGTATGGGCTACAGAACCTGAAATTATTGAATATATTAATAGTTTAAATAATTAATTATGATAATATAAATGGAAGCTTTTATATTATCAACAAGTTTATGTGCTTCTTTGAGCACATATCATCAAATTTTTCGTATAATCAAAAATAAGAGTTCAGATGATATTAGTTTTATTCACGTTTCTGCCGTTTTTTTAAATATGATTAGTCACCTTGTCTATGGGGTAAAATTAGATAATCAAACTCTTTCAATAACATTCGGAAATGGGGTGGCTGCAACTGGATTATTGTTATTAGTAGGTGGATATTTTTCAAGGGTAAGGAGAGATATAAAACATATTGAACTGGCTAATATTGAAAATAAATAATATTTTTATATATATTTAAAAATATTATTTTATAATAAGTAAATGGAAGATATATCTCAGATAGATGATACAAAATATGAAATTAACGATGATTTCATCTGTAAAAGATGCAATAGAAATGATTTGGTTATTCCAGACATAAATATTTGGAAGTTGGGTATGCAGCTTTATTATACACTCGTAGAACCTCTTGAAAATTTTGTGTTTGAAAAGAGGGGAAATAGATATTTAGCAAATTCAAATATAACTGACTGTGAAAATTTCCCAAAGAAAGATTTTGATGAGATGAAATTTAAATGCGAAGTTGCAGATACAAAAGAGATACAAATTAATGGTTACCATTCTGGTATTGTTCACTTCGACACAGGCTTAATTTATATGTGTTATTGTGAGAGACCAAATTGTCATATTTTCACCTATAAAGGAATAACAATGAGCTATTCTCATAAAGTAGATGATGCTATGCCTAAAGGATGGTTATCATTGCCAGGTTCCGAAAACTTAAAAATAGAGGAATGTTCAGACTTTGATAATTGGTTATTTTATGAAAGAAGTGTTCCTCTTGAGAAGGATAGAACTACATATCAAGTTATAGGGTGGAATAAGGATGCATTTTCCTTATTTTTTACATTTGAAAAAGATAAATCAAATAAACCTGAAATTGAGGCTTAAAATATATATTAAAAAAATATTTTTTTAATATATCAATATATATAATTATATTTTATTTTTTTTTATTATATATTATTAAAATGGCTACTCAGACAGTTTATTTTAACAACCCTGCAGATATCACAAACTTGCAAACAGATGTTAACACCTTACAATCAACCCAAATGAACTTAGTTGGTAGATTTAGAGTTCAATGGGCTGGTAATCATTATTTTAATTATGCTACTACAGGTACATATAATAATGAAACTTGGACTAATGCATTCGTAAATTTATCTGGTAATCGTTATGTCAGAGGTAATCAAAACCCACTTGCTACTCCTCTTACTATTCGTTCTTTCAGAAAGTCTGCTGTTGTTAAATTACCATATGAAACTCCAACTTCAGCACAACCATCAGGTTTAGTTACTGATGAAAATTATTTATATTGTGTTATTAAAGATCGTTTAGCCCTTGCTGGTGATTTTTCAAATCAAGCTATGTTAGCAGCTTGGGCTAACTATCTTGGAGGTTATGCTATTCTTGATATTAATAGCGCAGGTCATATCAACTATATTTGTAAATTTGATAAATGGACCTTGAAATTATTAGCTATTAGATCTATCGGAAGTTATGTTTCTGTATATTCTACTGCTTATATGACAGGTGCAGCTGGGCGTTATAGAGGTACAAGAGGTCCTTTGGCTTTATCTCAAGATGCAATCTTTGTTCCAACTGGTTGGTCTTATGATGATACTGTTGCTGTCTTAAAGATATATAAATCAGATTTATCCCTTGCTTGGGCTTGGGAACCACCTAAGTTTTTAAACAATCGTCCATATTACTTTTACGGTGCTACATTAACTCATACTATTCATATTCCAGCAACTGGAAGTAGAGCTAACGATATGGTTATTACTTCAGCTAATTCAAACTGGCAATATGATAATCTTTTTGGTTCAAACTTGTGGTCAAATTCTCTTGCTGTAGCTGGATTAGTCCCTGCAAATGCTAATTCAGATCCTATTTTGGATATGATTAAGTTCACACCTGGTATTGTTAATGATGATGGTCGTGTCTGGGGTATTACCGATTTTGGATCATACTGTAATACTAGTTTAGATAATGAAAATGCAGATACTTCTACCTGGGTTTTCGATTCAGCTCCATCTCAGCTTGTTGCAGGTAATTATTATACTTCTGATTCAATTATTCCTGGAACAGATAGAACTTACTTATGGTATAACTTATGGAACACAGGTGCTCGTGGTGCTATTATTCAAGGTGCTACTCCAGGTTCTAATTCATCTGGTTCTGATGATTATGATACAAGAGGTTTAGCTTATACTGGTAATAATGGTGTTGCATATAACGGTAATTGGTTATTCTATAACTATACTGGTATATTAGTTGATCCATTCAGAGCTCCAGGTAATCCATACGGAACATATTTTGAAAATGGTATTGCATTCTTTGATTTATTAGATGCTGATAATCAACCACAATTACATACTGATGAATTAGGTCGTAAAATGTTTAATTCAACAGGTACTTATAAAGGTTATTTAATGACAGGTGTTTTTAGAGGTCCTTTTACAACTGGACCAAGTAATGGTTTAACTACTAATTTTATTGTAGGTTCATATAACCATTTATTTTCTCAACCTTGTCCTGTAGGATTTATAGGTGCTGAAGGGTTCTCTCAACCTTCTATGATTATTGATAGAGGCGCTCCTATTAATATCCTCGGAGGAGTATTAGAAAATCAACCTATTGTTAAAAGACTTTTTACAGGTGCTAAAGATAAGTATATGTTAGATAGATATGATGCACATCATCTTAATTATTTTGGTGGAAGTATCTATGGCGGTTTCTGTTATGACCCTGTATACGATAGTATTTATGTAGGTACTTGTCAAGGACAATGGCAACCATTAGATGATACATTAGCATCTATCTATACTCCATACTTCAATGCAACCTGGGCTAACGCAATTGGTGATCTTAATGCAAATGCAGGTTGTTTGAACGATAACTTAGCAAATGTTGCTTATTTATTAAGAGCATATAACTTAGCTCCATCTACAGGTGCTTATGAAATTTATCAATTAGCTTTAAGGGACTTTGAAGCAAGAAATAATGCGAGATTAAATGCTGTAAGATCTCCAAGAGGTAATCGTTATTTATGTAATACCCTTCTTTCATTAGGAGTTTCTACCGGTACTGTTAACTGGGGTCATAAAATGATCCAAGGTGATACTTTCGATTGGGGAGCTCCTATGTTAAGAGTATCTAATATATGGTTTAACGATAATGGTTTTAATAATGATACACAAAGTGTTTGTCTTTTAGATAGCTCTTTATTAGCTCAACAATATGGTCTTGAATTAATTTCAAGAAATAGTTATGGAACTACTAATGGTCGTTTAATTGCAGCTACAACTAAGATGGGTGTTCATTTCTTCGATCCTGATGTTGCTTCCCTTGGTGGTTATACTGGTGTTGAAAATAACTTAAATCACACTTCATCTTCCCGTAGAGAATTATTTGGTATGTTAACAACTGACCGTACAGGTACTGTTGATAACTTACCTTTAAGAGGTAAACATATTAACACTATTTGGTTATTAAATGGTGGTGCTCCTTATTTCTCTTGGAATAATGGTGCTTCTAATGGTCCTTTATTTGCTACATTAGGTGCAGCTCAACCTGTATCCACAGTTGTTCCTCAAACTATCCCAGGTTCTTCTAAAAATATTACTGCTACTTACAGTGGTCAATTATTAAATCAACCTATTACTGACCCTGAAACAGGAGAAAGAGTTGTCCTTAAGAATTGTACTTCTTATTTTGAAATCTTTAACTTATTAACTCAAGGTACTTCAGCTGTATATATGTCTGGTGCTAATCCAGCTGGTACTGGTTGTGTTCCATCTCGTTTAAGAGTTATTCCTGTCGCTCAAGACTTAGATCCTGTTTCAACCGGTCAAAGATGGGGTATGACTTTATACGGTAATACTTTATTAACAAACGGTATTGGACACGGCGCTATCATTGGTTATGATATCAATACTGGTAATGAAGTCTACAGAGATTATATGCCATTCGCTACCGCTATGCCTATAGTAACAAACGATACTATCTACATTGGTGGTCTTGGTAATCCAGTTCCTGGTTTAGACCCTATTTCCGTAGCAGATATGGGTACATATGGTGGAGGTCTTGCAAATGCTCCAAATCATATAATAGCTTTAACTCCAATGGGTATCTAAAAAAAATTAATTATAACTTAAATATTTTTATTATATATAATAAAAATGTTAAAAAGACTTTGTCTATCAGTTATTTCTCTATTAGGACTTTTAACCCCTTCTTTAGCGCAGCAACAACCAAGTATGGTTTATATGCTCAATAGACACGGGGTTTCTCCTTGTTTAGATCCACCTCCAAAAGAAACTGGAGCACAACTGTTTGATAGTAGTTATGAACGCAACTATATTAAAGGTCAAAAACTTAGACAAATTTATCCAACTCTTTTATCCTCTGGTTATAAATATAATGAAATTCATGTTAATGCTTCAGCTTGGCAAAGAACTATCGCATCAGCTCACGGTGTTTTACAAGGTTTATTTCCATCTTTAAAAAATAACACTGCTTCTATCCCTGTTTTTACAAACGCATTTGAGTTTGATTATACCCTTTATAACTATGACTACAAATGTCCTAATTTTGATAATGATTGGGATAAATTTCAGACTACTACAGAATGGAAAACTAAACTTCAACAATACTCTAATTTAACCTCATATTTAAACACAATAAATAACCTTAAACCTTATACTTATACCCTTGAAGGTATCTATTCAATTTGGGAAGTTTATAACACTATTAAACGCTACCCTGAGACAGGTTTAAGGGGTTTTGCTCCAATAGATGATTATACTATGGGTGTCTTAGATGAAGCCGTAGAATATGTTGAAAGTAAAAAATGGAGTGAAAGTATCGCAAAAGATTATTTTGGAAATACATTCTTAGCAGCAGTCAGATATAGAATGGAAATGTATATTAATAAAAATATAGTTTTCGGGAAGAAATTAGCAATGAGTTTTGCACACTATCCTAACATCTTATTTACCTTGGCTTCATTAGGTTATACTGGCCCTGTTTCTAAACTTATTCCAGGGTATAATAGTGCTTTAAATTTTGAACTTTACAATCAAACTAATAATAAGGCTACTTTCCCTTCTGGATGGAGTATTAAAGTAAGATACTTTGAAGGTAATAAACATTGGTCTTCTCATAACTCAATTTACGACGGATATCCTATCGATTTAGGTTCTTGTGTTGAAGGTCAAGAATGTGAAATTGATTATGCTAATTTCTGGAATACTTACAAGGTTAAAACATTACAACAATGGTGTGCAGATTGTGGTTCTACTTCTTGGATTTGTCATGGTTCAGTTCAAAGAGAAAATACAACAACTGTTATTTATGAACAAATTTCAAATAACAATTATAGAGATGACATTCAAATTGCATGTCTTGTAATTTTAAGCTTTATTTTAGCATTATATTTAGTTATATTAACTAAACAATATCTTTTAAAGGGTAATAACAAGTATGAAGTTAGTACATCTTCACAACAAGTATCTATGGTTTAAATTACCCTAATATAAAGCTGGATCTTTAGGCAACTCTATAGGATATCCTTCTTTATAAAGATATTTTCCGTATAGAATACAAGGTCGTAAAGCTATTCTTTTTACAACATCAAAAGAACGGTATATATTATGGTATAAAAACAATAACATATCTTTGTTCTTATTTATACAGCAGAATAAGAATATTTTCTGAAAGATATATTCGTGGTTATTTTTGTCAACAGAGATTTCTTCTAATAAATTAAGGGTATGCTCTAGCATATTATTCTTTATATAGTGTTTGAAGAGGTCTACAGCTTCGTCAGGGTGCATTTTATAGTTAATTTAAAGAATATTTAAGTTAAATATAAAAATGATGTATGAAGTTTGTGTATTTATTCTTATTATGATAATGGCCTTATATGATACCTTTTATTATAGAGATGATAGTGATGATGAGTATGATGACTAATTTAAAAAAATCTTTTTAATAATATAATAGTATTATTAAAATGGAACAATTACGGTTCAAATTAGAAGATTTCTTTCCTATATATACAATGGAGGATGAAAAAGAGTTTTATAATTCTGTTCCTATAAAGAAGGAATTTGATGATGCAAGAGCAGTTTTAAACGAACCCCGTCCTCAGAGAGGTGAACAGCTTAAACATCAAGCTTTTATGATGAGATTTCTATCACCACATACTCCGTATGATAAGATGATTGCATTTCATGGGTTAGGATCGGGTAAAAGCTGCCTTCTGACAAGCGTGTCGGAATATGCTAAAAATATAAAATCAGGAGAATTATCTAATAATAAGATTATCATTTTAACCCGTAATCCTACTTTAAGAAAAAATCTTATAAATGAAATTACCTGTATATGTACACCCGGAAAATACGAACCACCATTACGCGATCCAAAAACAAGAGAATTGCTCTCAAAAGATACTCAAAGAAGAAGAGTTGAAAAAGCAATTGGAGTAGAGTATGAAATTTTAACTTTTACGATGTTCGTTAAAGAAATTTATAATAAAAGCAACGAGCAATTGAGGGCAGAATATTCAAATAGATATATCCTTATAGATGAAGCCCATAATATAAAGCTTCAACCAAATAAAAAGAGTAAAGATGAAGAGGATATTTTAGGCCTACAATTAAGAAGTAGAGGTGTAAGTAATTATAAAGAAATTCATAGATTTTTACACTGCGTTATAGGGTGTAAAATATTACTTTTGACAGCAACTCCAATGAAGGATCAACCATCCGAAATATGTAATTTATTAAATTTGATAGTTCCATTAGACAAGCAATTGAATAAAAAAGAATTTAAGAATATCTTTTTTGATGAAAATAAATTTAAGGATGAAATGAAGAATGAATTTAAATCTTATATTAGAAACAGGATAAGTTATGTTAGAGCTTCAACAACAGATATTACCATAGTAAACGAGGGTGTAATAGATGAGGGTTTTAAATACACAAAAACAGTCTTATTAGATATGGATGATTATCAGGATGAAAAATATAAAGAAGCATATAAAAAAGATGTGGGTTCTAACGGTGAATTAAATGCTGATATAGAGGTTGAAGATGACGGGGAAGAAGATGCTTCAAGTGGTTTATGGTTAAACTCCCGTCAAGCTTCGATGTTTGTTCCTTTTGATAAGGTTAAATTAAACGACCTCATAATAAAGGATAGAAATAATTATAGACCGTCAGAACACCTTATAAACTACCTTAAGAAGAATGGAGATAGTCTTGAAGCTATGTTAAAGCAATTAAAAAAGTGTAGTGTAAAGTACTGGTTAGTTGTAAGGGATTTATATAAGTATCCAAAACAGAAGTTTTTTATTTACAGTAATATAGTTAAAGGTTCAGGGGCTCTTCTCCTTGGAGCTATTCTTGAAGTTTTCGGGTTCGACCATGCTCCAAATATTAAGGAAGTGGAGGGGTCAACTTACTGTCAAACTCAGGGTAAAGAAAGTAAGGAATTACCTATAAGCGAAAATCCGAATAGAATGCTTGTTTTAACTGGAAGTACATTAACATCTACACAGCTTGACAATATGGTTAATAATATCTTTAATAATAAAAAGAATGTTTATGGGGATTATATCCGTGTAATTATTGGAAGTCATATTATTGGAGAAGGTGTGAGTTTTAAACATATAAGAAGAATTTATGTCTTAACTCCTGGGTGGAATAGTGCAACAACAGAACAAGCTTTAGCTAGAGGTATAAGATACAAATCTCATGAAGAGTTAAAACCGGATGAGAGAAAGGTTTCAATTTTAAGAGTTTCAGTTCAGCCAGTTATAGAAATAGATGAAAAATATGGGTCAATAGATGGGCAGATGTATAAGATTTCAGAAGATAAAGATATAAGGATAAAACAGGTTGAAAGATTAATGAAGGAAGCATCAGTTGATTGTGCGTTAAATAGAAGTAGAAATGTATTATCTACAGATAAGCCTAATACTAAAGAGTGTGATTATATGGATAGTTGTGAGTATAAATGTGATTTAGTGGATGAGAAATTTTATTATTCAAATTGGGTTGGAGACAGGATAGTTGATACTTATAATTTATATTATGCAGAAACCGAAATAAAGACTGTAAAAACAGCTGTAAGAAATGCGTTTATATATAAGTTTGCATTTGACTTTGAGGAGCTTTATAATTATATTAGAGATGATATAAGAAATATACCTTCATTAGTGCTTGCAAGAGCTTTAGATAGTATGATAGTTAATAATGATACTGTATATAATAGGTATGGTATAGTTAATTATTTAAGGGAGGATCGAAACATGTTTTTCTTGGTAGATGATCCCTTAGAAACACCTGTATTTACAAGTTATTATTACTCTAAAGATCCATCTCCTGAAAAATCAATTGGTTCGTATGAAACTATCCTTCAATATTTCCAATATGATAAAATCGAAGACATAATTAATATACTTATCAAGAACAAGAACAATGAAGCTATTTTGAATAATATTTTTAACAATTTATCGGCTGAAATATCTCAGAAATTTGTAGAGATGTTTTATATTGCAAAAGTAAAAAGATCGGTTGAGAATAAGGAGTTACAGGATTTTATTCTTAGAAAGTTTCATATGTTTTTGAAGGATGTAAATGGGAATATAATTTCAAATATAATTCCTAATAATATTAGAGTTTTAGAAAAGGGAAAGACTGAATGGGAAGATATAAATGAAGAACAAATTGAAAAATTAAAATTTATGAAGACTGACAAGCTTAATGAATTAAAGAACAATCCATATCGTATATACGCGGTTATAAGCGATAAATATAAAGATAAAAAAGAGCTTCATAAGAACTTGAAATTAGTTGAGATAAATGAAAAGAAGAGTTATGGTGGTACAAGTTGTTCAACAACTCCATATGATCTTAATACAATGATTGGTGTATATTATGGGTTGGTTAAGAAGGCAAGAGATCTTGGAGCAAACTTACCTTATATTGGAGATGAAGAATATAGTTTAGAAGAAATTAAAAAATTAAAGTATTATAAAGCCATGAAAGATTATATTTTTGATAATAAGTATATAAGTGAGCTTAGAGATTATATAATTAGTACAGATCCTTTAAAAGAGTTCATTAATAGATTATCAAATGATAAAGAGAAGAAAAAGGTTAAAAAATATATTGAAAAAGAAAACCTTACAGAAGATGATATAATGTCAATATTAAAGACAGTATCTGATAAGAGTGAATTAATCACACTTTATACTAATATGACACAAGATGAATTTATGGAACATATACAAGGGGAAGTTAATAAAGAAATTAATTCTTTAAGTCAAGATGTAATTAATACTTTAGGAAATTTATTAGATAAAAAGACAGCTCCTTCAATTTGCGGTTCTATGAAAGAATGGTTTATAGAAAATAATTTGTACATCAACGAAGCAGAATTAAATGAAATTTAAATTTTTATATTTTATACTTATATATAATGCCATTTTATAAAAAAGATAAAAGCCCTAATACTAACTTTAGTTATACTTATAATACAAAGTGGATGTATAGACCTCCTCAAACCTATATTGAAAGAAGTCCCTTTAATATGAGGAATTCCACGGAGGAAAAAGTCTGTAGAAGTGGTATTGTTTTTGTAAATAAAAACAAGGAGGTAGAAGATGTAAAATTTTTAGTTGTAAGAGGAAAAGAATCTGGAATTTGGAGTTTCCCAAAAGGAAGAAAACAAGATGATGAAATAGATGAAGTATGTGCTATAAGAGAGGTATTTGAAGAGACAGGTATTCAAATTGAAAACTTGAATAATAACCGTAAGTTTAAAGTTGGAAGAAACACATATTTTATAATAGAAGTAGACGATTTAAGTAAATATAGTGAGTTTAATATAACCGATACTTTTGAAGTTGACTTAGTTGAATGGAAGACTGTAAATGAGCTTAGAAATTTAGATTGTAATAAAGATATAAGATCAGTATTATCATATCCTGAAAGAAGGCTAGGATATCACCATTTATTATTTTAAAATTTATAGTTAAAGTTAAACTGTAAATTTTATAAACTGTTTTGAAGTCTTTGAGCAAGTTCTCTATCTTCTCGCTCTTGTTCTTCCATCATTTGATTTCTATAAAGTTCTTGTGATTCTAAATTTGAAGTATGAAGATGGTATATATTTCTTGGATTATCTGACATATTTTCTTCTTCGGAATAAAGAAGCCTATGGACTTTTAAAGGAGCAGTTCTTCCGAGTCTTAATGCCCTTCCTAATACTTGAGTTTCAATATTTTCCGAGCTCATTTTATGATATAAAATAATGTCAGTTGTTTCAGGGAGATCAATACCACTTCCATCATTTCTACTATTTAAGAATAATACTTTGATTTTTCCCTCTTTGAATAACCTGATATATTTTTGTTTTGCATCACTGGTTCCTTTTACCTCTGCGTGTGTAATATTATATTCAGTTAAAGTAGCTTTTATACTGTCAAATGAAGGATTAAATTCGCTAAACAAAATGAACTTACCTTCAGGGTTAGATGTTATAATTTGTTTTACAACCTCTAACTTGGTTCTTTTATCAGTTTCATCCTCCTCTTTCTTTTCTTCCTCTTCACGAGACGAAGATATTGCCATTTTTTTCATATCAAGTTTAACTCTACAGAAAGGGCATTTTTGAGTGGTATTGTATAAGCTTTTTACACAGCTGCTACACATAACACTATTACAACAAAAGGTTATAACAGGTTCTTTATATTCTTCAGAACATAACGGACACTCTTTATCATCTTCTGTATCTCTCTTTATTTTTTGTTTTAAATTTTCAAGTGATAATTCGGCTTCTTTTAACTTCTTTTTATATTCTTCTATTTTAACCTTGCTGTTATCGTTGTTTATTGTGCTATGATATGAGATCTGCGCTTTTATTCCTACAATTTCATTCTCTTCTTTAGCTATAATTATATCAAGTAAACTTTTATTATCTTTTGTCCCTCCAAGAGCAACAATTGCACCAGCAATATCATCGGCAGCTATCATTCTCTGGATTTCATTCGAAACCCTTGATCCGTATATGTTAAAGTTTTTATTGAAACACATATACTTATAATAGGCAATTTCAGACTGTTGATAACTTTGACTTAATTCAGCGTCAGTATTCTTCACAACAACATATTTTTGTTTTACATTACTCATCAAGCTACAAATAGCGTTATTATAGAGAGTTCTATTAGCAAATCCTGCATCATCGTAAGGAAGAGTTGCAGATATAATCCAATAAAACTTTGCCTTTGTCATAGGTAAAACACCCGACAATTGTAATTCGTCAAAAATAAGTCTTTTGAACCCAACATTTTCAGTTCTATAAATGTTTGTTAAATAACCTGCAAAGTCCCTATATCTATTATATGTAACTAGAACAACATCTAAGTTTTCAATAACAGTTTTATCAAGGGAAGATATATCTGCTGTTTTTATAATTTTTCTATAAGCTAAATCGGTTTTATCAAGTTCACTTGCCCATTGTTGAAAAATTGCTGAAGAACAGATAATTATGTTTAAGTTTAAAGGTCTAAAACTTATTTGTTCTTCTGTAATAAATGAAAAGTAATGGTTTGAACCCATATCAATAGTCCATGGATAAAAATATCTTTCTTCAAGAGGTTCATTCTTAATTTTACTTCTTGATAACAGGGAAACCATAGCAAGAGTTTTACCACTTCCAACTTTATCGTTAAGAATACCCATATTTGTTGAAATTTTAGTTTTACGATTTCCATAGGTGTATTCTCTCTCTTTTGTGCTTTCTTGATATTCCATTTTTAAAACATTGTTCTTTTGATGTAAATATAATTCACGGTTTCTGAGACCCCATTCATTAAGAGGTTCTTTTACCTCGTCAAGTTCCTCTATCTTGAGCTCAACTTTTTTACTTTTTCTCGACTTCATTTTTTATAATTAGAACTATAAAAAATGTTTAAATTTCATTTAATTTTTTTTCATATTATGTAGTGCCTCAATAACACATTCTTTTAGGGGTCTAATCTTATAGGAAGAACAAAGCTTTGTATTTTCTAAGATATTATTACTTCTTTTTGCCTTAAGAAGAGTGTCGAGTTTATCTTCCTCTATTAAATTATAAGTATGTTTTTCATCTACAATTTCAGTATATAAATCAAGGATTTCTTTGTGAGACATACTTCCATTTACCATATTATATGTACCTCTAATTTTACGCATTGACATATCAATCATAATAGGGATCAAGTCAGGGAGATAAGTCATACTATTTGGATAGCTGCATATATTCTCAAATTTTGAAATCTTTGCAATAAAGTTCTTCGGAGACCAATCATCTGTTACAGGCATTCTTATTCTTAAATTTAAAGTGTTAAAGTTAAATAATTTCATTAAAGTATCTGTGTATCCTTTTACCACGGAATATGCGCTTCCAAAATAATCAGGGATATCCTCCTCTGTATATTTATAACAATCTTCACGGGTATTTTCAGAGAAAATACAACCGGTTCCAATATATGAAAAATGAACCCCGAGAGAATCTGATAATTTACAAAGTAATAACGGTGCAAATAAATTATCCTTAACATTCTCATTAACCTTATCTTCTAAATAATCAATATTAGGGATATTTCCACCGGAAGTTCTACCAATACAACAGAAAACTCTGTCAGCTTTTACGATCTCTGATTTTAAGATGTTTATATTTTCAGGAGAGATGCGGGTTTCGCTACCTATAAAATTATAAGAAGGGTATAATTGCTTCCACTTATTTATAAGCATAGTTCCAATCCATCCTTTTGACCCATAGACTAATATATTCATTTTATATTTGATTTTTTTCTTCTTTAAATATAAAATGAATGATAACTTTTCAAAAATAATTAACTTAATACTTATTATAGCTATAGTTGAAACTCTTTCTTTAATATGCTTGAAAGAAGGTAAAGTCAATAACAAAACTCATTTTATTTTATGTGGAATTTTAGGGTATATTATAGTAGCATATGTTCTCTGTAAAACTCTTACTTTTGAAGGTATAGGACAGGTTAATTTGGTGTGGAATTGTGTAACAATATTAACAGCATTTATTGCGGGTCATTTACTCTTTAATGAGAAACTTAATAAATATACCTTTTACGCTATAGTATTTGCTGTAATAGCTATATACTTGGCACAATTATCAAGTGATTATAATGAAAATAATTAAACCTTAAAGAAAAGATAAATATCTAAGAAATGAAAAATATTCTCGTAACAGGTGGGTGTGGGTTTATTGGAAGCAATTTCATAAATTATATGTTAGATACTTATAAAGACATCACAATTGTTAATGTTGATAGATTAGACTATTGTTCAGACATAAATAATGTTTATCATAAAGAAAGATATAAGTTAGTTGCATCGGATATTAATAACTCATATAATATTAAAAATGTTTTAGAGGTTCATAATATAGATAGCGTTATACATTTTGCAGCACAAAGTCATGTGGATAATTCATTTGGGAATAGTATTCAATTCACAAAAGACAATGTTATGGGAACACATACCTTGTTAGAATGTTGTAGAGTTTATGGTAAACTTGAAAAATTCGTGCACATTTCAACTGATGAAGTTTACGGAGAAGTTGACGGGGAACATCAAGGTTGTAATGAGAAAAGTTTATTAAATCCAACCAATCCATATGCAGCTACAAAAGCAGCCGCAGAATTCCTTGTGAGAAGTTATTATCATTCTTTTAAATTGCCAGTTGTTATAACCCGTGGAAATAATGTATATGGTCCAAGACAATTTCCAGAGAAATTAATCCCAAAATTTATCAGTAATCTTTTAGTTGGAAAAAAATGTCCTATTCACGGCGAGGGAAAAACAAGAAGAAATTTCATATATGTAGATGATGTAAGTAAAGCCGTAGATACAATCTTACGAAAGGGAGAAATTAATGAGATTTATAACATAGGAAGTGACGATGAATATAGCGTTATGGATGTATTAAAATTATTAATAGAAGAAATGGGTATAGATAGCGCAATAGAAGAAGCAAGAGAATTTGTGGAGGATAGAGCCTTTAATGATTTTAGATATTGTATAGATAGTTCAAAGCTTGAAAATTTAGGATGGAAAAAAACTGTTTCATTTAAAGAAGGTTTGAAGACAACTATTTCATGGTATGATCAAAACTCGTAATTTAAGTTTAACTAAAAACTTAAATTATTATTTTTTCCTTTGTTTATAATAAATATGTCGTATAATAACTTAAACAATTTTACCCCTTTCGGTTTTAGGGATTCTTTGAGTTTAGTTACTTCTAAAGTGCAAGAAATACAAGTAGGTTATATGCACCCTTATACTATAGGAGTAACTGGGTCAAATATAACCTATACACCCGAACAGATTTTATCAAAATCAATTATAAGATACTTTGACACTGATCCAACAAATGATTATTTACCATCTGCAAGCGACATTGTAAATTTGGTTTCTCAAAACTCTTATATTGGATTTACACCAGGAATGTATTTTGATGTATACTTTAAAAATGCATCATCAGGAACACTTAATATATACTCTGGAACAGGTATTATTGGAAATGATATTTCTATATTACAAGATGGATTAGCTTATATTCGTTTGACCCTTAATAGCTCGTCGTCGATTAATTCTACTGTAATAACCTCATTTCAAGCTACAGGAGGTGGTATTGGAGCACAAGGGCCTCAAGGTCCTGATAACGGAGGAGCTACGGGTGCTGGAACCCAAGGGTTTCAAGGTTTAGAAGGTCTTCAAGGACCTTCTAATGGAGGAAGCACAGGAGTTGGAAGTCAAGGATTCCAAGGTTATCAAGGTCTTCAAGGTAATCAAGGGTTAATTGGGTTTCAAGGATATCAGGGTTATCAAGGTCTCCAAGGTAATCAAGGTTTAGGAGGATTACAAGGATTTCAAGGTTATCAAGGCCTTCAAGGAGATATTGGATTACAAGGTTTCCAAGGTTATCAAGGCATTCAAGGATTAATAGGTCATACAGGTAGTATTGGTAGTCAAGGTTTAGAAGGTCTTCAAGGGTTTGAAGGAACTCAAGGTTTCCAAGGTGAAAAAGGCGATACTGGTGAAGGTTTTAAAGTTTTTGCAACTGTTCCTTCTTACACCGGTTTAAATACCGTTATAGCAACAGGTGGTAATGTAGGTGAATTTGTCCTTATTACAGGAGGAGATTTATTTATTTATTCAGGAACAGGAGCAGGTACAACCGGCCCTGATGATTCATATACATACGCAGGGGACATAACAGATGAAAGTAAGCTTATTGGTCTTCAAGGTAATCAAGGTTTAGTTGGAGCACAAGGATTACAAGGATTACAAGGTAATGTTGGTATTCAAGGTTATCAGGGATATCAAGGTTTACAAGGACCTATTGGATTACAAGGAATACAAGGGTTTCAAGGTTATCAAGGGCTTCAAGGAACAGTTGGCCTTCAAGGCTTACAGGGATTACAAGGTTATCAAGGACTTCAAGGTTTAATGGGAGCTACTGGTAGTGTTGGTAGTCAAGGTTTAGAAGGTCTTCAAGGATTACAAGGGTTAGAAGGCCTTCAAGGATCACAAGGGTTAGTTGGAGCTACTGGTAGTATTGGTACGCAAGGTTTACAAGGCTTAGAAGGATCACAAGGTTTAGAAGGACTTCAAGGTTTTCAAGGGCTAGAAGGATCACAAGGATTAGAAGGACCACAGGGATTAGAAGGGCTTCAAGGGTTAGAAGGTACTCAAGGCTTTCAAGGATTAGAAGGCCCACAAGGACTAGAGGGTACTCAAGGTTTTCAAGGATTAGAAGGTCCACAAGGATTAGAGGGTACTCAAGGTTTTCAAGGATTAGAAGGCCCACAAGGATTAGAAGGAAGTCAGGGTTATCAAGGATTAGAAGGTATTCAAGGTTATCAAGGTATAAAAGGTGATACTGGTGAAGGTTTTAAAATATTTGCTACTACACCTTCTTATACAGGTTTAAATACAGTTATTGCAACAGGAGGTAATGTAGGTGAATTTGTTCTTATTACAGGAGGAGATTTATTTTTATATTCTGGAACAGGAGCAGGTTCTACAGGGCCTGATAGTTCATATACATATGCAGGAGATATAACAGATGAAAGTAAGCTTATTGGATTTCAAGGTAATCAAGGTTTAGTTGGTGCTCAAGGATTTCAAGGATATCAGGGGCTTCAAGGTTTAGTTGGCGCTCAAGGCTTTCAAGGTTTAATTGGAGCTACAGGGGATAGAGGTAGTCAAGGATTTCAGGGGCTTCAAGGCTTAATAGGAGCTACTGGTAGTGTTGGAGCTCAAGGTAATCAAGGATATCAAGGCCTTCAAGGCTTAATAGGAGCTACTGGTAGTGTTGGAGCTCAAGGTAATCAAGGATATCAGGGACTTCAAGGTTTAATTGGAGCTACTGGGGATAGAGGGTTCCAAGGACTTCAAGGATTAATGGGAGCTACTGGAGATAGAGGATTTCAAGGTGTAGTTGGATTTCAAGGAACACAAGGATATCAAGGCTTACAAGGACCTCAAGGATTAATTGGTTTACAAGGTTTACAGGGATATCAAGGTTTACAAGGACCTCAAGGATTGATTGGTTTACAAGGATTTCAAGGATACCAAGGATTACAAGGAAATCAAGGGTTAGTTGGTCTTCAAGGAAGTCAAGGTTATCAAGGACTTCAGGGATTAATGGGATCTACAGGAGATAGAGGCTTTCAAGGATTACAAGGTTTAATGGGAGCTACTGGAGATATTGGTCTTCAAGGCTTTCAGGGATACCAAGGACTTCAGGGTTTAATAGGAGCTACAGGAGATATTGGTCTTCAAGGTAGTCAAGGTTATCAAGGTTTAGAAGGTAGTCAAGGTTATCAAGGTTTAGAAGGTATAAAAGGTGATACTGGTGAAGGTTTTAAAATATTTGCTACTACACCTTCTTATACAGGTTTAAATACAGTTATTGCAACAGGTGGTAATGTAGGTGAATTTGTACTTATTACAGGAGGAGATTTATTTATTTATTCAGGAACAGGTGCAGGTACAACAGGGCCTGATGACTCCTATACATATGCAGGAGATATAACTGATGAAAGTAAACTTATAGGAACTCAGGGTAATCAAGGTAATCAGGGTAATCAAGGAAACCAAGGTCTTCAAGGTAATCAAGGTAATCAGGGTAACCAAGGTCTTCAAGGATTAATGGGAGCTACCGGAGATATTGGAGCTCAAGGCTTTCAAGGATATCAGGGTTTACAAGGCTTAATAGGAGCTACTGGTAGTGTTGGTGTTCAAGGTTTTCAAGGATATCAGGGTTTACAAGGCTTAATGGGATCTACTGGAGATAGAGGTTTTCAAGGGCTACAGGGTTTACAAGGATATCAAGGTCTTCAAGGGCCAATCGGATTACAAGGTTTCCAAGGCTTTCAAGGATATCAAGGTTTACAGGGATCTATTGGATTACAAGGTTTCCAAGGCTTTCAAGGATATCAAGGTTTACAGGGGGTAATGGGAGCTACAGGTAGTATTGGTCTTCAAGGTTATCAAGGATTACAGGGAAATCAGGGTCTTCAAGGTTTAATCGGTGTTACAGGTGCGATTGGTTTACAAGGTTTTCAAGGTTTAATTGGTCCTACGGGTAGTGTCGGCGTCCAAGGTCCGCAAGGTTTTCAAGGTTTAATTGGTTCAACCGGTGATATTGGTCTTCAAGGTAATCAAGGTAATGCTGGGCCTACTGGTCCTGTATTAGTTGGAAGTTTCATAACAACGGGTCAATTAGATATGTATTTTACAAATGATGGAACAAATTTAAATCGTAGTTATACAGGGACAAATTTAGGTGTTATAACAGGATATACATATACAGCTTTAGGATCAAGTATACAATTAAGTTATACAACAGGAGCTCCAAGTCCAAGATGCATTATAGTTAAAAGTGTTAATGTTACTAATGGTTCAGCTAATGCAAATTACTATTCCTTGGTTGAAATTATAGGTGTTGGTGGTACTCAAATACAAATTCAATGGCTCTCAAATTCAATTAATATATTAAATATTACAAACTCAATCTTGGGTATAGGTGGAAGTGGTATTACATCTGCAAATACAACATTTTTCCCAGTTGGAGTTCCAGTCTTAGCTTCAACAATATTCATAAGCTACTAAGGGTGAAAAGTTAATAAAATATTATTTTATATTGTTTAGAATATAAAATAAGATGTCTCGTCCAAATCCTCCATTAAATTTGGCTTTATATACAACAAGTGCATTATCAAGTCCATTAAGTCCTATAAACGGTCAAACTGTTTTAAGAGTTACTTGTGGTATTGTTGATACTGCTGTTTCTCCTATAAATTATTTATACCCAGATCCAACCTATATTAAGGTTGGTATGTGGATTGCGAATGTTGCCTATGGTGTCTGCTTTGAAATCATAAATATTGTGTCTCAAAATTCTACCTCTATCGTTATGGATGTTTTAGATGTTGATAATTATTCCGGAGCTGACGGTATTGGCGGTTTAGATCCTAACACTCAAGGTATAAATACATCTTTAGATACCATTGTATTTGAACTTGGAGATGACGGTCTTCCTGTATTAATGGAAATTGACCAGTCTCTCACAAATCAAATAAGCAATAACTTTGTTACAGACTTAATTAACCGTTTTAGAAGTAGAAACTATTTTACATCCTATATTAGAGCTTATCAAGCGTCTAATACATTTGCAGAAGGTAATTTTTTAACTATAACTTCAACCGGTAGTTATCTTTTATCAAATTCATCCTCTAGTTCAGTCTATAATACAATCGGTGTCATAACAAGTATCGGAATACCTGATACAGATTGGTTTACTTATCGCCCTTTTGGACAATACTTAAGAGGTTCAAGAATATCTCCTTCCTTAACAGGCCCTTCAAGCGGTATTGGTAAAATTTATTATTTGAATTCAACAGGAGGGTTAACCACAACATCTCCAACAACAAATCCTTATCCTGTTTATCTCCAAGTATCTACAGGAGGTGATGCTATATTATTAAAAGGTCAATACGGTTTACAACCTTCATCTTCAACTGGTGGAGGTGGTACTAATCTTGAACCTATGTTTACAGTTGATTTTAACACCGGATTAATATCAGTTGCTTCATCTACAGGAGGTGATTCTCAGTTTATATTTAATACCAATGATAAACAACTTCAATTAGCTACAGGAAGCAGTATAGGTTCTATTAACCCTACAGATACTGTTTTCATAGATGCTAGTTTGAATGTTTATAACAGCTTTACAGTAGATACCCTTACAGGTATATCTTCATTTGTTTGTTATACTGGCGGAGAGCTTGTTCCGGCAGTTGAAATTGATCCTTGTAATAAAGAAATAATAATGATGACCGGAAGTACTATTACTTCTGTAAATCAAAGTGATGCTGTCTTTATAGATGCTAGTTTGAATGTTTATAACAGCTTTACAGTAGATACAGTTACAGGTATATCTTCATTTGTTTGTTATACAGGAGGAGAACTTGTTCCAGCAGTTGAAATTGACCCTTGTAATAAAGAAATAATAATGATGACTGGAAGTACTATTACATCAGTAAATCAAAGTGATGCTGTCTTTATAGATGCTAGTTTAAATGTTTATAACAGCTTTACAGTAGATACAGTTACAGGTATATCTTCATTTGTTTGTTATACAGGAGGAGAACTTGTTCCAGCACTTGAAATTGATCCTTGCAATAATAAACTTATAATGATGACCGGAAGTGCTATTACTTCTGTAAATCAAAGTGATGCTGTCTTTATAGATGCAAGTTTGAATGTTTACAATAGCTTTACAGTAGACACCCTTACAGGTATATCTTCATTTGTTTGTTATACGGGAGGAGAGCTTGTTCCAACACTTGAAATTGATCCTTGCAATAAAGAAATCATAATGATGACTGGAAGCACCATAAGATCAAGTAATCCTACTGATACTATATTTATTGACGGTAATTTTAATGTATCAAACCTATTTACAGTAGACCAAGTTATAGGTAATATTGCAGTTAATTATTATACTGGCGGAGGTATGATGCAAAATACAAAGCTTGATGTATATGGTAATATTTCTGCAACGGGAACTGCTAATATAAGCTCAATCGGAACCAATAATTTAAGCATAAACAATTTTAGTAATAACGGGTTACTTTCATCTCCTATAACAATAAATGCAAATAGAGGAAGATTTGGATTTAGCAATTGGACATCTACAGGTTCAACAACGGTTCAAGTAAATAATAACAGAGTAAGCTCTACAAGTAGCGTATTTGTTAATATATCAAATTATTATACTTCAACAATATTCCCAACTGTTTTATGTGTTATACCATCTAACGGAAGCTTTAATATTTTATTTTCAAATAACACTGGTATTAATGGGATAAGATTTGATATCGATTTTTTTATAGTAAATTAACACAAGAATTATTATTAAATTATTTTCTTACTTTAATAATAAATGACAGGTATTAGATTTATTTCAGCATCAACTGGAGCAGGTTCAAGAGTAGGTATTGGTTTATCTTCAGTAGTCGGTCCTACAGGTCCTACAGGTCCTTCTGGTAATGTAGGTCTTCAAGGTTTACAAGGCCTCCAAGGTATTATAGGACTTCAAGGAAATCAAGGTCTTATAGGTTTACAAGGTCTTCAAGGTCTTCAAGGTAATCAAGGTAATCAAGGTAATCAAGGTCTTCAAGGTTTAGCCGGAACTACAGGAACAGATGGTGCTCAAGGACCTCAAGGTTTAAAGGGTGATACAGGAGACGCATTTAAAGTGTTTGCAACTACAACCTCTTATACAGGCTTAAATACAATTATTGCAACAGGTGGTAATGTAGGCGAATTTGTTCTTATAACAGGTGGAGATTTATTTATTTATTCAGGAACAGGTGCAGGTACAACCGGACCTGATGTTTCATATACTTATGCAGGTGACATAACAGATGAAACTAAACTTGTTGGTATGCAAGGATTTCAAGGTCCTCAAGGGTTAATTGGTTTACAAGGTCTACAAGGTAATCAGGGTAATCAAGGTTTTCAAGGCCTTCAAGGGTTAGAAGGAACTCAAGGTATACAAGGTTTGAAAGGAGACTTATTTACAGGACCATTTACAGATATAACATTCTCAGGTAATATGAGTGGACCTAATGCTAATTTTCAAAATTTAGCAAGTCAGAATGCTGCTTTTCAAGGTGTTAATATAGGATTTAATGGTTTATTAGTAGTAGGAACCGGTACTTTTATAGGAAGTATAACAGCTACCGGAGGAGTTATGACAGTATCAAATTTAGTTGTTACAAATAGTATATCTATTCCTACAGGATCATTATCTGGAGGATCACAAGGGCCACAAGGGTTAGCTGGACCTACAGGATCTAATGGAACACAAGGCCTTCAAGGTCTTCAAGGAACACAGGGAAATCAAGGAACACAGGGAAATCAAGGAACACAGGGAAATCAAGGAAACCAGGGTAATCAGGGCCTTCAAGGTAACCAGGGTAATCAGGGCCTTCAAGGTAATCAGGGTAATCAAGGCCTTCAAGGTAACCAAGGTGCTATTGGTCTTCAAGGAGGACAATATACAGGACCATTTACAGATATATTATTCTCAGGTAATATGAGTGGAACTAATGCTTATTTACAAAATTTAGCATCACAGAATTTAGCTTCACAAGGAGCTATATTTGGGTTTGATGGTTTGACAGTAGTAGGAGGAACTAGATTAATAGGAACTTTAATGGCTACTGGAAGTACCGCAACAATAAAAGATTTAGTAATAACAAATAGTATAACAGTTCCTTCTGGGGTATTGTTAGGGTATCAAGGATCCCAAGGTTTAGCCGGACCTACTGGATCTAATGGTTATCAAGGTAACCAAGGTCTTCAAGGTGCTATCGGAGAAGGTTTTAAAGTTTTTGCTACAACACCTTCTTATACAGGTTTAAATACTATTATTGCTACAGGTGGTAACGTGGGCGAATTTGTTCTTATTACAGGAGGAGATTTATTTGTATATTCAGGAACAGGAGCAGGTTCTACTGGTCCTGGTGTATCATATGAATATGCGGGAGATGTTACTGATGAAAGTAAGCTTATAGGTTTACAAGGATCTATAGGACCTCAAGGAAACCAGGGTAATCAAGGGTTCCAGGGTAATCAAGGGTTCCAAGGTAATCAAGGGTTCCAAGGTAATCAAGGAAACCAGGGCAATCAAGGATTTCAAGGAAATCAAGGACCTCAAGGTTTTCAAGGAGGTCAATATACAGGTCCATTTACTGATATAATATTTACAGGTAATATGAGTGGAGCTAATGCATTTTTACAAAATGCTGCAACTGAAAATTTGGCTTCCCAAGGAGCTATATTTGGATTTAGTGGTTTAACCGTTGTTGGTAATACTACATTAATAGGTAGTCTTAATGCAACAGGAGGTTTAAGTACAACAACCATATCTATGGGTTATTCTACCTCTACTGGTTCTACACAAAATTTTTCAAGAGGTAAGGCTGTAGTAGCTGATAATGCAAGTGCAGTAACAATAACTAATAGTTTAGTTTCTACAACTTCTACAGTATTAGCTATAGCTGCTACAAATGATCTACCTGGAGTATATGTTTCTAATGTTGTATGTAATAATGGTTCTTTCACTATAAACTTAAGTGCAAATAATACAATTGATAGTGGGTTCTTAATAAACTGGATTGTATTTAATTAATAGTATTTTTATGTTCATAATATTAAACATAAAAATTTAAGCTAAGATCTCCCTTAATTTTTCTCTCTGTTCTTTATTTAAATTTTTAGTATATTCTTCAACCTTAAATGTAAGTATTAAATTTCCCCCTTTTATACCATTTCCTTGGATAATATATTCTTTACCTTCTTTTATAACTCCAAAATCGCTAACAAAATTTAATTTAAATTCTCCCTCAAAATGAGGTATCTTTATTTCACAACCACAAATACTATCAATGAAGCTAATTTTAGTGTCATATAGTAGATCATTTCCTCTTCTCTTAAACAGAGGGTGTTCTAATACTTTAATTTTAAAAACTAAATCTCCTGGTATTTCTGAAGGTTTAAATGGCTGTTGACCTTTCCCAACAATTCTTTTTTCATAACCATCAATACAGCCAACAGGAACATTAACTTCATAATTTTCTTTATTTTTAATTATACCTGTTTTATTACACGAATTACATCCTTTTATAACATAACCTTTAGATAAACACATATCACATTGAGTTTCAATTGATTGTATCATAGGTCCTAACTGTCTAATAATTTGAACCTTACCATTACCGTTACATTTATTGCATATTTCAGAACAACTGCATTTTGTATTGGTGGTTACAAGCATCTTTCTTGTTTTTCCAAAGAATACTTCTTCTAAGGGTATTTCTATAGTATAAATACTGTCATCTAATTTTCTCATAGCTTCTTGTCTTTTATTCCTTTGGTTAAACATAAATTGAAAAGGATTAAAACCTTGTTGAAATGGGTTAAAAGGTTGTTGTGTTTCCCCACCTGTCATATCGTAATTTTTACGCTTATCATCATCTGATAATACATCATATGCGTTTGAAATTTCTTTAAATTTTTCTTCATCTCCACCTTTATCGGGATGGTGTTCTAATGATAGTTTTCTAAAAGCCTTTTTTATGTCATCCTTTGAAGATTCTTTTGAAACCCCTAATTTTTCGTATAAACTCATAGTTTAATATTTATATTAATAAACTTTAAATAAACTTTATTAATAGGTTAAAAATAATATTTTTTTTAAGATATATAAGTAAAAGATGATTTCGATTTACTCAAAATACGGTCTTACAACTACCTTAAACGAAGCTGTAAATGACATAAAAAAAGATATTTTTTCTAAATGGAGAATTTTACCTGAAAACCAGGTTATAAGTCAAAATAAAATTATATTAGAAGATAATAAAAATATTAACGATTATCCAGACTTGATTAAGCCTGTAGCTTTATTTGTAAATGATAAGACTAATCCTATTTTTTAATAAAATAAGTTTATAGCTATAAATTAAGAATAATAAAGATGAATAAGATTGCATTTATAATAGGTATTACAGGCCAAGATGGTAGTTATCTAGCTGAATTATTACTTGAAAAAGGTTATACCGTATATGGAATGATAAGACGATCTTCGAGTATAAATACAGGTAGAATTGACCATATATTTCATTCTTTGAAATTAAGGTATGGAGACATAACAGATATGGGAAGTATCATTAAAATATTAAACGAGTGTATTTCAGATGTGAAAGAAGGTTATTTAGAAATTTACAATTTAGCAGCTCAAAGTCATGTTGCAATTTCATTTGATCTTGAAAAATATACAGCTGATGTTGACGCTACAGGTGTCCTGAATTTACTTCAAAGTATACGCTTGCTTAACTTAACCGATAAAGTTAAATTATATCAAGCATCTACAAGTGAGCTTTATGGAAATACTTTAAATACAAATAACTTAGAGTATTTAGATGAGGAAAGTCCAATGAACCCAGTTAGCCCTTACGCTATAGCTAAACTTTACGCGTATCATATGGTTAAGTATTATAGAAAGGCATATAATATGTTTTGTGTTAATGGAATTTTATTTAATCATACAAGCCCAAGAAGAGGTCATAATTTTGTTTGTAAAAAAATTTGCGACTATGTTAAAAGGACTAGTTTTGAAGAACCTCTTCTACTTGGAAACTTGAATGCAACCCGTGATTTCGGACATTCAAAAGACTATGTGAAAGGTATGTGGATGATCTTACAACAAGAAAAACCAGATGATTATGTTCTTGCGACTAAACATAGGGTTACTATTAGAGAATTTGTAAATATGGCTTTTAAGGACCTTGGTGAAATAACTTGGGTAGGAGAAGGACTTAATGAAAAAGGGTATTTGAATGGTAAAATAGTAGTGGAAGTTTCTCCAAAATATTTTAGACCGTACGACTTAACAGACCTTATAGGTAGTGCTAGAAAGGTAAGAGAAGAAATAGGGTGGAAAGAAGAATATACTTTAGAAGAAATTATTAAGGATATGATTAGTCATTAATCTTCTTAAATATTTCATCATTTAATCGGGTTAATTTATAGATTAAAATATAATGTTTATTTGCGCTTAAGTTCTCGTCATAATCAATACACATTGCAAAATCATTTTTTACATTATCTAATGCTTCATTTACTTCTTCTTTTAAAGATGGAAGCATATAAGGATTATACTTAAAATCTTTGATAAAATCATCCTTAATATGCTCTACTTTTATACCTTTTAATTTTAATATATATGAGGCTCTTTTTACATCGTCGTTTAAAATTTTAAAAGCATCCTTGATGAAAGGCTGTTCTTTGTTATTATTATAATATTGAACTAATTCCATTTTATTTATATCATATCTAACAGGAAGCTTAAAAATGTCAAAATAATTTAAGTCATAAATAAAGGATATATGTCCTGGTATTAAAGACTTTCTAATCTTGGTAGGAGATACTCTAAACATTTATTATATATTAATAATCAATGTTTAAATCTTTTTAAGGGTGAATTGGATACTTATATTCATATATTGATCTGGAACGACACTTCCAGTGAATATACTATCAGTAGCCTTATAAGGAGTATTATCAAATAATAAAATATTACCATAGACATCAAATATCTTTATTCTTAAATTTGTAAATTGCGAGTTGAATTTAACCTTTGGAACTTGAGATGAACTATATGTCACATAATTACTTGCATCACCCACATTTAAAGTGTTAAGTTGGAATATTTCAATTCTTTCTCTATTAGGGTTATTGTCAAATACAATATTAACAATTTCATTGTCAGGTATATCACTATCATCAACACTATATATAGCAACATAGATATATTGAAGGTCTGTTAAGGTTCTAACATAATTATCAGCACTTTGTCGTAATGGTCTATTTGGAAGAACTAAACTGTTTAACTGAATAGTATAATATATAGGAAAACCAAGAGATGCCGGGTAAAATTGAAGGTTATAATATATGTTTTGATTAAATGGGGTAAGGTATAAATAAGGCCCATAAAATGAAAATTGATTTACATCCTCTACTTCAAACACATAATCACCGTTTGCATTTCTTGATATTTGAAGCACATTATAAGAATAAATATTTCCACCGGTAGGAACTGTTATATAATACTGTTTTGAGGTATTTAACCCTGATAAATTTACCGTTGTAATATGAGTTGAATCTGTGACTGTATATTCAAATATTGTAGTCAAAGGAGATGAACTTAAACTGCAAATTTGATATTCGTTTGTCCCTGTAATTCCATTTATTGTTGATGTAATTGTTCTGTTCATTTTAGAAGTATCAATCACGCTATTTAATATAAAACGATAATCCCCTGTAGAATAAACTATATTATCTCTTACACTATAACTTTTATTTAAGTATGTTGTATCATCTGAAGGACCCATATAAAGATTATAATTCTTAAAATAACTTCCTGTAAACCCATAAGTAAGAGGAGACTGTAATTTAACATAAGAATATTGCTTTCCATTATCATCCGTAAATGAACTATCATATAAATAGTTTGAAACATAAGAGATTACAGTATTAGATGTACCCGTATTATTATAAGCAACTGTTCCATCTTTATTATAGTATGTTACTACTTCGTCAGAAGCATAGCTAATTGTAGGGCAAAAAGTTATTTCGTTCAATGATGAGTATAATTTTATATCTGAAATAGCCCCTTTTGAATAATTAGGTAAGTTAATAGACTGTGATTTTAAGTAGTAACCTCCACTATTAAAATAGTAATTAATTAAAGAGTATTGATTTATAGTCTCATTGTAAGTATATAATTCTTGTTTATTTGATTTTGAAACATCAATGCATTTTATAGTTGCAGCATTAGTCAAACCTGTAACAACAATTTGTGTTCCTTCATAACCCACATCTAATATATCAACAACACTTGAGGCATCCTCTGAATATATTGAATTATTCCAGGATAAAACACCGTCTGTAGTGAAAGAACATAAATAACTATTTGTGTTATTAGTATACCCGATAATATTTGATTGAGGAGTTGTCGGGGTAGTTGTAGTTCCAGCAGACTGCTTTTGATAAATTATCAAATTTTGACTTGAAGTATAACCTCCAAGAACAATTCTATTATAATCAGCATACTGTATCTTTTGAACATAATCATCACCCTCACCATAAATTGGAACGATCCAAGACCATTTTCCTGTTATAGCATCACACTTTGCCAAATAACCATCATAACCTTTACCTAAAGTATAAAGTTGATTAACAACAGTTCCAGTTGCATCAGGACTATAAAGCTGAATTTTATCATTATATCCTCCACACACATAAAAGGTTAAATTATCATTGGATATTCTCAAGTTTGAAAGATTAATTAATTGACCGTCAGGTCCACTTGATAAATTTACATTATTAATCCAAGTCTTATAGTACTCTTCTCCTTTATTATCAAGTTTTACTATAACACTACTTCCAAATGAAGGCGGATTTAAATATGATGAAGATAATAAACTTAGATCTTGATTTTCACCTGCAAAATAAGGATTTGACAAATCATATAAGTAAAAATTACCATCACTATTTAAGGATACAAGAGTAACTCTATCATTAAGCTGACTTATCTGCATATCAACATTATATATAGGAGTGGATGGAGTTGCCCCTGTTCCTGCTATCTTTATATTATTAAATATTTGAATAGGGTAAGTTATGTTAGTCAAGTCCATTACATTTATATAATCTCCAGAAGTTCCACTTCCACCATATGTGTTAGAGACTATATATGGTCTATCGGTATAGAACATTCTCGTCTTTGGATTAGCCCTTGCAGTATCAAAACTTTGAAAATTAAAATTAGATAATCTGCCTATAACTCCCTGTGAATTAGGTGTTGTATTCTCAACACTAATAATACCTAAAGCAATCGAGTTAGAAGCTGAGATATAACTTATACCAGTTGTAGGGTCAGTTAAACTATCACAAGAGCGTGAGAAAAATGCTGGAAGTAATGGAGCTGTACTTAGTAAAGTTATCCCTGTTGAGACATCATAATAATAAAAATTTTCAGTTGGAGCTGTATATGTAGTTGTAGTTGATATAACTGCTAACTGAGTATTATTTTCAGATACATAACAAGAACTTAATCCAGGGATCTTACCAGCCTCGATAACAACATAACCTGTTAAAGTCAATGCTGGGGTAAATTGAAATCTAAAAAGTAATCCTGAATATGAAACTACTATTGCAAAAAGGCTGTTGTTATAAATAAACATTCTCCCTTCTATATAAGCATCAGAAATAGCTGTGTATAAACCAACCGGAGTTATACTTAATAAATCATTTGATAAAATAAACCCTAAGACATAGCCTAAACCAGTTATTATAAAATACTGACTTCCGTTAAATGAATTTGTTCTTATATCATATACAGCAGTCGAAAGGCCCAAAGCTATTTGAGACACAAGATATGCATTTCTAATAGAGGTTATATTATATATGGTAAGAGTTGATTGTGATGCGAACGCAACATAAGCCTCATTATTTATATTGAAAGTACAACATACATTTGAGGATGAAGGAGAAGGCATTGTCTTTGATAAATTTTGATTATAATGAACACTTGAAAATGTTTGGTCTAATAAAGGTATTGGTGTCTTTGTAACACATCCGGGCTGATTTACCACGAGATCTGTTGTAAATAAATCACTCCATATATAACCGTTCTGAGAACCTCTTGGCTGTCCATTCTTCCATAATATCTGTTCAGTTAACTCATACTTTCCAAGGCTTATTATATTTGAATTATCTGTTACATCATAATAGCGTCTTATATTAGTATTATCCCAAGCTGCTAAATAATATTTTTTAAACCCATTATTTGTGGTTGTAAATCCGCACATATTTACCGAGGTGTTTGTCTGAATATAATTTAAAAGAACAATATTTGCAGGGGAAGAGATATCATAAACTAAAATTTTGTTTTGACTTGGAGATAATATGTATAAGTATCTATTTGATCCTCTTGGACTTAAGTACATATTAGCAGGCTCTCTGTTAAGTATAGGACACTGAAAACTATTATAAACTGTTAACGCGGTCCCAATAGTATCATATCTTAACACATAAGCTGTCTCAGTTACTTGACTCCAATATGTATTAGGCAACAGTCCAGGACCCTCTGGAATTAACCAAAAGTAAATGTCAGTTCCTGATGTAGTGAAAAATATACGATGCATAAAAAAGTAAGTTGACGGTATTTGTAACCCTGTTAATCTTGTTCTTGCATATGTAGTTGTGTTAAAGCTATAAATATCAACAAAATTTGTAAGATTTTTATTTAATAAATATGTGGTTCCTCCTAATACAGCACTACAAACACTCGCTGCACCGGTTGATGGTATGAAAGCAACTCCAGTCATACTGAAATCTGTAGTTTTATTAACAAAATAAACCTTAGATCCTGTAGGAGACTGTAAATTTGCATTTCCTGGAATTGTTGAAATCCACATAAATAATTGGGAACTTGACCCTGTAAATGCTGTGCTTGTTCCCACTAAATTATAAGCACTTGTTCCTGTTTCAGGAGTTATAAAAGTGTTTTTTAAATAAGAGGTTGATGGAACATCTAATGTAAACATAACCTTGTATGGACCTGTACTTACAGAAACGACTTGAGCACTATAAGCAACCTGATTTGTCTGACACATAAATGTTCCTGTCTGATTATCAAAAAATAAAGATGTATCTTCATTTGAAGGTATAGCTGTTAAATTTTGAAATAATCCTGTTGTATATACATTCCAAGGTTCAGTTATTTTATCAGGAATCGGATTTGTTGGATTTATATTTAACCCAATATATGCGTTTTCAGATTCATCTGTCTCAATACTTATAACACCGTTACTTTCACTTCCTAACATATCGTATGTATCACTAAATATATGATACCCGTAAGAATGCCCATTTGAAATACCAACATCTCCTTCCTTATCAATATATGTTAAGCACACACAAACATTACCGTAATTTCCCAAGAAGTCATCTCTTAAATCACTACTTACAGTTGGGTTTGAGATTGTAGTTATATTAATTTCTGACCCTCCCTTATATATAACAAAATTAAAATTTCTCATACTAAAATCAAACATAAAATATAAGTTTCCAGTGTTCGTCGTTTGAAAGGTTGATTTTGAGGTATAATTATGAAATATTGTATTTGATGTTGGTTTTATATATGAAATCCATGATAATGTATAAGGAATAACTGCATCTGCATCATAGGTTAATTTAACTAAATATGGAACCTTCATTAAAACATTATTATACGGGGTTTGACTACCCGTAGAATACCCGTTAAAAGAAGTTCCTGTTTTATAATATAAAACAGTATTTTTATACTTAATTTGAAAATCTAATGTATAATCATAAATACCGCTTAATATAACTTCTGTTGAAGCACGACTTATATTATCAATAGTCGCATTAACGAAACTTAAATCTGTATCCTTAAAATCAGGATCAATACTACATTGTTGGAAGAATGAGGATGAATTTAAAGGAGAACCTTGAACAAAAGTTCCAGTTCCATTAAACCGGTTGAATGATATACCAAAATCACAAGGATTCGGGTATCTGTCAACATCTCTGAAATAAGTATTTACATTTAAAAAATAACTATTGGATGAACTACTCATTTTATAATTAATTAAAGGAAAAAATATAAATCCTTATAAAAATTAAATTGATTTAAAAAAAATTATTCCTATATGTAAGAATATAAAATGAGTATTGAACTTATCATTGGACCTATGTTCTCCGGCAAAAGCACTATGCTTTTGAGCTTTGAAAAGAAATTTGAAGTTTCAAAGAAGAAATATATCTGCATTAATCACTCCTTTGACACAAGATACTCCAATGAAGGCAAAATTGCCACCCACGATGGAAAACTTTCAAATGGAAAACATATTTCTGTGGGTAAATTAAAGTTTATAAACAGCGTTGAACTTATTGAATATGATGCCTTCATTATAGATGAAGTTCAATTCTTTGAAGATATTGGTATCTTTGTAGACTTCTGGTCCTCTAAGGGTAAAACTATTATTTGTGCTGGATTAAATAGTGATTATAAAATGCAACCTTTTGAACCTATTAATAGCCTTATTTCAAAAGCTGATACTATTCATCACTTAAAAGCAATATGCACTGACTGTGGTAAAGAAGCCCCATTTACCCAGAGATGTATAAAGAGCGATGAACAGACCCTTGTAGGATCGTCTGATATCTATCTTCCAAAGTGTAGAGGTTGTCATAAAGTTATTTAATTTTATTTTCTATCATTATAAATAAAAATGCAAAACTTTTATCTATACTTTTTTATAAGGCAAATTATTATTCTATCAATATTTCTCAGTAATATTGACCCTCTTTATAAAATTTTCATAATGTTAACAATTGATGAATTTGGAGGTCATGTTCCCTTCCATAAGTATAAATTTGAACTTGACTCTAATGATAAACTCATAATTATGGATACGATAGGAAGTATGTTCACCTATGTTCAAGTCCTAGTTTTACTAGTAGAAAATAAACTTTTAATGAATAATTATGAGGTTCTAGTCGGGGTATTATTAATACATATATTATCAGTATTAAATCACCTTAGAAATAAAGCAGTTGATGAAAAAGCAGACTTTATATTCCCTGACCTTTTTAAACCTGCTATTATACTCTCATTTATATTCAGCTAAATTAAGATATTAAATTAAAAAAAATAAATTTAATATCTCTCTTATAATAAAAATGGCTGCAACTATCGTCAATCCAAGAATGTTTAGAAACGGTAATAGTGTCTTAATGAACACTTTAATCGATAATCAACCTTATTTATATCCTGTAAAAGACCTTTATATCAGCAACGATAATATCCACTTAGGCACAGGTGCTGGAGGTCTTGGTGTTACTTCATATATCTATCAAGGAACAGGTTCAGTTGCTATTGGAGGTTATGCTTCACAAAATTATCAAGGTAATCTTGCTATTTCTATCGGTTATGAAGCAGCTCAACAAAATCAAGGAGACTATTCTGTCGCTATAGGTTATGATGCAGGTCAAAATAATCAAGGAACTGGTTCTATTGCTATAGGAGCATATGCAGGACAACAAGACCAAGTTGAAAATAGTATTATTATAAATGCATCAAGCTCAGCTTTTAATAACTCTACTGGTGGTTTCTTTGTTAAGCCTATTAATAGAAATGAAAACTATGTTGACTTTTACACTGTTAGATATGAACCTTCTTCAGGTGAAATAACTTATAGCTATCCTGCTGCTGGTGTTATTACTATGTATGGTGGAACAGCTGCTCCTTTAGGCACTTTACTCTGTAATGGTACTGAAGTCTCAAGAACTACATATTCTCGTTTATTTGATGTCATTGGAACTATTTATGGTGCTGGTAATGGTACCGGAACATTTAACCTTCCAAACTTACAAGGAAGAGTTCCAGTTGGTTTGAAAGCATCAGAAACTATTTTCAATACTTTAGGTAATATTGGAGGTACAGGAGCTCATACATTAACAGTTGATGAAATTCCAGCTCACACCCACAGTTATCAAAATCAACCTAACAGTACTAGTGTTCAAACTCCTGTAACAGGAACAAATGTTGCTGACGATGTTAATGTAAATCAAACAACAGGTTCTACCGGTGGTGGTGCATCCCATAATAACTTACAACCATATATAGTCTTGAACTATATTATAAGTTATTAAGAAAATTAATTAAAACTGAAAAGGTAAAGTGTCTTGTTAATACTACCCACTAAATCATCTCTTATATTTAAAAGGTCGCTGTCAGTCTCTTTTACTAACTTGTTTTTTACGAGATCATTCAAGAACATTATTGCTTCTCTGAGAAAAGAAACAACCTCTCTATCATCGTATAAATCAGCCGAACATTCAATTGATGAAATTTGACCCTTACCATATTTACCAAAGTATATTTCCATAAATTTATCGGTTGTAGAAATTACAGTATCAAATAAGTCTCCACTTGACACGTGTCTTGGATAATGAGATGTTTTCCAATGATATAATTTAAGGGAAGAAGACAATCTAAAGAAGAATGTTATTAAGTCCATTTTATTATACTTAAAAGAATATCTTTTAAAATTTATTTTATTACTTTAATAATAAAATGAATTACCTTAAGTTTCCTGTTATATTAGGAGTTATCGATTTAATTTGGCTCTCTAGACCTATCCATAAGGTTCAAATTGAAAAAATTCAAAAGTCCCCTCTTCAAGTTGATATGACCGCTGGTGTTTTATTTTATATTCTTGCGGCAATAGCTTATCACCGTTTCGTTCAACCATTTGCTATTACAAAGAAAGATGCCTTCAAAATAGGTGCAACTATTGGTTTATTAATGTATGGAACATTTGATCTTACAAATAAGGCAATATTTAAAGATTATGAATGGACCTATGCGATAGCTGATACTTTATGGGGAGGATTTGCAATGGGTCTTGCCTCATATATTTGTTTCGAATAATAATATATTTAAAATTATAAAAATATATTATAATAAAATGAAAATCAGCTACAAAGTATCTGGAAGATTTGGTAATAACCTTTTTCAATATATCGCTATGAAAGTAGTCCAAAATGAAATCTCTAAAAAAGACACCTTCATTGAATACGCATATAACACTCCATTAGAAAATGCATTTGTCGTTACAGATGATAACTTTTTTAGTGTATTAGAAGATGTATCTCCCCTTTTAAATAAAAATGTGTATTTAGATGGATACTTTCAATTTGATACTCATATTATAAATAATAAAGGTTATATTAATGCTGCAATTAATACTTATAACAGTGAACTTATTAACGATAATATTAAGGTATCATACCTTGCAAACCAATTAACAAAAAACCAATATGATTTTAATCCTAATGAATATGTTTTACATCTTAGACTTGATGACTTTATTGGAGACCGTATTGTTATGAAACCAGATATGTATATTGATGTAATTTCATCGTTAAATTCAATCGGTCATTTGGTTATAGTTGTTGATAAGCTTAAATATACCTGGGAACTTGAATATGTGAGAATGATCCACGAATACGCTACAAAAGTTAAAGGGTTTAGTGTCAGTGTATCTTCAGATGATGATATGTTTAAAGACTTTTGCAAGTTATATTATGCCCAAAATTTAATTAGTAGTAATTCAACATTTTCTTACCTTGCTGGATTACTCGGAAAACATAAATACACTTTTTGCCCTGTAAATACCATCTACTCTCATCAACATATATCTAAATTTGATGAAAATACAGTCTCAAAACAAGTAGAATATATTTAAAAAGGACCCAGGGTCATTTTAATTTAAACAAAATATTTTTCTACTATTTCCTTCTTGCAAAAGAAACTACTTCCTCCCCTTATCTTCTCCTCAAATAACTTAACATAACGCTTATCATTCTCTAATATACGGTGAGAATTCCAATTCTTATAAACAAATATATCATCCAAGAAATATGCCTCGCAATCAGGTAATTCATAAAACTCTTCATCTCCCAAGAATTCACTCCCATCTATAACTGCTAAATCAAACTTTTCAACACCAAAATCTTCCTTTATTTTCTGGATCCCGTTAACATCAAAATTATTATCCTTAACATATTGTATATCTTGTCTAAGCCAATCTAAAACAACCTCGACATTACCCCCGTGAATTCCTGTTTCTCTGATAAATTTTGCAACATGTTCTTCACTTGGAAATCTTGATAATGGTAAACTGCTTATATTATAAGGTGTAAAAAATGATAATCCGTTATATCTTTCCTTCAAATTTTTAAATCTTGCTCTACTAACCTCAACCGAAGCCATTTTTACACCTTCTGGGTGAAATTTTGAAGTAATACCTTTAATTAAAGCTTCGGTAGTTCCGCCTCCAGATGAAGCGCCAATTTCAATAATTGTCTTTACAGGGACCTTCTTAAGATAATCCTGAATAACATAATAGGATTGAGTATTTTGGTTTACCTCTGGATCTATAATAATATCTAAGCCTGACATTTTAGATATTATTAAACTTTTCTTTAAAACTTAATTTTAAAACTTGTATATGCTTCCAATTGTATTCTTTTTATTTTCCTCGTCGGATAACTCTACCATACTAAATATTTTTTTCAACTTATCATAACCCACATTTGGTAATATACACTTTCCTTCATACTCTTGTTGACATCCATCTAAATCCACCTCAAAATCCTCCAGAAAATCCACATCCATTAATAACTTGTCTCTTAACCCTTCTCTTAGACTGTGAGGAAGTAAATGAAAAGACGACGGTGGTAATATCCCTAATAAACTCTCATACATACTTAACGGTCTATCTATATTGAAATCAAACTTTAAATCTGAATCCTTACAATAAGCATATAAATCACTCACGAGAGGAGCATAATGGAATGGATAACACCAACTAAATGTAGGGATGCCTTTAAAGTAATATCTTGCAATAAATAATACACCAAGCATATACTCTCTACATACCCTTCTTATTTCACTCTCTAAATATTCTTCTTTCAGCTCTAACTTAGTCATATAATAATCTTTTCTAAAATTATCGAAATCTATATTTACACCCTTTGAAGTAACAACCATATGCTTCTGAATTAACTTGTCCGGATACTTTGCATAACCTCTTCCATGCTTATCTAAAAGCATCTTTAATTCAAGTTCAGATAACTTCTTCATCAACTCTGTCATAGCCTCTTTTCTAAAAATTATATTTCTTGCCTTCTCCTCTATCAAATTACCCTTATCCATTACAGCATCAACATACGCGCTATACAATATATCAACACCCTGATTTGTTATCTCTAAAGAATGGATATGAGGAAGGAAATCATTCCCAATAAGAAAGTTGAAAACAACATAATCTCTCAAAACTTTTTTCTCCTCAAAAGGATACTCAATAGATTGATATCTCATATCATTTAAAATACAAGCTCTAAGAGAGTTAATATCTACGAAAAAATATTCAGCATCAAAGTCGTCGAAAATATTCTCTCTAAAAATATAAATTTTTTTAAGCTTCTGCAAGGTCAAAGATAACATTATCAAATCTGCATCTGGAGATACAATAGTACAACTTTGAAGACCATTCTCCGTTTCAATCCATCTTACGATCTTATGTTCACCTTCTCCAGGACAATGCATATCATTATAGATGATCTGTAATCTACTCCATTCATACTTTTTCTTCTTCTTTATAAAGGCAAAAAGATGCTTTCCCAATCTCTCCATAAACTCAGTCCCTGTAGTTATACAGTTAGGGTCAAAACCAAATTGGTTATTAAGAGGGTTTTTCGCACTCTTAAATCTTCTTTGGCGTTGTTGTGTTTGTTTTGAAAGCCCCGGAACACCATCTACTGCCAAGTATAAGTATTTCTTCGGGTTAGTTATTCTTACAATCTCATCAATCTTGTTGCAAATCATATTAAAGGCTTTTAACTCCATTTCCTCAGGGGTCATTTGCTTCTTCTTATTAGTCCAAAATGCAGACTTTGTCTTCTCCCCATTACCGTACTCATACATAACCTGACAACAAGGGTGAAATACAGCATTCAAATCAATAAGGCAAGCATCTGTAGAAGTGTCGGTTGAAGCTTGATTTTTCTTATAACAAATTAATGCTTCTCTATAGTTCTTGGAAATATGTCTAAAAAATCTGAAAATACCCATCTTGAATTATACTTCTAATTAGTTTTTTTATTATTAAATCATTTAATTTTTTCCTTTTTATATTTTAAAATGAGTAATCTATTAACACATAACGAAGATATACCTTTTACAGCTGATATGAGATACCATGTCACCCTTTATAAAAATAAGCTTATAACAAAAGAAGAACTCTTAAAAAAATATCCAAACTTAGACATAGTTTTATCCTTGGTTCAAGAGGAAGTTAATCAAAATTTTAAAAAAAATTATGAAGAATTCTTAAAGTATATTAAAGGTGATATCTTAACAACTTTATTAACATTTTTAGGCCCTATTTTAGCTTATAATCAACTATTATTAGATGCTCCATATATAGCTTATGTTGCACCTTCATATCAACTTTCTAAATTTATAGCAAACGAGATTACTCGTGCCTTTGGAAAGTCTAACAATAAAATGCACCAAGTGTCAAGAATAATATTCATTATTATATTTACAGGCATATTTGCATCCTATTGTCAATCTCTACAATGGGCTTTTTGGTATGGTAAGGAAGCATACCCTATTCTTATATTAAGAATTAAATCTTTAATGAATGACACATTTACCACCTTACTTACAGAATTATCTATTCATAAACAAAAAATACAAGGTGAAGCAGTTGGTATTTTCTTTGGTTTATTCTCAGGAAAAACAGGGGAAAATACAAAGAGAAAATTATTAGACCTTTTTAGCAGTATATCTATTGTTGCTACATCATATACTTTAGCTCTACTCAAAACTGATGGTGCTGATCTTGATGTTAAAGATATAAAAGGTATAACAGATGGTGAAGAAATATATGATGAATATAAAAAAATAAAGCCTCATTTTAAACAAGAAGATCATATTTCAACTTTTTCACTCGTAACAGTATCTGACATTCATACTTTAACTAAAAACTTCACAAAAATTTCAAACATTGGAATGGAGCTTATGTTATACGAACAATCACCTATTGAAAAATATTCTAAAATATTATCCTTAATTCAAGAACTACAAGTTATTTACGAAAATCCAAGCACAACTATAGCTTCATCTATGACATCTTTAATAGCAGATAAAGCACTTGAAATTGCCCCTGAAATAACATCTCTTATAGACTTTAATCAACTTGTTGAAAATGGCAGAATAATAGATAATAGAGTTAATGATAACCTGAGACTTATGAGAAACGATATTGAATATTATACTAATAAAATAGGCCAAAGTTGGAATTCTAGAACTTTATTCTTACCTAAAGGTAAAGAGGTTCATACACTTTTTATAGGTCAATCTTACTCTCCAACTGTAAATATTGAAACTATCGGTATTAATGTAATTGATTATATGTTATTCTCAATGATATTATTATCCTTAGTTTTATTCTTTAGAAGAAACTTAAAAAAGGAAAGAGGTCCTAGAATTGAAGTTGTAGACCAACGCATTCGTCGCAACCGTAAATAATTAACTATAATTTTACAATCTAAACTTAAGATGTAAAATTATTTAAACTTCTTCGTCATTTATTTCACGGTCAATAAACACCGCTTTTTTTCTCATCTTTTCTTCAAATGATAAGGCTAATTTATTAGGATAAATTTTACTTTGAGATATCTGCTCTAAAAATAACCCATCTAAACTTCTTACCCTTGATAGTGCAACATATGCCTGACCTGGACTGAAAATTGAACTTCCGCAATTTATTATCCCACAATCTATTGTTAACCCTTGCATCTTATGAACTGTTGAAGCATATGCTGGGATCAATGGAAGTATCTTTCTTACATAATATTCTCCTCCATGTTCTATCTTAAAAGAATATGGACCTACCGGGTATTCAAACTCATACTCCTTCCCCTTAAATTTAACTATAGCTCCTTCATCAGTTATCTTCATAATTATACCTCTACTTCCATTCACAAGACCTGTTGCTACATCCAAGTTTGCAACAAGCATAACTTGAGCTCCAACTTTTAACTTTATATTTCTCCCAATATTCAGGGTGCTATCAAGTATCTTTGACTGTTCTTCCGAACAATGCCTAATTATACTTACACTTTCTGTTTTTTCTTCTTCTCCTAAAGTATCTTCTCCTATGAATGAAATAAACTCTGATGGTAAGTCATCCAAAGCCACTTCATTTATATTATCAACATCTCTTCTAAGAGAGTAAATTACAGTAGGTTGAATATCACTAGTATTCTTCTTATTTACACATCCTTTTAATACCTCCATATCTTCTTTTGTAAGTTTTCCAACACGGGCTCTTTGAAGGATATCATTCCACTTTTGTTCTGTAAAACGGTAAGCCTTTGTTAAAACATAATTTTTAAACCTTAATTCATCCCAGCAAGGGCTCTCAAAACAAAAGCTATCATTAACAGGAGGAAGCTGTAAAAAATCGCCACTTGTTATGACTTGAATTCCCCCGAATGGAGAACTTGACCCTCTTACTCTCTTTGCAACCTCATTAATTACATCAATATAATTTGCACCCAACATTGAAACTTCATCAATAAATAAAATTTTAAGGTTCTGCCACTTCTTTAACAAGTATCTCTTGAATTTAATCCTTGCTACTATCCTTGAAATATATTCTTCTGGATCTTTTGGCATTTGAGAAGGTAAAACTATACCCGTAAATGAGTGTATCGTGCACCCCGAAATGTTGAATGAACTCACACCCGTTGTTGAAGTAAGCACAGAGTTTATACCCCTTTTCACAGCTTCATCGTAAAGTTGCTTTAATAAATAACTTTTTCCACTTCCAGCTATCCCGTTAAGGAATATGTTCTCTCTATTTTCAAATACAGCTTCAGATAATATAGATAATCTAGACATTTTAATATACCTTAAACTTATATATTAAAATGTATTTTTCATTTAAACTTTTAATTTATTCTAATTCTATCTGGGTGTTGAGTTTAGAGTTAATATGCGCTATATCAACAAAACTCAAACCAGCCTTTGTCTTAATCATTTTTGAAACATCTAAATTATCCTCCCCGTACATAAACTCTATCACATTGTTCTTTGAGTTAGACACAACATTTGTATAGTCGAATTTTAAGTCTTCTAACATCTTAATCATCTTTCTTTGGATATAACCAGTATTTGCAGTTTTGAGTGATGTATCAAGTAAACCTTCACGACCACCAACAGCGTGAAAGAAGTATTCTTGGGGAGTGAGACCTTTGAAATATGAGTTTTTGACGAAGCCTCTGGACTCGAACATATCAATAAGAACAGGGAGAGGGTCCTCTCCTTTTTCTTCTATTTCTTCAAGCATACTATTATTAAATTCTTCATAGTGAGGGAGAGTTCTACCACCAAAAAGTTTTTGAATACGATTACCATTGACGGTTTGTTGACCCACAGCACCAGTGACTTGTGTAATATTAAAGAAATTACCCTTAGCACCAGATAAAACAACTCTAACGATATTATTGTCTGGTTTTAAGGCTTCTTTTGCTATTTTTTGACCAACGGTAACAGCTTCGTTAAGTAAGCCTGTAATTTTATTTTCCAACATTTCCTCATCTTTTTCTGTTCTAATAGCTGCGATAGACTTCAAAAAGCATTTATTCATTTCTGTGTCTATAAGGTCGGTGTTCTTCGGAATACAATCTTCTAAGCCTATAGTATAGCCGTAATGAGTAAGCCAATTGTTAATTAAGATTTGATAATAACTTACAAAATCCGAGGCTACTTTATACCCATAATCCTTTGCTATATGATGAATTAAAGAACCGGATGAAGAACCAATTGCAACCTTATCTAATGTGCCTGATAATAAGACACCTTTTCTAACAACGACATCAGAACCGTCTTTTGCAGCACCATTTGCAGCAAAATATTCAAAGTCATCAGGAAGAATAATACTGAATAAAGTATGACCGTTATATAAGATCTTGTCTTCGGGGATATTTTTAAGCTTTTCATTCTCTTCTTTTAATGCTTTAAATTCAACAGAAATTTTAGCTCTTCGTTCCTCATCTTTTCCCTTTAAGGAAGAGTGTTCTTCTTTTAATTTTTTTAACTTATTAGTTATTTTGTCAATTTTATTTTTATTCTTTTCAAGAAGCATATTTTTAATTCTATCATATGTCCCGGTTTTAATATACACATCTTTTATGTGTTCTAATTTTTTAGTTATTGTAGATATTGCAAAATTCTCGTGGCAAATACACTCGAAAAATATGTGTCTTTCAATCATAACATATCCGTCAGTTAAAACATAACCACCTGTCATCGCATCTTGTTTTAGGGCTAAAAGAGGCTTTGAATCTTGAGAGCTCATAAAATTATCAACGGTATTGAGGATGGTAGCAGCCTCAGCTCTTGATTTTTCAGTCTGAGGTAGCCAAAGGTTCATTTCATCACCATCGTAATCGGCGTTAAAAGCTTGAGTTGAACTGAGATTAAATCTGAATGTTTTTCCAGGTAGAATTTTAACACGTTTAGCTCTCATACTTCCTTTCCATAAAGTGGGTTGTCTATTAAATATAACAAGATCACCATTTTGAAGTTGTCTTTCGATAGTATCGCCTACATTTAAGGTAAAATTTTTTTTTCTCCTAATTGGTAAATTTGAGATAACTTCTCCATGTCTTAATATTTTATCTCCTGGTTTTAAATTAAATTTATTAAAGTCTCCGTTATACTTGCTTTGGATTAATTCAAAAACATTAATTCTTTGATCTTCTCTTAAGAGTATATCTTCTCTTCTAAATTTAAAACCTTCACTCCACATTGCATATTTTGCATTTTTATGGACACCATCCTGAAATAAAGTATTAACTTTTCCGTCATTAAGAAGCTTTACACATTCATCATAATTTTTGTCATTTACTACGACAGGGTAAGTAAGTTTTTTTGCTACTGTTGGGGGGATAATTAATTCATCAACCATACAGTTAGCATCACCTCCGATAACTGTTCTTGCGCTAAAGTTAACTCTTTTACCTTGAATATTTTGTCTAATTCTGCCTTGTTTACTACTTAATCTTTCTTTTATTGCTTTTATAGGTCTTTTTCCACTTGCTTCTCTTGCCTTTCCTTTTCCGTTATCCATTAGGGTTCTAATATGATACATTAAAACATCAATCATATCTAAGCGTGTTTTTTCGCTTGTAGTTTCTTTGAGTTTATTATTATTCTTAATAATATCAATATATTTACAGGTTAAATCATCGTTGCTTATTTCACCATCATCTGAACGAATAAAAGGTCTTACACAAGGTGGAACTACTAAAAGATTAGTAATTATAAGTCTTGCAGGGTGAACATGAGATGGATTAAATCCAAGTAAATTAATATCACAGTCTCTTACATTTGAGAATATATTATATATGTTCTCATATTGAACTGGATATTTCTTGTCTTTAATTTCCATCATATATTTATCGTCAAAGAATGTATAATGAGGTATACTAGTGTTACAGCAAGGACAAATACTTACATTCTTTTCAACATGATTTAATATTTTTTTATATCTAGCTTCACCTGTAAATTTGTTAAATCCAAGCATGTTGATAGATTCTTCTGTAACAACTAGTCTTTGACAACTTCTACAAAATAAGAGTAAATATTCTACTATATTTTTACTTCTTAATGGGTGAGGGAAATTGCCCCCTAATTTTATATAACCAAAATGTCCGGGACATTTATCCCAATTTCCTTCGCAAGTTTCGCAAGTATCATTTTTAGTGAGAGGTCCCATTTTAGGGTCATAAACAGAGTTCGGACCTCCATATTTTGTTTCTGTGATCTCAACAACTGCAAAATTTTCAATTTCTTTTTCACTCATAAAACTAAACTGAATACCTTTGATTTCACCTGATTGAAATTTAATTTCTTCATCTTCTTCTTGGGTTTCTACCACCTCGTTTTTAAATACATTATCTTCATAAGGGGTAATTGATATTGCTTTTCTTTTGAAAGGTTTAACTTCTTTTTTTAAAGATCTTAAAGGAGATTTTCTTCTTACAGAAGGTCTAATTTCCTTTTCAACATCTTTAGTGAGAGTTCTGCGGTTAGAAGGAGGTTTGATAAACATATTAATCAAAATATATTTTTAATGATAAAATAGTTTTTATTTTTCATTTAGATGAAAAATAAAAAAATATTAGTAGAGCTTAAAGTCTCCGTTAAACTGGATTACCAGCCCCAATCGCCTTCGGCTCCGTTTGCTTCGCAAACAGGACTGGATTATTCTGTATCAGTATAATCTTCTTCTCTTAAAGCAAGAGCTTCTCCTTCTAATTCATCATCTCTAAGGGTTCTCATTCTATACTTTTTCCATTTATTGAGTCTTGCCACACCCCATTTTTTATATAAATATTCTTTGAGTTCATTTTTATTAGGACAATTATTAAGATGTCCAAAGGTTTCTTTATACCATTCTTTATATATATTATGAACTTCAATAAGACTAATACCTTCAGACTCTTCTGAATCGTCTTTAACGATTCTTTCATTTGTGAACTGCAAAAAGCTATCATTATTCATTTTATAATTTTCAGTTGCTTCAGTAACTTGTTGAGGTTCTTTGCTATAACCATGTCTTGAGACATACTTATAGGTTTGAAACATTAACCAAACAAATGCTTGTCTAAGTGAAGGTATTTTTTCACTAAAGTTATTATCTCTATGAAATATTTTCTTTTGAATTTGTTCTTCAAATGACACTGGAACTTCATCATTATTTTTAGGGAATTTACTTTCAAAAGGAAGAACACGAACTCTATTCCAAATAGCTGGATCATCACTACCAATAGATGGAAGCTTATTACAAATAAGAGCTATTTTAGCGGTAGCTTCAACCTTTGTAAATGAACCATAGTGAGCACGAGATTGAAAACTATCATTACCTGTTAATTCCTTTAACTTACCATCATTGATCTGGTCTTTTTTAGAGGTTTCTTGGAGAGCACAGAATTTCTTTTTTCTAAGTAATTCTGTGTCCATAGTTGAGCCAGAAGATTGGGTTCTTCCAGATGTGATTAATGATGTAGGTAATTTATCCATATATTCTCCTAATACTTTTTCAAGGATCTCAATAAACACAGACTTACCATTATCACCTTCACCTGTCATAATAACAAATGTTTTTTGAAAATTACCACTTTTAAGGATAGTTGCAAGGTATTCTATAGCATATCTTCTAATTAAAGGATTAGGGAATAATTTAAGGAGAAAATCTTTACATTCAATTACTTCAGTATCATCATCCTCAAATTCTTTCCAATCATAACCAGTTGTTAATGATATATAATCATCCGGTCTTCCATTTCTAAATTCCATACTTTTAACATCTAATACACCGTTATTAAAGCCTGTTAAATATATATTTCTATCCAATTTTTCCAAGAAATCTTCCTTATAAAACAGCTCGAGACATTCCCTCATTATATTATCTTTAAATGGGGCTGTTTTAAGGGATGCTATGATTTTATAAAATTGTTTTACTTTAGAAGAGTTATCTTTAGAAGATTCAAGATCAATTTCCTCATCTCCGGTTTGTTTAAACATTTTTGAACCTTCTTCTGCATATCTTGGAAGAATTTCAGATGAAATTTTACTTCTAAGGGTAATACCAGACTGAACTCTAACCCATCTATGTTCTCTAAATTCATACCATATTTTTCGGTCAATATCAGCACAGACAAACTGTCCACCATATTTTTCATATAATTGAACTGCTATATCTCTATGACCTCCTAAAAGAGACTTGTATAATAAATCCTTTTGTTCTTCTCTATGTATAGCATCATATCTTTCAGGATTATCTTTTCTAGCTATGAATCTAAGAGAACCTATAGTCATACCCTTTTTCTTCATTTCCCTTGTCCATCTATAAACAGCCTTTGCTTCATTGTATTTTTCAGGACATCTTTGTAAAAAATCAAGCCATATATCTAAACCTTCTTGGGAACCATCACTTATATTAAATAAAATCCACCCTATTTCCATTTTTGTATCGTGTGTTGAAGCTCTACTATCATCTAATAAAGGCATTAATTTTTCAGCTATTTTAAGAGCTTGAGCCACTGATAAATTATCAGTAACATATCTTGAGTCTTTTGCCTTTTTAAGTTCTTCTTTAGGTATAACTTTGATTGTATTTCTTGCTTCATAAATTTTCTTATTTAGAGGTGAAATTGAGAGTATTCTTGGAAGATAATATTCAATGTCTCTTTCAAACTCAATTACTTCTTCGTTAATATTATATACTTTATTATCTTTCATAGCTCTTTCCAAGGTTACAATATCTCCTTTGTGATTAAATACTTTTGTAAGGGTATATTTATCCATTTTTATATCTTTTCTTGAACCGTATAAAAGCCAGTGTTGTCTAGAGCATGATTTATCAATAACATCTTCAGAGTGTAATATACCTATATCTTCAAAAAGTTTTTCTTCTTCAACTCTTCTTCTTACTCTTGGAATAACATGCATATCTTGATCTATATTACTCATAAATAAGAAGGGAAAATGAATATGAAAACCGTGCTTTATACGCTCACCACTAATATAAGGTTTTGGCTTTTCAAGTAAAAAACAATAAAAATGTTCAGGGTCATAGTCATTTGGTAAAACTGTTTTTAAAACATCAATATAAATTGAGATTATTTCCTTAACATGACGATAATGATATAAAGGAGTATTTAACATCTCTTCATCATCGGCATAAGGAAGGGCAATATCAATATCACCCAATACAGGCATAAATTCACTTGGTCTTTCATTCATACCTGCCATAAAATCATCTTTCAGGTTAAACAAAAGGTCTTGATAAAGTTCCCAATATTCTTCTAAATTATTACGCTCAATTTTGAATTTACCAGTATTAGGGACCATTTGGCATCCATTAGTGTAATATTCAGAAGTAATAACTCTGAGGGGATTTAAGAACTTGACAAGGTCACTATTCATCTTGTTAAAAATATAATTAGATAATAAAAAATATAAAAGATTTTTTAAAAATCAATTTATATCTTTAAATTGATATTTAAATAGGCTCTTTCGAACTCATAATATTTAGGCAAAATAAAGGGTAAGTTAAACTTCAAATTCACTTTCTTCGACATCATCCTTACGAGGTTCGATTAAAGTTGTTTTTACAACTTCTAAAATACATTCAAGTTGTTCATATCTCATAAAATCATTCTTATCAATAGAGACACATTTCCATTTTGAAATAACATCTTCATCTAAAGGTTTCATTTCGTGCCAAAAGAAATACTTGTTGAATTCAAACTGTGGGATCACAGATTTTTTAAGGGATTCTAATTGATCTTCAATATCGGCTTCGTCTTTAAAATAACCATAAGGCTTGTCGTCAATCATAATAATGTAAATAATATTATCCATTTTATTACTAAAGTTATTTTATTTTTAAATTGACTTAAAGATTATCTTTTTCAATAATAAGAAATACAAGTCAGTCTTTTGGACGCAAAAGATTGCTATATTGTTATCGTATGTCTGGCCAGACCTAACTCTTTCTTTTTAGATTAGAGTTCAAAACAATATAGTGAAAGTCATGATATAAAGCAATTGCGAATTAAGGCTTTAGCGAGCCGAGTAATTGTATTCAGGGCGCCGACTTTAGTGTCGTCCTTGTATTTCTTCATCCGGATTTTAAGTGTAATTTATTGTAGTAGTGTGTCTTTAAAGGTTCCGGTTGGTCCTCTTTAACAAATGTAGTTCTTTGAATGTATAAACAAAAAGTGCTATGATGTCTTATTTTAAGCTTAAAATAAGACATCGTTAGTTTAGTGGTAAAATTTCTGCCTTCCAAGCAGAAGCCCCGGGTTCGATTCTCGGACGATGTATCCAACTTTTTTATCAAGTAATTTAGACTTGATAAAAAGGCTTAAAGAAATATTTTCTTATGATTGTATGATGTCTTATTTTAATCATAAAATAAGACATCGTTAGCTCAGTGGTAGAGCATGGCGCTTATGTCGCCAGGGTCATGAGTTCAATCCTCATACGATGTATACTTACAAAACCTCATTTCTAACAAAGAAATGAAGTTTTATATTACTACTTAAAAGAATAAATTATATATTATAAAAATGTCAGCTTCATTTAACTTAGGTATTATCGGTGGTGGTTTTGTAGGTCAAGCAGCTAGACTTTTTAGTAGTACTAATTTTGTTGTCAACTCTAAAGTATATGATATTGACCCTTCAAAATGCTTTCCTGAAGGAACTACCTTAAATTACCTCAAAGATTGTGATTTAATTTTTATTTGTCTTCCTACTCCTATGAACCCTGAAACCGGTGAATGTCATACTGGTATTATTGAAAAATGTTTATTCCAAGTAAGGGAAACTTTAGGGGAAAATGTTGATATTGTAATTCGTTCTACTGTTCCAGTTGGTTTCTCTCAAAAACATAAATGTCATTTTATGCCTGAATTCTTAACTGAAAAAAACTGGAAAATGGACACCTTAAACTGTAAAGAATGGTTTATTGGGGTTGATGATAACTCTAATAATGTTATTGATAAATTTGAGAGACTTTTTACCTTATCTTTTCCTGAAACAAAAAGAACTTATTTAAACACCAAAACAGCCGAAAGTATTAAATATTTTAGAAATTGCTTTTTATCTACTAAAGTAGCCTTCTGTAATGAATTTGAAAATTTCTGTTCTGCAACCTCCGTTGACTATGAAATTGTTAGAAAATTTGCAGTTAATGATCCTCGTATTGGTTCATCCCATACTTCTGTTCCAGGACACGACGGTAAAAAAGGCTTTGGTGGAACCTGTTTCCCAAAAGATATGGCATCACTTCAATTTCAAATGGAAAAAGTAGGTGTTGAAAGTAAGATAATCAAAGGTGCGAATGACCGTAATAATAACATAGATAGAAAAGAACAAGACTGGAACCTTGATAAAGGCAGAGCTGTTATTTAAAGTATTTTAATTAAAATAATTTTAATTAAAATAAATTACATACTAGAATGAAGCTTACCTGACCCAATCGCTCTAAAAGAGCTCAGCGCGAAGCGCAGGCACCGGTTGTGCTTCGCACGGAACGGGAGCTAAAGCGGAGCAACTTCGTTGCGGTTACAACATATAAATTTTATATGAGGTTCTAAGTTCCTTACCAGATATTCTTTTTGTTCTAGCTAATTCATTAATCATTTTAGCCCCAGTAATAACTTTTGCTAATATACTTTCAAGGAAGGTATGAACGATATAAACAACATCCTTCTTTATCTTAACATTATAAGATTCAGCTATATTCATAACTGCTCTTTCAATATCCTTTGCAGATAAAATCAATTCATCTACCATCTCCTTATCTTCATCCTCAATAAATAAGGCTATGTATGCCTTTATATCGTCTCTTTCTGCTATTACAACCTTATCCCCGTCTGAAAAGAGATCAAACATATGAGTTGTAAAATCTTGTAAAATATCCTTCATTTCATCCACACAATCAGCTGATATACTATCAACATCTTTACTCTTTATAATTTGTAAAATATGTTTCTTTGGAATATCAATAAATTGATTTCCTTTTAAGATCTTAGGTTCACTCTTAATATCATCATCTCTTCTTCTATCGTCACGGTCATCTCTTCTTCTATCATCTCTATCATCTCTTCTTCTATCGTCTCTATCATCCCTTCTTCTATCGTCTCTATCATCTCTTCTTCTATCATCGCGATCATCCCTTCTTCTACCATACCCAATGTCCGAATTATCATCACGATCATCTCTTCTTCTATCGTCTCTTCTTCTGTCATCACGGTCATCATCGCGTCTTTTATAATCATCTAATAATTTCCTATTTCTTTCATTTTCTCTAATACGGTCATCTTCTTTTCCCGCTTCAGATCCTTTATTCCAGTCCTTAGGGCTTGTAGCTCCTTTTCTACGATCAATATCTTTCTTGCCCTTAGTTTCCTCTGATTTTTCTTCTTTTCTAAAATTGAATTTTTCATCTATCTTATTGACCTTGTTTTTGTATTGTTTATAAATATCTTCGGCGTCATCTTCAGAGTGTTCACTTTCAGAATAATCACTTTCTGATGAAGTATAATCATCTTCATCTTCCTCTAAATATTTATTAAAGCGCGTTAAAGGTTCTTCAGTTTTACCAGCTTCAACTCCTTTAGAAATTTGTTCTGATTCTTCAATAACTTTTTCAGTTTGTTTTAATATTGGTTTTAATTCTAATGAACTCAAGGAACTTGTTACCCCGGATACAGGACCTGATACTTCAGTCTTACCTAAAAGATCGGTTTTAAGGTCAAATTTTAAAGAAGGCTTTTCAGCTGGTTTTGCATCGTATTTTTGTATACGCTCATCCATCTCTTTTCTAAGCATGTTCTTTAATCTCTTTCTACTCATTATTGTATTTAACCGATATAGTAGAATTCTTTAATTTTGATTTCTTTTTTTTTTCTTTTTTATAACATAAAATGGCAGTTATGGATTGTGTTCCTATGTTAATACCGTTAATAGCTTTAACTTTAGCAGTTCAATTATTTTCAATGATCCCTATAAGTATTCCGGGAGGTACACCTGTTTTAACATTAGTGTTAATGTATTTTGTCACCTACTTATACGCTAAGATTTTCAAATGTTGGAAATCTGATAAAAAGATCTGGGCAAGATCTATTGTTCCTAATCTTATATTTTTCGGGTGGGTGTTCTTATTTTTCTTCCCATACACCACTGCTATTATGATGGCTATTGGTAACAACCCATTCTTAATTGCAGTTTTATCTATTATTTACAAGCTTGCTTATGACCGTGTATTTAACGAATGTTAAACAAATAACCCTCCATCCAAGGTGCATCTTCTCCGTTGTCTTTAGGTAATGTAGTCACTAATATATTCTTACTTTTGAGACTTAAACGAAGATCATTTCCTTTTTTATAAAAATCCTTATTCAAGACACAATATGCATCTTCCCAATAACCACAAAATTTATTTAATGTATCTTCATATTTCAGTGATAAATTGAACTCTCTATTTATCATTTCAATCCAATCTTTTATAAACCTCTCTTTAGGCATATTATATAACTTTAATGCCAAAATATCATCCGGGTATGCTACAAGCCATAAATTATCACTATACTTTATTGAGTATTTTCCCAGGTATTTTCCCATTATAAATTTATATGGGATATTTATAGGCTTATTGAAATACACATAACATCTCAAACAATGTTTAAGCTTTGCTAACCCCAAATATTCTTGAACTTCAGGTATTCCTTCGAACTCTATTTCTCTGGCACTTTTCAAGTTGGCACACAAGTATAAATTCTCACAAGTATATACCTTATCATTACAGTCATATACGGTATAAATAGAACCATCATAAACAACCTTCTTTATACCACAATTATATTGAATTTTATATTTACCTACAGAAGACGCCTCTATTAAAGATGTAGCTCTTTCTATAATTTGAGTTAATCCATCTTTCATAACGATATATTTACCCTCTTCTTTCAATGATTTCTTTAATACTTGTAAATTTGTATCATTAATTTCATACCATTCACCCCAGCATGTTTTTAATAATTTATATTCATTCTTTGAAAGAACCTTCTTAGCTCCTTCTTCTAATGTTATGTTTTCATCGGTTAACTCAAACACTTTTTTCTTTAATTCTTTCCAAAGCTTTTTAGCCTCATCGCTAGTCATTCCTGGATAAACAAAATATGCCTTTGCTTTAGGGTCAACATAGTCAAATGTATGTTCTAATTCTAATTTTTTAAGGAGTTTCATAAGCTCAACTTGCTTATCATGAAATACGGATGGACCCATCTCAATTAAAACATTATCACTTGTTCCATCTTTTTTTAAGACTGTATTTTTAATGGAGAAAATTTTAGACTTGTTAAACTCATCTTTTTCAACAATTAAAAAATCAGTTTCATTCTTGTCTATAAGCTGTAAAGCTATGTGAAGACCAGCAATACCGCTACCAATAATAAAATGCTTATACTTCATTTTATTATTAACTTTATAAAAATTTAAAATTAAATTATTTAAAATCAATCCATTTCAACCCCATATTTTTCTTCAACCAATCAAGAGTCATTCTTGCAGCCTCATTTTCTGCATCTATCTTTTTAAACTGGGGATAAGATGTAAAAGTTTGATTTAAATTTCCCTTATAATTTTGACTTGGACTTGATGTAAAAGATAAATTCAAGGTTGTTATAAACTTCTTATTTGCATCTTGATAAGTATTATATTCAGCCTTACTTCCAAACTTCTTTATTGCTGCATTTTCAATAAGTTCTTTCACTTGGGTTTTAACATCAACAAGCTTGTTCAAGTCTGTTGTAACATATTCCTCATCTAATAAGCTTGTAATTATATTATAAACAAAACCGTATCCAACACCTATTCCAATACGGCTATCAATAAGATCTTCTAATACCCCACAAAATGCCTCAAATGCATCTTCAAGCATACTATCATTCATTCTTATCTTTTTAATATTTTTACCTTCAACATAAGACAATTCTCTATATCTTATAAAAGGTTCAAAACCAAGCTTTCTAGCCCACGCGCCAAAATTTCTTTTATTCTCATATTTTTTCTTAAGTTCAGTCATATACATAGGCGCTTTTTCATTGTTTTCAATCTCGGGAAATCTACGGTGCATATACCATATAATAGCCTTATTAACACTTCTATCACCGAGCATTTCGAAGAACTCATAATTCTTCTCATTTACCATACTTGAATGTGTAAAAGCCATTTTAACTCTTTCAAGACCTTGATCATCTAATAATTGTAAAATGGTTTGTTCATTTATATTTCCTCTCTTTGACATAAGAGAAGATATAAAGTTTTTAAAAGCAAGGTCATCTGAAGTATGAGTTATTGCTTTATCGACGCTATCTTTTATAATAAGATTTTTAAGTCCTTTAAATTTAATGGTTTCTTCGTTATTATAAGGTTCAAACTGTTCCATTCTTTTAATATTTACTCTAAGAAAATAAAATTCTTTTATCATTTAAATCTTTACTTTATCTTAAAATAAAATATGTATATAGTTTGCCCTCAAAGAATATTAGATGTTTTCAGACATCTTATCATCTCTTTTCAAGAAGAACTTGACCTTAACAACTTAATAATAGATAATCGTCATATATTCTCCCTCAAAAATCAAAATATTATTCTCTTCGGCGCACAAGAACTTTGTAAATTCCCAGAATATATCTCTTTCTTAAGGCTAAATAATGTTTATCTATATAACACAGAACAATTACCCTCAAATAACTGGGATTATATGATAAATGTATCAAAAGATCATATTAAAGAATGGTGGGACTATTCAAACATAAATATTGACTATTTAAAAGACAAGCTGGAAAAACCCTCTAAACACCTATATTTCTGTTATTCTAAAGCTCTTGATTTACAACCTCCCGCTTTAGCTCCTCCTCTTAAAAAAGATACTATTACTTTCTTTGGAACTCACAATGAAAGAAGGTGGAATATATGCTCTGAATTTTATGAAAAATTAAAACCTTATAACATTAACTTAAAATATAATGCCTCTGGAAAACTCATAAATGAAGTTTACGATGATTATATCTCAAGACACTGCATATTTTTTAATGTTCATTATTATACTCCTTCTATCCTTGAAATTGTTAGAATTGTTCCCCTATTATCTCAAGGTCATCTCGTCATTTCAGAACATAGTGACGATAAAGAACTCGATGACCTATTTTCTCCCTATATTATATGGTATGAAGATATAAAGGACAATATACCGTTACTTATTGAAAAAATAAAAAATCACGATAATGAAAAACTAAAAAATGAATTTAAATCAAACCTCAACTTTAATCAAGTTTTAAAAAATTCTAATATTTTTAATCTTCTCTAAATCTATACCTGTTTTAATATCTTTTGATTTAAGATATTCAAGCAACTTTTCTGTGGATAAATTACCCACAATCTTTGAACTAAAAGGGCATCCTCCTAATCCTCCTATACTACTGTGAAAAGTATCCATACCATGATCTAACGAACATTCTACGAGATTTAACGCGCCTCCATTTGTATCGTGATAATGACCTGTTATATTATGAGTGTCTAACCCTTCTAATATTCTTTTTAGTTTTTCAGGCGTTCCTGTCCCTATTGTATCAGCTATATCTATTCTATCAACTCCAATATCATTATACCTCTTAATAACATCTCTTACCTTATCAACGGAAATGTCCCCTTCGTAAGGACAAGTAAAACTACAAGAAATACTTCCCCGTAATTTAATATTATCGTCTTTTGCCAACTTGGAAATTTTATTAAACTTTTCAAACGCTTCTTTCAAAGTTGTATTTATATTTTTTTTATTAAAAGTGTCAGAGGTGCTCACAAATAATACTGCCTCTTTTATACTTTTACTATCTCTTAACTTAAAATACCCCTTCTCGTTAGGCACTAATGCGCTATAATTAACTCCGATATAATTTAACACATTTCTTGCGATGTGTTCATTATCTTCAAATTGTGGGAGTAATTTAGTGTTGACAAAGCTCGTAATTTCTATGTCTTTTACCCCAGACCTAACTAATGAGTTTATAATATGAAACTTGTTATGATAAGGTAAAATTCGTCTTTCGTTTTGAAGACCATCTCTAAGCCCAACTTCAATAATTTTTACAAATCTCATTTTCTAATTGATTTTTATAAAATAATTTTATTCCTTAAAATATATAATGAATAAATTATCTAAAAACGATATCTGGAAAGTCATCGACTCATTCTTTAGAGAGAAAGGTCTAGTCAACCACCAACTTGATTCGTTTAATGATTTTATAAATATCAAAATCTATAAGATTATCGAAGACATTGAACCTGTTAAATTAATTTATACTTCACCTGGAGGTGAAGAAATTTCACATACTATTACCTTTAAAACACCCTATGTTTCTAAACCACAAGTCATAGAAAGAAATAATGATATTAATCACCTTACTCCAAATGAAGCAAGACTTAGAAGTTTAACTTACGAATCTACAATCTATATACAAGTTCATTATGAACAAAAAAAATCCTCGGGTGAAATTATATACTCAAAAGTTGAAACTATAAACTTTTGTAATATTCCTATTATGGTAGGTTCAAATAAATGTGTAACTTACGGGCTAAATACAAAAGGTAAAATTGAACTTGGAGAATGTGAATATGATCAAGGCGGATATTTTATTATAAATGGTAATGAAAAATCCCTCATAGCACAAGAAAGAATGGCTTCAAATAATGTCTATGTATTCTTGAATAAAAATAATAATTATATGGCTGAAATCCGCTCAATTCAAGAAGGTGATGTTAAATCTGCAAACCAAGTATTACTTAAATACATTAAACCTGTGAAAAAAACTTCGATTGTTAGTGGAAGTGTTATAAGAGTAGGTCTCCCTCACCTTAAAAAAGATATTCCAATTATCATACTTCTTAAAGTTCTCGGTATGAAAGACAACTATGAAAGCCTTGTTGATAAGGAAAATTTATTATACTTTGAATCATCTATAGAAGAAGGTCAATTTATTTTTTCAGAAGAACAAGCCATTGAATATATTGGAAAACGATCTAAATATAATCTTGAAACAAAAGAAAAAAGAAAAGAATTTGTACTTAAAATACTCTCGAGAGATACATTAAGTCATATATCAACTGAAGATACCCCTATGAATTTCCCTAAAAAAATTGAGTTTCTAAGCTATATGATAAATAAACTTTTATACACTGTTAGAGGCCAAAGAGAACTTGATGATAGAGATCATTGGGGTAATAAAAGAATTGATCTTTCTTCTAACCTTCTTGGAAGTTTATTCAGATCATCTATAACTAAGGTTATGAAAACCATAAAAATGATTTCTGAAAAGTATGTAAGTATAGGTAAAAGTATCAACCTAAATGATATTAAAAAAGACATTATAACCAAAGATATAAGATATGCCATGTCTACAGGTAATTGGAGCGTTAATAAACAAAATATAACTAAAACAGGTGTATCTCAAGTCTTAAGTAGATTAAGTTATTTAGCAGCATTATCTCACCTTAGAAGAGTTGTTGCACCTATAGCTAAAGATGGTAAATCTGCAAAACCAAGACAGCTTCATGTAACCTCATTTGGATATTGTTGTCCAGCTGAAACTCCAGAAGGTCATGCCTGTGGTATAGTTAAGAATATGTCTCTTAGTTGTCATATTACAAACTCTTTTCAGTCTGATATGCTAGAAACTATAATAAAAGATATTGGAGTTAATAGCGAAGGAGAATATAGACTATTTTTTAACGGTAAATTAATGGGTAAATCTGATAAGAATTTATCAGATACATTAAGAGAGTTTAAACGAACCGGAAAAATAAATTTTGATACAGGTATATCTATAGACGAGAAAATAAAGGAAATAAAAATAAATACAGATGCAGGTAGATGTTCCCGTCCATTATTAAGAGTAGAAGATGGAAAATTATTGTTAACTAGAGACGATCTAAATAAAGATTGGAAAGATTTATTATCAGAGGGAAAGATAGAGTATTTAGATGTATATGAGTGTGAGAATGCTTATATAGCTATGGATGTCGAAAAAATATCAAAGAAGCATACTCACGCTGAATTACACCCAAGTATGGTAATGAGTGTGTGTAGTGGTATTATTCCATATCCAGACCATAATCAAGCTCCAAGAAATTGTTATCAGTCATCAATGTGTAAACAAGCCATGGGTATATATGCAACAAATTTTGACACAAGAATGGATACTATGGCTCAAGTCCTATTCTATCCACAAAAGCGTCTTGTTGAACCTAAAACAAGTAAATATGTAAGTTTTACAGATATTCCGGCTGGAATGAACGCTATTGTAGCAATTATGTGTCATACAGGCTTTAATCAAGAAGACTCGTTAATCCTTAATAAAGGGTCTATAGAGAGGGGGTTATTTAGATCTGTCTCTTATAAGACATATAAGGATGAGGAGAAAAAGAAGGATGATGTTGTATTAGAAGAAATATGTAAGCCTGATCCAGCTAAAGTTATGGGGGTAAGAAGTGATAGATTTTCCCATATATCAGAAGATGGATTACCTTATGTAGGAACTTATTTAGAGGGAGGAGATGTGATGATAGGAAAGACCGTTAAGATGGATAATGTAGCGGGGGAAAAATTATTAACTAAACATACCCATAAGGATATATCTCATATGATGAAGAATTCAGATAGTGGTATAGTAGATAGGGTTATGATGAGTTCAAATTTAAACGGAGAAAAATTTGTTAAGATTAGAACCCGTTCCGTAAGAATACCAGAAATGGGTGATAAATTGGCTTCAACCCACGGTCAAAAAGGTACTATCGGAATGATTATTCCAGAAGAAGATATGCCATTTACCAGGGATGGTATAAGGCCAGATTTAATAGTCAATGTTCACGCTATTCCGAGTATGTTATTCTGCTCGAGGTGAATAGTAATATTTGCCTAGTCAAGTAAGCTTGTATTTCCTTGAGCTTATTTTGGCAAAATCGCAAAATTGCGGGAAACTCAAAAATATTAAGATTTAAAGTAATAAAGTATTTATAAAAAATAGTCATACGAAATGGAATGTTCTAATAAATGTAATAATGAGACTGATAAGATATTTGATGATGATCTTTGTAGAAAATGCCATAAGGCAAGGCTTAAACACGAGCACTATATAAGAACAAAAGATAAGTGTCTTGAGAGAGGAAAAAAATGGAGAGAGGAAAATATAGAAAAAGTAAAAAAAAGAGATATAGAGTATCATAACGAAAATAAAGAAAAAAGAAATCAACAAGCTAAAGAATACTATGAAAAAAATAGAGAAAAAATAAGAGCTCAGAGAGCTAAATTTAACCAAGAAAATCCCAATAATAGAAAAGAACAACTTAAAGCTTATAGAGAAAACCCTGATAATAAATTAGAAATAACCCTTAGAAGAAGGGCTAGAAGATGTTTAATCTATGGAAATAGATGTATGGATTTATTGGGTTGTTCTATATTCTTTTTAAAATTATGGTTTGGTTTTCAATTTTCTATAATAGACCCTAAAATGACACTTGAAAATCACGGGTCCTATTGGGAAATAGATCACGTTAAACCTGTATCTACTTTTGATTTAAAAAATGAAGAAGAAGCTAAGGCTTGTTTTAGCTGGAAAAATATATCTCCTCTTGAAAAGACATTAAATAGAAAGAAAGGTAAATACTATAAAAATGAAGAGCTATTAGAACATCAAAAAAGATTAGATGCTTTTATGACTTATTGCAAAGATAATAATATTACTGAAAATCTTAATGAAACTCTTAATACCGCGGAACTATCGTGAGGTAGTTTGCAGCAGTAGGTATAACGACCTATGGATGGTAAAAACTTAAGAGTATTTGACAATCCGCAGCCACGCTTCTTGTATCGCAATGACAAGATATAAGAAGTTGGGTTCAGAGACTAAACGGTGATTGGTAGTTAGTGAAGGTCTAGTCAACCTGAAACTGCTTAAGATATAGTCCGGCTTCTCCGAGAGGAGTGAAAGTGTAGGCCATAGGAAAAGGTCGAACTTTCTTAAAAGATTTTTCAAGGCAATTTTACCTTGAAACTGAGAATGACAATAGGACAATTAATTGAATGCGTTGTAGGAAAAGCAGCTTGTTTTACAGGTAAGTTTGGTGATGCAACACCTTTTGATGAGTTAAAATTAGAAGAGCAAAGTGAGATCTTACATCAGTGTGGATTTCAAAAGAGAGGTTATGAAGTGATGTATAACGGTAAGACAGGTGAGAGAATTAATTCTATGATATTTATAGGTCCAACCTACTATCAAAGATTAAAACATATGGTGCAAGATAAACAGCACGCTATTTCAAGAGGTAGTCTTCAAAATCTTGTAAGACAACCAATTGAGGGTCGTTCGAAGAACGGCGGATTAAGGTCAAAACGAGGCCTTAGTGAGAATATTATATTCTTGCTAGTCTGTATATAGCAGGCGACACTTTCAAATTGCTGGAAGTTCTCGGTAAAAAGTGATTTAAAGAAATGGAGGGTTTAGGTAAAATGGAGGTTTGGGGTATTATAAAAGATTATCCAAATTACGAAGTATCAACTAAAGGTAATATTAGGAATATAAAAACATTAAATATATTAAAGTCATCTTTAAGGAATGGATATCCTTCTGTTAGCTTGTCAAAAGAAGGAAAAGCAAAAACAGTAAATATACACAGAATTGTAGCTTCAGTTTTTCTTGGAGAAGAAGACCTTATAATAAATCATAAGGATGGAAATAAGACTAATAATAGCTTAGAAAACTTAGAATGGGTTTCTTATAAAGATAATACAAGACACGCTTTAGAAAGTAAACTAACAAAAACTCATCCTAATAAGGTAGGTCAATATAGTTTAAAAGACCAAGAATTAATAAAAGAATATTCTTCTATAATTGAAGCATCAAAAGAAACTGGTATATCTGACAAACATATAGGAAGCGTGTGTAGAGGTAATAGAAAGAGCACAGGAGGATATGTTTGGAAATATATTGATAAGGATTTTTCTAAGGTAAATGAAGATGAAGTTAATGGTAAAGAAATAAAAGATTTTCCTAATTACATTATAACTCAAGAGGGTAAAGTATACAGTAAAAAAAGAAAAGATTATTTAGTACCTTCAAAAATACCTTGTGGATACTTAAAAGTTAAACTTTGTAATAATGGAAATTACAAGGACTTTTATATACATAAACTTGTTAATGATCACTTTTAATTCTCTACTACTCAGTTTTAAGGGAAACCTTAAAACCACAGTGAAAATGTAGAGATAGAGATAATCAGCAGCCAAGATCCTAAGGACCGTTATAGTAAGGTCTATGGATAAGGTTCAGAGCATAGATGGAAGTGGGCTTGAGACAATTAACTAATTGTCAGTGATAGCTTAAGGTGTGTGCCACTCCCCCTTGAGAAAGGGCTTTTGGGTAGTCTTATGTATCCTATAGCTTGATACATAGGCCGAACTGAAAGGGTCAATGAAACTTAGAGGAAATGCTAAGAAGAGACTGGTATAAAGGTCGGTGAGATAAAAATTATTCTTGTCTCAGTGGGTATGCAAATACACTGCTAGTCAGTGACATAGCTGGCGAGAAAATCAAATTGTTCGGGGAAATCTGATTGAATATTTAATATTCTAAAATAAACAATACTAAGTCTATTCAGTAATGTTTAGATGGCTTATGCTAATTCCATAAGATATAGTAAAAAGTTGTTTATTTAATGCAGATAATCCGCAGCTAAGCCTCCTCATAGGAGGAAAGTTCAACGACTAAATGGTTTTCGGCATCTTTTTAAGGTGCTTAAGATATAGTCTAGTCCCCCTTGCGAGAGGGTGAAATTGTAGGGCTTGTTAGTCTATGTCTTTGCTAATAAGTTCGTAATTTCAGGCTAATGAACTAAGGAGGAAATTCCTTAGGGAAGTCGGTATAAACGGGAAAGGGACGCTCAAATCAGCCACGGCGCCGCTAATTTTCTTCGAGAAAAGTTGTTTGTGGATTCTGACTTTTATAAGATGAATGTGTGTGGTAGTTGCGGGTTATCATCTTTAAAGGGAGGAATAGAGTGTAAAACTTGTAAATCAAGTCAGAACATCAAGGAAATATCAATTCCATATGCCTCAAAGTTATTATTCCAAGAACTTATGGCTATGAATATAACCCCAAGAATTGTCCTTGATGAGTAATTATTACAACTTTAAAGTAAAGGACCCAAGGTCCTTTTAAGTATAATAATCATAGGTATAATTAAATAATAACCTTTTAAAAACAAAATATAGTCTAAGTTAAACCGGAGACTTATACTTTCATATAAGTTTAATTTTGCCTTTAAATTAAACTTATTTAATAGATAACATAATTTCTGTTTCTTAAATGTCTTAAGAATTGAGCTGGAGTTGTAATAACACCACGATTTTTCAAGTCAGTATATAAACTTTCGAAATTTTGACTGTTAACGATAGCCTTAATAGTTGATACTTCTTGTGGAGTTAAACCAGCTTCGATTGTTGTATTTAAATTTTCAACTCTTGAATTAAGAGCATAATCTCCTAATTTACTATTATATTCTGTTCTGAAAGAAGCCAATTCATTGTCAAATTTAGTCTTTATAGAACTTGCTTCTCTATTTATTAAATCTTCTATGGTATCTGCTCTAGAAATAATATCAGCTTTATCAGTATCATATGTAGTCTTGAATTCTCCAAAAAGTTGTTCAAGAGTAGCATACTTTGAATTAGTCTCATCTGTCATTGTTGATAATTTACCATCATAATCAACTCTCAAAAGACCTAGATCATCTGAAAATTCTTTTCTTAAAGTTGTTTGTAATTCCCCTAAATTACCTCCATAAGAACCTCTTAAAGTATTTATTTCACCATTAAATTTATCGGTTAAACCTACTCTCATTTGATTAATACCGGTCTTAATATTTTCATTAAAGCCTTTTTCTAATTCAAATAAGGTGCCGTCGTAACCACCTCTTAATGAGCTTAAATCACCTACAAATCCTTGTTGCATTTCAGATAAGGTACCTTTATAATCTCCTCTTAATGAGTTTAAATCACCTGTAAATTTGGTTGATAAAGTTGTTTCTAATCCTGATAATTTACCATCATAATCTTTTCTTAATGTGGTTAAATCATCCGAAAAACCTTTTCTTAAAGTTGATTGCAATTCTGATAAATTACCTCCATATTCGCCTCTTAATGAGGTTAATTTACTAATATAATCCTCGTTCATCTGTTTTAAGGTGTCATTATAACCTCCTCTTAAGTCTGAAATACTACTAGCTATATTTTTATTTAAATCGAGTCTCATGGTATTTTTGTCTTCTTCATAAGGTATTCTTCTAACATAGTCTCTATTAGCGTCTGTCTGACTTAAAAAATTAGCTTCAACATCTTGCTGTCTTGCGACATTTTCACCACTTAAAAATGCACCCATTGTTTTTTAATATAAGAAAATATATTTTAAAAAAAAAATATCTTTAAACACAAAAAAATAAAAGTCTTATGAAGTAGACCAGGTTACTGTTGCCCCGTTAGTAACAGTAGCAGGTACATTTATACACTTACCAGGTCCAAAACATAATTTACCAGCTGAGGAAATATCCAATGTGGAAACTGGGTTAGATGTTCCAATACCTAATCTACCTGTAGATGTAAGTCTCATTTTTTCAGTTGTAGCTGTAGCTCCAGGAGATGTAGTATCGAATGTTATATTTGCAGGTGCTGATGTGCTTGTAAAATCTCCATCTGCGCGACTAATAATTAATGCTCCTCTACGACCTGCATTTGTATTATCGGTTCCTTCAAACCCAATATATCCTAATTCATTTCCATTCTTTACACCAGTTGGTCTTTTCTTTTGAAAATTTAACGAATTACCAAAGTTATCATTAAGGTCTCTTACAATCCAGTTATTTTTATTAGTAGTGACAATATCACCTCTTGAAAAAACACCATTAGCTCCTAAATTAACCCCATAAAAATCGGCAAAGGCATTTGGAGCATTAAAACCACCGTTAGCTCTTACAGCCTTGTTAAAATTTACATCAGTGTTAAAATTTACTGCATTACTATTAAAATTAACAGTTCTGCCAGGTGCATTGAAGTTCGAAGCACCATAATAATTATTTATAGAAAGATAAGGATTACCAAAAGCATCAGAAGTTTGAATAGCATATGAATCAGCCGCATCTATTTGATTTCTAGCCCTAATACCTCCATCTCTTACATTTAATCCATTATTACCATCTATTCTAACACCACCTCCAAAGTCCCCTGCAAAATTTACAGCTAATGTAGCATTTGCATCTTTAACTAATGCTCTACCTGCACTCGCATTATTACTAAAAGTTCCTCTTGCGTCATTCACTCCAAGCAAAAAATCACTTCCTTGATTCAATATAGTACCAACGGTTATATTACCAGGAACACTAAGTGATCCATTAGTCAATCTAGCATATCTACTATCACCTACATCTTGTGTTAAATAAGAACCTATAGGTGCATATGTATTAGCTGCAGAAGTTATAGTTAAATAATTAGCCAATTCTGTCGGACCTAAAGCACCTTGAGGTCCTTGAGAACCTATAAGACCCGGTTGGCCATTAGGACCCGGTTGACCATTAGGACCCGGTTGACCGTTAGGACCCATAGATCCGACAGGACCTTGAGGACCAATAGCTCCAGGTTGACCATTAGGACCCATAGATCCGATTGGACCTTGAGGTCCTATAGCGCCTGGATTACCATTAGGACCAGCAGTTCCGATAGGACCTTGAGGACCAATAGCTCCAGGTTGACCATTAGGACCCATAGATCCGATTGGACCTTGAGGACCAATAGCACCTGGATTACCGTTAGGACCAGCAGTTCCGATAGGCCCTTGAGGACCCATAAAACCTGTAGATCCTTGTTTACCATCAGCTCCAGGTTTACCCATAGGACCTTCTGGGCCAATAGGACCTTGCGGACCCATAGGTCCGTTAGCAATATCAGCTAAGGTTAAATAATTACCTTTTGGTGCATAAGTTTCATCAGCTGTAGTCTTCAGTAGGTAATTACCTTTTATTTGGTATATTGCGTCAGCTGTATTTTGAGTTAAATAATTACCAAAAGGTGCATACTCACCTTTTGGTTGATACATTCCATCTGCTTTTAGTTGGGTTAAATAAGGGTTATTTGGAAGTTCTTTGGGCTGTGATACTCCTTTAGCCTCATATCTTGCATTTGCAATTGACGATCTTAAATATGGGTCAGTTGCAGGTGCTTTTGGTTCAAAAATATTATTAGCTTCATTATCAGAAAGATAATTTTGAAGGTCTTCTTTTCTAACTACTCCTTCTTTATCTAAGACTCCTCCCATTTTTTTATTATAATAAAAATAATAAAAAAATTAAACATATTTTTTCAAGATTGATGTAAATGTTTTCTTAAAAGTTATACTTATAATTAATATGGATATGATAACTAATATGTGTTCTTTTATGCTTAAACTTAAAGATCCTTTATGGAAAAATTTAATAAGAATATATATACCTAAGTACAATGCTGAAATTTGAATAACAGAAGAGGAAAATTTATATGTAGTTTCAGATTTTTCAGAAAATATAGGAGGAGGTTTATAGAAGGTTTCATCAGGGTTATCTATATTTTCTATCCACGCCTTATCTGGAAGTCCTGTAATTCCTTCTGTATTAGGTTTATCAATAGAACCTCCAAATCTACTATTATATACTGTCCACCCCATAGTGTCGATATTAAATTTAGGGGTATCTTTAGGGTATATAATTTTAGGAACAGGTTCCCATCTGTCACCTTTAACTAAGGTATCATTAGCTGCTCCTCCAAAACGAAATGCTACGCCTGCATAAGGATATAAACCGTGTCCGTTAACCGCATTATAAGCTACTATTTTACCATTTTCTTTTTCTATTTCTTCGGCTTTAACCCATCTTCCATCTTTAACACCGTGAGCTGAAAAAAATGCCCTTAAAAGAGTTCCATCTTTAGTAGCTTCTACTGTTATATGTTCCATATCTCCTGGATGTTCTCCTACATCTGCTAATCCTGCTATATTATAATTTCCATTATATGCAAACAATATAATATAGGTAATATATACCTTGTCGTTCATTTCTCTAACTAATGCGTATATAGGAACATCACTAACTGGAGTTTGACCCTTATATGAATCTAGAGAAAAACTTAATACAACATCACCGTCTTTACGAGCTTGAAAATTATATTTTTGAGCTATATTATAAAGATCTCTTTGTGTAGGTGACTTTATGACTGTATTATCATTAAAATCTTTGAGGGTACTATATTTAAGTAACCAGTTTATATCAACTGGATAAAACATTTCTTCTGGGTGTAAGTAAATTATAGGTGAAAATTTAGTTACTAAAGATTCCATTTTTTATTATAAGGAAAATATAATAAAAAAATTATATTCTATCTATTACAGACTGAAGTTCTGGGCTTACTCTTACACTAGTACATTTGTCTAATAAATCTGACACTTGTCCGTGCATATAAACAGCCATATTATCTAACTGTTGTTTATAAGTTTTTGGTTTGCTTACTACAAACCCTAACATCTTATAATAATTTACAAGGTTCTCCATAGGTAATTCTTCATCATTTTCATCTTCAAGGTCGCCCGAAGCTTCAAGTAAAACAAAATCATTCTCGTTAATTAAACCTGCGTTTATAGCTTTCTTTAATAACATACATAAAATAGCTCTTGCACCCCCTTTTAATTTTTCTGAGAGATGAGTTAACCCTCTACCGTATTTTGTGACATTGTTATAGAAGTCAGTCATAATTATTCTTTTTTTAGTTCCTTCTTCGATTGTAACCTTTATCATAATTAAACATAATTGATCTTCGTCGTCATCTCCATATTCTTCTTTTATTTTATTAATAACTGAGGCACAAACACCCTCAATACATCTAAGACAGACGAATATTGTCTTTATATCATCTTCTATTCTTATATCAGTCTCAATTTGAAACTCATTCATTCTTTTTATAAATTAAATGAAAAAATAAAAAAAGTTTTTAAACTTAAACATATTTAAACTTAATAGTAAAAAAGATGTTTGTTATCAACCGTAAAAATGAGCGCGAGGCTATTAGATATGATAAAATTACTGATAGAAATGTTGAGCTGTCTTTAGGCTTAAATGTTAATCCTGCATATCTTTCTAAACTTGTCATTGAAAGCTTAAAAGACGGCATGACTACCTCTGAAATTGATGAACTTTCCGCCGAAACTTCATTTTTTATGAGCACATATGAACCCGACTATGATGTTTTAGCAACAAGGATTAGTGTAAGTAATCTACACAAACAAACTTTAAGTTCTTTTAGTGAAACTGTAAAAAAATTATACTATCACAAGGATAAAAATACCGGAAGAACATCTAATATTATTTCTGACTCTTTTATGTCTTTTGTTGACGCTAATGCTTCTTTATTGGACGAGAAGATGGATTATTCCCGTGATTATAACTATAACTATTTCGGTTTTAAAACACTATGTAGAATGTACTTGCATAAATTAGATGGAAAGATCGTTGAAAGACCTCAACATATGCTTATGAGAGTTGCTGTATGTATTCACCTTGGAAATATTGATAGAGTATTTGAAACATACGAAGAGATGAGTAAAGGTACTTTTACACACGCTTCTCCTACATTATTTAATGCAGGTTCAAGAAGGGCACAACTTGCAAGTTGCTTCTTGTTAAAATGCGAGGATGATTTGGAACATATTTATGAGACAAATAAGCGTAGTGCGTTAATCTCAAAATATGGGGGAGGTATTGGTATAGATATTACAAATGTAAGATGTAAGGGAAGTATTATTCACGCAAACAATGGTAAGAGTGATGGGTTAGTTCCAATGTGTAAAGTGTTTAATGCAACAGCCAACTATGCCAATCAGCAATCTCGCCGTAAAGGAAGTATTGCAATGTATTTACAGCCTTGGCATCCAGATATTTTAGAATTCTTGGCATTAAGATATAATAATCCTCCGGAGGAATTAAGGGCAAGAGATTTATTTACAGCTATGTGGATCCCTGATATATTTATGAGAAGAGTTGAGGCGGATGAAATGTGGAGCCTTATTGACCCTAATGTAGTAAGAGAATTATGTGATACTTATGGTGAGGAATTTGATAGAATATATGAAAAGGCAGAAAAAGAGGGTCATTTCATTAAGCAAATAAAAGCTCGTGAGGTTTGGAAAGAAATTTTACACTCTCAACAAGAGACTGGTTTACCTTATATTGCATACAAGGATAGTATTAACCATAAAAGTAATCAAAAGAATATTGGGTTAATTAGAAGCTCAAATTTGTGCTGTGAAATCCTTGAATTTACGGATACGAATAGTGTGGCAGTGTGTAATTTAAGTTCAGTGTCATTACCTTCTTTCGTAAAGGATGGAAAATATAATTTTTCCGAATTAGGAAGAATTGTTAAGATAGCTGTTAAGAACTTGAATAATGTGATTGATAGAACATACTATCCTGTTGTTGAAGCCGAGACTAATAATTTAGCATATCGTCCAATAGGTTTAGGTATTCAAGGATTGGCTGATGTTTTTTCAATGTTTAAATTACCTTGGGGAAGTGAAAATGCAACAAAGCTTAACAGACTTATATCTGAAGTTATGTATTATTATGCTCTTGAAGCGAGCCACGAGTTTGCTATTGAAAACGAAAAGTTATATAGTGCGTTTGAGGGAAGTCCTATAAGTGAAGGTATTTTACAGTATGATATGTGGGGAGTTAATCCATTAACAAAAGAAGGAGTTGAGATATTTGGGGAAACCTTGAAGTTAGACTGGGAAGGATTAAAGGAAAAATGTAAAAAAGGGGTTTCAAACAGTTTGTTATTAGCATTAATGCCAACAGCAACATCCTCTCAAATCCTTGGGAATAATGAGTGTTTTGAGCCGGTGACATCAAATATTTATACAAGAAGCACAAACTCTGGAGATTATATTATCGTAAATAAGCATTTAGCAAGAGACTTGAAAGAGATTGGATTATGGAATAAAGATATTGTGAATAAAATTATAGAGAATAACGGAAGTGTGCAAAATGTGGATGAAATCCCTGACAACATAAAGGAAGTATATAAGACCGTATGGGAAATTTCACAGAAGATTGTTATTGATTATGCTGCAGATAGGGCTCCGTTTGTGGATCAAACACAATCAATGAATATCTTTATCGACCAGCCTAGTTATGCAAAGTTAAGTAGTATGCATTTGTATGGGTGGAAGAAGGGGTTAAAAACAGGAAGCTATTATATAAGAAGTAAGCCTTCAAGAGATGCTGTTAAATTTACAATTTTAAAAGAGAAGAAAGTAGAAGGTAAAAAGTATGTTAAGGATGGAAAAGAATATGTATGTAATGATGAGGTATGTGTAGCTTGTAGTTCATAAAAAATAAATTTAAAGGTATATTTTATATTATATAAAATGCCACCTAAAAACGAAAAGAAGAAGGTTTCTGTAGCTGCAGTTGAAGCGCCAAGAAATGTTAAGACAGGACAGCCGCTTGTTTGTAAGAAGGATGCAGACGGTAATTTTAGCTGTAAAACACTCTTTCAACAACCGAAGAAAAAATAAAGTTTAATTGAATAATAATAAATAATTTATATTATTTATTATTAAAAATGACCTTACTTGATTATCTTAAATCTAATTGGGAAGGAGTTCCTATATATTTTAACACTATAAAGTTTGATGATTATTTTATAAATATTGTCCCTTTTATGCTTGGGAATAAAGTCATAAAATATGACGAAGATAAAAATTATAATAACGGTGGAGACTTGTTTATAACCGATAATACCCTTTTAATAGAAAAGGCAAAGAAGGAAAACTTCAGTATAATTATACTTGGTGAATATTTTGAAGGAATTGAAGTTTCTAAAAATATTAGATTAGTTTCATCTATTAATAAACCTGTAATTATCCAAGAAGAACCTTTAGACTTATTTGAACCTTATAAATTGTTTTTGAAAATGTCAGGGTTTGAAAACGCTAAATTATTTAACTTTGACGAACCTGTAGGGTTTGTTCCAACAACAGCTCCACCGCCTCCACCGCCTTTAAGAAAGGTTGAACTGCCTTCATCCTCAGGACAAGAGAAGAAGTTTGTTCCGACAACAGCACCACCTCCTCCACCGCCTTTGAAGAAAGAACAACCTAAATTTATTCCAACAACAGCTCCACCGCCTCCACCGCCTTTGAAAAAGGTTGAACTGCCTTCGTCCTCAGGACAAGAGAAAAGTGATATATTAAACCCGTCTATAATACCAGAGGATTTAGAGGTTAAGGGAAAAAACTTGAAACTATTAAATGACAAGTTATTTGGAGGAACAAAGATAAGAGTATTACAGAAGGTTATAAAAGAATTACCTTATGAAGAGATAGTTTATGCTGGACCTGATAGTGGAATGGCTCAGATAGCTATTGGAGCAGTTGCTAAGAAATATGGGAAGAAAGCAACTATGTTTGTAAATACTCCGTCAAAGGTTAGAATGTTGCCTCCATTAGTAGAATTTGGAAAAAGTCATTTAGGTATAAAATATGACTTTGCTAAAGACATAAAAGGAAGAAGTTTATATGATACTAATGAGGATGCTAAAAAGTATGTTAGTGAAAATCCACAAAAAAGAATACTATTACCTTTTGGATTAAAGGACGAAAAAACAATTACAGATTTTGCAGGTATATTAAAAGATGCAATAAAGGATATACCACAACCAAAAAGAATGTGGATGGTTGCAGGGTCAGGAATGTTATTAGAAGTATTCCACCGTATATGGCCTAATACAAAGTATATGGTAGTTCAAGTAGGTAAAAATGTAGATCCGGCTTCATTGCTTCACAATGGGGTTAAAGATGAATTATTCGTAGCACCGGAGAGATTTAAGGATATGGCAGAGATAGAACCTCCATATGAAACTTTAAGTTGGTATGATGCTAAACTTTGGAGATTTGTTTTACAAGGTGCTCAAGAAGGTGATTATATATGGAATGTTGCAACATTCCCAGAGTTGTCAGGGTTGCATAGATTTTTGATAGGAGACGTTTATCCAAGAACTATAAAGTATGACGAGAAGGGAGAACCTATGTATTACCCATCATCTCCTTATTTTGATCCATCTAAACCAGGAGTTGACCGTCCATATTCTTCTGCATTTGAAAAAGACGAGATTCCACCATCTCCTACACTTACTTTAATGAAGCTTAATAAAGATTTTGAAGATTTTTCTTTGGATGAACCTAAATTTGTCCCAACTGCACCTCCTCCTCCGCCACCGCCATTTAAATCTGCTCAACCTAAATTTATCCCGACACAAGCTCCACCGCCACCACCTCCTTTAAGAAAAGTTCCGGAGGAAAAGAAGGTTGAAAAGCCTAAATCAAGATTTCCATTTGTTCCTTTTGTAAAGGGAGGAATATTAGAAGACAAGAATGAATTTAAGCCTGCAAATATAATAAAGATGAGAAATAATGAATATGATTATTTCCCTAAACGAAAGGATGAATATATGTATACAGATGTTTCATTATATAGTTCAGCTGATGTATCACATTCATTAAAGACTGCTGAATTGATTTCAAAATATTATGGCATAAGTAATAAGACTTTGACTGAAGCTAGTGCTTGTGTTGGTGGAAATTCTTGGTCTTTTGCTGATAAAGTAAAGAATATAAACTTGATTGAAATAGACAAGAATAACTTTAAGGCATTAAAACACAATATGGGTGTCGTGTTTAATAAAGAGGTTATAAACGATACATTAGAATATAAGGCTGGAAAGACTATGAATTTTTTCAATGATAATTATATAAAGATAAGGGATGAATTAGGTGGAGATATAATATTTTACGATCCACCTTGGGGAGGAGTTGATTATAAGAATGAACCGCAAGTAGGCTATTCATATAATGGTAAATTTTATAATTTAGAAGAGATGTCAAAGAAGTCTTTCTATAAGGTTCCTCCTGAGTTAATAGTTTTTAGAATACCAATGAGCTCAAATATCTTAAATAGTGATTATAAGTATGAAACTACTGTTGTTTTCAACGATTTATACGGTAAGGCTATATATAAGCTTGTATTTTTAAGTGATATAAAAGGAGCAGACTTACCGGGTGATATAAAGGTAAAGAGAATAAATTACAAAAAGATAGAATATGAGATAGTTTAAAGAGGATTATCAACAACCCAGTTTAATTTTTTATCATAAAGAGTGGTATTAATTACTTCCATATTTTTGAGGGTATTCTCATCTTTAAAAATACCATCTTCGTTAGGAATGGTAGTATAATTAAATTGTTTTGAGAATGGGCTATTGCTTACCCTTCTTGGTATGTTTTTATATTTAAAATAATATGAAAATATATGGTCGTCGTGCATAGGTATAGACTTGTCTTTAGCACAAGCATCTACAAATATATCAATCCATTTAAATAAGGCTTGTTTATCTATTAAATATGCGGGATATAAAACACCCCTATATCCTCCTACAATATCAATTTCAAAATAACTATAATCTTCAGGGAGCATTTCGGCGTGAAAAAACTTATTTTGTCTTGCCCCTGATAAAGCGTAAACTGCATTTTTATCTTTTTCATGGGCTAATAATAAGGTTTCAATTGTTCTTTCGTATAATGGGGTATCATCATCAAAAGTAAAGATAAAATCTTCAGGATTGTATTTATGAAATCTAAGGGGAGTTATAAGCTTGAGGGTTGGTCCGATATCATTTTCATATATAATAAGCTTATTATTTATTTCATAAGTGTCAAGGTATGATTTAAGGGAAAAAATACTATCTTCTGAATATAATTTTTTAGACCGTGGATAGTACTTACTAACAGAAATATATAAAATATCGGGTTTAACGGACTGACTTTTTAAGTTTTCAAGGACTGATATAAGAGAGTTTAAACGATCCGGAATAGAGCATATAGAAGCTATAATCATTTTTTATAATAGAATAAGTATCTTAAAATGTAATTTATTTTTTTCTTTTTTATAATATAAAAAATGTTTATGGAAGCTATTCACCAAAAATATAAAGAATATAACGATATGAACGGTAAAATTTTAATGATGGGTTCTAGTTGCCCTCAAGAAATGAACAGTTCATTAAATAAAACCTTATTCGCTCTCGTATTCTTAATTTTAGCATTCTTAATACTCTTTATGGTAGCATTATATTATGCCTTCAAATGTAGTATTATTCAACAATGGGGAGCTTATATCCCAATCTTGTTAATTATAGCTATGATGATACCTAATATTGGAGGTTTCGTAATGATTGGTTTAGTGGTATATGGATCCCTTTATTGTGGAAGTATTTGTGATGTTCCAGGGAGCTTTAGAAGATCTTTAGTTTAATTGATTTATTTGATTTAAAAAACTATTTTACTTATATATAAGTAAAATGGAACCTATTTTAACTGATGAACGCACTAGATTATACCCTATTCAATACCCTGATATCTGGGATATGTACAAGAAGCAATTTGCTGCTTTCTGGTCTGTTGAAGAAGTATCTTTAGTCGATGATTTAGACCATTGGAAAAAGCTTGACGATGATGAAAAGCATTTTATCCTAATGATTTTAGGCTTCTTTGCAAACAGTGATTTTATCGTAAATGAAAATCTTGACGAAAATTTTGTGGAACAAATCAAGGTTCCAGAATTAAAAATGCTTTATCACTATCAAGAGATGATGGAAGATATTCATAGTCAAATGTATCAGGTCTTAATCGATACGCTTGTTTCCGAGGAGGAAACAAAGGATAAATTATTTAATTCGGTAAAAGACATTGAGTGTATTAAAAAGAAGGCAGAATGGGCTCGTAAATGGATTAAGGAGGGATCCTTCGTTCAAAGGCTTGTTGCATTTAGTATTGTTGAGGGTATTTTCTTTAGTGCTTCTTTCTGTAGTATTTTCTGGCTTAAAAAACAGGGATTAATGCCAGGTTTGTGTCAGTCTAATGAACTTATCAGTAGAGATGAGGGTATGCATCGTGATACTGCTGTGATGGTGTATAGAAATCATATTAATAACAAGCTAGAAAATGAAGTTATCATTGATATGATAAAAGATGCGGTTGAAGTTGAAAAGGAATTTATAAAGGATAGTTTACCATATAACTTAAAGGGTATGAATAAAAATTTAATGTGCAATTATGTTGAGTATGTTGCGGATCATTTAAGCAACGAATTAATTGGAGGGAGAATTTATAAGAGAGAAAACCCATTTCCGTGGATGAGTTTAATCAGCTTGGAAAATAAGGGAAATTTCTTTGAGCGCAAAGTCACAAATTATGCTAAACAAACAGTGTTAAGTAAGAAGGAGGAAAATGAGATAAGTTTTGATGCAGAATTTTAATTTTTTTCTTTTATATAGTATAAAAATGTCTGAAGATAAGTATAGAAAGGCTCTTGAAAACTGCACTAAAGATGCTGTTTCTCTCCGTAAAAAACTTAGTCAAATAGAAGGAGATCTTGATAAGGCAAAAAAAGCATTAAAGAATTGCTTAAATGATGCGGTCTCTTTAAGAAAACAAATGCGTTCACCAATGCAAAGAGTTCGCCGTTCTCGTAAATCCCGCAGAAGTCGTAAATAATTTTTTTTATAAATAAGTTATAAAAAAAATCACCAGTTAAATTCATCTGTCATTTCTCTTTGTATTTCTTTTATTTTTTCAAGGCTTACATTAACTTCAATTCCTAAATTTTTGCGTAAATATGTTATGAGTTCAGTTGTATTTAGAAAATCTTTTGTTTCTAATAAACTACTACTGAAATTATAAACTCCATTATATAATGCTATATCTACCTCATTAAAATCATTTGTCCTAAGAAAAATTTTTGAAGGGTCTGCCACTCTTAACAATTCACATGATAATTCAGATACTTCAACATAGTCTGGTTCTGTGTATTTAAAAATATCTATATTATTTGAAGGTAAAATAAGCTTAGTTGTCATTCCTAGTTGTTTTGCTATTATTTTATGCTTTAAAAACTCATCAATTTTTTTAGGATCTTTTAACTCATAAACAAGCTGATCAATGTATGGATGAGTAACATTACGACACTCTACATTTTTAAGTGTATTTTCAATCTCCATAACAAGAGCTGATCTTGAAGTATCAACTTTACGGTTAATGTTATATAATAAGTCTCTTGTTCCAAAAAGAGCACTATCATGCTTTCTAAAGGATCCAATTTCTATATTCTTTATACCACTATCATAAATTTTATTAATAAAATATGACCTTCTAAATATGTCTATATATTTATTTTTAATTAATATAGTGGTAGAAGGGGAAATTTCATTTATTATTGGTCTAATCATCTTTATATATAGGTCATCTTTACTTTAATATTTATTTTAAAAGTTTAAAAAGTTCATAAGCATTATCATTTGTAAAAACATATTTAAAGCTTAATTCAAGCAACTTATCATATGATTTAGTAAAGTTATATAATATATCAGGACTAAAATTAAACAGCTTAAAATCAAGAACTTCTATAAATTTTAAAACATACCTTCTTATATCCTCTAAAAAGTACTCTTTATTATATTTTAACTGGAATATTTTCTTAATATAAGAACCTCTTATCAGCTCACCTTTTAAGACTGAACTTGATATAAACATCGCAATTATACAGTATATTTTAGGGTTAAATGTATCCACTTCACTTCTAGCTCTCATGAAAAACCTGTCAAATAACATTATGGAATGACCTATAACTTCCTCTCCAAAATCCTTTATTTGATAAGCAAGGGTAAATATAGTCTCAATACATTCTGCCCTAGTTTTTATGTCTAAATATAAGTCTTCATTAAATTCTTCTAGTTTAGAAACTACCTTTACCTCCTTCTTTTTAGGAATATTACAATTAAATAATTTTAAAATTTCTTGTATATTTCTCTCGTCTGGATCAACCTTCAATAAATGAATAAGATATAACTGTATCTCTTTATCCTTGATTGTATGAATAATAAAATTATTTATATTTGAGGCTTTTAATGTAGAATAAAAAGTAACTATGAATTCTCTTGCGTCATCAAATAATTCTGAGTTTCTTGTATATGCATATTCAAGGAAAGTATCAATATGAGACTTATTAAGTTTTAAGTAATTAAAGAAGCTTTCTATAAAGCATTTTCTCGTACAGAACTCATACATAATTACACCTAAACTCCACCAATCATTATATATAGAATATTTCTCATATATTAATTCCTCAGGAGAAGCATAAAATATAGTGCATCGTTGGTAAGGATTTCTCAGGTATTTTGAATGATAAAAACAAACGCTTCCAAAGTCAATTATTTTTACATTACTGTTCTTGTCTATAAGTATATTACTTGGTTTTAGATCTCCATGGCTCATATTACTCTTATATAAGGCATAAACTCCTTCAATTATTTGTTTAAATATGTGCTTGAAAGTATCCTTATCTTTATAATGAATACTATGAAGGGGAGTTCCATAGTTGTCCATACTAATATAAGCATAAGGGTCAAAAAAGGTTATTTTTTTAGGTATAGAAATTGAAGAAGGAATTTCTGGTAAAATTACTGAGCTTGTGAAAGACTCGTTTTCCTTATCCATTATTAATTTATAAAATGAGAGTTCTCTTATATTATTTTCTATTATACTAAATTCATCCTCTTTCTCAGCTATGACTTTTATTTTTTTATAAACGGTATTATCATCTGATAAATACACCTTGCCGAAAGTTCCTTGTCCAATTAACGGAGCTCCTCCTGGACCTGTAAAAGACACTTTCAAGATAGGTATATGGTTTTCGTTGTTCATCTTTTCTTTTTAAAATAATTTTTAAAAAGAAATTATTTTCTTATTTAAACAGTAAAAATGGAACGCGAACACTTAATTATTATTGTTCTTATCTTAGTTGCTTTATTTGTTATTAATAAAGATAATAAAGATGAACCTAAAACAGTATGCGCATGGGGTCCTATGGGTAGAATTAGAACCACTGAAGATGGTAGTATGGGTCCTTTACAAGGAAGTTTGGCAACTCATATCCGTTCAAGACGCGGAGATAGAGACTACGGACAAGGTCATTTCATCAAAAACCACATTAGACGCGATAACAGAAACGCTATGTTCTCAGCAATGATGACAGGTGAAATTGGTCCTGATAATGTCGGTCAAAGTTATAGTCCATAATCTCTAATTTCTTAATATCATATTTCAATATGTTATTAAGAAAAAATATCTGGAAATTTATCCTTGACATCAGCTATTTTATAGTTGATTGTATCAACGAGGGTCTCTATATTACAATAAAAGTGTTTATCATCTTTATAGGTCTTTTGTAGATTGTTTAGCCCTTTTATTGCTTTATACATATCTTCGACTATATTCTTACACATAAGTCGTTCCCCAACTTTTTCACTCTTACTGTAAGCATAAATTATTTCAAAAGAACGGTCAATGACAGAGTTTAAAAAGGCATAAGTGGTTGCTCTTCCATCTCCCTGAATAAGGCGTTTTACAGGTGTGAATATATTATTAGTCTCAACTTGAAGGTTTTTAATATCGATCTTTTCTCCCTCTTGAAATGTCCCGATAAATTTAAGTTTTATAATTACATCTTTATGACTATCTATAAGGCTTATTCTACTCTTATCAGTAGATAATATAAGTTTTAGTGTCTGAAGCATCTTCTATATACTTAAAGATTATTTTAAACTAAAATTCCAAGGTTTTGTGCCTTTACTCTTATATAATTTTCTATCTCATCAGGCTTAACTAGATATGGAACGACAATTAATCGAACTCCTTTCTCCTCACATCTTTGTTCTTTTAATTTATCGCGATAAAGTTGTTCCTCAAAATCTTTCTGTCCGTTTCTGTGGTAATATGGGCTGAATTTATAGTGTTGTATTCCGTTATATTCTATACCTAATTTAAGGTCATCGTTATACATATCTATTTCCATATTTTTACCTGTTTTATTGTTCTTAAGGAAGTCTGGTCTTATCTTGTGAAAAGGTCTTTTGAATATTCTTTCCGCGGCTTCCTTACATATTCTTTCACCTTTACTTTCAGACTTTTTTTGAGACGGTACATAAAGAGATTTTTGAGAGTGAAATAAAGGGGTATCATCGGAATAAATTTCAACAAGGCCTTCTTCGAATAGTTCAGGCTTAGAAAAATGAATATATAATATGGCTCCAAAGAAGATGAGAAATATGAGTATGACAACATATACACCATATTTATTCCACCATTGTGATAGAGATATTTTCCTTGCCATTTTAATTTTATAAAAAGGTTTTTTTTCTTTTTTATAAAATAAAAAAATGGTATTTACATATGAAGAACATATTAGCAAGT